>Ga0208357_1000794_pt1 | contig 24272 bp, 19 predicted proteins | sample NGESurdeep092012_6_FD_184487 | JGI IMG/M metagenome (GOLD analysis project Ga0208357, IMG submission 184487) | Arctic peat soil microbial communities from Barrow, Alaska - NGEE Surface sample F52-2 deep-092012 (SPAdes) | ecosystem: Environmental > Terrestrial > Soil > Wetlands > Peat ...
TGTTCGACGTGCCCATCGCGGCACCGGCGGTCCCGGCCACGAGGGCCGACGTCGAGACTGCCCCGATGGCGAAGGCGACGGCCGCCAGTCGCCCAACCGGGAATCGGTGAATTAACACGGCGTTTCGCTTTGTCTGTTCCATAGTGCTGGTCTCCTCGTCTTGCTCCATCAGGGTATACGGGCAAAGCCGTCCGAGGGATTGGCCCACCGCGAAGGCATTCGACGTATTGGTGTGTACATGTCACGGGATTACGCATGAACGCCATGGAGAGATTGTGGTGAAGCCGTGACCAGCTGGGGCCGTTCCTCGTGGTGTGGGGGCCCCGATTCCATCAGCTCATTCGCTCATGCGCCATGCGACCATGCGGCCCAGGTGACGCGGTAAAACAAGACGGCCGCACTCGCGAGCACCGCTTCTCTCGGTGGAGCGGCGCAGCGGTGTAGCGGCGTAGCCCCCGGCGGCAGCTCAGCGCCGATAACCCGTCGACGAACTATTCGGGCCACCGCGTCGAGCCACGTCCACCCGCATTGGGCGGCGTATCGAGCGCCCAGGACCGCCGCCAGGCCGGCGCTTCGGGACCTCGATGGATAGTCTCGGCCCCTGGTACCGGCTCCACCTGGCTGATGGAGCGCCGCGCTTCCCACCAGTCGGTGTGTACCTCACGGGCCAGGGTTGCCACCGACGCCTCGATACGGTCCGAGAAACGGTGGGCGTTCTCGCCTTCACCGGGGGTGAGGGGCGCCCCGAACAGGACAGAGATCGGAGAGCGTCGTAACCCGCCCCCACGCCTGGACTCGGTGCCCGATCCTCCGGGGCCCCGAGCGCCCCGCTCGGCCGTCTTGGGCAGCACGTGGCGCGTGCCGTGCAGGTACACCGGAACCACCGGCCGACCGGTGCGCCGGGCCAGATAGGCGGCGCCGCCCCGGAAGGGCTGGGTCCAGCCGTCGGGTGAGCGGCCGCCCTCGGGGAAGATGACCAGATTCCACCCGTCCGCCAACAGCTCGGCGGCGGCGTCGGCCGACCGGCGGTTGACCTTGCTCCGCTCAATGGGAATGGCGGCCAGTGAGAACGACCACAGCACGGACTTCCAGGTGCGGTCGAAGAAGTAGTCCGAGGCGGCAGCCACGATCGTGCGATGGCGGAACTCGACCGGCAAGGTGGTCAACAACAGCGGGGTGTCGATGTGGCTGGCGTGGTTGGCCGCGAAGATCACCGGACCCTCGACGTGCCGCAGGTGTTCCAGACCACGAATGGTGGCTGGAGCCATCACGCGCGCCAACGGACGGGTGACGTTGTCCATGACCATGGCCCGGGCCAACCGCACCGGGTAACGGCGCGACCACTCGTGGTCGTAGTCCAGGCCGACCTTGCGGTCGGGGTCGGGACGATCGACGGTGGTGGGCCACGAGGGTGCGGCCAGGGGGAATCGACTTGAGCGGGCGCGGGCGCGGGCCATGAGGTGCTGGGCCCGATCGCCCACCGACCCCGCCATCAGCGCTGGTCGCAGTCGCGGTCGCGCATCAGTGCACGTCCGCCATCATGATCGGTGGCGCGTGCAAGTGGGTCAACGTGGGCGAAGGTCCCACGACATCAGAAGCGATCTCCAGCGCGTCATTCAGCGACGACGCCGGGGAGAATCCCAGTCGCCGCACCGCCTTGGGATCGCCCCCCACGATGATGACACGACCCAGATGCTCGAGCGCATGGGCGCACCAGTACCACATGTAGAACGGGTGCACGCCGTGGTAGGCGTGGCCGGTGCGGTAGAGGTGGATGTACCACGGATCGGTGGCGAAGGACTCCTCGAACTCCTTGGAGATGCGCACCGGATCGACCGTCTCGGTCAAGACCTGCTCGTAGAAGTCGATGTAGCTGGGATGGTGGCCCGGGTGGAACTCGGGCCGGGTCGGGTGGCGCAGGATCAGGACGCCGCCTTCTCGCACCAACGGCCGACCTCGATACAGGTTGAAGAAGTACCCCAGCCCCAGACACGCCACCAGGATGGGGTTCATGATGGAGTTGACGTTGTACGGGCAGATGTAGGGCAGCCCCAGCGTCAAGATGTCGGTCTGGCCGGTCACATCGACCCCTTGCTGGGCCCACACGTTCTCCGTCGTGACCGCGTGCACGGCCTCGACCTCGCCGGCCTGCACCGAGGTCATGGCATGGGGGGACTTGATCGAGTGGAAGATCTGGCGGGCCAGGCGAGGAGGCGCCTTTCCCAGGGCGGCCGATGACGCCGCATAGGAAGCCCGGTCCCGCAGGTTCCACTCCCATTCCCGCTTCTGCAGGAATTCAAAACTCTTGGGGAAGGTGTCGGTGTTCAGCGTGGTCTCGATCTGGAAGATCTTGACCCCGGCCTCGGCGATGAAACGGCCCATGCGCCAGTTCGACGAGTGCAGCTCCGACGCCGGCGCATCCATGAAGGACTTCGAGTGCTGCATGGTCTGCGGGTTGTGGTGGTGCCGCAGCGACCGGTAGGAAGCCAGCCCGGTGGCCACGCTCTTGTGCCCGCCGTCCATGGCCACCAGGTTGATGTTCACGTAGATCAACAAATCCGACGTGGCCGCCCGCTTGTTGATCTCAATGTCCTCACCCCCGTCCGTCTGGCCCAAATGGATCAAGTTCTCCGGGTCCTCGGCGTCGTGCTGGGTGAGCAGTCCGTGGGGCGCAAACGCGTCATACACCCGATGTCCAAGTGCGTGACGCAACTCGTCCTCGGTCATCCGTCGATGCAGGGCCAGCGCCGCCACCAGCATCACGTCATCAACGCCGGCGTCCGCCGCCATGTCGAGCACGGTCTCGATCACCATCTGGCGGATGTCGGGTGCCTCCATCGGGGGCAGGGGCAGCGAGACGTCGTCGAAACAGATGGTGAGCTTCATGCCGGCGAAGAGCAACGCCGGCAACGGGTCGCGGTCGCCCAGCGGGTTGAGCAGCGCGTGGCGGATGGCGCCGTAAGGATCGTCGAGTGCCTTCATGGGCTCGGGTGCGTAGATCACCCGGCTCCCTTCGGGCAGGGTCTCGACGGTGAAGCCCTCGCCGTTCCAGAAAAGGGTCGGCGGGGTGGACTTGTCCACCTCGAGCACGAAACCGGGACGGCGGCTCATCGGGTGCGTCCTTTCGCTATGTCGAAGGCAATCTTGACGGCGCCACGGCGCCCGGCCGAGCCGGCATGGGCCACGGCCTCCTCGAAGCGGGCCAGGGGGTAGGTGGCCGAGACGAGTGACCCCGTCTTCTGCGCGGCAACCACCTCGAAGGACAGCTCGAAGGTCGAAATCTCCTTCGGAGGGGCGGCTGCGCCCTTCCTACCGCCTACCTTGACAGCAGGTGCAGATCCAGCTGCCTTGACCGGACCAGCAGATCCAGCTGCTCTGCCAGCACGCGCAGATCCAGCCGCCGGGTCGGATTCGGTCCCGTAGGCGTACGCCCCGGCCAAGCGCACTTCGCGATGCCACAGCGGCGCCAGGTCGACCGTCACCTTGCCAGGCATGCCCACCAGCGCCACGGAGCCCCGGGGACGGACCATGGCCAGGCTCTGGGCGATCGATTCGGCACTGCCCACGCAATCGAGCACGACATCGGCCCCCCCGGACAGCGTGACGGTTTCGCCCGGGTCGCCGCCGAAGGACAGCGACTGCGAGCTGCGGCGCACGGCGCGGGGCAACTGGATTGGGGGAAGTGCCTCCGTGGCGCCGAAGGCCCGGGCCAGGCGTTGCTGGTGGGCGTACTTGGCTCCGACCAGTACCACCCGAGGAGTCGGGCATCGACCGGTCGAGGCCAAGTGGGTCAGGGCGGCGATGACGGTGAGGCCCAGGGTGCCGGCGCCCAGCACGGCCACCACGTCGTCGTCGCGGATGCCGGCGCCCAGAACGGCGTGGACGGCACAGGCCACGGGCTCGACCGTGACGGCATCCGCATCGCTGAGCCCTTCGGGTACGGGGAAGAGTTGACTGGCGTGGGCCACCAGGCCGCTGGTGGACCAACCGCCGCCGGTGTCGGCGCAGTAGCCGGTTTGCAAGCCGGGCCTGATATGACCGAAGGCCACCCGCTCGCAGTTGCCGACATGGCCGGCCGCGCAGGCGGCGCAGGGCGGTTCGATGCCGCGGGCCGCGCACCCGAGCACGGGCTGGAGGACGACCCGGGTGCCGGCCGGCAGGGCGCGACCGTCGGCGGCCACGCCGTCATCGGTGAGCAGTCCCACCACCTCATGCCCCGGCACAAAGGGAAAGGACACGATGTCCTCGAAATATCGCGAGCTACGGCCATCGAGCGTCGCCAGGTCCGAGCCGCAGATGCCCGACAACAGCGGATCGATGTGGACCCACCCGTCGCCGGGCAGCGCGGGTGCTTCGTGGTCCAGCAATCGCAGGGGCCCGACACCGGCGCCGCGCCCGGAGCCGAAACTCGAAGCGATCCGGGCGGCGGCGAAGCGGGGGAGTGAGCGCTCGAACAGTAGGGTGCTCATCTGCCGATCACCGCCTTGGGCGACCGACCGGCCCGAGGCGCCAACGACCCCAGCCCGGTCCGGGCGACCAGTCCGGACCGCGGCGACTTCACGTCGAAGGGCCCGATCGGCAGGGGGCGGTGCGATCCGCCGTCGGCCTTGGACCAGTGTTCGACGTGCCAACCGCGGCGCCGGGCGATGGCGGCCAGGCGCGATTCGGGGTTGACGGCGACCGGGAACCCGACCGCTTCGAGCATGGCCAGGTCACTGGCCGAGTCGGCGTACGCCACCGACTCCTCCAGGGACAACGAGTGCTCGTCGGCGTACTCGGTCAGCACCAGGGCGCGGGCCTCACCGATGGGCGGGAGGCGGGTCAGGTGACCGGTCAGGCGGCCGTTGCGGGCGTCCATGTGGGCGCAGACGATGTCGTCGAAAAGGGGTCGCACCGGTTCGATGATGAAGTCGAGGGCACCGGTGATCAGCAGGGTGCGATGCCCCAGTGCCCGGTGGGCCCGGACCCGGGCGAATCCCTCGGGGAAGGACTTGGTCAGCAACTGCTGGTGGAACAACTCCCACGAGTCGGCCTGCAACTGGGCCAGCGGGGCGTCCTCGAACTTGCGGTAGAACGAGACCAGGAAGTCGCCGCGGTCGCGCCGGTCGAGCGCCAACAACGCCGGAGCCTGGCGCACCAGGTCGGCCACGAAGCGGGCCCGGCGTCCCGGCGGCAGATGGCGGCTGGCCAACCAGGCGTAGGTATCGACCACGTTCGACGCCATGAGAGTGTGCTCCAGGTCGAACACCGCCAGGTGCCGGTCGCCCGAGAGAATGGCCTTACGGGCCCGCTCGGGACGGCTGGCCACCACCGACTTGCCGGGGGTGGTGCGGACCCGGGTGTGCTCGATCACCGACGGCAGGTGCACATGGTGGACGTAGTGGTCCCAGTCGATGACCCCGGGGTCGAAGCAGAACTGCTCATGATCCTCGGCATCGAGGTCGTCCCACATCGTCATCAGGCGGTCGACCCGGTATCGGGCGTCGGTCTCGGTGTAGGCCCCGTAGAGCTCGACGTAGCCGAGGGCCCGCTTGGCCAGGGCATGGCGATCCTCGATGCGCGCCGCCAACTCGGCCTGTTTGCCACGGACCGGCAACGCCGTCAACACCTTTTCGGCCAACGTCATGACTTGGTCGGCCCGACGCAGTTGGCGCTGCACGCGGCCGCGACCGGGGAAGGACCATTCGGGCACGTTGATCGGCTGGCCCCGCTCGTCGTAGAGAGGATTGCGGGAGAACCAGTCCTCGGACAACTCGACCAGGCGGCCGTAGCGCAGGGGATTCCGCACGCCCGAGGCGACGTGGTACACGGTGGGTGGGCCTTCGCTGGGTGCGTGGGCCGGGCCACGCGCGGCGACGGCGAGGATGGCGGCGACGACCAGGTCGACCGGAATCACATCGACGATGCCCTCGGGCACGCCGGGGAACTCGCGCAGCAGGCCTCGGGCGTAGGAGATGATGATGGGCTCGGCCATCCTGAAGCCGCGGATCCAGCCCGGCACCGGTTCGGTCAAGGCCGACTCGATGATGGACGGGCGCACGAACGTGATCGGCACCGCGTCGGCCCACTGGGCCACCAGGCAACGCTCACCCATGGCCTTGGTGAAGGGGTAGGCGTCGGGCCACCCGAGCGAGTGGGCCCGGGCCGTTCCGGCGTCGACCAATTCCGTACGCACCCACTCCTCGCGGATCTTCTCGGCTCGGGTGGCGATCAGGTGCTCGCCGGCCCCACCGATTTCCGAGCGGGCCGACTTGGTGAACTCGAGCAGTTTCGGAGGCTGGCGGGACGCCGCCTGGAGGTCGTCCCGCAGGCGGCGGGCGGCGTTCACCTCATCTTGCCAATCCACCTCCAGGGTGAAGCGGTTCTCCGAGAGCAGTTCCTCCTTCGCCTCCCCTTGGTGGGTGCTGGCCACATAGGCGGTCGACACGGAGATCAGGTGGGCCCCCGAACCCGAGGCGGCGACGGCGGCGCCGACCCGGGCCGGGCCGAGCAGGTTGATCTCGACCGCCTGGGTCAGGGGGGCATCGAAGGAGACGGTGGCGGCGGAGTGGATGACCACGTCGCTGGCGGCCAGGGCGGCCCGCCCCTCGTCATCGAGCCCGAGCCCGTCCTGCCCGACGTCGCCCGGGACGGCCCGGACCCGGCGGGCCACCTCGGGGGCGAATCCATCGCCCAGCTCGGAACGCAGGCGGTCGAAGCAGTCGTTCTTGATCACCTCTCGGGCCAACCGGGCCGCGGCGTCGGCCCGGCGGCCCGGTCGAACCAGCACCACGATCTCGGCCTCCGGAATGCAGCGCAGGATGCGTTCGACCAGCGCAGTGCCCAGAAACCCGGTGGCACCGGTGATGAAAAAGCGCTTTCCGCGGAGGTCCCGGCCGATGGCCATTCGGGAATGTTTAGCATCCAGCGCCGAATCTGTCTACCATTTGGTAAGTGAGCACCGACGCCGGGTCCGCCGGTCCCACCAAGTCCACAGCGGCCACCCCGGCCGTCAGGGCCACTCAGGCACCCTCGCCCCCAGCCTCTCCTCCAACCCCTCCGTCGCCCCCCACCACCAGCGATCGCATTCTCGATGCTGCCCTGGCCTCCTTCGCCGCCCGGGGCTACGAGGCGACGTCGCTCGATGCCCTGGCCAAAGGGCTGGAGCTGACCAAGCAGAGCATCCTGTACTGGTTCCCGTCGAAGGACGCGGTGCTCGAGGCCACTATTGCGCGGAGCGCCACTGACCTGTCCCGGGCCCTGGAATCGGCCCTGCAGGCGGCGGGTCCGGGTTGGGTCCGGGTCGAGGCCGTGGTGCGCTCGGTCTTCCGGCTGGCGGCGCGCCAACCTGAGCTCCTGGGCCTCCTGCGCGAGGTCAGCCGCCTGGGCCCCCCGGCGGCCACCCAGATGACGCTGGCCCTGGAGCCCTTGGTGCAGCGGGCGTCGTCCTTTTTGGAGGCTGAGATGGATGCCGGCACCATGCGTCGGCATGACCCCCGTCTGCTGCTCCTGGCCATCTACTCCACCGTGATCGGCATGGTCACCGAGGTCGAGGTGATGCGGGCTCTGGGGGAGGAACCCACCGCTCGTTCACTGGTGCGCCGGAGAGCCGACGTCTTGAACCTGCTGCACTCGGCCCTGGTCATTCCAGCCGCGGAGCAGACGTGACGAGCTAGCCGTCGGGCGCGGGCTTGGGGATCTTCTTCTTGCTGGGCGCCTTGGGCGTGTAGCGCTTGTTGGCCGTCGGCGCCTTGTGGCCGGTCGGCTTCACCGGGGTTTTGGCTTCCTGCTGGCGCACCTTGCGCGAGGGGCGGGTTGCCGCTTCCCTCGCCACTTGTTTTGAATTGGTGGTGCCGTACTTCTGTAGCCGCCAGGCCCGGAGCATCAGCCATCCGCCCAGAACGATGATGGCGAACCCCAGTGGGGGAAATATGAGGGTGTAGGCGAAGCCGATCACGAAGAAGGCGAAGGCCAGCAGGGAACGCCGGCGGCGGCGGAGCGCGACGGCACCGAGCAGGCAGAACAACAGGACGACCCCGCCCAGCAGGAGGGCATCGGGCGTCACGGTGGTGGAGGCGTTGGTGCCGGCCACCTTCGTGGTCTTGTGCTGTGAGGCCAAGATGACCGGGATGGCCACGCCCAAGAGGGCCGACAGAATGAGCCCCGCCTTGGACCACTTCACTTCCGTCGCATCGATGGTGCGCATGGCCGCTTTTCGCTCTGCGCCATTCAGGATGCGGTCAGGAGCCCGACCGGGCTGGGAACCGCTCTTGGGCTTGGCGGGCTTCAGGAACTTCGAAGAGATGATCTCCATGAGCCCCGGAGGCTTGAAACCGTCGTCATCGGAGGAATCGGCCATGAATTGGCCAGGGTACTTCGACCCTTGGGAACCCCCAAATCGCCCTTGATGCGGTTGAACCGCCGTGAGGGTCCACCGTCGAGAGGTCCGTCCCTTCCGATTTCGGGCGTAGCGGGCTGCGCCGACGCTTGACCGGTTGACTTAGTGCGGCGCCTACTGCGGTTTGAGGCCCGAGACCACCGGCAACGTTACGTTGATGGCGCTGAACGTCACCGATCCACCCAGGCGGGGCTGCGCATAGGCAACCGTGGTCGCCACCAGCTGCAGCATCACATGTTGGCCCGGCGCGACCGCCTGCGAGACGATCTCGAGCGGCACCGATGTGGTGTGGGACTTCCCGTCGAGGGTGACGTCAATTGGGGTGACCTGATTGCCGAGCACCAGACCGGTCGACCCGTCGACGATCTGGGCGAACACGCGGGTGGGCGCGGCTCCGGCCGGCACCGTCCCTTGGTAGGTCAGCGTCACGTGTGGCGCCCCCACCACCAGCGAGGCCTGGGACCCACCGTCGATGGTCACGTTGACCGCGTTGACCGCCTTCGCCGGCGTGATGGAAGAGGCCAGCGCACCCACTGGATCCGAGTTGGTCGAACGGACCGTCACCGGTCCCGAACCGCCTGTCGCGACCAATTGGAGCGTGCCCTTTCCCTGGGCGCTCAATGAGCGCGCGGACGGGAGGGGGTACGTCGAAGCCGCGTAACGGACCCCGTTCTGATCGATGATGTCAACTGCGGGACCGGTGTTGATCGACGGATCTCGCTTCACCCACCGGTTCAGCCAGGCCACGGTGGCGTTGGTGACGTAGTTGGGGTCTCCAGGATTTGTGAGACAGATCCCGTGTCCGTCGCAGAACCAGACCATGTGTACGGGCACGCCGCTGGCCTGAATCGCCTTGAAGTTGGTCACACCCTCATCCAAGGTGAAGAGGTTGTCCACGGTTCCCTGGATGATCAGTGTGGGCGCCCTGATCTTCTTCACCAGATTGGCCGGGCCTTTGCCGGCGAACCACCGGTAGTCCGCCGCACTGATTGTCCCCGTCGCTAGCGAGTCCTGGTAGGCCGACATCATGTGCGGATCACGGTGGGCCGGGGAGGCGAGGGAATAGAGCAAGTTCGACCACCCGCTCTTCGATGTATTGGCCTTGTCGAGGCTCGTGGTGAGCGAGTGCCAGGCGATCTCAGGGACGATGGCGTCGATCCGACAATCCTGGGCGGCCGTCACGAATTGGATGCCCCCGCCGTAGGAGCCGCCGACCATGCCCATTCGAGGATCCCCGGGGGCGTCCAACTGCACGCCGGGCCGTGTGGAGACCCAGTCAATCAACCTGGACACGTCACGTGCTTCATAGTTCGGGCTGTCAATTTCAATGGTTCCCGCCGACTGACCGAACCCTCGCGGGTCCCAGGTCAAGACGTTGTACCCGTCGCTGTTGAGTCCCGTGACGGACAGACTGCCGAGAATGTCGGGCGTGCTCGTGGTCGCACCGGCTTCGCCCCACCCCGGACCCTCCAGGATGGTGGGCTCGGGGTGACTGGCACTGGCTCCGGGTGCCGGAAACCAGTGGGCCCGTATCTTGGTGCCGTCAAACGACGTGATGGTCCAGTCCGACGGCACACCGGCCACCGGCGTGGCTCGGACAGGTGCCGGCGTCGGCCGGTTGCACGCCGGAGCTGAGTAGGTCGAGCTCATGCTGGCCGACGCTCCAGCAACTGCCCCAGGGGCGACGCCGGCCACGAACCCCGTCACCGCAACCGGGCCGGTCAGACCGGCCAGACCGAGCATGACGACGGGACGCAGCCACCGCCGTCTGGGGACGCCGCTGCCCGCGTGCTCGTCTGGACTGAGCATGACGCCCCCCTCAATTCTCGGAAGATTCCCGGTGTTGCGCGCTACCGTAACCGTTTCGGGCAGCCTCCCATCCTGTGAGGAAGCGACCCCTGGTGGCTCAGAATCCGTATGGCGCCCGCAGGAGGTTTCATTGGTACGGCCCGGTGACGCGTTGTGCGCTGCTACTTCCAAGCGGTACGTTTGTGGACCCGCAGTTTTGGTGTCTTCGATGCGGGCGCTTAGCTCAGCTGGTTAGAGTGCTGCCTTCACACGGCAGAGGTCGTGGGTTCGAGTCCCGCAGCGCCCACCGCCTTGATCCCTAGTCAGAGGGTGTGAACGGGAGGATGTCCGCACCCGTTTCTGAAAGTTCGTCCGTCTTTCGTCCGTCGGAGTTTGAGTCGACCTTCTTCGCGTCCGCTTTGCTCGCGCATCGTTGGTCGAAATGATGAGTGCGTTCGGACGGCCAGCGACCTCACCATCAGCCGTCAATGGCGTTCCGGGTCCATGCGTCGCCGTAGCTGAATGTGCCCCTCGGTTCGGCCGACATACCCCTGTGGCGAACCTCACCATGGCACAGGATTGCCCGCTACGAACCCTTCGGCTAGCGCATGACGGTAGCTGGGTCCACTAATGACCCCGGCGGCGATGGAGAGGAAGTCGACCACCTTCGCTCTGCTCGAACACATCCCACGCGGTGCGAACTGCCTCCCGCGAGTCAAGGTCAACCTCAGCGTCGTCGGCGCGACGTTGGTCGGACCCGTCATGGTGAGCTTCACCTTCGATTCTGACTGGGGTCACCTTGAACGGCTCATCCGCTACCGGGTCGCTTCCTTCGACCTTCCCATCCCTGACCAAGGAAGTTGGTGTCCCCTGCGACATCCACCGAGCCTCATGGCGATCGTAGGGATCGGTGTCCCAACCTTCTAGGGAGACGTCATGCATGTGGTGACTGTCGCAGCGGAAAGTGACAACTGCGCGAACGACGCATTGAATCCGATTCGCCTCGGCGCGACTTCACCGACTTCACCGACTTCACTACGGCACCGGATTGCACGCCACGGCGCCGATTGCCCACCCGCACTGAGGCGGATGGGTCAGGAGGACTGCCTGGTCAGCTTCCTCATCCGGCGACGACTGACAAACAACGCCCCTCCACCAAGAGCAATGGCCGAGAGGGGCAACAGCGCGGGCCAGGCGACTTCCGGCGTCACGATGGGAGGCCCGAAAGCAATGGTCTGGGTGCCTGTTGTCGCACCGTTCTTGTGGTCACCGGCGTACGAGGCAGTGACGATGTCGTTCCCTGTGGTCGTTGTCGGGAAGGTCACCGTGCAGTGGGCGTAGCTGGCGTCCAGGTTCTGGGGCGTATCGGCTTCATTCTTGCAGTGGCCCGTGATGATGCCGAGGGAATCGGTGAACGTGACCTTGCCGGTCGGCGCATTGTTGCTGCCGAAGTCGTTGTTGGTGGCCAGTTCGAGCGATATTTCTGTCGACACGCGGTCGATCCTGAGACCGGATTGGGACTATGGTTTTCGCCAAGGGTCGGAGGGTCGACGGTCCACAAGAGGGAAGGCAGGGGTTCTGCCGCCGATGCAACACCCGCGAGCCCGATCACCGACCCGGCCACTCCCAGCCCAGCGACACCGGCGAATCGGAGGCGCTTTCTCATCTTCTGAATCGCCACGTGGCGCACACCCATTGATCGGTCCCTCAGTACCTGCCGCGGTGCCAGTACAGGCACTCTTTGTGAGTGTGACAGGACGGTCAGCAATGTTCGCCCTCATTTGTGCGATATCGCGATGAACTTTGCGCGACGGCCAATAGTTGTGCCTACGTACCGCGACTCCCGCTGCGCCAGCACTGAGCTTCGACGCATCGGTCGGCACAGATGTGAAGTGCGTTCGCGACAAGGTCGCGAAGCTGTCACCCAACAAGGTCCGACTGTGGTCGAGTGGCGGCGTTCAGAAGCTGGTCACCGGCCAGGTCTCATCCCCCGGGCTCGATCACGGGCAATGCACCGGCCAGGTTCAAGGGCCGCACGTACAGGTCGCGGTTGTGCGGATAGCCCACCGCGCCGGGACTCCACGCGTGAAAGGCGATCCAGAGCCCGCCCGACTGGTCGGTGAACACCGACGCACCTCCCGGGCCGAGAAAGTCGGCGCCACTGGTCAGGATCGGTTGCGCCGATGGCTTGGTACACGGGCCGAGCGGACCGCTACACGAGGCGACACCGACCGCGTAGTGAGCGCTGTTCCAGTCGTTGCCCGAGTAGAAGAGGAAGTAGCGACCGGCATTCAGGACCAGGTCGGGGGCCTCGACGTTCCCGCCCTCCCAGCTCTGGTCGGGGATGAGGAGCGGGGTGGCGCCGGACCCGACCAGTCCGGTCCCGGCCGGATCGAGTTGTTGCGACCAGATCGTGGTCGGCTGGCCGCCCTCCCCGGTCGACTTCCAGACGAGATACGGCGTGCCGTCGGCATTCACGAAGGGGGAGGGGTCGATGGAGCCACCCAGAGTGGGCTGACAGGCGAACGGCCCCGCTGAGGTGTCAATGAACGGTCCCTGGGGTTGGGAGGCCACGGCGGCCGAGATGCATTGCGGCCCACCTTTGGCCAATTGCGCGGTGTAATACAGCACGTACTGCCCACCGACTGGAAGCACCGCTGGCGCCCACGTGTGGTTCGGCGTCGCCCAACTAGGCAGATTGGGGAGGGCGTTGCCGATAGCAGTCCAATGGGTCAGGTCACTGGACTGGATGATCTGGATGTTTCCCTCAACAGAATTCGTGGCGTAGGCGAAGTAGGTACCGCCGACCATCAGCACGAAAGGATCGGGGAAGTCGAACGGGTAAGCCAGCCCGTCCGTGTTTCCGCCGTCCACCGTCTCGCAGGACGGGGACACGCCCGAGAGGTCCATGCCGGCTTGGGTATTGTTGTGATTCGCAATTTGCGCCAAGGCGCCCTTGACCCCACCGAGGCAGGTTTGCAGGCTCCCGATGTCGAGACCCTGGAAGAAGGCGGCCTGCGTGGCGCCGGCCAGCTTCTGATCAGCGTCGGCCCAGACGGCCCGGGTGTAGGCGTCGGCGGACAGCAGGGCGAGCCGATCTTCGTTGGCCCGATGCTGGGCGCGCGATGTGGACGTCAGCTTGGTCCGGGTGGTCCCCAACGTGGCCTCGGCCGACGCGAGGACGGCATGCGCCTGTCGATCTCGGGCGTGGGCCTGCAGGTCGGTGACCAGCGCGATGACCAGGGAGACCGCCGCCCCGAGGATGGCGAGTTGGCCGAGTCGACGTCTCCACCGAGGGCGGCGGTCAGCCACCGGCCGCCACCTGCTGGCAAGGGGTGGCGACGGCGCTGAGGCGGCTGACCGCCTGATCAAGATCTCCGACCGACAGGGCGTTGAGTGCCTGCTCGACGCCTCCCAGGCAGGCCTGGAGGCCGGCAATCGTCGTCCCCTGCTGCACCACGCTGGCCTGAGCCTGGGCCAACGCGGCCTGGACCGCCTTGACCTGGGCCGTGTCTTGGGCCAGGGCCGGGGCTACCACCTGGATCGTCCGGTTGTCGGCCCGGAGTTCCCGGCGGATCACGGTGAGGTCGCCCACGGCGATGGCGATGTGGTGACGTGTCGTGTGCCACGTGGCGTGAGCCTGGTCGGTCTGGGTGTTGGCCTGGCGCTCGTTCCCCACCAAGTACCCCAGTCCGCCGCCCACGAGCACGATGAGCCCGAGTAGTACGAGTCCGGGGATCCAGGCCCGGCGCGTCGCCGTCGGTTTCGTCAGCACCGGTCCGGTCCGGTCCCGTTGCGGTTCCAGCACGCTGAAGACCATGGACTCTCTGCCTTTCGTGGCGGGACCACCCTCCCGCCTGCATGCCCATCGTCGCATGTTCGCTAGTGCCGGCACAACGGGCCGTGATGCATAGCCACCGGGTCCACCCGCACATCTGTGCTTTCTTATTGACCTTGGCGCTCTCTGTGAGCCTCATGGAGGCGGAACGGAGTGGAACCACGGTGACCTCAAGAAAGCCTGGTGTGTGCGTTCCAATAACGCTGAGTGAGCGGGCGGTGATTTTTGAGCGTGGCCGATTGCTAGGTTGAATGCCTGTGAGCGGACGCGGTAGTGGGAAGCACGCGCCCAAAGACCCACGCCGACGTCGGCGTCGATCCTCACAGAGTGAGGAAAACTTGCGCGCCCTCGGGGGTCAGGTGGCGCAAGAGAGCGATTCCTCGCCGGCGAAGTCCGCTGCGGCTTCGCCACGTTCAGGCCAAGAAGGCGGTCCATCTCATGGAGTGGCGAACGAGGCGGGGCTGGTCGCTCTCGGAGAAGAGATGCACCGCTCGGGAAGTGGACGATCAGGGCGGCGAAAAGGGAGGCGGGGCGGTCGTGGGCACCGGGTCAGAAACTTTTCCCTCATTGGTCTTGCAGTGTTGTTGGTCGCTGTCGGGGGTGGGGCTGGGTACGCCTACTACGTCACCCACGATCTCAAGCGTGTCGAGGTCAATGGACTGAGCGGGACCCTCACCACCGGAAAAGAAGGGGGCACCGAGAACATCCTCATGGTGGGCTCCACGTCACGCTGCGCGCTGAAACAGCAGAATCCTGCCTACGGACTGTGTTCACAAGGGGTGAACGGCGTCAACAGCGACGTCATCATGATCCTCCACGCCGACCCCGTCCATCATCGCTTGGCTCTCCTCTCCATCCCGCGCGACCTCTTTATCCCCAATGCTCGCTCCTCCGGCGCCAATAAGGTCGATGCCGGTCTCTCCGAAGGCTTGACACAAGTCGTGGCCGCCGTCGAAGAGGATTTCGGCATCCCCATTCAGCATGCGGTTTCCCTCAACTTCGACCAGTTTGCCAACATCGTGGACTCCCTCGGTGGTATCAACCTGTCGTTCCCAGTCTCGATATTCGACGCTGAGTCGGGCCTGAACGTGCAAGCAGCGACGTGCGTCCATCTCGACGGCACGCAAGCCCTCCAGGTGGTCCGTGCACGGCATCTCCAATACAAATCGCCGAGTACGACGACCACGAACGCGCAATATTGGCCCCAGGAAAACCAAAGTGACCTGGCCCGCATTCGGCGCGACCATGAGTTTCTCAGAGTACTGGCGGGAGCGGTGGCCAAGCAGGGACTTGGTAATCCCGTCTCAGACATCGACCTCATCAACTCGGTGAAAGCCGATCTCACCTTCGACCAATCTTGGTCGGTGAGCGATATGGCGAACCTGGTGCTCAATTTCCATTCGATCAAAATCGGTTCTGTTCCTCAGCTCACGCTGCCCGTGGCAGTAGTGACCGACCCCGCCGGGGCCAGCGGGAGCTACGTGTATCAAGGTGGAGGGCCATACGGTGATGTGGAGTTCCCGACCCAATCACAAGATCAAGCCGCCATTGATCAGGTGCTCGGTATCGGTAACTCTGTCGACTCGATGACGGGCAAGCCGCTGCCTATTCCGTCGGCGGTCAGCGTGTCGGTGATGAATGGGACGGGTGGCTTGAACCAGGCCGCCGACACGGGCTCCGCATTGACGGCGCTTGGTTTTCATGTTGTCGGACTCGGTGACACCCAGCCCGTCGGCGACGTGGCCGAGACCTTCGTCTACTACGGCTCGAACTCGCCGAGCACGGTGGCGGCGGCGGAGTTGGTCGCCCGTTCGATGACCGGATCGGTCGTCATGGGCTACGAGCCGAGCCAGGTGACCAGCGGGGCTCAAGTCACGGTGGTCACCGGAACTCAGTTCGCGGTAAATGCACCCTCGCCGCCAGCGAGCGCACCTACGGCCGGCGGTTCCACCACCACGCCCCCGTCGACGTCCCAGTCCACGACCCCGACAACCGCCCCGACGACCGCGCCGACGGCGTCAATTGCCGCTCCGTCCTCAGCCACGTCCAAGCTCCAACCATGGGATCCGCGTTCGTGCCCAGCGGGATCCCAGCCGACGGCACCGGTGCCGAACGCAACCTGAACCAACACCAAGCTAGGAACATGTCGCGTGTGGCCAGTACGACGAGTCGCGGTCGTTCGAGGACAAACGTGTCACTCCGTCCGAGGCCGGCGCAGGGGTTGTGCACCGAACCTGAAGCAAAGCTTCCGCCGTCGGCTGACTGAACCACCAATTCGGTGGGCGCGGGAGGTACCGTTGTAGGTCAATGACAGACTCAACCCAAATCTCTCCGGTCGGCACCCAACCCTTCGATCAAGACTCCTACGCAACTGGTTCCGAAGGGGATGGGATGTGGACCTGTCCTGAATGTCATCTGGGACATTGCGAGGAGTGTTCGAGCCGCCGTTGCGACTGCCCGCACATCTTCGCCGTGATCGGTCGCGCCATCGTCGAACTGGACGACGCGATCCAAAGTTCAGCCCACCTCTTGAGCGAGATTGGAACCTCCGCGAAGGCGACGGAGCCGCCGATGTCGGAGAATAGGTAACGACCCGAAGGGAATTGATGGTGTAGTCAGTAGAAGGGCACCGGCCGCCATCAGGGCTGCCGAGGCGCACCCCTTTGTGGCAGGTACGCCGACTTCAATGACTTGGATGGATCTCTCCGGGGCGTGTCTACTTACTTGTGTTGTGCGCACGAAACACCCCCTGCAGCGCACTGGAGGTGCTCATGGATGCATCTTGGTGCTGCGACCCCCAACTGTAGGCGTAGTCAAAGACAGGAGTCCGGACGAGTGATCCCCAGGTTCTGAGAATCTCAGCCGCTTCTGAAGCGGTTGGTAGCGAATACGACCCACCACCGTCGTCGGTCTCCGTGCCTCCGCCGAAGGCCTGATACACCGGAACAATATCGGCCACCGGTATGCCCTCGGCCTCCGCTGCGCTCACCGCAAGACCGATCCACTCGTAGTGGCACGCGTTTCCGAGTTCACTGCGGCATGGGTAGGGGTCCAACCCGTAGAGGTCAATATCAGAATTGGCCGGGTTGAACCCACCCATGTAGGTCGGATGGTCCGTTGAACTCAGATTCTCTTCGATGATGAATGTTTTCGTACTTGGGTCGTTGGCGTGAATCCAATCAGACTCGGCCTTCAAATTCGTTGCGGTACAGCTCGAGGGATTTGGTTCGTCCATCAAGTAGAAGCCAAAGACCTTCTGGTTCCCGACATAAGGCAGAACAGCCGTGGTGAACGCTCTCGTGGCGCCCGAGCACAGACCAAGATAGACCAAGCCCTTGACGCCCCCCGGCAGGGCGTTGACCTGGCTCAGGCCGCCCACATCCGCCAGGTTGAACCCATAAGCCCCAATCAGATACGTGTTGCCCGAGAAATTGCCGTTTGGTGCATAGTGCAACCCTGTTCCACTTGATGGTGACGGGGTTGAGGTCGTGGTGCTGGTCGTCGTGGTAGTCGATGCGACGCACGCCGAGACTGCGAGTGAGAAGACAACCAATGTCATGGCGACCAAAACACGCGGTCGAACACCTCGATAATGCCTCACACGCCCCTCAGTTCCGTCGTACGTTGGCCGTCGTAGCCGGCCAGTCCGTGGGAATAACCAGGTCGAACGATCGCCGATATGGGTTGCTTCGCCAATTTAGTTCGATCTCTCGGCGGGTTTTGGTGATGCGCATTTGAAGATGGAGCGTCCGTTTCGGGTCTCCCTAACCTCGCTGGTGCTCCCTGCTGGTTCCCTGGTCAAGGGGATGAAGAGGGGTCCCTTGGCGTCTCAATCGGAAACGCCTTCGGTATTTCGTTCGCCCGCGTTGGGTCGTTCTTCGGCGGCCCTGTGCGCATCAAAGGCGGAAGTGACGAATCCTTCGCATCGCCTCCTACGTCGTTGCGGTCAGACGACGCAATGGAACAGGGTCCGAGAACAGTTCGCCGAGAACGGTTCGCAACCAGATGACGTCGAAGCCGTCCTACTGTTCGGCCAGGATGGCTTCTATCTCGGCCATTGGGTCGCGCAGCATGGGTCCCCGAGTTTCCACCAAGGCTCGTTCGATGGTGCAGTTGAAACGGTCGGGCGCGGCGTAGCCGTCCCCGACCGGCGGACCCCATTCATAGCCACAGGTGAGACCGACGCCCACCCCGTTGAACGCCTGGGGCGTGAATCGGTTGATCGGACCCTCGGCCACTGTCTGCCCGTCACAGCGCAAGGTCCCGGATCCACCCAGCCCTTCGTCCTTGGTGAACTCGTACTCGAGGGTGTGCGAACCCGCGCCGACGACGTCGTGTGAGCCGATGATGTGGAGCTCCTTCCCGTAGAGATTGTGAATGTAACGCGGCCGGCCGGCCCGAAACTGCAGCGACCAACCCCCCAGTCCGGAGCCGATGGCCAGCAACGTTCCCTCGGGAGTGATCTCTTCCGGCACGGTGATGTCGACGATGAGGGCATGCGAGCGGTTGCGGACGTTGACGGCGACTGGCTCGGGGACCTGGGCGCCGTCCTGGAAGTATCGGAATCGCTCGCGTTCTCGACGAGCGTCAGGTTTCGGGTTGACCAAGGCCCAAAGGATTCGGTTGTCCAATGGGAGAACTTGATTGCGCTCGGCCTCGGTCCACCAGAGATCGATCATCTCGCGGAGACGTTCAGGGTTAGCCTCGGCCAAGTTTTTGGATTCGGAGACATCGACCTCCACGTGGTAGAGCTCCCAAATGTCGTCGTCGAAGGGAGCATTTGGATTCAGGCCGTCGGGATAAAGCGGTCCGACCGGGTGGAAGGTCACGGCCTTCCAACCCTGGTGGTAAAGGGCTCGAGATCCGAACATCTCGAAGTGCTGGGTGAGATGCCGCCCCGGCTCGTTGGCTCCGCCTGCGCCCAGCACATAGGAGAAGCTGACGCTGTCCAGGTGGGATTGCGGTACCGCGCCGATTGTCTCAGGAGGCTCCAGACCCAGCAATTCGAGGACGGTGGCGAACACGTCAATCGCGTGCGCGAACTGGTGACGTATTGCGCCAGGCTCAATGTCCCCATTGGGCCAGTGGAGGATGCAGGGGTCGGCGACACCTCCTTCGTGTACCTCTCGCTTCCACCGCTTGAATGGCGTGTTGCCAGCCATGGTCCAGCCCCAGGGATAGTTGTTGTGGGTCAGGGGGCCGCCGATGTCGTTGATTTTCGACCGCATCTCGTCAAGTCCGGCCGGATCCATATTGCTCAGTCGGATGTCATTGATCGAGCCTTCGGAGCCTCCCTCGGAGCTGGCGCCGTTATCGGACACCACGATGATGACGGTGTCATCGAGCTCGCCGATATTTTCCAAGAACTCCGCAAGGCGCCCGATCTCCGCGTCCGTATGAGAGAGGAATCCGGCGAAGCACTCCATGAACCGGGCGGCCAGGGCCTGCTCCGGTTCGCTCAATGCGTTCCACGGTCGAACCCAGATCGGTCGTCCCGAGAGCGCCGTTTCAGCAGGAATGACGCCCAGCTCTATCTGACGGGCGTGAATGCGATCGCGCAAGGCGTCCCAGCCCAGATCGAAGTGGCCACGGTAGCGATCGATCCATTCGCGGGGAGCCTGGTGGGGGGAGTGACAGGCACCAGTCGCGAAATAGAGAAAGAAGGGCCGGTCGGCATCGACAGCTCGTAGGTCCCCGACGAATTCAATGGCCCGGTCAACCAGATCGGTGGTCAGGTGGTAGCCGTCCTCCACTTCTTTGGGCGGTCGCACTGAGTGGTTGTCGTGGTAGAGGGCAGGGGCGAACTGGTGAGTTTCCCCGCCGTGGAATCCGTACCAGCGGTCGAAGCCTCGCCCCAGGGGCCAACTGGCGCGCGACGATGCCATGTTGCTCTCGTCGTCGGGCGTGAGGTGCCACTTGCCGACGGCGTACGTGGCGTAGCCGTGCGAGCGCAGGACCTCCGAGAGAAACCCGTTCTCGACCGGTGGTTTGCCCCAGTATCCGGGAAATCCCACCGCCAGGTCGGCCACACGGCCCATGGCATTTCGGTGATGGTTCCGGCCGGTCAGCAGGCAAGAGCGAGTGGGCGAGCACAGGGCGGTGGTGTGGAAGTTGCCCAGCCGCACGCCATTCCCAGCCAGTTGGTCGATCACCGGCGTGTCGATGGTCGAGCCGTAGCAGCCCAGCTGGCCGAAACCCACGTCGTCGAGCACAATCAGCACGACATTGGGCGCACCCGGTGGCGCCGTGGGCTCAGGTGGCCACCAGGGCTCAGACTCCCGCCAGTCCCGCCCGATTCGGCCTCCGAACTCTGTACTCACGAACTCGTACTCCTTGTCTCGGCGTGAGGATGGTACCAACTTCAGCAGAGACCGGAAGTGCGATGCTGGCCTACTCACGCTGCGTTGAGTTGTCTCTCCTACCGGAAGCGTTCAGACGAATGAGCGCGCGCCGTCTGGGCCATGTGTCCGCATTGGCGCAGGGGCACGATCGATCGAGAAGACGCTGCACCGGATCGGTCAGCCCACCAAACGAGACGGCCTCTCCATTCCCCAGGTTCCCGCGACTAACGAGAGCGACTGCACTCTGGCCTCGTAGGAGTGGACTCGAGTCGACAGCATGATCTCATCCGCATCGGTACGACGGAGCAATCGCGACAACCCGTCATGGACGGTCTCTGGGCTGCCGATGAGATGAGTCGACATGACCTCTTCCACGATGGCCAATTCGGCGGGAGAGAACTCATACGCATCGGCCTCTTCCGGCGATGGAAGCAATCCGAGGCGTCCGGTTCGCAGTTGCAGGATGCTCAGTGCCGATGAGCCGGACAGCCAGGCGGCTTCAGCGTCGGTCGACGCACAGATGACCGACACCGCGACCATCGCTCGCGGCTGTCCCAACAAGAACGACGGTCGGAAAGACGATCGGTAGGTCTCAAGGGCCTGGTCGATGAGTCCAGGAGCAAAGTGATAGGCGAACGAATAGGGCAACCCCAGCTGACCGGCTAATTGCGCGCTGAACAGAGAAGACCCGAGCAACCACACCTCTGGGAGATAGCCGCGCCCGGGCGTGGGCGATGGATGAGTCGGGGGACCATCGCCGGCCGCCAGGTAGCTGACCAGTTCCACGACGTCGTCAGGGAACCCGTCCGCGCCCAGGCCTTGGCCACGCCGCAACGCACGTGCCGTGACGTGATCGGTGCCGGGTGCGCGTCCCAAGCCGAGGTCGATTCGGCCCGGATGGAGGGCCTCGAGGGTGCCGAATTGCTCGGCCACGACCAACGGAGAGTGGTTGGGAAGCATGACACCGCCCGAACCGACTCGAAGTGTCGAGGTGGCGTTGGCCAGGTGGGCGATCACAACGGCTGGCGCCGAGCTGGCGACGGCGGGCATGCCGTGATGTTCGGCCACCCACATGCGGTGGTAGCCGAGCCCCTCGACGACGGCCGCCAATCTCGTCGTCTCGGCGAGCGCTTGCGCCGGAGTTGAGCCCGTCGCCACCGTGGCAAGGTCGAGTACTGAAAGAGGCACCATGACCGCTACAACACCGGAGTGGGTCGTGTGCTTCCCTGATGGGCAGCTGGACGAGGAAGGATCGAGGAATCATCCTGACGGCGAACCAAGCTTTTGGGGGACCGCGCTCGCGCCGCCCGCCCGGGGGGCCCGGGGGGGCCCGTTGGCGCAGCGGGTTATGACGAAGGCATGGTGGCGCCACCGACCCCTCCTGGTTCGTCCGATGGTGGTGGAGCACTAAGGTTCTCTTAGAAGCTCAGTCGTTGGCTGAGCCGGAAGCGCTGGACCTGGTCCCCGTGGAGCGCCTCCCACCGGAGGAGGCACGGAACATGGCTGATTGGGGCGCCCGAGATCGTCATCTGTCCCGCATCGGAGCCGGCAGGCTCGATCGCTGATGCCGAGCGCACGGGTCCTGAGAATTCTGACGCAACTCAAGCAATCCGCCGAATCGTCGGCGAGCCCTGAACGGCTGTGCAAGGTGTCGGCCGAAGTGGTCGGCGCTTCCGGCGCCGGGATCATGCTGATGTCGCATGCATCGCATGGGGGGACGATCTGCAGCTCGAATGAAGTGAGCACGCTGATTGAGGACTTGCAGTTCACCCTGGGAGAGGGCCCTTGCCTCGATGCGATGCATTACGTCTCCCCGGTACTCGAACCCGATTTGGCCGATCCCGCCTTTGGCCGCTGGCCCGCCTTTGCCCCGCCGGCCGTCGCTGCGGGAGCGCGCGCCATTTTCGGCTTCCCATTGCAGGTGGGAGCCGTATGCGTCGGCGCCCTCAATCTCTATCGGGAAGTGCCCGGAGATCTTGACGTGGACCAGCATGCCGACGCACTGGTCATGGCCGGCGTGGCCGCTCGCTCCGTCCTGACCATGCAGTCCGATGCGGTCGACGGCGAACTGGCCTCCGCCATCGAAGTGGGCTCTCAAATTCGCTTTGTGGTGCACCAGGCGTCCGGCATGGTGGCGGCCCAGCTGGGCGTGAACCTGAGCGAGGCGCTCATTCGCCTTCGGGGGTACGCCTTCGCCAATGACCGGCAGGTCACTGAGGTGGCCAAGGACGTGGTCGCGCGTCGGATTCGGTTCCACAAAACCCCGGAGGGCTAGCGACAAAAGGGCGCGAAATGGGATGTAACCTCGATCCCGACGGCCAAGCCGCGATGAAGGAGATCGGCATGCCCAGAGAGTCATTGCTGGCCCAGACCCTGGTTGAACTGGCCGACTCGCTGGTCGATGACTTTGACGTGGTGGAGCTCCTCACTTTGCTCACCGACCGGTGTGTCGAAGTCCTCAGCGTGGCCGCGGCGGGGATCATGCTCGTCTCAGCCGAGGGAGAGCTTGGTGTCATGGCATCGTCGAACGAGGCCACCCGCGTCCTCGAACTCTTCGAGCTCCAATGCCAGGAGGGGCCGTGCCTCGACTGTTACCGCACGGGTGCCCCGATTATTGCCGCCGATCTCACTTCAGCCGACGGTCGCTGGCCTCATTTTGCCGTGGAGAGCCTCAGTGCCGGATTCCGCTCGGTGCACGCGCTGCCGATGCGTCTTCGGGGCACGACGATCGGTGCTCTCAATCTGTTTCGCCAAGAAACGGGCACGCTCGATGAATCCGATAGCCGTGCCGCCCAGGCCTTCGCCGACGTCGCCACGATCGCGATCTTGCAAAACCGGGCGCTGCTGGCGGCCCAGGTGGTCAACCAGGAATTGCAATATGCATTGCAGAGCCGCGTCGTGATCGAGCAGGCCAAGGGCGTCCTGGCCGAACGGGCCGCCATCGACGTCGACAAGGCGTTCACGCACTTGCGCTCCTTCGCCCGCAGCCACAACCGTCGACTGGTTGAGGTTGCCCATGACGTCATCGACGGCAAATTGGCAACGGCGGATGTGGTCGCTCCGGGGAGACAACCGTAAATTCTGGGCGGCTCGATCCACCAGGTACCAGGGTGATCGAGGTTCCTGGTGGGAGATCGCCGGTGGGCGGGCTCATCGATGTTGGACCCTTTGGGGTGGCTGATCGTCCCGGCTGAGGCGGGCGCGAGCAAGCCGGCCCATTGCTACACTATATACGTGACTACGCAGATAGAGGCCATACCCACGCGGGAGGAGTTTGCCTCAGCGGTCGGCATGCTGAAGCTGCTCGGGGATGACACCCGCCTCCGCATCATTTGGGCGTTGCTGCACCGCGAGCACTCGGTGAGCGAACTAGCCGAGCTGGTCGGGGCGCAACCGGCCGGGGTCTCGCAGCATCTGGCCAAATTGCGACTGGCCCGGTTGGTCCGCACTCGTCGGGACGGCACCAGGATTTTCTACGTCGTCGACGACGCCCACGTGCGCCAGCTGGTCGAAGAGGTGGTCACGCACGCCGGTCACGACGACCCGGGAACGACCTGACCGTGACCGGTAACCAAGCCGACCACGGCCACTCGCATCACGCCTCGGTCGATGCCGACCAGCGCTACCTGATCGCCACCTTGATTCTGCTCCTGTCCTTCATGGCGTTCGAAGTGACCACCGCACTGGTGGCGAATTCGCTGGCCCTGCTGGCGGATGCCGGTCACATGCTGGCCGACGTGGGTGCCATTGCCGGTTCGTTCGTGGCCATCCGCATGGCGGCCCGCCCCGCGACGGGTTCGCATACCTACGGATTGAAGCGAGCGGAAATTCTGGCCGCCGCGGGCAACGGGATCACGCTCCTTGTCGTCTCAGCCCTGGTGACCTTCGAGGCTGTGCAGCGACTGGTACACCCGTCGACGGTCAACGG
>Ga0208357_1000797_pt1 | contig 24244 bp, 24 predicted proteins | sample NGESurdeep092012_6_FD_184487 | JGI IMG/M metagenome (GOLD analysis project Ga0208357, IMG submission 184487) | Arctic peat soil microbial communities from Barrow, Alaska - NGEE Surface sample F52-2 deep-092012 (SPAdes) | ecosystem: Environmental > Terrestrial > Soil > Wetlands > Peat ...
TGGCCTCTCGTGTAGCGATGCGGTCCCCGTTATCCTCCAACTATGGCTGATGCCGCGAACGACGAACCCATTCCAGCTGAGCTATCGGAAAAGGAGTGGCGCGACCGCCTCTCGCTCGAGCAGTTCTACGTGCTTCGCGAGAAGGGGACCGAGCGTGCCTTCTCCGGCCAGTACACCCACCCGGAGTTCGACGGCACCTTTCGCTGTGCGGCTTGTGGTGCAGTCCTGTTCTCCTCTCAGGATCAGTTTGACTCAGGGTCCGGGTGGCCGAGCTTCACGCGGCCGGTGAGCAGCGATGCCGTCGTTCTTACCTCTGATCGCAGCCACTTCATGCGTCGCGTCGAGGTGACGTGTAAGGCCTGCGGTGGACACCTCGGCCATCTTTTCAACGACGGTCCGAACCCGACGGGCGAGCGCTGGTGCATCAACTCCGTCAGTCTGCAACTAGACGAGCGCGCCTGATAATGACCACGCTCGGTGGTCCTGCGTTGTTCTTGACCCCTCGGCTCGTAAGAATGGCGCCGTGACGAACGAACCGACCGAAGAGCCGACCACCGACCAGGTGCTCGAGATCCCATCCATTGTCGAGGCGGACGAGTCCGCTCCGGTAGAGTCGCCGGTCCAGACCGAGTCGATTGAGCATCCGACGAAGGTGATGCGAATCGGCTCGATGATCAAGCAGCTCTTAGACGAGGTGCACCAGGCCGACCTCGACCCGCCGAGCCGGGCGCGGATGAAAGAGGTCTACGAGATCTCCGTGCGGGAGCTCGCAGAGACACTCTCACCCGATCTACGGGCCGAGCTTGGCAGGCTTTCGCTGCCGTTCAGCTCTGATGAGCCGAGCGAGGCAGAGCTCAGAGTCGCGCAGGCCCAGTTGGTCGGATGGCTCGAAGGGCTCTTTCACGGGATCCAGGCGACCCTTTTCGCCCAGCAGATGGCGGCGCAGAACTCACTCGAGCAGATGCGGAGAAACAGCCTTCCGGTCGGCGAACGAGGGCCAGGGCCCGATCGCGTGCCCGGAACCGGCGCCTATCTGTAGGTCGGCGCGGCCGATGTTGGCTGTTTTGGCGAGACCCGGCGAGCAGTAGAGATTTTCCTCTTGCATCGCGAGCGTCGCGAGGTAGTCTCGGAGCCGTTGGAATAACAGCCCTGTAACTCATCCACAGCCGGTGGATGAGGGGTGTGGAAGGGCTGTGGAGGCACGACGTTGGCCGGATCGCGGGGAGAGAAGTCCTTCACGCACCTGCATCAGCACACCGAGTATTCGATGCTCGACGGTGCTGCGCGAGTGGCCGACGTAGTCGCGGCAGCCGCCATGGACGGCCAGCCGGCGCTCGCCATCACCGACCACGGCAACATGTACGGCGTTCTCGACTTCTACAACGCCTGCAAGGAGCAGGGGATCACGCCCATCATCGGGACCGAGGCGTACATGGCGGCGAACTCCCGCTTCGACCGGCCAGTCCGGCGTGGCCGCTTGGACGACACCGGCGGCGAGGGGGAGCGAGGCGAGAAGCTCTACTACCACTTGACGCTGCTCGCCGAGACGAGCGAGGGCTACGCCAACTTGATGAAGCTGTCGTCGGCGGCCTATCTCGAGGGCTACTACTACAAGCCCAGGCTCGACTGGGAGCTGTTGGAGACTTACCACAAGGGCACCATCGCGACCACCGGTTGCCTGGGCGGAGTGGTCTTGCAGGCACTGCTGCAGGGCAACTTCGAGGAGGCCACCCGGCTGGCCGCGAGGCTCCAGGACATCTTCGGGAGGGAGAGCCTCTTCATCGAGCTGCAAGACCATGGACTAGTCGAGCAGGCCAAGACAAACCCGCGCCTGATCGAGATCGCGAAACGCATCGGCGCTCCGCTCCTTGCCACCAACGACAGTCACTACTGCAGGCGCGAGGACTCCGTCTCACATGACGCACTGCTTTGCGTCCAGACCGGTGCGACGATCGATGACCCGAAGCGCTTCAAGTTCAACGGCAGCGAGCACTATCTAAAGAGTGCGAAAGAGATGCGCCAGCTCTTTTCCGAAGTCGAGGAGGCCTGCGACAACACGCTCTGGATCGCCGAGCGGGCCTGCGTCGAGATCGAGCTCGGCACACCGACGCTGCCCGAGTTCGCAGTTCCCGAGCGATTCCGCCTCGCCGACTACCCGTCCTCAGCCGAGGCGTACCTTCGTGAGCTCACCTTGGAAGGTGCGCGCGAGCGTTACGGCGACCCGCTCCCTCAGGTCGTCATGGAGCGGCTCGACTACGAGCTAGGCGTCATCAACGACATGGGCTTTCCTGCCTACTTTCTCGTGGTCTGGGACCTCATCCGCCACGCGCGCGAGTCCAAGATCAGGGTTGGTCCCGGCAGAGGGTCCGCTGCGGGGTGCTGTGTCGCATACTGCCTTCGCATCGTGGACCTTGACCCGATCCGCTACGACCTGCTCTTCGAGCGATTCTTGAACCCCGGCCGAAAGCAGATGCCCGACATCGACATGGACTTCGATGAGCGGTACCGCTCCGAGATGATCCACTATGCGACCGAGCGCTACGGCTGGGATCACGTCGCCCAGATCGTGACCTTCTCGACCATCAAGGCCCGGGCAGCGGTTCGAGACGCGGCGCGCGTGCTCGGGCTCCCCTACGCACTCGGTGACCGCGTCGCCAAGGCGATGCCGCCCCTCGTAATGGGCAGGGACACGCCGCTTTGGGCCTGCCTCGAGAAGTCCGAGAAGTATGAGGACGGCTTTTATGCCGCAGCCACGCTGCGCGACATGTACGCCGCCGATCCGGATGCCAAACGGGTCATCGACGTGGCACGCGGCCTTGAGGGCCTGCGACGACAAGACGGGATCCACGCCGCGGCCGTCGTGATTACCCATGAGCCGCTAACGGAGTATCTGCCGATCCAACGCAAGCCCGAGCCCGGCGCGGATCCCTCAGACGCCCCGATCGTGACGCAGTACGAGATGCACGGTGTCGAGGCGCTCGGGCTGTTGAAGATGGATTTTCTGGGGCTGCGGAACCTCTCGGTCATCGAGACCGCACTCGATCTCATCGAGGAGGCCACCGGCGAGCGGATCGACGTCGACTCGATTCCACTCGATGACGAGCGCACCCTCGAGCTGTTGCGCCGCGGGGATTCGATCGGTGTCTTCCAGCTCGAAGGTGGTCCGATGCGCTCGTTGATGCGCTCGCTCGCACCTACGAGCTTTGACGATGTGGCAGCGCTTGTGGCGCTGTATCGACCAGGCCCGATGGCGGCGAACATGCACCGCGACTACGCAGACCGAAAGAACGGTCGCCAGCCCGTCACCTATCTCCACCCCGATCTCGAGCCGATCCTCGCCGACACCTACGGACTGATGATCTACCAGGAGTCGGTGATGCGTGTCGCGCAGCGCTTTGCCGGCTACAGCCTCGAAGAGGCCGACAACCTCCGGAAAGCCTGCGGCAAAAAGGACCGGGCGCTTATTGCGGCCGAGCGGGAGAAGTTCGTCGTTGGCTGTGTCAACACCGGTTACGAGGAGTCACTCGGCACCGCGTTGTTCGACATCATCGAGCCGTTTGCCGATTACGCCTTTAACAAGTCGCACTCCTACGGCTACGGCTTTGTCGCCTATCAGACCGCCTGGCTAAAGGCGAACTACCCGGTCGAGTACTTCGCGGCGATTCTCTCCTCGGTCAAAGACGACAAGAGCCGAAGTGCCATCTATCTCGCTGAGGCCCGCAATCTCGGTATCGAGGTTTTCGTGCCCGACGTGAACAGGTCGTCGTCGCTCTTTAGCGCCGCGCACGATCGGGACTCCTCGAACCCGGCGATCGTCTTTGGTCTGTCGGCGGTGCGAAACGTAGGTGAGGGGCTCGTCGCGCTGATCGTCGAAGAACGCGAGTCCGGTGGCCACTTCATCGACTTCCACGACTTCTGCTGTCGAGTCGACCCGCGGGTCTTGAACAAGCGGGCGATAGAAGCGCTGATCAAGGCTGGTGCCTTTGACTCCCTCGGTCACCCGAGAAAGGGCCTGCTGCAGGTCTTCGAAGACGTCATCGATCACCTCCTGGCGCTCCGGCGCGACGCCGAGCAGGGCGTCTCCACGCTGTTCTCCCTGCTCGAAGAGGCCGACACCGAGTCGAGCTCAGTCGGCTTCTCCGAGGCTCGCCGCGAGATTCCAAGCGTCGAGTTCGACAAGTCCGAGCGCTTGGCATTGGAGAAAGAGATGCTCGGCCTCTACGTGAGCGACCATCCCCTCCTGGGCTTTGAGTCCGCACTTCGCCGCCTTTGTGACACCTCGATCACCGATCTCGTCGAGCAGGGCCAAGGAGACGGCCCGGGAAGCGGTCAGGGCTCCGGTTTCGTCACCGTCGGTGGCGTCGTGACCGGCCTCAATCGCCGCTACACCCGCAAAGGTGAGCTGATGGCGACCTTGACGCTCGTCGATCTCGAGGCCGCGATCGAGGTCTTCGTGTTTCCAAAGACCATGGCCGAGTACGGGATGCGAATCGAAGAGGACGCGATCGTCTGCATTCGTGGCCGCCTCGACGACCGTGACGACGAGGTCAAGCTCGTCGCCACCGAGGTCATCCGCCCCGAGTTGCGGGCGGAGGATTCAAATGCTCCGATCGAGGTCGCGGTTCCCACCTCGTCGCTCACTGAAACCCTGGTCAACCAGCTCCGTGACCTGGTCTGTGACCACCCGGGACCCGTTCCTGTTCATTTACGCCTGGGACAGCAGCTGATCCGGTTGCCGGCTGAGTTCAACGTCGACCCGCGCGGCGGGCTCGTCGGCGCGCTTCGCGAGCTGCTCGGGGCGAATTCGATCAGCGCCTGACGTCCTTAGCAGCCCCCTTTTCCACACCCCTCAGAACTCCCGTACAATGGTCCGAGCCGATTAGCGCGGCGTTGGGCGTCACCGAGGTTGGTGCATGCAGAGCGCGGCGAGGACCGGCTGACCACTTTCTGGCGCTGGCGAGTTAGTGGCCCTGTGATTTAGCTCAGTACGCAAGGGGTCTTCGTGTTTGAAGTAGCGACGAAAGATTGCAGGCTGCTCACCGACACTGAGCTGGCTGAGATGGCTGACCTCGCCGTTGAGGGACCTTCCGGGTTCGACGTTGAGTACCTGAGCACGGTCCGGTCCGTCCCAGAGAGCGAGCCGTCGAAGCCGAAGTGGGTCCTTATCACCCAGGCTCACGAGGACGGGAAGCTGCGAGGGTTCGCATTCTCCTCGCTCGAGCGCATCGGCGGCACGCCGTGCCTCCTGATCGGCGAGGCGTGCTTTACGCGAATGGGTTCGGCTGAAGCGGCGTTGAAGGCTGTGATGCGCGACCTGTACCGGCGAGCGGTGATGGCATTTCCTGACGAAGACGTGCTGGTTGGCGCTCGGGTCATGGACCCCTCTGCGTATCGGGCACTGACGGGTCTTACCGACATCGTTCCCCTCCCTGGTCACAAGGCCTCTGGTGAGGAGCGGGCCTGGGGTCGGCGCCTGATGAAGCGCTTCAGCGAGTTCGAGACCAACGCCAAGGGTCAGCTCGATGACCGTACCTTTGTGATCACCGGCGACAAGACGGTGGTCGGATTCATGGACTATTCACCGCGAAAGGTCCCGAGCAGCGCGAAGGCCGTAGCCGAGCTGTTCGCCTCGATCGACGAGGCTCGACACGACACGCTTGTCTGCTGTGGTTGGGCGATGGTGGAGGATCTCGCGGCGGGCACGCTGCAGAAGTAGCTTGCCCTCACTTTCGCGCCCGAGCGAGAAGTGCGAAGACCACCTTTCTCACGTGACCGTCGCGCACGTCGTCTAAACCGACGAGAACATGGCTCGGCTCATAGCCGAGCTCTCGCGCCAGGTTGATTCCGGTAAGTGGCCGTGGCGCTGCACGCAACGCGGCCTGAACGAGGCGTTGATCGAGCACGGGGAGGCGCTGTCGGACTCCGCCGAAGGTGATGCCGAGCATCGTCGCGCCGCCCGTTGCGGTCACCTCCAGTGCCAACGTCTTGGCCGGTATCAGCGAGAGCGAAGGTGCGCTGCCGTCGAGATCTACGTAGGCGATCGAAGGGCCCCGGCTCGAGACGATGGTGGCGCCGGGGTGATCACGTGCTTCTAGCTCCGCGAAGAGATGCCGCACCCGTCGCCCAGTGACCTCGCCGATGATCTTTGTGGCTCCGGAGGCCACAACAAGCTCGGGTCGAGTTGGATCGAAGGGGTCGCCGCTTCGTCCGATCGTGACTTCGGCGACCCGGTACGTGCCAGGCCTCGACGCGGCGTGCGAGCCGATGTTGACGATCCTGACGAATGCACCCGAGGCGAGGTCGATCCCGATGCACTCCTCGGCGTCGCTAGCAAGCATCAAGCAGGCGAGCTTTTGGCCCTCCTGGTTTGCCCGAGATGTTCCCGGCTTAATCGAGCGGGGGATGCGAACTCGGCGTCGCGCTGTGGTCAACGAATTCCTGAAAGTGCTCGGTTGATGCATGCGTCGAGTGCGCTGACGTCGGCTACCGGTGCGAGGCAGACCCCGCCACGACAGACGTAAGCGAGGCCATCGTCCTTGCCCTCCCAAAGCTCGGAGGCCGTTCGCTCACCGGCGGCCACAACGGCGTCGGGCAGGTATCGCGACCGGACGTCTCGCAGCAGGTCGGCGCGTCCTGCCCCGATGACGAGCTCGAGGGCGCCGAATTCGAGCTGCACCGCAGTTCCGATGAGATGTGCAAGCGCCAGTGGTGCTCGATCGATCGCCGTCGAGCTGCTTTGCACGGCGAGCTCGGCGCGAGCGGTCAACGCCGGATCTGCCAGAAGCGCGCCGAGTCGGGCGAGTGAGCTCGTGGCGATCGATACCGCTCCAGGCAGGACGCCGTCGAAGGAGTCCCGAGGCCGAACCGGCAAGCCGACGGCGTCCGCTCCGGACAAGAAGAAGCCCCCGTCAGGCGCGGAGAAGTTCGCGATCAGGCCCGCTGCGCACTCGCTTGCTGCTCGAAGCCAGCGCGCCTCGCCCGTCGCCTCATTCAGTCGGGTGAAGCAGTCGGTCAGCCACGCGTAGTCAGTAGCCACCGCGAGGTGCGCGGCGCGCCCTCCCTGGTAGGAGCGGAGCCACCGACCGTCTGCGCGGCGAAGCGAGGAAAGGAGGAACTCGCCGAGGGCGACTGCCTGCTCGATGAAGTGGTCTTCGCCGAGCGCGCCGCCTGCTTCGGCGAGAACGGAGATCATCATCGCGTTCCACTCGGTGAGCACCTTGTCGTCGAGCGCGGGGCGCACCCTCGTCGCACGGGCCGCGAGCAGTATCGCCCGCGCGGCCTCGATCTCTGGCGGCCGGATCAGGTCGCCCCGGATCTCGCGCACGAGCGCTGAGGTTCCGTGCTCGAAGTTTGCTTCCTTATGGATGCCGTACCAGCGACAGACCGCCTCGACGTCGCCGTCGTAGCCCGCGACGTCGAGCGCATGGATGATCGCCTCTTTGGTCCAGACGTAGAAGCGGCCCTCTTCGCCTTCGGAGTCGGCATCTTCTGCAGAGGCGAGGCCGCCTCCTGGCACGCTGAGGTCCGAGAGCACGTACCGAATGGTCTCGGTCGCGACCTGCCGCCACCTCGGATCCCCGGTGGCCAAGAAGGCGTGGAGATACAAGCGGGCGAGCGAGGCCTGGTCGTAGAGCATCTTCTCGAAGTGCGGGATCGTCCAGGTGCGGTCGACGGAGTACCTCGCAAAGCCGCCGCCGAGATGGTCGTAGATCCCTCCCGAGGCCATAGCAGCGAGCGTCGTCTCGGCCATCGCACGCGCACCGGCGAATCCCATCTGGTCGGCGCGCAGCATGAGCTCGAGCATCGGCGCTTGCGGGAACTTCGGAGCCCTCCCAACACCGCCGTGCTCCCGATCGAAGATCTCGCTGAAGCGATCGACCGCTGCGCCGACGAGGGTCACCGCGCTCGGCAGCTTCGCGGTCCCAGCCGGTGGTGCCAACCTGGTCTCGATCTCGGCGATCAGCTCGTCAGACTGACGGACGAGCTCGTCGCGACGGTCGCTCCACGCGGTTGCCACCGCCTCGAGCAGCGAGGTAAATGCCGGCATGCCGTGGTTGGCAACCTTTGGAAAGTACGTCCCGCCAAAGAACGGCCGTCGTTTTGAATCACAGAACACGGTCATCGGCCAGCCACCGCTGCCGGTCATTGACTGAACAGCCTCCATATAGATCGCGTCGACGTCCGGGTGCTCCTCGCGATCGACCTTGATGGAAATGAATCTCGAGTTCAAAAGCGCGGCGGTCGCCGCGTCTTCGAAGGATTCGTGTGCCATTACGTGGCACCAGTGGCACGCCGAGTAGCCGATCGAGACGAGGACGGGCCGATCGAGTGCGGCTGCTGCTTCGAAGGCCTCGTCGCTCCAGGGATACCAGTCGACTGGGTTGTCGGCGTGTTGGCGGAGGTAGGGACTGGTCGACTCGGCGAGGCGGTTGGGCACCAGGCCAGCGTAGTGACACCGTTTGGGTGGGCTCATCGTCCGGATCCGCCGTTTGCCCTTCGACGGATCTGCAGCTCGCAAATCCGCCGCCACATAGACCGGTGGAACGTCGGGAAGCCCGCCCGCGGAACCTGCCCGTTGCCGCGTCCCCGAAGTGCATGTATCTTGCGGCGACGTGCATCGATGGTTGTCCATGGGTGCTGGGGCGTCGCAGGAGGAGGTCGCGTGGCTCGTCATCGACGAAGTGCCGCCGGTCGCGCTCTTCGTGAGGTTTCGTTGGCGTGATGACAAAGACGAAGCTCCAGCCGCTGTCGCGTGCGGCCAGACGACGTGTTCGCCCGGACAGGCGCTCGCGACGCGCGTGGCATGTCGTCATCTCGGCGCTCGCACTTTGTGGGTCCGCAGCGCTTGCCACGCCGCTTGCAAACGTCGCGGTTGGCGCGACCACGGTGCCGACTCCATGGATCCCTTGTACGAATGCGACACTCGGCTCCGGGACGTGTGTCCCGGGCTACGGGTCGGCGGTCTATAACGGCAAAGACGGCTACTTCGGCGTGCCGGCGATACTGAATGGGCCAGCGCAGTTGTACCTCTCGCCGGTGTTTTGTCCCGCCGGCAGCCCCGCAGCTAAGTCAGGTGAGGCGTGCTCGGCGCCGTTCCAGCTCGCGCTGTCCAAGATCACGCTCACCCCAGCTATCGGGGTCATACGCGTCGAGAACTTCGGATATGAGTCAAGTGCCGGCACGAACGCCGATGGCGCTGTTGCGGTCCTCGACAATCCACTCGCGCTACCCGGCTCGGACCAGGCGGCGCACTGGTGTGTGACCGTCCCCACTAGCGCTAACCCTCAGGGCGAGTCGTGCATCGCGGAGAGCAATACGAGCCTTCCGGTCTACCTCGCAGCGACCTCTCCGCTGGTACTTGGAACTGTGCTCATGTGCGTTGGTGGCCAGCTCGCAGCGAGTCAGAACGCGTTCGAAGCTTGTATGCAGTCCTCGGTGGGCACAAAGCCCTTCGCATCGACGAGGGCCCGGAACTCAACCCTTCGAAAGACGGCGGTGAAAAAGCAGACCTCTCCGGTGGCCGTGACGCTTTCGGCGCCGGCGATCTCGAGTCATGTGCTTGCCGTTGGCACCTCCGGGAACATCAAGGTCACCGTGACGGCGACGAGTGGCTCGTTGACGCAGGTGACGGTGAGAGCGGGCGTGACACCTACATCGAGCAGCGTGGTTGGTACGACCAAGCCACAGTTCGCCGGCGCGTCGGTGCTGTCGAGCGGCGTGACCCGTGCCTTCACCTTCACCTTCTCCGCGAAGGCGCTGAAGGCAGGGAAGGTCACGATCGACGTGACCGCGCTCGCTCAGCTCGCAAGTGGCGCGGCGGCCACCGGCTCCGCGCAGCTGGTGGCAAGCGTCGGCTAGGTCCGTAGCGCCCGGCGCTCGGGCGTGGTTTGACACCGTTTTCGGCCTGGATCCTTGACGGCCCTCGTTGATTCCCAAAGATCGATTCCCGACGCGGTCGAGGAACGCAAGCCAACTGGTTTTTAGGGGGTGGCCGTCTCCACCCTTGACATGTGACCATATATAGGGCAACTATCCCATCTCTGTATAAGCTTGGCCTTCCTTGGCAAGGTGATGAGGGCGCGCGGTGGTAAGCGCCTCAGGGATACCGACTGGCAAAGAGGTCGATGATGGCTCGCGCTTTCAGGGACATCCAGACGCCCATGTCAACAACGGGCATCTCGATGATGGCGGGATGGTCGATCGCTACCTCAAAGCCGAACTGTTCTTGCACCTGCACGTATGGCTGAGGTCCGGTGATTCTGAGACTAATTCGACCCAATTCTGTTTTACCGCGGCACACCCCGGCGTTCTGCGTTATCTCCATAGCGACGACTTCGGCGTCGATGCACTCACCGATTCGGACGGTGGGATTGACCAGGTCGCTGTGGTATGTCGTCAACAAGTGCATCGCTCTGTGTTTGTCGGCATTGGAGAGTTCAGTGATTTGGACCAAGTGGTACGGGTCCAATCCATGGTAAGGCTGGGGCTGCTCAAGGATTGTCCAGTCATCGTCATGAACCAGGTCGCGCCAACGTTGGATGCCGTCGGCGAACCTCTGGGGCGTCTCATAGACAGGGAATTGGACACTACGCCAAGGGTTGCCGCTTGGGATAGGCCATGGAGCCGTTCCGCTCTTGGCCTCAGCGAGAAACCACACCAGGTTGTCGAGCGACGAGCGGATTTCGTGCAGCATCTCCCCGACCATGAGAGACCAGTGATGGGGCAAGTCATCCGGTGGCTCCATCTGGATGATTCGGTCCTCAATCCGTTCTGGATCAGGCTCAAGGAACACTCGGTGAGGGTGGACATGCGCGAAGAAATCCAAGGACTCTCGATTGAGGGCATCAATTATGAACTTCGCCCGATCAAGCCTGAGACGGCAAGGTTCGAGCTGATCCGTCATGGCCTACTCTTGGAGGGAGATGCCGGAGGAACCGAAGGACGAACCAACGCAGGAAACCGAACAGGGAGCGACAATCCCGATCCCGACACACGGGGACTTCTTTCGTGACCTCGGTAAGGTTGCCAAGCCACGAAAGAAGCCATCAGAAGCAATCGAGGATGAACTCGACAAGGGCGGAGAGCCACCCGCGCAGACGCTTTAGGGGCGGTTGTTGCTTCGCAATCACCCGGTATTCGCTCCACCGCATTGGATCAGTCCAGCGCAGCCCGGAGGAGGATCGACAGGAACATCGAACGACTGTCGTCGCGGTTGTAGCGCCAGACGTACTCGTTCACGTACCCCTGCAACCACTTCGCGGAGACCGCGTGATGGGTACCCGAGATGCGCTTGACCAAGGACCAGAAGCCCTCGATGGTCTGTGTGTGGATGTCTCCGCTTACGTAGACGCCCGCAGAGTGATTGATGGTCCTGTGGTCCCATCCATCCTTTGCAAGCCGCGTGTAGAGCCGTGCATCGTCGGTGTAGATGATCGTGTCGCCCTCGACGTGGTTAGCCATGTGCTGGACGATTACGGCCTGAGGCTTCTGCGGAATGACGTAGGCCGCGATTTTGCCAGCGGTCTTGGTTTCGACCTCATCGACAGTCTCGGTCTTGTTCCGCTCGACCATGCCGAACACGCCGACCTTGTTTTCGTGCGACCAGTTCTGCGCGGCAACGGCTCGCGATGGCGCATTGGCCCACTGGCGCTTGTCCTCAAGCCGCGGCTTGCCGCCCACGTAGGTCTCATCCATTTCGACAGCACCCGACAGGCGAACTTCATCAGGCCCCATCAATTCGTTACGAATCAACGTGAACATTCGCCACGCTGTTTTGTAGGTGACGCCCAGCTCGCGCTCAAGTTGTTTGGCGGAAATGCCACAACGAGTGCTGGTCATCAGGTACATCGCATAGAACCAAAGGTGCAAGCCGGTAGACGACTTGTGAAAGATCGTGCCCGCGGTCGGGTGAATGTGGAGTCCACACGCGGTGCACGTCCACGACTGGCGCTGTTGCTTCGTTCCATAGCGCTTGAATTCGCGAATCTGCTCGCACCGCGGGCAATGCGCCTCGGAGGGATTTGACGTGGCGCAACGTGTGTTCCAAAGCCAAACCAGGCAGGTTTCGTCATCGGGGAAGTCACGCATGAATTCGAGGAGGGTGTATTGCGATTCCGACGCTACGGAGCGCTGGGGGTCCTTGCGGTTACCTGGTGCCATAGAACCATTATACACGCTGGACCTATACAGTCAAGGGATAGTTGCCCCATATAGTCACATAATGTCACTGCCGTGGACGAGGTGTTCAAGGCGTTGGCTGATCCGACTCGGCGTGAGCTCTTGGACGAGCTCTTCCGCAAGGACGGTCAGACGCTTCGCGCACTTGAGGAGCGGTTCTCGATGACTCGATTCGGGGTCATGAAGCATCTCAAGCTCCTAGAAGACGCCGGACTTGTCGTGAGTGTGCGGCGAGGTCGGGAGAAGCCTCATTTTTTGAATCCCGTTCCGATCCGCCTCGTCCACGACCGATGGGTGAGCAAGTTCGCAGAGCCATGGACGGCAGCGCTAAGTGACCTGAAAACGAGATTGGAGAGCCCCATGGAGAAGATTCTCGAGATCTACACTCGCACTACACCGGAGCGCCTTTGGACCGCGATCACCGATTCCGAGATCCGGAGTAAGTACCACTTCGGGCTCAGAATCGACTCTGATTGGAAGGTCGGGTCGCGCTTTGAGATGAGCCATCTATAAGCTCCGGGGCTCTTCGGCGAAGGTGAGATCCTCGAGGTCGACCCCCCGCATCGACTCGTCCAGAGCATGGTTGCACTCTGGGGCGATGACGTACGGGCCGAAAGCACGTCGAGGATCACCTGGGAGATCGAGCCCGTCGGCGACTCCTGCAGGCTCACGGTCACGCACGATCAGCTCCGCGAGGGTGCAAACGAGCAGCTGTACGGCGGTTGGCCGATGATCCTCTCGGGCCTAAAGACGTGGCTCGAAACTGGCGAGTTGCTAACGACACCAGGCTCGCCCTAGGAGCTAGTCGGCTCCGTCGCCGAATAATGTTACGTGGTGCGCTCAGCTCGAGGCTGCGCCTTTGGCGAGGGAACGGAGCACCTCGATCGCCCGGTCTTGTTCGTCGAAGCTGACGAGCAGGTGATCGTGGTGAAAGCCAGCAAGGACGTTGCAGGCGAGACCGTGTCGTGCAAGCGCGGTAGCGACCGCGGCAGTCAGCCCTACCGCATCGAGCGCCGAATTCACGTCGAGGGTGAGCCAGGCCATCACGAACTCAGGCGTGATGCCAAGTCGCGACGCATCACGACAAGAGATCACCGAAGTGGTTCCTTCTCTTTCGACGATCGTCGCTTGAACCTCGACGTCGGCAGGTAGCACGACGCCACTCACCATGCACCACGCACCTGGTCTCGTCGTAACGCTGAGCTTTCGAAGCAGCGCGCCGAGATCGCCCTCGGTCATGGCACCGATCGGCCAGTTACTGCAGCGGCGAGCTCGGCGCGGCGCACCTTCCCGATCGAAGTGCGCGGCAGCTCATCGAAAAGCTGTAGCTCCCTCGGCGCGTACACCGCCCCAAGCTCGCTCCGAACGAGCTCGCGCACCTCGGCAAGGGTCACCGTTGCCGCCGGTGACGCGACCACGCAGGCGACGGCTCGTTGGTGCCACTCGGGATCAGGGACGCCGACGATTACGACCTCTTCGATACCAGGATGGCTAAGGAGCAGCTGCTCGACCGGAGCGGGCCAGATCTTCTCGCCGCCCGAGACGATCACGTCTTCGCGCCGTCCGTAGACGAGAAGCCGTCCGTCTTCGCCGAAGGCTCCGAGATCGCCGGTTGGCAGGAAGCCCGCTGAATCCTTCGGATCGGTCCCGTCGCGATAGGCGCGTAACAGCATCGGGCCGCGGAGCAGGATTTCGCCGTCGTCGGCGATAGCGACGTCGACGCCGTCGAGAGGTACGCCGTCATAGACCACGCCACTGCCGGATTCGGTGAGGCCGTAGGTCGTGACCACGTTGTTCGGGAGACCAGCAGGCGGTGCGGAGCCGCCGAGAACGATGACGCGGAGCGCATCGATGGTTGCCTGGTCGAGCCGGAACAGCGCGGTGGACACGAGTGAGATGAGCGTGACGCCGCTCTTTACGGCAGCTGCGACGTCGGCGACGTCGAAGCCTGGGTGGAGCTCGAAGGGGGTACTCGTCGAGCGTGCGCGCGTCAACACCGAGATCCCGCCAACGTGGCTAAGTGGCAGGCAACAAAGCCAACGATCCCGAGCCGGATCGATGCGGAGTCGCTTGCTCGTAGCAGCCGCTGAAGCGTCAAGCGCCGCATGCGTGAGCACCACTCCCTTTGGAACTCCGCTTGTTCCCGACGTCGGCATCACGAGCGCATCGCCGTCGTCAGTGCCGCGTCCACCTTCTAGAGGGTGCTCTCCGGCTGCATCTATGACCACGCCAGGGTGAAGCTCGGAGAACAGCCGTGCAACCGCAGGCCCAGGTAGACGTTGGTCGACCGGCAGGACCGCGTCGCCGGCTGCGAAGCACGCATCGAGGGCAGAGAGAAAGGCGTCACCGCCTGGCAAGTCGAGGGCGACAAGCCGGTGCACGGCAGTAGCCTAACGGCCGTTATGGCGAACGAAGAGGCGAAAAGTCCATCCTGGGAGCGTCGCGGCGACTACCGCGACATCAGCTACGAGGTCGCGGATCACATCGCGAAGATCACGATCTGTCGACCCGAAGTCCGCAATGCATTTCGGCCACAGACCCTCACGGAGCTGATTCGTGCCTTTGACGGTGCGAGAGACGATCCCGACATCGGGGTCATCATCCTCACTGGTCAGGGGAGTGAAGCGTTCTGTTCGGGCGGCGACCAGCGCATCCGGGGTGAGGACGGCTACATGGGCGACGATGCCGTCGCCCAGCACGGAATCGGACGGCTGAATGTGCTCGATCTCCAGATACAGATCCGCCGCCTTCCAAAGCCGGTGATCGCCATGGTCGCTGGATACGCGATCGGCGGCGGCCAGGTACTGCAATTGGTCTGTGATCTTGCAATCTGCGCGGAGAACGCCCGCTTCGGCCAGACCGGGCCACGGGTGGGCAGCTTCGATGCCGGCTACGGTGCCGGGCTGCTCGCCAAGACGATAGGACTTCGCCGCGCGAAGGAGATCTGGTTTCTCTGCCGGCAGTACGACGCGGAGCGGGCCTATGAGATGGGTCTCGTCAATCGCGTCGTCCCACTCGAGCAGCTTGAGGCCGAGACCGTGTCGTGGTGTCAAGAGATGCTGCGGCTGTCGCCGCTGTCACTTCGGATGCTGAAGGCCGGCTTCAACGCCGCAGACGAAGGGCTCGCCGGGGTGCAGCAGCTCGCAGGTGACGCGACCTTGCTCTACTACATGAGCGAAGAGGCTCAAGAGGGTCGTGATGCCTTCCTCGAGAAGCGCGAACCGGACTTCTCGCGCTTCCCGCGGCGCCCCTGACGTTGGGCGTGTCTACTGAGATAGCGGCACGGCTGCACGGCGCGCGCTGATGGCGACTACGACCGAGTGGATCGCTGCGTCGCGTCCCCGCACGCTTTCGGCCGCTGTCGCACCCGTCGCCGTCGGGGTTGCAGTTGCGCATGCTGCCCGGCATGTCAACCTCGAGCGAGCGCTCTTGAGCCTCGTCGTCTCGCTCGCTGTTCAGGTAGGCACCAACTACGCGAACGACTACGCGGACGGCAGGCGCGGCACCGACGAGGTGCGGGTCGGGCCGGTCCGACTCGTGGCGAGTGGGCTTGCGACTGCCCAGGCAGTTCGCCTGGCGGCCGTTCTCGCCTTCGGTGTCGCAGGAGCTGCCGGACTGGTCGTCGCCCTCCAGACCTCGCTCTGGCTCCTCGCGGTGGGAGCAGCCTGCATAGCTGCGGGGTGGTTCTACACCGGTGGCCCCCGTCCCTACGGCTATGCCGGGTTCGGCGAGGTGTTCTGTTTCGTCTTTTTCGGACTCGTGGCGGTCGAGGGAACGGTGTACGCCACCGATGGTCATCTCGTCGGACTTGGGTTTCTCGCCGCGTGCCCGGTCGGGCTGATGACCGTCGCCTTGTTGGTGGTGAACAACCTCCGCGACATCCCGACGGACGCTCCGGCAGGGAAGCGCACCCTTGCGGTGGTGCTCGGGGCGAAGCGGACCCGCCTGCTCTACGCAGGCTGTGTGCTCGTCCCATTTCCGCTTGTGGGGCTGATCGCCATCTCGCGTCCGGCTGCCTTGATCGCCTTGGTGGCGCTCGTGCCGAGCCTGGTCGCGGTCAGGCTGGTCATGCGCGGGGCTACGGGTCGAGAGCTCATCCCCGTGCTCGGCATGACCGGAGGCTTGCAGCTGTTGTTCTCGGTGCTACTCGCGCTCGGCATCGCCTGGTGAGGAAGTGCCGCGAGCAGCATGTGGCTCACCGCTGGCCGTCAGTGCCGCTCGAGGAAGTTCGCAACGAGCTCGGCGAATGCGCGGGGTTGCTCGAAGGGTGCCGCGTGTCCCGCGCCGTCGATGAACGCGGTGCTCGCACCAGATCCGATCGCGCCAGCCATCTCGCGGGCGATCGCCGAGAAGCGAGCGTCGTTTGCGCCGGCGACGAGCAGCACCGGCATCAAGAGCTCACCGAGACGGTCATGGCTCGGGACCTGCGTGCCGGTCCCGGTGGTGCGAAGCGATCGGGCGAGCCCGGCAGTAGTGCTGCCTCGCCGGGAGGCGAGGTTTGCCTGCTCGCTCGTGAGATGGGCGAACAGCGGGCCTGCCAGCCACTCGGTGAGGAAGTCCTCAAGTTCGAGCGCAGGGCTAGATGCATCGGAGGGGTCGAGTCGATTGGCGAGCGCATTGTCGGCCGCGACCCTCGTCGCGCGATCGGCGTCGGCGAGGATGCCAGGTGTCGCTCCGACGAGTACGAGCGACTCGATCAGTTCGGGACGGTTGAGCGCGAGTGTGAGACAGACGCGCCCGCCAAGCGAGTAGCCGACATAGGAGGCCCGCCCTCCGGCGCGGCCGACGAGATCTGCGGCCTCTTCGAGGCTCGAGGCGTGGACCTCGCCCGAGTCGGCGTGATCGGGGAGGTCGATGGCAACGACCTCGTAGAGTTTGCCAAGCTGGTCGACAATGACGTGCCACGACGACTTCGACTGGGTGAATCCGTGAACGAGCACGATCCGGCGGCCGCTGCCGTGTACCCGTACCGCCAAGGAGCGACTGTCGGCGGCAGACGGCTCGGGGCCGTTGTGTGGTCCGGGATCGGTCATCGGCCGTGACCCTACAGTCTGGGTTCTGCGCCACGCTCGTTGACGAGTTCGCTCGCTCCGGAGTTCGTCACGCGGTTCTCGCCCCGGGCTCGAGGTCCAGCCCACTTGCGATCGCGCTGCTCTCGAACCCGGAGATCGTCGTGCACGTGCGTCTAGACGAACGCTCGGCGTGCTTTTTCGCGATTGGCCTCGCACTCGAATCGGGCGTGCCTGCGTTGATGGTGACGACGAGCGGGACCGCGGCGGCCGAGCTGCATGCCGGCGTCGTCGAAGCCGACCTGGCGGGCGTACCGCTCATCATCTGCAGTGCCGATCGCCCTCCCGAGCTGCATGGCGTCGGCGCGCCACAGACCATCGAACAGGTCGGGCTGTACGGTCGATCCGTTCGGTACTCGGCCGACTTCGGCGTGCCCGATGAAGCGACTCGGCCGCTTTGGCGCTCGTTCGCATCCCGCCTCGTCGCCGAGGCGACCGCCTCGCCACTTGGTCCGGGCCCCGTGCACGCAAATCTTCCGTTCCGAGAGCCCCTCACCGGTGAAGTAGGCGAGCTGCCAGATCCTGTCGCAAACGGGAAGGCCTGGCACGCGACGTACCGGGCGCGCGGGAGCGACGCGACTTCGCTGGAGCGATTTCTGGCGGTGATCGAGCGTGCGCACCGGGGTCTATTTTTGCTTGGCGCCGGAGCATTCGAGCGCGAGCCTCATGTCCTGCTCGAGCTCGCCGAAGCGCTCGGTTGGCCGATACTGGTCGACGCCCGAGGGATGCCCAAAGAGCCGTTCGCGCCACTCGTTGTCCACTCCGACGGGATTCTCCGAAGCCAGCGCGCGCTCGAGGACTTGAAGCCGGACCTCGTCTGTCACTTTGGCGCTCCCCATGCGGGTCGCGTCGTAGAGGCATGGTTGGCGAACCTCGTCGCAGCCGGCGTGCCGCAGCTCCTCGTCGACCCGTTCGGCAGGTTCGAGGAGCCGAGTCGAGCTGGTGGCGAGATGATCGGCGCCGACCCGGTCGCGCTCGTAGGCGATGTGCTCGAAGCACTCGAGGTCGGCGGGCGAGACCGATCGTTCCTCCACGCGTGGCGGCGTGCCGACGATGCCGCCGAGCGGGCGATCGTCGCTGTTCTCGACGGGGTCGACGGACTGAGCGAACCCGGGATCGCACGCAAGGTCGTTGATCTCGTGCCGTCGACCTCGACGGTGTTCTCGTCCTCGTCGATGCCCATCAGGGATCTCGAATGGTTTGCCGCGCGTCGTCACGGAGCACCGCGGATCCTCGCGAATCGTGGAGCGAACGGCATCGATGGCGTGACCTCGACGCTGCTCGGCGTCGCTGCGGCATCCTCGTCGCCTGACGCACCGGTGGTCGGCGTGATCGGCGATCTCGCGTTCCTCCACGACCTCTCCGCGCTCGTCTGGGGGACCTACGAGCAGGTCCCGCCCGCGACGATCGTGCTCATCGACAACGCCGGCGGCGGGATCTTCAACTTCTTGGCGTACCCGGGACTGCTCGGCCACGAGACCTTCGAACGTGGCTTTGGCACCCCGCAGACAACCGACATCGCTGCGCTCGCAGCGGCATTCGGCCTCGAGGTGGCCGAGGTGGCCGACGAGGACGGCTTCGAGAAGGCGCTGTTGGCGGCGATGGCGACGTCGTCGCTTTCGATCGTTCTTTGCCGCACGGAGCGGGAGTCCAACGTCGTACTCCACCAGGAGCTGAACGCCGCGATCGTCCGCGAGGTGGACCAAGCGAACTAGTCGTGGCGACGTTTGGCGCGTTGAATTAGATGGCGGACCTCAGTGGGCGAACTTCAGCGCATCGTTGGCCGCGTACTTCGCCACAACCGTGTCGATCTCAGCCGTCTTCGTGATCGACGTCACGATCTCGCCAAGCTGGGCAGCGGGAAGTGCACACGTCATCTCGTCTGGTTGCATGCCGGTCCTGGCGCGCGAGAGCGCGCACCCAACACTCGCCGCGGCGACTCCGTCGTTCTTCGCGATCGCGACGATGTGGCACTGCGGCTTGCCCTCGATACGAAGACCTGGGATGGCATCTGACAACACCATCATCTGGCGCCCGTTGACGCGGATCAGTACGACGTCAGGGTCGAAGCCGTCCGGCTGTTCGGTGAGTGGCCCATAGGTGACCGCTCCTGGCCGCTCACTGACCTGCGGGATGGTCATGACGGCCGCTTCGGTGACCCAGCCGGAGCCGAGCAGCGCGGCGACGTCGCTGTTGCCCGCCACTTCGGAGAGGGATGCGAAGCCATGCGTGAAGGTTCCGACGCTGCAGTTTCCGTGGTCTTCCGCCACGGTCGAGAACGTGCTCTTGGCGCCGTGTATCCAAAAGACACAGCCGGCGGGTACCCGCCCTGCGCGCCCATCTTCTTCGGGGTCACTCATCGGCGAGTCGAAGGTGGCAACTCCGGCAGGGCGTTCCGCCGAGAACGTGATGCCGACGGGAGCTGCTTGCAGGTGGAGGACCTTGGTCAGCTGGTCTCCGAGTTCTTGCCATTGCGTGGTCATCTTGCCCCTTTTGGTCATCGGTGCTTCGCTGATTCTCGTCGGTCGTCGCGATCTTTTGCCGGGTTCGACCAAGTCGCGACCGGTAAACCTCGCCGCTTAGCCCGTAGCGGGCAATTCGGCCTGTGGCAGGCTAGAGCAGTGGTATCCCTTCTCGCAGATCTTCAGTTCCGCGGTCTTGTCCACCAAGTGAGCGACGACGCGCTCGCTGACATGCTGAACAACGGCCACCTCACCGCCTATATCGGTTTCGACCCTACCTCCGACTCGCTGCAGATCGGCAACCTGCTCCAGCTCTGCAACTTGCGCCGGCTCCAGCTCGCAGGCCACCAACCGATCGTGCTCGCCGGCGGGGCGACCGGGATGATCGGTGACCCGGGTGGAAAGTCCGAGGAACGTAACCTGCTCGATCGCGAGACGGTCGCCGCGAACCTCGAGGGTATGCGGCCCCAGCTCGAGCGGTTCATCGACTTCTCGGAGTCGGCAGGCAGGGCGCGTGGACTTGTGCTCGACAATGCCGACTGGCTCGGGACCATGACGCTGATCGACTACCTGCGAGACGTCGGGAAGCACTTCACGGTCAACCAGATGATCGCCAAGGACACCGTGAAGAGTCGGCTCGATCGACCAGAACAGGGAATCTCCTACGCAGAGTTCAGCTACATGTTGCTCCAGGCGACCGACTTCCTCCACCTCTTCGACCACTTCGGCTGCACGCTGCAGATGGGGGCCTCGGACCAGTGGGGCAACATCACGATGGGTGTTGAGCTCATCCGCCGGACGAGGCAAGAAAGCGCGTACGCGATGACCTCGCCGCTCGTACTCCGTGCGGACGGCACCAAGTTCGGGAAGTCCGAATCCGGCGCGCTCTACCTCTCGCCGAAAAGGACGAGCCCGTGGACGCTCTACCAGTACTTCGTCCGCGTCGAGGATTCGGTAGTCGGCACGTACCTGCGATACTTCACCTTCCTTAGCCACGACGAGCTGCTCGCGCTCGACGCGGCGGTGACTGCCGAGCCCGCGAAGCGCGAAGCACAACGACGACTCGCACACGAGGTGGTCGCGATGGTGCACTCGCCAGCGGAGGTCGCCCGCGTCGAGGCGGCGGCGGAGGCTCTCTACTCAGAAGATGTCATCGGCTTGGACGAGGCGACGCTGCTGATGGTCTTCGAAGACGCGCCGTCCTCACAGATCAGCAAGGACCGACTCTCGAACGGCGGCATCGACCTCGTCGAGCTCATCGCCGATGCGGGCCTCGTCGGCTCTCGATCACAGGCCCGCACCACGATCGAGCAGGGTGGCCTCTATGTGAACAACCGTCGTGTCGATCCAGCCGCAGCCCGGATCTCCGCCGAAGACCTGCTCGCGGGAGGCTACGTGCTGTTGCGGAGGGGGCGCCGCGACTTTCACCTTCTTCGCTGCCAGTGAGGCGGGGCGTTTCGAGCGCGCTCGTGGCCGTGACGTTCGGCGCGGTGATGCTCGTCGCTGCCGCCTGTACGAATGGCCCGACGACACTTGCTGGTCAGATGAAGTCGTGGGCATCGAACGCCACTTACTCCGCCGACGTCGCCCAGATTTCCGAGGATCTGATCGGGCTTAGAAATGGCCTGAAAGAGCACAAGTTCCTCCAGACCAGGACGGAGTGCGAAGGCTTCGGGGTCGACGTCGAGGCCTTGTACGGCGAGCTGCCGACGCCTGACCTGACGATCACCAATGAGCTTGGCGCGTCGCTGTTGAGCTACTACAGCGCGTCGGAGGACTGCTTCTACTCGTCGTCGTTCACCTCGGCAAAGTTCAAGACCTACGAGCGCCTGTCATCGAGCGCCGGCAGGACGTACCTGCGTGCCGTTGGGCAGCTTGACGCCTATTTGAGCGGCCCGACACTTGCCGGCAAGCTGCAGGTCTGGGCGGCAAATGCCAACTACTCTGCCGACGCCGAGCAGATCTCCTTGGACCTGACCGGGTTGCAAAATGATCTGAAGGGGCGACAGTTCCCCGCCCTCCGGACGGAGTGCGGAGGTTTTGGGGTCGATGTCCAGGCGCTGTACGACCAGTTGCCGACTCCTGACCAGACGATCAGCGACGAGCTCGGCTCATCGCTTTCTAGCTATGGCACCGCGTCTGAGGACTGCTCGGACTCGTCGTCGTTCACCTCGGCGAAGTTCCAGGCCTACGAGCGCCTGATGACGAGCTCAGGCAAGACCTACCAGCGGGCAGTGGGGCAGCTTGCCTCCCATGGCGTCCACTAGTCTGCGGCAGTTGACCCCAAATACGCACGATCTTGTAGGCCCGTTTCCAGCAGGACGGCGACCCGAGGACTACGACCAGATTCGTCGGCGCGTGCTCTGGGCCATGCCGCACGGCCTCTACCTCCTCGGCTCGCGCTCAGGTGATCGCCGGAACCTAATGACCACGACCTGGGTGACCCAGGTCAGCCACGACCCGAAACTGGTGGGAGCCTCGGTCGAGCGTGACGCGCTCACCCACGAGCTCATAGCTAGCGGGCGTTGTTTCTCGGTCTCGCTCCTTATACGAAGCGATCGAGCGGTCGTTCGTCACTTCGTGCGGCCTGCTGTCTATGACGATGAGGCCGGAACACTTTCGGGGCTGCACTTCTTCGACGCGCAGGTGTCGGGCGCGCCGATTCCCGATGTTGCTGTCGCCTGGCTCGACTGCTCGCTCGAGCGGAGCGTCGAGCTCGGCTCGCACACCCTCTTCATCGGGCAGGTGGTCGATGCGTCTGCAACCGACGACCAGGCTCTGATGACGGACCTCCTTCGCGTGGAGGACACCAGGATGAACTACGGAGGATAGGTGACCGAGACGTTGCAGCATCCCCGCTCGCCTGAGCCTCCGACGCGCTTCGTCGGCGACGATCGCGCACTCACCGAGCTCCTAGCGGCGCTACGCGAGGCCACGGTCTACTGCTTCGACACCGAGTTCCACCGTGAGCGGACCTACTACGCGAGGCTTGCCCTCATCCAGATCGCCTGGCCCGACGGCATTGCGATCGTGGACCCCCTTGCGTGTGATCCGGCACCGCTAGCTGAGTTGTTCTCCTCGCCCGCGCTCGCCGTCGTCCACGCTGGCGATCAAGATCTCGAGATCATCGAGCGCGCCTGTGCCGTGCTGCCTGCCCGGATGTTCGACATCCAGATCGGCGCAGGCTTTCTCGGACTGGCGTCGGCGTCGCTTGGCGCCGTCGTCGACCGCCTGCTCGGGCTCCGCCTCGAAAAGGGCGACCAGCTCACCGATTGGATGAAGCGCCCGCTCAACTCCGCTCAGCTCCACTACGCGGCGGGCGACGTGGCGCATCTCATCGACTGCTACGACGAGCTCCATCGTCGGCTGGTCGAGCTTGGCCGATGGACCTGGGCCGAGGAGGAGTGCGCGCTCGCGCTCGCCAAGGGACGGCGGAGCGCCGTTCCAGAAGAGGCGTGGTGGCGGCTCCGTCAGGCTCGACAGCTTCGCGGACGCGCGCGGGGCATCGCACAGTGCCTCGCCGCCTGGAGGGAGAGTCGCGCGCAACGCCTCGACGTCCCGGTCCGGAACGTCTTCCCGGATCTAGCGATTGCGTCGATCGCGCAGCGACCTCCGAGCACGAGAGCCGAGCTCGAAGGGGTGCGTTCGCTCGACAGTCGCCATCTCGGAGGAGGTGCAGCTGCGGAGATCCTAGAAGTCGTGGCGAAAGGGGCGGCGCTACCAGCTGACAAGCTCTGCCTGCCGCCTGGTCCCCAAGGCGACTCGATCGCAAAGCCGATGGTGGCACTGGCTGCGGCCTACGCGACCGAGCGGGCACACGACCTCGACCTCGATCCAGCGCTGCTAGCCACGCGATCAGACATCGTCGATTTTCTACAAGAGCCGCCGGTCGGCCGTCTCACCACCGGGTGGCGCGGTGATCTCGTCGGGGTACCGATCCGCAAACTTGCAAGTGGGGAAGCTGCGCTCGCGGTAGCTGGTTCCTCGCTGGTGCTCGAGGAGCGCTCGAGGCGCCCGATCGCCTAATTGGCTCGGCTCCGAGCGGGCCTGCGCTCGGAGCTACGTGCGTGCCTCGGGTGGCCGAAGGTCGACCGTGAGCGTCAAGATGCCACCTTCTACGGTTCCCTCGGCATCCCCCAATATCGCGAAGTCCATGTAGTCGAGCTCCATCTGCTCGGCGATCAGGCGACGCTCCGCACCCTCGACGGGTGGCAGGCCGCGTCGCCGGACCGCGGCGGCTCGTTCTTGGAAACGCTTCACCATCGCTGGAATATCGAAGGACTCGGCCATGGTCCCAAGCTAATCCGAGAGTTCACCGGTGCGGCGAAACCTCGCCCGGATGGCTCTGAATAGGAAGCGGAACGGCCGACGTGTGGAACGGACCAGGAGGTATGCTGGTGTCGCTATCTGCTCAGGTTGGCCTATCAAGGGATTGGCAGATGTGCTTCGAGGCGGCAGATGCAGCCGCCCGGTACCAGGGAGCGGCTCGTGAAAAAGGGGCGGCATCGGCGGTTCGAAGAGGCTCGAAGCATGAAA
>Ga0208357_1000799_pt1 | contig 24236 bp, 22 predicted proteins | sample NGESurdeep092012_6_FD_184487 | JGI IMG/M metagenome (GOLD analysis project Ga0208357, IMG submission 184487) | Arctic peat soil microbial communities from Barrow, Alaska - NGEE Surface sample F52-2 deep-092012 (SPAdes) | ecosystem: Environmental > Terrestrial > Soil > Wetlands > Peat ...
AAGCGCGAGCGGTGCGTTCTCGGCGATCTCCGCGGCGAGCTTCAGCGCCGCATCGCGCACCTGGTCCTGCGGCACCAGCACGTCGGCAAGCCCCATGGCGTGAGCGTCCGTGCCGGTGACACGGCGGGACGTATAGAACATCAGCGCGGCCTTCGTCGGCCCGATCACGGCCGGCAGCGTCACCGTCAGGCCGAAGCCGGGATGGAATCCGAGCCGCGTGAAGTTGGCGGCGAAACGCGCTTCCGCGCAGGTGACACGGAAGTCCGCCACCATGGCGAGGCCGAGACCGCCGCCGACGGCCGCGCCGTGGATGGCGGCGACGATCGGCTTCTTCGTGCGAAACAGCCGGTTGCCCTCGAGATAGAGATGCTGCACGGCGGCCTCGCGATTGAGTTCACCGGGCCGCTGGCCGGCCTTGTCGAGCGCCGATCCGTCGCCGAAATTGGCGCCGGCGCAGAACGATTTGCCCTGCGACGCCAGCACGACGGCGCGGCAGGTGATGTCGCCGTCCAGCGCTTCGAGCGCGCCGGCGATCTCCTGGATCAGCGCAATGTCGAAGAAGTTGTGCGGCGGGCGCCTGATCTCGATCAGCGCGACATGCCTCCTGCGCTCGACGCCGATATCCTTTAACAGGCCCATCGTGTGGTCCTTCTATTCGGCCGCGTCGCGGCCTTGCGCCTGTTGCGCGCCGGTTTTCAGGATCAGCGCATCGACCACTGTGACGCCGCCGCCTTCGGCATGCACGATCACCGGATTGAGATCGATTTCTGCGATTTCATCGGCATGGTCGTTAGCGAAGTGCGAGACTTTCACCATCAGCGCGACGAGCGCGTCGACGTCGGCCGGTGGCGCGCCGCGGAATGCTGCGAACAGCCGTGCGCCCTTCAGACGGCCGATCAGCGTGCGCGCCGCGTCGTGGTCGAGCGGCACCGGGGCGAGCGCCGTGTCGGCCATCGCCTCGACCAGCACGCCGCCGAGCCCGACCATCAAGAGCGGCCCCCAGCGTTCGTCGCGATTGATGCCGAGGATGACTTCGCGACCGGGCCTCGCCATCGGCTGCACCAGCACGCCGTCGATGTGCGCAACCGGCGCATGCCGGCGCGCCGAGGCGATGACGCGCTCGTAAGCGGCGCGGACATCGGCGCCCGCGATATTAAGCGCGACGCCGCCGGCTTCGGTCTTGTGCGGAATGCCGGCGGATTGGATTTTCAGGGCGACCGGAACGGCCATCGCCAATGCGGCGGCTTGCGCTTCCGCCGCGGATTGCGCAAGCACGGCGCCGTCGTCGCTGACGATGCCGTAGGCCGCGAGCAAAGGCCGCGCCTGCCATTCGCCGATCACCGGCTTTGCCGCCGCCAGCAAAGCGCGGGTCGCATCGCGTACCGCCGACGGCGAGGATGCCGCTTTCGGCCGGGCGGTAATGCGTTCGCGCCGCTCCCGGTAGTCGAGAAGGGCGCGCATTGTGCGCGTGCAGCCAAGCGGGCTGGTGAAGAGCGCGTAGCCCGCCTCGTTCAGGATCTCGATGCTGCGCTCCGACGGCAGCGTATAGGTCCACATGAACACCGGCTTGCCGATCTCGCGCTTGAGGTCCTTCAGCTTCTGCAAGTCGCCTTCGAAAAATGCGGAGCGGCGCGCGCTGACCACGACAATAACGCCGTCGATGAGCGGCGACTCTGCGACGATGTGGGCGAAAGTGGCGTAGCCCATCTTGTGCACGCCTTGCGCCGTCGAATCGACCGGGTTTTCCGATGTCCCATACGGGGGGATGTGCCGTTCGAGCGCACGCCGTGTCGCGGCATCGAGCACGGGCACATCGAGCCCGTTAGCGGCGCAGGCATCCGCCGTCCAGATGCCGCCGCCGCCGGAGGCCGTGCAGATGCCCATGCGCTTGCCGGCCGGCAAGCGGTCGCCGCAGGCGAGAAAGCCGGTCGCCAGATCGAGCATCTCGTCGAAGTCGCGGCCCTCGATCAGCCCGTAATGCTCGAAGATCGCGCGATAGGCCGCCTGCGAGCCGGCGAGGGAGGAGGTGTGCGAGGCGACCGCGCGCATGCCGGCTTCCGATTGCCCGATCTTGCCGACGATCAGCGGCTTGCCGGCCTTCAGCGCCTTCTCGGCGGCGCGTTTGAATTTTTCCGGCGATTTGACGTCCTCGATCAGCAGCAAGAAGACATCGGTGCCGCCCTCGTCGAGGAGATAGTCGAGCACGTCGGCGACATCGAGCGCCGCTTCATTGCCGGTCGTGATGACGTGGCGAAACAGAATGTTGCGCGGCCGCGCGCGATCGAAAAAGGCGAAGCCGAGGCCGCCGCTCTGCGAGATGACGGACACCTGGCGGCCGCCGATCGGCTGCGTCGGCTTGATCGCGCCGGCGTTCTTGTCCAGCGCCGGCGAGAAGGTCGGGCAAAGCGAAGCGGCGATGTTGGCGTAGCCTTCCGAGTTCGGCCCGGTCACCGCCATGTCGTAGCGGCGGGCAATGGCGGCGATGTCCGCCTGCATGCGCGCGCCTTCGCCGCCCGGCTCCTCGGCAAAGCCGGATGACATGATTACCGCCGCCTTGATCCCGGCCTTGCCGCAGCGCTCGAGTTCGGCGGCGACGTGCACGGCGGGGATGATCAGCACCGCCATGTCGACCGTCTCGGGCAGCACATCGACCGACGGGTAAGCCTTGTGTCCTTGCACCTCGGCTGCGCTGCGGCTGATCGGGTAGACCTTGCCGCCGTAGGGATGGCTGAGAATGGTTTCGAAGATGCGGCCACGCAGGCCGTGCAGGTCCGACGACGCGCTGACCACGGCCACCGATTTCGGCCAGAACAGCTTCTGCAAATCGGCCACGGCGTTCCTCTCGGCTATCGCAGGCCCAACCCGCGGGCGATGATACCGCGCAGGATCTCGGTGGTGCCGCCCTGAATGGTCAGCTTCGGCGCGATCATGGTGGCGAAGGCGAGTTGATCCTCCAGCGTTTCGCGATTGCCGATCTCCGGCTCGAGAAAGGCGGTGAGCTCGCGCACGCGGTTCGGCAGCTTCTGCTCCCAGATCGTACCGAGATCCTTCACCAGCGAGCCCTCCACCACGGGCTCCTTGCCGGCATGCAGCATGCCGGCCACCGACACCGACATGCGCCGCAGCGTGTGCAGTTGCGCGACCAGACGACCGAGGCCTTCGGCGCCGCGCAGATCGGGCTCGGGGCCGAGCGCGCGGATCAGCTCGAGCATTACGTAGAAGGTCTCGAGGAAGCGTTCGGGGCCGCTGCGCTCGTAGGCGAGCTCGCTGGTCGCCTGCTTCCAGGCGCCGTCGATTTCACCCAGGACGTGATCGTCGGGGATGAAGGCGTCATCGAACACGACCTCGTTGAAATCGTGCTGGCCGCTCATCTGATAGATCGGATTGACGGCGACGCCCGGCGTCTTCATGTCCACCAGGAACTGCGTCAGGCCGTGGCGGCGATTCTCCTTCGTCGCCGGCGAGGTGCGGAACAGGCCGAGCATGTAGTCGGCGATGTGCGCGTTCGATGTCCAGATCTTCGAGCCGTTAATGCGGAAGCCGCCGTCGACCTTGGTCGCCTTGGTCTTGGCCGCGAACAGATCGGAGCCCGAGCCCGGCTCGCTCATGCCGATGACGAAGCACAGTTCGCCGCGGCAGATGCGCGGCACGATGTCCTGCTTGACGTGCTCTGGCGCGTATTTGATGAGCACCGGCCCGCTCTGCCGGTCGGCGACGAAATGCAGGCGCACCGGCGCATTGGCGACGCGGAATTCCTCCGTGACGACGTAGCGTTCGAGAAACGAGCGCTCGCGACCGCCATATTTCTTCGGCCACGTCATGCCGATCCAGCCTTTGGCGCCGACCCGGCGGCTGAACTCGCGATTATGCGAGTCGCCGTGTCCCGGACGGTAGGGATCGAAGGTGCCGGCCGCGATTTCCTCGGCAAGGAAGGCGCGAACCTCGGTGCGCAAGGCATCGCATTCGGGCGGCAGCCTGATCTGGTCGAATTGCAGAGCGGTCGTCATCGCGAGGCCACCAGCGGCCAGAATTCATCGGCACCGCCCGCAGCGACGCGGTTGCCAAGCGCGGCGGCCCAATGGCTCTCATTGCCGAAGTCGTCGCGCCAGCCGAGCATGCGCAGCGTGAAGCGATGCAGAACATGCTCCTTGGTAAAGCCGATGGCGCCGAACACCTGATGCGCGATGGCCGATCCTTCCTGTGCTGCTTCGGCGCAACGGATCTTGGCGGACGCGGCCTCGAGAAAGACGGCGTCGTCGATCGCCTCCATCTGCGCCATCGCGTCAGCGGCCGAGCCCGACACGGCGAGCGCGGCGGCGACTTCGCCGGCAAGCCGGGCGAGGTTCTGCTGAACGGCCTGGAATTTACCGATCGGCCGCTCGAAGGCGACGCGTTCGTTGGCGTAAGCGACGCTCATGGCCAGGATCGCTTCGAGCGCGCCCGCGGTCTGCACGGCGCGCACGACCGAGCCCATCAACATCAGAGCGTCGCGATCGAATCCTTCCGGTGCGCCCGCGACGCGCAACGGTTTGACATTGTCGAAACTCACGGCATCGCTGGCATCGCCGGCAAGCATGCGGCCAGACGTCACACGGCAATCCTTCGTCGCGACCAGCGCGACGGCGAGACCTTTGCCGCTCTCGGCCAACACCGCGACATGCTGCGCGGCCGCGGCAAAGGGAATGCTGCCTGCGTGCCCGCGCAACGTGCCGTCAGCCGCAAGCGCGACGCGGTCATGCGGCCGCGCCGGCGCGACCGTCATTGCGCCGGCGGGAGAAGCAAGATTTGCGCGCGTCAACAGCCAGCCGGCGAGCAGCGTCTCGGCAAGCGGCGCCGCGAGCGCGCAGCGGCCGGCCGCACCAAGCACCGCGAAACCATCCTCGATGCTTGCGCCGGAACCGCCGAGATCGTCCGGTACCCAGGCGAGCGCGAGCCCTGCCTCTTCGATCGCGCGCCACAGAGGCGTCTTCCAGGTGTCGTCTTTTGCCCCGTTCACCGTCTGCGGATCGGCAAGGTCGGCGAAAATCCGCGCCGCCGTCTCGGCGACGATGCTCTCACTGGCACCCGCCACGTTCTGCCTTCCCGCTTTCCGCCGTTATCGGTGCTTTTGCGGCGGCATCGTGGGGCCAAGCGTCGCGAATGGCAAGACAGCGCGCCGCCACGAATTTGTTGCGCTGCGGCCGCATCTGTGCGGTTGATCGAGACATCCCGCCACGCTAGCGTGACGGCCAATGAAAAGTACAAGACCGAGCGGCAACGCCTGCATCGGCATTTAGAGAAGGGGAGGAGAGACGATGAGAGCCAAGCTCACCGCTTTGGCGGCTGCCGCTTTGACGGTCGCGTCGATCGGCGCCGCGCAGTCCGCCGATCAGCCGAAACACGGCGGCATCATGCACTTCTATCATCGCGAGACGCCGCCGAGCCTGTCGATCCTCGAAGAGGCGACCTTCTCGGTGAACGCGCCGGCGATGGCGATGTACAACAATCTTGTCGTCTATGATCAGCACAAGCCGCAGAACAGCATGGACACGATCGTGCCCGAGCTGGCGACGAGCTGGTCGTGGGACAAGACGAACACCGCGCTCACCTTCAAGCTGCGGCAGGGCGTGACTTGGCACGACGGCAAGCCGTTCACGTCGAAAGACGTGAAATGCACGTTCGATCTGCTGCTCGACAAGAACCCGAACGACAAGCTACGTAAGAATCCGCGCAAGGGCTGGTTCGAAAACGTCACCGACGTGACCACCAATGGCGATTTCGAGGCGACCGTCCATCTCAAACGGCCACAGCCGTCGATTCTGGCCATGCTCGCCTCCGGCTATAGCCCGATGTATTCGTGCCATGTGCCGTCCGCCCAGATGCGCACGCATCCGATCGGCACCGGGCCCTTCATGTTCCAGAGCGAGCAGCAGAACGAGTCGATCAAGCTCGTGAAAAATCCGCATTATTGGAAAAAGGACCTGCCTTATCTCGACGGCATCGAATACACGATCATCAAGAGCCGTGCGACCGCGGTGCTCGCCTTCGTCGCCGGCAAGGTCGATGCGACCTTCCCGACCGAGATGACCAAGGCGCTCGAGGCCGACATCAAGAAGCAGGATCCGACGGCGATCTGCGAACTGGCGCCGATCAACGTCAACACCAACTTGATCATCAATCGCGACAAGCCGCCGTTCAACAATGAGGACCTGCGCAAGGCGATGGCGATGTCGCTCGACCGCAAGGCGTTCATCGACCTGATCCTGCAAGGGGAGGGCGACGCTGGCGGTTCGCTGCTGCCGCCGCCGGCGGGCGTCTGGGGCATGCCGCCCGAAATGCTCAAGACGATCCCGGGCTACGGCGACGTCGCCAAGGATCGCGACGTGGCCAAGGGCATCATGAAGAAGCTCGGCTACGGGCCGGACAAGCCGCTCAAGATCAAGGTGTCGACGCGCAACCTCGCCACCTATCGCGATCCGGCCGTGGTGCTGATCGATCAGTTAAAGAGCATCTGGATCGACGCCGAGCTCGATCCGGTTGAATCGAGTGCCTGGTTCGCCAAGGTCGCGCGCGGCGATTACTCGGTCGGCCTCAACCTGACCGGCAACGGCATCGACGATCCGGACCAGGCGTTCTACGAGAACTACGGCTGCGGCTCGCAGCGCAACTACACCCACTATTGCAATAAGGATCTTCAGAAGCTGTTCGACCAGCAATCGCAGGAGACCGACCTCAACAAGCGCAAGAAGCTCGTCTGGGACATCGACAAGAAAATTCAGGAGGACGTGGCCCGGCCAATCCTGTTCCACGCGCGAACCGGCACCTGCTGGAAGCCTTACGTCAAGAACCTGACGATCATGACCAACAGCGCCTACAACGGTTACCGCTACGAGGACCTGTGGCTCGACAAATAAGCGGATAACCCTTCTGCGCCCGGCCGAAGAGGGGCGGCCGGGCGCACTTATTTTCGGCGCACCGGACGGGAGATCGTGGTGGCGGGCTATCTGAGCAGGCGCTTCCTCCTGATGCTTGTGACGCTGTTCGGCATCTCGGTGCTGGTATTCGTGATGCTCCGGCTGGTGCCCGGCAACATCGCCGACATCCTGTTCGACTCGGCCGGCCTGATCGACACCGCCGACAAGGCCAAGCTCGAGCACGACCTGGGCATCGACAAGCCGATCGTCATCCAGTACGCGCAGTGGATAAACGGGCTGGCGCACGGCGACCTCGGCTATTCCTACGTCTCTGAGAAGCCCGCGCTTCAGGAAATCTTGCCGCGCATCCCGATCACGGCCAAGCTCGCGGCCCTGGCGCTCCTTTTCTCGGTGGTGTTCGGCGTCCCTCTCGGCGTCATCAGCGCTGTGCGGCAGAACACGGCGATCGACTACGTGCTGAGGGTGATCAGCCTCAGCGGATTGTCGATGCCGTCGTTCTGGATCGGATTATTGATCCTGATGGCATTCGTCGCCTGGTTCGGCTCCATTCCGATCTATACCGATCCGCCGACGGGCTTCTGGAACGCGCTCTGGCTCTACAGTGTGCCGGCCGCCGCGGTCGGCTTTCGCTCCTCGGCGCTGGTGATGCGGCTCACGCGTTCTTCGATGCTGGAGGTGCTGCGGCAGGACTACATCCGCACCGCGCGCGCCAAGGGCGCTTCGCTGCGCAACGTCAACTATCATCACGCGCTGCGCAACGCGCTGTTGCCGGTGGTCACGGTGATCGGCATCGAGGCGGCGTTCCTGATGGGTGGGCTGATCGTCACCGAGACCGTGTTCAATATTCCCGGCGTCGCCCGCTTCCTGGTCGAGGCCATTCGCTGGCGCGACTATCCGATCGTGCAGAACCTGGTGATGTTCATCGCCGTCATCGCGGTCGGCATGAATTTCCTGATCGACGTGCTTTACGCGGTGCTCGATCCGCGCATCCGGTTCAGCGGCTGAAGGCAAGCGCATGGCCAGCATCGACATCGTCCCGCCGCCCCCCGCGTCCGTCGCTACGACCGCCGATCGCCGCGAGAGCATCTGGTCGAAGCTGCGCTATTACGCCGGATCGCATCCGCTCGGCGTCATCGGCGCCGTAATCATGTTCGTGTTCGTTTTCGCCGCCGTGTTCGCGCCCTGGCTCACCGCCTTCGATCCGACCGGCACCAATCCGCGCGTCGCGCTGACGCCGCCGAGCCATCTGCACGTGTTCGGCGCCGACGCCATGGGCCGCGACATCTACGCCCGGATCATCTATGGCGCGCGCATTTCTCTGGCCGTCGGCCTCGGCTCGACCTTCCTCGGCTCGGTGTTCGGCGTCGCGCTCGGGCTCGCCTCCGGCTATATGGGCGGCTGGGTCGACCTTATCATCCAGCGCGTCGTCGACGTACTCCAGGCCGTGCCGCTCCTGGTGCTGGCGCTGGTGATGGCGGCCGCGCTTGGACCGGCGCTCGACAACACCATCGTCGCCATCGCCATTCCGCTCATTCCCTATACCGCGCGCGTCATCCGTTCGAACACCTTGGCGCTGCGCGAACTTCCCTTCGTCGAGGCGGCGCGCGCCATCGGCATGAGCGAATTCCGCATCGCCGTGCGGCACGTTCTGCCGAACACGCTGGCGCCGCTCATCGTCATCATGACGGCGCAACTCGGCGCGGCGATCCTGACCGAAGCCTCGCTGTCGTTCCTCGGTCTCGGCGTACCGGAGCCGCATCCGTCCTGGGGCCGCATGCTCTCGGAATCATCCGCCGAATACGTGCGCACGGCGCCGTGGCTGGTGATCTTCCCCGGCATCGCCATCAGCCTCGCCGTGTTCGGCACCAATTTGTTCGGCGACGCGCTACGCGACATCCTCGACCCGCGGCTGCGCGACTGATGACACTGGCGTCGGACATAGCGAGCGAAAGGTCCCGACCCGAACCGGCCGAGCCGCTGCTCGTCGTCGACGAGCTGCGCACGGTGTTCGACCTGCGCGCCGGCGTCGTGAAGGCGGTCGACGGCGTCAGCTTCGCGTTGAAGCCGCACGAGACCTTGGCGATCGTCGGCGAATCCGGCTGCGGCAAGAGCATCACCGCGCTGTCGCTGATGCGGCTGGTGCCCGATCCGCCCGGCCGCATTGCCTCCGGCCGCGTCGTCCTCGAAGGCCGCGATCTCCTGACGCTCGACGAAGAGGCGATGCGCGGCGTCCGCGGCAAGGACCTCGCCATGATCTTCCAGGAGCCGATGACCTCGCTCAATCCGGTGCTGACCATCGGCAGCCAGATCGCCGAGGCCGTGCTGCTGCACGAGACCGTGAGCCGCAAGGAGGCCTGGGCCAAAGCCGTCGACATGCTGCGGCTGACGCGCATCCCGGCGCCTGAGCAGCGCGCGAAAGAATATCCGCACCAACTCTCCGGCGGCATGCGGCAGCGGGCGATGATCGCGATGGCGCTCGCCTGCAATCCGAAGGTGCTGATCGCCGACGAGCCGACCACCGCGCTCGACGTCACCATCCAGGCGCAGATCCTCGATCTCATTCTCGATCTTCAGCAGAAGCTCGGCACCGCGGTGATCCTGATCACGCACGATCTCGGCGTCGTCGCCGAGACCGCGCACCGCGTCATCGTCATGTATGCCGGCAGGAAAGTGGAGGAGGCGCCGGTCGAGGAATTGTTCGCGCGGCCGCAGCATCCCTACACGCACGGCCTGATGGCTTCGATTCCGCGTCTGCCGCTGATGCGCGGCGCGAGCGAAGCGCGGGCCGAGCGGCTTCAGGAGATTCCCGGCACCGTGCCGGCGCTGACCGACCTGCCGCCGGGTTGCGTCTTCGCCCCGCGTTGCGAGCATGCGATCGATCTCTGCCGCGCCGAATACCCGCCCTACGAGGAGAAGCGGCCGGGCCATTGGGCCGCCTGCTGGCGCTCGCGCGATCTGTACGGGGCGGCCGAATGACTGAGCCCGTTCTTCAGGTCCGCGACCTCAAGAAGCACTTCCCCATACGCCGCGGGCTGTTGCAGCGCGCGGGCGGCACCGTCTTCGCCGTCGACGGCGTCAGCTTCTCGATCGACGAGGGCGAGACGCTCGCTCTGGTCGGCGAATCCGGCTGCGGCAAATCAACGGTCGGCCGCACGGTGCTGCGGCTCATCGAGCCGACCGCCGGCGAAATCCGCATCAGCGGCAACGACATCACGACATTGAGCAAGGCCGAACTGCGTCCCTACCGGAGGCAGATGCAGATCATCTTCCAGGACCCGTTCTCCTCGCTCGACCCGCGCATGTCGGCGGGCGACATCGTCGCCGAGCCGCTGCGCGTGCACGGCATCGCCAAAGGCGCCGAGGTCCGGAACAAGGTCGCGGAGCTGTTCGACCGTGTCGGCCTGCGCAAGGCGCAGATGGACAGCTATCCGCACCAGTTCTCCGGCGGTCAGCGCCAGCGCATCGGGATTGCCCGTGCGCTCGCACTACAGCCGAAGCTGATCGTCGGCGACGAGCCGGTCTCGGCGCTCGACGTGTCGATCCAGGCCCAGGTGCTCAACCTGATGCTCGATCTGCAGCAGGACATGGGCCTCGCTTACCTTTTCATCTCGCACAATCTCGCGGTCGTGGAGCACATCAGCCATCGCATCGCCGTCATGTATCTCGGCCGCATCGTCGAATACACCGACAAGACCACGCTGTTCACGCGCGCGCTGCACCCTTACACGGAGCAGCTTCTGCTGGCCGTGCCGGTGCCGGATCCGCGGGTGAAGCGGCAGAAGCGCATGCTGCAGGGCGACGTGCCGAGCCCGGTCGACCCGCCGTCCGGCTGCCACTTTCACACGCGTTGCCCTTATGCGATCGATCGCTGCCGCGTCGAATCGCCGGCGCTGCGCGAGGTCCGCCCGGGGCAGATGGTGGCGTGCCATCTGCGCTGAATATCGCGCGTAACTTAAAGCTTCACGCGCCAGCGGATGATGCCGAGCACGATCAAGCTCAGGATCGACGCCGCGATCAGATAGAAGCTCGGCGCCAGCGGCGAGTGCGTCACCGCCACGAGCCAGGCCGCGATGAGCGGCGCGAAGCCGCCGAAGATCGGCACGCTGATGTTATAGGCGACCGCGATGCCGGTGCTGCGCGTCTCGGTCGGAAACAACTCCGCCATCAGGGCCGGCAACACGCCGCTATAGGCGGCTTTCAGGATGCTCAGCCAGCACACGATGCCGACGATGCCGGCAAGCGATGGATGCGCCACCAGCAGCACGAAGGCGGGATAGGCGGAAACTGCAAACAGCACCGCCACCGCCGCCATGACCCGCAGGCGTCCGATCCGGTCCGACAAATGGCCGAAGTACGGCGCGCCGATCGTCAGCAGCACGCCGCCGATAAGCGTGGCAATGAAGCCGAGCATCTGCGGCAGATGCAATTGCCTGATGGCGTATGTCGGCATGTACAGGATGATGTAATTCGAGCTCGTCGACAGCACGACGATGCCGATGCACATCAGCAGCCGGTCCCAGTGCGCGGCGAACAAATCGCGGATCGGCGCCCGCGCCGGGCCCTGCCGCTCGAATTCGGGCGTCTCGCCGACCTGGCTCCGGATGTAGAGGCCGATCGGTCCGATCAGCAGGCCGAAGAAGAACGGCAGGCGCCAACCCCAGCTCTCGAGCTGCGCCGAAGTCAGCGCTCCGAACAGGATGACGCCGAACAGCGACGCGAGCACGGCCGCGAGCCCCTGTCCAAACCATTGGAATGCGGCGAAGAAGCCTTTGCGATGCCGCGAATGCTCGACCAGGAAGGCGGTCGCGCTGCCGAATTCGCCGGCCACTGCGAATCCTTGAAGGAGGCGGGCGATGAGCACGGCGATGGGAGCCAGGATGCCGACCGTTCCGTAGGTCGGCATGATCGCCATCAGGGCGGTGCCGACCATCATGATGGAGATCGACATCAGCATCGCCGCGCGGCGGCCGATCCGGTCGGAATAGGCGCCAAGGACGAGCGCCCCCAACGGTCGCACCAGATAGGACACGCCGAAGGTGCCGAATGTCAGGAGCAGCGCCGTGCTCGGGTCGCTGTGTGGAAAGAACAGTCGCGAGATTGTGACGGCGAAATAGCCGTAGACGAGGATGTCGTACCATTCCAGCGCGTTGCCGATCGATGCGGCGGCGAGAATCCGCCAAGTCTCCCGGCGTGGGGCAGCGGGCGCGGCGGCAGAGATCGACATAGGTTTCTCCTCGGGCGGGGCCGGTTGCAGGGGAGGGGTCAATGCGACAAGGTGGAACTATCCTATACCGTCTCAGATTGTGGTGGCCATGCCAGCAGGCGATTCCAAGATCAATCCCAATCCCTTCACCACGCGCCCGGAGATCGAGGGCACGTTCGGCGTCGTCACCACGACCCACTGGATCGCCACCGCGGTGGGCATGGCGGTGCTGGAAAAAGGCGGTAACGCCTTCGACGCCGGCGTCGCCACCGCCTTTACGCTTCAGGTGGTCGAGCCGCATCTCAACGGTCCCGGCGGTGACGTGCCGGTGATGCTGCACGCCGTGAAGCGCGGCAAGACCGAAGTCATCTGCGGCCAGGGCCCGGCACCGGCCGGCGCCACCATTAAATATTATCGCGACGAACTTGGTCTCGATCTCGTGCCCGGCACCGGCCTGCTGGCCGCTTGCATTCCCGGCATGTTCGACACCTGGATGCTGCTGCTGCGCGACTACGGCACCGTAAAACTCGCCGACGTGCTGGCTCCGGCGATCGACTATGCCAACAACGGCTATCCGCTGGTCGAGCGCATCAGTGCGACGATCGACACGGTCAAGGATATGTTCCGCGACCACTGGAAAACATCCGCCGCCGTTTACATGCCGGACGGCAAGGTGCCTGCGCCCGGCTCGCTCTTCCGCAATACCAGGCTCGCCGAGACCTATGCGCGCGTATTGCGCGAGGCGGAGAGCGCTGGCAGCGACCGCGTCGCCCAGATCGAGAAGGCGCGCAAAGTCTGGTCGCAAGGCTTCGTCGCCGAGGCGATCGACACGTTTTGCCGCACGCAGGACGTGATGGATACGTCGGGCGATCGCCATCGCGGCGTGCTCACCGGGCAGGACATGGCGCAATGGCAGGCGAGTGTCGAAGCGCCGATCCACTACGATTACGGCCGCTACCGCGTCATGAAAGCCGGGCCGTGGACGCAAGGGCTCGCAACGCTCCAGACGCTCGCACTGCTCAAGGGCTACGACCTCGAAAAGCTGTCCCCAACCGACCCCGATTTCATCCACTTGCAAATCGAGGCGACCAAGCTTGCCTTCGCCGACCGCGAAACCTTTTACGGCGATCCGAAATTCGTGAAGGTGCCGGTCGACGTGCTGCTGTCGGATGCTTACAACGCCGAGCGCCGCAAGCTCATCACTGATCGCGCATCGCTGGAGTATCGTCCCGGCACTATTCCAGGCTTCGGCAAGCGCATCGATATCCGCACCGCCGACGGCGCCCGTGCCGCCGTTGCAAGCTCCGGCGCCGGCGAGCCGACCGTCGGTCGCATCTGGACTCATGACGACAGCAATTTGCCGGATACGCCGAGCGCGCGCGATAAAATCGGCGCGACGCCGGGCGACACCGTGCATTTCGACATTATCGACCGCGACGGCAATATGGTGTCGTCGACGCCGTCGGGCGGCTGGCTGCATTCGTCGCCGGTCATTCCCGAGCTCGGCTTCTGCCTCGGCACCCGCGCGCAGCAATTCTGGCTCGACGAGGAGCATCCCAACGCGCTGATGCCGGGCAAGCGTCCGCGCTCGACGCTGACGCCGACCATGGCGCTGCGCGATGGCGAGCCATACCTCGCCTGGGGCTCGCCCGGCGGCGACCAGCAGGATCAGTGGATCACGCAGTTCATTCTGCGCCACGCCCATTTCGGCATGAACCTTCAGGAGGCGATCGACGCGCCGGCGTGGCACTCCGAGCATTTCCCGGCATCGTTCTGGCCGCGGCAGGCGCGCCCCGGCGTGATGGTCGTGGAGGCGCGTGTGCCGGATGCGGCCGTGAAGGAGCTTCGCGCACGCGGGCACAAGGTGGAGGTCGGTCCGCCGTGGTCGGAAGGCCGTCTCACCGCGGCGTCGCGTATCGGTCCGCGCCGCCGCGCCGCCGCCAATCCGCGCGGCATGCAGGGCTATGCGGCCGGCCGGTGAGAAGTGGTCGGCGCCGCGGCTGCGCGCGCGCTGGGCCGAACGCGGCTTCTCCGCCGCCGATCTCCTGAACCTGTGGCCATCGGCAGGGCGCGGCGCGCGAGCAGAGACGCTGCGCTACGGCGATGCGCCGCGGCAAATGCTCGACGTCTACCGGCCGCGCCATGCGACGCGCGCACCGCTGGTGGTCTTCTTCTATGGCGGTAGCTGGCAGAACGGTTCGCGCGAGCTCTACGCCTTTCTCGGGCGTGCGCTGGCGGCGCAGGGCATCGTCACCGTCGTGCCGGATTACACGCTCTACCCCGAGGCGCGCTTTCCGGGCTTCCTCGACGACGCGGCGCGCGCCGTCGCCTTCGCTCGCGAGCATGCGTCATCCTGGGGTGCCGATCCGCAGCGGCTGGTGTTGATGGGGCATTCGGCCGGCGCCTACATGGCCGCGATGCTCGCATTCGATCGGCAATGGCTGGCGCAGGCCGGGCTCGACGCGCACAGTGATGTCGCGGCGCTGGTCGGGCTTGCCGGGCCGTACGATTTCCTGCCGATCGAGAGCCGCGTATTGCAGACCATTTTCGGCGGTCCGGACCGTGCGGAGACGCAGCCGATCACGTTCGTCACCGGCCGCGAAGCGCCGGCGCTGCTTGTCAGTGCGCAGCGCGACACTCTCGTCGAGCCGGGCAATACGCAGCGCTTCGCCGCACGGATTCACGAATTTGGCGGGAGCGTCGAGGAGCGCGCCTACGGCCGCGTCAATCATTTCACGTTGATCGGCGCCTTCGCGCCGGGGCTGCGCCTGCTGGCGCCGGTGATGCGTGACGTCGACGACTTCATCTGGCGCGTCACCGGGCGGACCGCCGTGCGTCAGGCGTAGAATTGAGGGCGCGCGCTCAGCGAAGTGGAGCGTGCATCCGCGGCGCCGGTTTCTTCGACTTCGCCGCGCCGGTCTGCTCCTGCAAGGCGGCGAGTTTGTCGGGCACGTAGCGCGCCAGGATATCGGGCTCGATCGAGGCCAGCGCCTGATCGGGCAGGCGCTGCCAGACCTCGTCCATGCCGAACAGCGGAATGCCGAGATAGCCGCGCACTGTGAGCGCCTGGCCGTCCGGGCTCAGCGTCATCTTGGCGCGATAGATGTTGCCGTCGCGCGGATCGAGGATGTTGCCGTTGTCATACTCGAGCCCATGCTGCTGCATGTTGCGAATGAAGGAAATGCCGAGCAGCGGCTGATTGCGCCGATCGTCGGTGCAGCGGTCGCAGACCGGGTGCGGCGGATCGCTCGGACGCGGGAAGGCCTTGGCAATGGCGCCCTCGTACATGCCCTGGCCGTCGTCGACGAACAGGACCCAGATCACGGGCTTGCCATCGATGCGCTTCTCCCAAAGGCCGGCAACGCTCGGTTGCTGGGCCTGCTGGCCCTGACCTCGGGGCTGAGCCATCGGCGCGCCGGCGCGTGGCTGCTGCCATGTCGGCTGCTGCCAGGTCTGCTGTTGCGGGGCGGCGGTGCGTGCCGGCGGCTGCCAGTAGGAAGAAGGCTGCGCTTTCGCCGCGGTGCCGAAGCCGGCGATCGCGACGCCAGCCGTGAACACGAGAGCTGCCACACACGCGTTCATTTCATTCCCCATGCGAATAGCCGAGAGGCGTCTCATCACACCAGAATATGGCACTTTCGCGAAAGCAAAAAGGAGTTGCTGAGATTATGATAAGTTGGAACTCTGCCAAGTGAAATGACGTTAACGGCGGTCCATGGGGATACACAGGCAGCGGACGCGATTTGCCATGCCGCGGAGGCAACGTCGGGAATGACCAAGTCGAGCCTTGCTCTGAGCAATCTCCGTGCGGTCGTGATCGTGATCGTGCTCGCCTTCCATTCCAGCCTGGCCTATCTCGTCAACATCCCCCAGCAGGTCGCCTTTAACCAAGATCCTTACACCTGGGAGGCGTTCCCGATCGCCGACGCGCATCGTTGGCTCGGCTTCGACATCTTCTGCGCCACCCAGGACGTCAGCCTGATGGCGCTGATGTTCTTCCTGTCGGGGCTGCTGACCGGCCCGAGCCTCGAGCGCAAAGGCAGCCGCCTCTATCTGGTCGATCGTCTTCGCCGCATCGGCGTGCCTTTCGTGCTTGTGGTGATCACCTTGTGCCCGATTGCGCTCTACCCGGCCTATGCCATGCGCACGGCGGGTGCCGACCTGTCGGGGTACTTGCACCAATTGCTGTCCTTGCCGTTCTGGCCCATCGGCCCGCAATGGTTCCTGTGGCAACTGCTTGTACTGAATGCGTTGGCCGCCGGCCTGTTCGCCGCTGCGCCGCAGGCGCTGCATCACTTCCGCCGCTTCGCCGATTGGGCGGGGCCGCGGCCGGTCCGCTATTACGTCGCGCTCTCGGGCGCCGCCGTGCTGTGCTACACGCCGCTCGCCTACATCTACTCGCCATTCACCTGGCATGAGTTCGGACCTTTCGCGCTCCAACTCTGCCGGCCGCTGCTCTATATCCTCGTGTTCTTCACCGGGATGGCGCTCGGCAGCCGCGGGCTCGATCGTGGCCTGCTCTCGGTTGAAGGGCCACTCGCGCGGCAATGGGCCTGCTGGACGGCGCTGGCGCTCGTGACGTTCTTTCTCTGGGCCGGATTGACCTCGCTGACCATGCCGGACTGGACGACTGCGTCCGTCATGGCCAAGGTCGGCTCGACGCTCGCCTACCCGCCCGCCTGCATCGCCGGCGGGCTCTATATGGTCGCGATCTTCCTGCGCTTCAGCCGCATGCGCTCGCGCATTCTCGACAGCCTGTCCGCCAACGCCTATGGCATGTATCTCGTGCACTACGTGTTCGTGGTCTGGTTGCAATATGCGCTGCTGCCGGCCAACTTCCCGGCACCGGTCAAGGCCTTCCTTGTCTTTGCCGGCACTCTCGTGCTGAGTTGGCCCGCGAGCGTCGTCATCAGCCGCCTGTTGGCCGGCACGTTCGCCTTCGCGGCCAAGCGGCCGATCTGGACCGCGATACGCTGACGGTCCCGACCGAATTCCGACCGAGAGGCTTCATGCCGCTGAACTTCACGCTCGCTTCGCGCAACCTTTTCCATGACCGGCTGCGTTTTGTCGCGACCATGATCGGCATCGTCTTTTCGGTCGTGCTGGTGATGGTGCAGATGGGGCTTTATCTCGGCTTCGGTGAAATGGTCACCAAGATGATCGACCATTCCGACGCCGATCTGTGGGTGATGCGCGACGGCACGAAATGCTTCGAGGATCCGTCGCTGATCGACGCGCGCAAGCAGGGCGCCTACCAGGCGATCGCCGGCGTCGCCAGCGCCGAGCCGCTGGTGATCGGCTTCTCCGACTGGCACATGGCCAATGGCGCGATCACGCCCGTCTTCATCGTCGGCTCGAATCTTGATGGTCCCGGCCTTCGTCCTTGGGACGTGACGCAAGGTTCCGTGCAGAGCCTCAAGGACGAGGGCGCGGTTGCTGTCGACAAAAGCTATTACGAGCGCCTCGGTGTCTCCGGCCTCGGTTCGAAGGCCGAGATCCGCGGCCAGCCGGTGAAGGTGACTGCGTTAACCGACGGCATCCGTTCGTTCACCACGACGCCTTATGTCTTTGTCGACATGAGCCGCGCGCGCACCTATGTCGGCATTCCGAAGACCTATGCCAATTACTTCCTGATCAAGCTGAAACCCGGCGCCGATCCGGTGAAGGTCGCCAGCGCGATCAAGGAACAAAGCCCGAAGTATGAAGTGATGACCACGGCCGAGTTCCACGAGCGCAGCCGCACCTTCTGGCTGTTCGGCACGGGCGCGGGCGCGGCGCTGTTCGCCGGCGCACTGCTCGGCGTCATCGTCGGGACCGTGATCGTGGCGCAGACGTTGTACTCGAGCACCAAGGACCACATCGAAGAGTTCGCCACGTTGCGCGCCATGGGTTCGTCAAACCGTTACATATATGCCGTCATTATGTACCAAGCGCTGCTGAACGCCGTGATCGGCTTCTGCTTCGCAGCGCTGATCGGCATGGCCGTCGTCTTCTTCACCCGCAGCGGTGCGCTGCCGGTCGTGATCACGCCATGGCTGATGGCATCCACTTTCGTTTTGACTGTCATCATGTGCGTCGTCTCGGCTTTCGCCGCGATCCTCAGGGTTCTGCGTATCGATCCGGTCGTGGTGTTCGCGCGATGAGCGGCGCGGTTCTCCAGGCGAACAAGGTCAGCAAGGTCCTCGGCCACGGCGCTGGGGAGGTGCATGCTTTGCGCGACGTCGATTTTTCCATGCACGGCGGCGAACTGACGCTGCTGATGGGCCCCTCCGGTAGTGGCAAGACGACGTTGCTGTCCGTGCTGGGCTGCATGCTGGCGCCGACGGCGGGCACCGTATCGGTCTGCGGCCACGACACGGCCGGTGCCGGGGCCGAGGAGCTTGCGCAGCTCCGGCGTGACCATATCGGCTTCATCTTCCAGTCATATCACCTCTTCCCGACCTTGACCGCGGCCGAGAACATCCAGCTTGCGCTCGACGTGCGCGGTGAGACGAGCGACAAGGCGCGGGCACGCGCACATGACGCGCTGGCGCGCGTCGGCCTGTCGCACAAGATCAATTCGTTCCCGCGCGAGATGAGCGGCGGCGAGCAGCAGCGCGTCGCCATCGCCCGCGCCATTGTCTCCAATCCGTCGGCAATCCTCGCCGACGAGCCCACCGCTGCGCTCGATACCGAGAACGGCCACGCGATCATGGCCATCCTCGCCGATATCGCGCAGGAGCCGGGCCGCGGCGTTCTGGTCGTCACCCACGATCCGCGGCTGCTGCCGTTTGCCGACCGCATCCACCGGATCGAGGATGGCCTCATTGTCGGCGTCGAGGCCGGCCCGGCGCGCAAGGCGGAATTGCGAACGGCCACCGCCGGACCAGCCTGATGCGGCGCCGCAAGGGCATCAGCGTGCGGGCGCGGCTCGCACGGCTTGCCTTCCGCGTCCTGATGAAGCGCTCCGAGCGCGACCTCACCATTCCCGAGATCCGGAAACGCTTCCAGAAAATGGAACGGCTGGTGCCGTCGCCGCGGCGCGGCACGCGCACCGAGCATATCGACGCGGGCGGTATCGCCGGCGATCTCGTCATAACGCGCGCGTCGCGGGCCGACCGGCATCTGCTATATCTCCACGGCGGCGCCTATATGTTTGGTTCGCCGCGCCTCTATCGGCATTTCACCTGGCGGATGGCGGATGCGGCGCGCGCGCACGTTCTGATCATCGATTATCGCCTGGCGCCGGAGCATCCATTCCCTGCCGCGCTCGACGACGCGGTCACAGCCTGGCGCTGGCTTCTCGACAATGGTGGATCGCCGTCCAGCATGACGATTGCCGGCGACTCCGCCGGAGGCGGGCTCGCGCTCGCCACGATGATGAAGCTGCGCGGCGAAGGCTTGCCGCTGCCGGTCGCTGCTGCCGTCATGTCGCCATGGACCGATCTCGCGCTGACCGGGCCGTCGCTGCACATCAATGCCGATGCCGATCCGATGCTGGTCGCCGCCGACGTGCCGCGCTTTGCCGCCGGCTATCTCGGCGGCGCCGACGCCCGCAATCCTTATGCCTCGCCGCTCTATGGCGATCCGCACGGACTGCCGCCGACTTTGATCCAGGCCGGCGGCGACGAAATCCTGCGCGACGACGCCGTGCGCATGGCGGAGAAGATGCGTTCGGTGGGCTGCGACGTCGAGCTTCAGGTGTGGCCGCGGATGCCGCATACTTGGCAACTGCTCGCGCCGGTGCTGCCGGAGGCGCGCGAGGCCATCGACGAGGTTGCGCGTTTCTTCGCGCAGCATCTCGCGTGAGACGAAACAAATTGGCGTGCGGTGGAAACCTTCACGGCCGCCTCACGTTGCCGGATTGAGCGACGCTGAAGAGACCTTTCCATGATCGATTTTACCGACGTCCGGCCATTGCCGGGCGCTGATAACATTTCCGCTCCGCACGCGGCGTTCGAACGGCGCAAGCGCTGCGCGCATTGTCATGGCCCGTTCGGTCTCATCCGGCGTCGCCGCGGCGGCCAGCAGTTCTGCTGCTCGGCCTGCATGGATGGTTATGACGACGCCTTGCGCCGCTCGGTCCAGGCCAAGGCCCGGTGGCTCGATTTCCTCGACCGCACAGGTCTGGCGCGGCTGCGCTGACGTCCGCCGAAACGGGCCGGTTGGCCTGCCGGTGCGATGGTGCTAAGCCCCACTCATGTCGGATTTCATGTCGCATTATCTCGTGCCGGCCGCCATCGGCGCGGTGGCGATCGTGCTCGTGCTTGGCCTCGTCAACATGATGCGGGGCGGCTCGCCGAACAAGTCGCAGAAGCTCATGCGCATGCGCGTGCTGCTGCAATTCATCGCCATCGTCGTGATCATGGCGACGATCTGGGCGATGCGCCGTTAAGGCCTGTTACTTTGTCGGCGCCGCGCGCATATATTCGACCTTCTCCTTCTTCGTTGTCGCGGCCTTGACGGCTTTCTTTTTCTTTGCGGCGGAGAGGTGACGGCGGCAGCCCCCTGTATCTCGTCGGCGAACGGGTTCAGATTAGCGGGCTTCGACGCCAAATCTAAGGGTCCCAACGCATGGTCGTGCTCAACCGCATCTACACCCGCACCGGCGATGACGGCACGACCTCGCTCGGCTCCGGCGCGCGGCGCAAGAAATATGACCCGCGTGTCGACGCCTACGGAACCCTCGACGAGGTCAACGCCGTGATTGGTCTGGCGCGGCTCCATACCGCCGGCGACGCCGGGCTCGACGGCGCCCTCGGTCGTATCCAAAACGACCTGTTCGACGTCGAGGCCGATCTTTGTCTGTCGGAAAAAGGTCCGGGTGGCGCCCGGCTGACGGTCACCGAGGCTCAGGTCGCGTGGCTCGAAGGTGAAATCGACAAGCTCAATGCCGGCCTTGCCCCTCTGAAATCTTTCATCCTGCCGGGCGGCAGCGCCGTCTCGGCCTGGCTCCATCTCGCCCGCACCGTCTGCCGCCGCGCCGAGCGGATCATGGTCGCGCTCATGGACCAGCCCGGCGAGGAGGTCTCGCCGCCGTCGCTGCAATATGTGAACCGCCTGTCGGACTACCTGTTCGTCGCCGGCCGTTACGCCAACGACAAGGGCGCGTCGGACGTGCTTTGGGCCCCCGGTCAGCACCGCTGAACCGCCATTCCGGCCGCGCCGTTGACCGGGCATAAACCCGCTATTAGGGTGCGGCGCACCAATTTCGGGGCCTGAATCCAGCAACAAAACGGCCCGCGGAGCAGATTTAGATCATGAAGATTCTCGTCCCCGTGAAACGGGTGGTCGATTACAACGTCAAAATTCGCGTCCGCCCGGACGGCTCCGGCGTCGAACTCGCCAACGTGAAGATGTCGATGAATCCCTTCGACGAGATCGCCGTCGAAGAAGCGATCCGGCAGAAGGAGGCCGGCAAGGCGACCGAGATCATCGCCGTCTCGATCGGTCCGCAACAGGCTTCCGAGACGATCCGTACCGCGCTGGCGATGGGCGCCGATCGCGGCATCCTCGTCAAAGCCGACGGTGTGATCGAGCCGCTCGCGGTCGCCAAGATCCTGAAGGCCATCGTCGACGCGGAGAAACCGGGCCTCGTCATCCTCGGCAAGCAGGCGATCGACGACGACAGCAATCAGACCGGACAGATGCTCGCCGCCTTGCTCGGCTGGTCGCAGGGTACGTTCGCCTCGAAGCTCGTGCTGGACGGCGACAGCGTCAACGTTACGCGCGAGGTCGACGGCGGCTTGCAGACGGTCAAGCTGAAGGCGCCGGCGATCGTCACCACCGATTTGCGTCTCAACGAGCCGCGCTACGCCTCGCTGCCGAACATCATGAAGGCCAAGAAAAAGCCGATCGACGAGAAGTCGCCCGGCGATTACGACGTCGATATCACGCCGCGCCTTCAGGCCGTCACCACCGCGGAGCCACCCGGCCGCAAGTCCGGCGTGAAGGTCAGTTCGGTCGCCGATCTCGTCGCCAAGCTCAAAGACGAAGCGGGGGTGCTCTGACATGACCACGCTTCTGATCGCCGAGCACGACAACAAGTCGCTCAAGGACGCAACCAACAAGGCGCTGACGGCGGCCAAGGCGCTCGGCGCCGAGGTGCACGTGCTGATCGCCGGCAAGGACGCGAAGGCGGCGGCGGAAGCCGCGGCCAAGCTCGACGGCGTCGCCAAGGTGTTGATCGCCGAGGCACCGGCCTACGAGCATCAGCTCGCCGAGCCGATGGCGGCGCTGATCGTCTCGCTCGCCGGCAATTACGACGCGCTTGTCGCGCCGGCCACGACCAACGGCAAGAACACGATGCCGCGCGTCGCCGCGCTGCTCGACGTGATGCAGATCTCCGACGTCACTAAGGTCGTCGCGCCCGATACGTTCGAGCGGCCGATCTATGCCGGCAACGCTATCCAGACGGTGAAGTCGTCGGACGCCAAGAAGGTCATCACCGTGCGCACCTCGACGTTCCAGGCGGCGGGTGAGGGCGGTTCGGCGCCGATCGAGACCGCGGCCGCGGCGGCCGATCCGGGATTGTCGAGCTTCGTCGGCGAGGAGCTGTCGAAGTCCGATCGTCCGGAATTGACCTCGGCGCGCATCATCATCTCCGGCGGCCGCGCGATGCAGAGCCGCGAGAATTTCACAAAATACATCGAGCCGGTCGCCGACAAGCTGGGCGCCGGCATGGGCGCCTCTCGCGCGGCGGTCGATGCCGGCTACGCGCCGAACGACTGGCAGGTGGGACAGACCGGCAAGGTGGTAGCGCCGGACCTCTACATTGCAGTCGGCATTTCGGGCGCGATCCAGCATCTCGCCGGTATGAAGGATTCGAAAGTCATCGTCGCGATCAACAAGGACGAGGAGGCGCCGATCTTTCAGGTCGCCGACTACGGCCTGGTCGCTGACCTCTATCAGGCGTTGCCCGAACTCGCGAGCGAACTGGACAAGATCAAGCGCTGAACGTGCAAGCAAGGCCGGACGGCTGATGGTAACATTGGACGGTTCGGCGTAGAACGGAAACAGGCTGACGGGCGAGACGCCAAGGCGAAGCCGTCGCCGGATATCGATCGGATCGAAAAATGGCGGTGACCATCAAGACTGTCGGGGTGATCGGCGCGGGCCAGATGGGCAACGGCATCGCCCAGGTGTGCTCACTCGCGGGCTATTCGGTGATGCTCAACGACGTTTCCCCCGACCGCATCAAAGCCGGCATGGCGACGATCAACGGCAACATGGCCCGCCAGGTGTCGAAGAACGCGATCACCGAGGACGCCAGGAAGGCGGCGCAGTCGCTGATCAAGGGCGCGGAAAAATACGACGATCTGGGCAAGTGCGATCTGGTGATCGAGACGGCGACCGAGAAGGAAGAGGTCAAGCGGCGGATATTTTCCGACCTATGCGCCTCGCTGAAGCAGGACGCGATCATCGCCACCAATACCTCGTCGATCTCGATCACGCGGCTAGCGTCCTCGACCGACCGGCCGGAGCGCTTCATCGGCATCCATTTCATGAATCCGGTGCCGTTGATGGAGCTGGTGGAGGTGATCCGCGGCATCGCCACCGATGACGGCACCTTCGAGGCGTCGAAAGCCTTCGTCTCCAATCTCGGCAAGACCATCGCCGTGTCGGAGGACTTCCCGGCTTTCATCGTCAACCGCATTTTGCTGCCGATGATCAATGAAGCGATCTACACGCTGTATGAAGGCGTCGGCAACGTCGAGGGGATCGACACCGCGATGCGGCTCGGCGCGCACCATCCGATGGGGCCGCTCGAGCTTGCCGATTTCATCGGCCTCGACACCTGCCTCTCGGTGATGCAGGTGCTGCACGAAGGCTTGGCGGACTCGAAGTACCGGCCGTGCCCGCTGCTCGTGAAATACGTCGAGGCCGGCTGGCTCGGCCGCAAGACGCAGCGCGGCTTCTACGACTATCGCGGCGAGAAGCCGGTACCGACGCGCTGATCGGCCTCTTGCTGAGGAGCCGCGCGAAGCGCGGCGTCTCGAAGCATGGGGCTCCCCATCCTTCGAGACGCGCTCCTTCGAAGCGCTCCTCAGAGTCTGACTCAAAATGCGCTGAGTAAAATCGATGAGTTTGGATCGGCTTCTGGAGGTATCAGATTCAGCCCAGCCGCAAAATCCCCGAAT
>Ga0208357_1000800_pt1 | contig 24229 bp, 17 predicted proteins | sample NGESurdeep092012_6_FD_184487 | JGI IMG/M metagenome (GOLD analysis project Ga0208357, IMG submission 184487) | Arctic peat soil microbial communities from Barrow, Alaska - NGEE Surface sample F52-2 deep-092012 (SPAdes) | ecosystem: Environmental > Terrestrial > Soil > Wetlands > Peat ...
GACATCTGGCCGTCGCAGAAGGAGGTGTCGGATACGGTGGCGAGCTGCATCGATTCGACGATGTTTAGGACGCAGTATGCGACGGTGAGCGATGGCGATGCGAACTGGCAGAACCTGAAATTTCCGCTGGGTGAGACGTATGGATGGGAGCCGGATTCGACTTATATTCGGAAGGCTCCTTACTTTGATGGCATGCCAGCGACGCCGGCGGAGGTGAAGGACATTGCCGACGCGCGGGTGCTGGCGGTGCTGGGAGATTCGGTGACGACGGACCATATTTCTCCGGCGGGCTCGATCAAGCTGAATGGGCCTGCGGGAAAGTATTTGATCGAGCATGGGGTGAAGGCCAGCGATTTTAATTCGTATGGTTCGCGGCGCGGAAATCATGAGGTGATGGTGCGCGGGACGTTCGCGAATGTGCGGCTGCGGAACAAGCTGGCTCCGGGTACGGAGGGCGGCGTGACGCGGTTGCTGCCTGAGGGTACCGGGATGTCGATCTATGACGCGAGCGTTGAGTATGCGAAGCGCGGAACTCCGCTGACGATTCTTGCGGGCAAGGAATATGGGTCGGGGTCGTCGCGCGACTGGGCTGCAAAGGGACCGTGTTTGCTGGGGATTCGGTTTGTGATTGCGGAGAGTTATGAGCGCATTCACCGGTCGAACCTGGTGGGGATGGGGATTCTGCCGCTGCAGTTTGAGGCGGGAGCTAGCGTCGATTCGGTCGGGCTGACGGGCGAGGAGACGTTCACGCTGGGTACTTCCGCCGGGCAGCTTAAGGGCATGCTGGACTCGAAGTTTGAGGGCGGCAAAACGCTGACGGTGGTAGCTACTGCGGCCGACGGGAAGAAGACGGAGTTTCCTGTGACGGTGAGAATCGATACGCCGCAGGAGATTCTGTACTACCAGCACGGCGGGATTCTGCAGTACGTGTTGCGGCAGCTGGCGGGTAAGGCGTAGGTATTCAGGACGAAATGGGCAAATGGCGGGCCCTAAATTGGGCTCGCCATTTCATTCTGCCGTAGCATGGAAGTTGATGGCGATGATGACGACGGAACGGACGATGTACCTGCCGGAGATTCTTGCGCATACCCGCGGGGTGGTGGCGGAGCGGAAGGCTGGCGCGGATTTGCGGGCGATGGAGCGGGCGGCGGCGGCGCATGAACCGCGTGGATTTGCGCGGGCGTTGCGGGCGAAGGCGCTCGCAGGGCCGGCGATCATTGCGGAGTTGAAGAAGGCGTCGCCGTCGAAGGGATTGATTCGCGCGGAGTTTGATGCGGCGGAGATTGCGACGCAGTTGGAGGCGGGTGGGGCTGCGGTGCTGAGTGTGTTGACGGATGAGAAATTCTTCCAGGGGTCGCTGGAGAATCTACGGCGGGCGAGTGCGGCGGTCGGGATTCCCTGCCTGCGAAAAGATTTTATGGTGGATGAGTTTCAGGTGCTGGAGGCGCGGGCGAACTGCGCGGATGCGATTTTGCTGATCGTCGCGGCACTGACGGATGCGGAGTTGAGGAGGCTGCGGGCTGCGGCGAAGGCGCGGGGGCTGGATGTGTTGTGCGAGGTGCATGATGCGGAGGAGTTGGAGCGGGCGGTGGAGTTGGAGTGCGAGTGCGTGGGTGTGAATAGCCGCGATCTGCGGACGTTTGAGGTATCGCTGGAGCGGGCTTGCGAGCTGGCGGCGAAGCTGCCGAAGAGCGCGGTGCGGGTAGCGGAGAGCGGGATTCATACGGCGGCGGATATGCAGCGGCTGCGTGCGGCGGGGTATGAGGCGTTTTTGATTGGGGAATCGCTGATGCGGCAAACGCATCCGGGTGAGGCGCTGGCGAAGCTGCTTCGGGAAGCGGCGAAGTAGCCCTTATGTTTATCAAGATCTGCGCAAATACGAATCTCGAAGACGCCTGGCTTGCGGCAGAGTTGGGCGCCGACGCGGTGGGGTTTGTGTTTGCGAAGAGCAAGCGGCAGGTGACTGCTGAGACGGTGGCTGCGATCATCGCGGAGCTGCCGGTCGGGGCGGAGAAGGTGGGGGTGTTTGACCTTGCCGATGCGGTAGAGATTGAAGACGTTGTGGTGAGTGCCGGGCTGACGGTGGTGCAGTTACACGGTGCGTTCGATGCGTCGAGGGTGCGGGCGCTGGCGGCGAAGTTTGGCGGTAATTTGAATATCATTCAGACAGTCGCTTATGCCGTGGATGCTGTGGATCGAGCGGCGGCGGATGAGCAGTTTGAGAGCACGTTGCGAAGCGTGTTCGATGAGGCTGCGGTGTGGGCTGTGCTGATCGATGCGGCGAAATCGGGGGTGTCCGGTGGGCTGGGTGTGGCGTTCGATTGGGCACATGTTGCAGAGATCGTGGAGCGGGCGGTGGGGGAGCGGGAGCCGCGGCCGCGGGTGATTCTGGCGGGCGGATTGGATGCTTATAACGTGGCTGAGGCGATTGCGGCGATGAAGCCTTGGGGAGTGGATGTGGCGAGCGGGGTGGAAGCGGCGCCCGGGAAAAAGGATCCGGAGCGGCTGAGGGAGTTTCTGGTTGCGGCACGGCGGGCGGGGCTTCCGAGGCGTCGCTAGTTGCAGAGTGAGATTTGACAGTGTAATGTGGAACGCATGCAGTTTTTCTTCAGCCCGCGATTTACTCCGTCCTACCGCTACTGGCGTTTCGTAGCGGCATCGGTGGAGTAGCATCGCACGGACCTGAAGCTTTAGCCTGCGATATCTAGATTCCCCGAGCCGCGACCTCCAAGGTTGCGGCTTTTGTGTTTGGTGGAGCAGGAAATAGGAAGTAGGAAATAGAGGTGGCGATGAGTTCGATAGCGACGATGACACGGCCAGCGGGTGTAACGGTGAATAGTACGCCGGGAAGATTTGGTGCGTATGGCGGGCGGTATGTTCCGGAGACGCTGATGGCGGCGCTGTTGGAGCTTGACCAGGAGTATGCGGAGGCGCAGGCTGACCCGGCGTTCCATGCGGAGCTGGATGGGCTGCTGAAGGACTATTGCGGTCGGCCGACGCCGTTGTATTTTGCGAAGCGGCTGACGGAGACGCTGGGTGGCGCGAAGATTTATTTGAAGCGCGAAGACCTGCTGCATACGGGAGCGCACAAGATTAATAATGCGCTGGGGCAGGTGATGCTGGCTCGGCGGATGGGGAAGAAACGGATTATTGCGGAGACGGGCGCGGGGCAGCATGGGGTGGCGACGGCGACGGTGTGCGCGCTGTTTGGGCTGGAGTGCGTGGTGTACATGGGCGAGGAGGACATGCGGCGGCAGGAGCTGAATGTGTTTCGGATGCGGCTGCTGGGCGCGGAGGTGCGGGGTGTGAATTCGGGGTCGGCGACGCTGAAGGACGCGATCAACGAGGCGATGCGCGACTGGGTTACGAATGTGCGGACGACTTTTTATATTTTGGGGAGCGCGTTGGGGTCGCATCCTTATCCGACGATGGTGCGGGATTTTCAGCGCGTGATTTCGAAGGAGATGAAGCGGCAGATTCTGGAGCATGAGGGGCGGCTGCCGGATGTGATCGTTGCTTGTGTGGGTGGTGGGTCGAATGCGATTGGAGCGTTTTATGAGTTTCTTCCCGACGCGAATGTTGCGCTGATTGGCGTGGAGGCTGGCGGGCGCGGGATGGCTCTGGGAGAGCATGCTGCGAGGTTCGCGCCCAATGGCGGCGGGGTTCCGGGCGTGCTGCAGGGGACGTACAGCTACGTGTTGCAGGATGCGGCGGGGCAGATCGCGGCGACGCATTCTGTGAGTGCGGGGCTGGACTACGCGAGCGTTGGGCCGGAGCATGCGATGCTGCATGATTCGGGGCGCGCGACGTATACCTCGGCGACCGATGATGAGGCGTTAGAGGCGACGAAGGTGCTGAGCCGGACCGAGGGAATTATTCCGGCGCTGGAGAGCGCACATGCGATTGCAGAGGCGATCAAGCTGGCTCCGAAGATGGGGAAAGACAAGATCATGGTCGTGAATGTGAGCGGGCGCGGGGATAAGGATATTGGGATCTTGACGCGCGAGTTGGACTTGGGAGGAGAGACAGCTTCTAGCCGTTAGCTTCTAGCTCTTAGCTAAAAGCTGAGGGCGTTTTGCAGCGCTGGTGTCGTGACTATTATGGCAATCATTTTTTCAAAGAAGCCGGGGCTCGTTATTTATTTCACTGCTGGTGATCCCGATTTGGCGACTGCGCGGGAGATGGCGCTGGCGGCGATTGATAATGGGGCGGATGTGATAGAGCTGGGGGTGCCGTTCAGCGATCCGCTGGCGGATGGGCCGGTGATTCAGCGGGCTAGTGAGCGTGCGGTTGCGAGAGGGACGCGGCTTGCGGATGTGCTGGTGATCTGCAAGGAGATTCGCGCGGCGCGGCCTGCGGCTGGGATCATTTTATTCAGCTATTTGAATCCGGTGCTGCGGTTTGGGATGGAGGCGTTTGCGAAGGCGGCGAAGGATGCGGGAGCGGATGGGGTGCTGCTGACGGACATGATTGTCGAAGAGGCGGACGAGTATTTGAAGCTGATGCACGAGCATGGTCTGGCGCCGGTGTTTTTGGCTGCTCCGACGTCGCCGGATGCTCGGCTGAAGGCGATTGCGGAGAACTCGCAGGGGTTTGTGTATGCGATCTCGCGGGTGGGGATTACGGGGACGCAGACGGAGTTGGCTGGCGACGCGAAAGGGCTGGTGGAGAGGTTGAGGAAGTTCACGAAGCTGCCGATTGCGCTGGGCTTTGGGGTGTCGACCCCGGAGCATGTGCGGGCGGTGGGTGAGTTTGCGGATGCGGCTGTTGTCGGGAGCGCGATTGTGGCGCTGATCGAGAAGACGCCTGCGGAGGAGGCTCCCAGGGCGGTTGGAGATTTTGTACGGAACTTGTGTGGAGGCGTAAAGACTGTATGAGTGGGCCGGGTAACACGTATCATTACATCGGGCCTGAAATCGCGCGGCTGTAGCAGGTGAGTCCGCGCACAAACCAAGTGGAATGCGAGTTCCACGAAACTTTCGCGAGCCGATGCGGGCTCGCTGCAAGAGGCAGAATGGATATTCCCGACTGGCGGAAGAAGATTGATGAACTGGACGAAAAGATCGTCCAACTGCTCTCGGAGCGCGCGGCTGCAGCGGTCGCGATTGGTCAGCTCAAGGCAAAGAACAGCGCTCCGATCTACGAGCCGCAGCGCGAGAAGGCCGTGTTTGAGCATGTACGGCGCGTCAACCCGGGACCGTTATCCGGTGCGCAGGTGCAGGATGTGTATGAGCGGCTCATGGATGTGATGCGGGCGTTGCAACGTCCGTCGTAACGATTTGCAGTTGCGTGCTGAGGTGAACTCGGCCGCGCTGCCAGGCAGTACAAATTTGAAGCAGGACTATAGAGGAATATTGTGATGATCGTCGCCATGCAGGACCACGCCACCGATGAACAGATCCAGAATGTGATCGAACGAATGGTGGAACTCGGATTCAATGTGCACCGCACCACGGGTGAGGTGCAAACCATACTTGCGGGCGTGGGAACGCCGGCGCACTTTGAGGTGACGGAGTTCCAGGTGCTTCCGGGTGTCCACCAGGCGTATCGGATTTCGTCGCAGTACAAGCTGGCGGGGCGCGGGTTTCGGCCAGAGGGAACGCGGGTTACATTTCCGAACGGCGTGGTGGTGGGCGGCGATGAGATCGTCATCATGGCGGGACCGTGTTCGGTGGAGAGCCGCGACCAGATTCGTCTGAGCGCGCAGCAGGTAGCCACGGCTGGAGCGCAGTTTCTGCGGGGTGGAGCGTTCAAGCCTCGCAGCTCGCCGTACAGCTTTCAGGGCATGGGCGTTGAGGGCTTGAAGATCATGCGCGAGGCAGCGGATGAGTTTGGGCTGCTGGTGATTACGGAGGTGATGGAGATCTCGCAGATCGAGCCGATGCTGGAGTACATCGATTGCTTCCAGGTGGGAGCTCGGAACATGCAGAACTTTAATTTGTTGCGCGAGCTTGGCCATGTGCGCAAGCCGGTGCTGCTGAAACGCGGTATTGCGGCGACGATTGAAGAGGTGCTGCTGAGCGCGGAGTACATTCTGTCGGGAGGCAACTACGACCTGATATTGTGCGAGCGCGGGATTCGTACGTTTGAGACTTATACGCGCAACACGATGGACATCTCGGCGATTCCGGTGCTGAAGAAGTTGACACATCTGCCGGTGGTGGCCGATCCGTCGCACGGCGTGGGCAAGCGAGACCTGGTGCCGCCGATGGCGCTGGCCGCAGTGGCCGCGGGCGCGGATGGGTTGTTGATGGAGATGCATCCGAACCCGGATAAGGCGATGTCGGATGGTGCGCAATCCTTGTTCCCGGAGGACCTTGTGAAGCTGGTGGAGAAGCTCCGCAGACTGGCGCCGATTGTTGATCGCACGATCGCTCCCGCGGTGTCGCAGATTCATGCTTAGAGCAAATGAGGAGAGAGCTGTGCCCCGCTTGATGCATCGGATTGTGGTGAAACTGGGAACCAACGTGATCATGCGGCCGGATGGCAGGGTCGCGCTGGGCCTGTTGTGCGGATTGGTGGAGCAGATTGCGGCGCTGCGGGCGCAGGGGATCGAGGTGCTGGTTGTCTCGTCCGGAGCCATTGGGCTGGGGATGGAGCGGCTGGGACTGCTGGAGCGACCGACGGCGGTAGCGCAGGTGCAGGCTTGCGCGGCGATCGGGCAATCGCGCTTGATGGCGCTGTACGATGACGCGTTCGACCGGCTGGGATGCCCGATTGCGCAGGTGCTGTTGACGGAGGACGACTTCCGCGACACGGTGCGGCATACGAATCTGCGGGCAACGCTGGACGCTCTGCTGACGCTGGGTGTGATTCCGATTGTGAATGAGAATGACACGGTTTCGACGATCGAGCTGGATCGGGCTACGGACCTGCGGCCGCGAGAGCGGATCTTTGGCGACAACGATAAGCTATCGGCGCTGCTGCTGAAACATATTGGAGGGGACTTGCTGGTGTTGCTGTCGGATGTGGATGGACTGTACGACCGCAACCCGACTGAGCCTGGAGCGACCGTGATTGAGCGTGTGGAAGCGATCAATGATCGTATTCTTGCGCTGGCAGAGGGGAGTAACGGGCGGGGGCGCGGAGGGATGATTTCGAAGCTGGAGTCGGCTCGGATCGTGCTGCATGCGGGCAAGCAGGTGGTGATTGCGAATGGCCGGACGCCGCAGGTGTTGGAGAGAATTATTGCGGGCGAGGCGGTGGGCACGCACTTCGCTCCGATGACGGAGAGGGTTGGGCTGGATAGGGCTGCGACGGAGAGGTTTGGGCAGGAGAGGGTGGAGCGGTGAGCGCGGCGGCGGCCTCGCTGGACAAGAGCTCGCTGCATACGCGAGCGATTGCGGAGGCTGCGAAGGCTGCTTCACGGAGGCTTGCGCCACTCCAGGAAGCGGCGCGGAATGCTGCGCTGGAGGCGATGGCGAAGGCGCTGGAGGCGGCGGGTGCGGAGCTGCTGGTTTCAAATGAAGCGGACTGCTCCTGCGCGGAGGGCGAGAGTTTAAGTGCGGCGGTGTTGGCTCGGTTGAAGCTGGATGCGGCGAAGCTGCGGGAGATGGTGGAACAGGTCCGGTCGGTGGCAGCGCTGCCTGATCCGCTGGGGCGACGGCTGGATGCGATTGAGTTGGATGAGGGGCTGGATCTGACGAAGGTGAGCGTGCCGCTGGGCGTGCTGGCTGTGATCTTTGAGGCGCGGCCGGATGCGGTGACGCAGATTGCGGCGCTGGCGATCAAGTCGGGGAATGCGGTGATCCTGAAGCCGGGCAAAGAGGTGGAGCGCACGGCGAAGGTGCTGGTGCGGGTATTGCGTGAGGCTCTGGTGGGCCAGGGACTGCCTGCGGATGCGGTGTCGTTGGTGGTGGGACGGGAGCCGGCGCAGGAGTTGCTGGGAATGCATGGGTTGGTGGACATGGTGATCCCGCGGGGGTCGAAGGCGCTGGTGGAGTATGTGCAGGCGAACACGCGGATTCCGGTGCTGGGGCACGCGGAGGGCGTGTGCCACATCTATGTGGACAAGAGAGTGGATGAGGAGTTGGCGCTGCGGGTGATTGAAGACGCGAAGACGGATTATCCGGCCGCGTGCAATGCGGTGGAGACCGTGCTGGTGCATCGGGAGATTGCGGCGGAGTTCTTGCCGAAGCTGGCGGAGCACTTGCGGGCGAAGGGCGTCGCGCTGCATGGGGATGCGACGGTGCGGGATTTGCTGCGCGGTGTCGAGGTGGAGGCCGTCGAGGACTGGCATACGGAGTATGGGGAGATGGCGGTGTCGCTGGGCGTGGTGGCGTCGCTGGATGCGGCGATCGAGCATATCCATGCGCATGGGTCGGCTCATACGGAGAGCATTCTTACGGAGGACCTGGCGGCTGCAGAGCGGTTCTTGCGGGAGGTGGATGCGGCGGGCGTATTCCACAATGCTTCCACACGATTTGCAGACGGTTTCCGCTACGGATTTGGAGCCGAGGTTGGGATTAGTACGAGCAAGTTTCATGCTCGCGGACCGGTTGGGCTGGAGGGGCTGACGACGTATAAGTACGTGCTGAGGGGGCATGGGCAGGTTGCGGGAGACTATCGGGTTTCCGATAAGCCGGGAGCGAAGGCGCGGACGTTTACGCACAAGCGGGCGGCGCGATGATCGAGCGGGTACTGGTGGTTGGGACGGGATTGATTGGAGCTTCGGTGGGGCTCGCGCTGAAGTCGAATGGGTTTTCGGGTGAGGTGGTTGGTTGGGATGCGAACGCTGCGGAGTTGGAGACGGCGTTGCAGCGCGGGGCGATCGACCGGGCGGTGGCTGGTCGTGAGGGGGTGTTGGAGACGGACGCGGATGTGATCGTGCTGGCGACTCCGGTGCTGCCGATTCTGGACTGGATGGAGAAGCTGGCGCCGCGGTTGAATGAGAAACAGATGTTGACGGATGTGGGGAGTACGAAGCGCGAGATTGCGGCGATGGCGAAGAGGCTGTTCAATCAGCCTCGGCGGGCACGATTTCTTCCGGGACATCCGATGGCGGGGAAAGAGTCAGGCGGGGCTGCGCTGGCTGAGGCGACGTTGTTCGAGGGCGCGACCTGGTTGTTCACGCCGTGTGCTGGTCCATTTCCTCCTCATGCTGAGGCGCTGGCGTTGGAGGTGGAGTGGCGGGCGATGGTAGCGAGATTTGGCGCTCAGGTGCGGGATCTTGAACCGGAGCGGCATGATGAGGTTTGTGCGTGGGTATCGCATCTGCCGCAGATGCTGTCGACTGCGCTGGCGGCGTTGCTGGAGGATAAGTTTTCAGGCGATGCTGATGGAATGGCAGCGGTGCAGGCGATTGGGGGGAGAGCTCTGCGGGAGATGACGCGGTTGGGGGCAAGTCCGTACAGCATGTGGCGGGATGTCGCGATGACGAATACAGAGGCGATCGCGGCTACGCTGGCGGCGCTGGAGCAGCGGCTGGCGCACGTGCGCGAGAACCTGCGGACTCCGGAGTTGCGCGAGGAGTTTGCTACGGCGAACAAGTTCCGGGCTAAGCGCGGATAGGTTCGGGTTTAGGCGCGACCGCGGGCGTTGGGAGCTGGTGGCGGGTAGTGGGGTTTGCGCCTGGCGGGCTTGGAGACGGCGGCCGAGGTGTCGGGTGGAGCGTTGAGGTCGATGGTGCGGTGGAGTTCTACGGCATCGGCCAGGGCGTACTTGAGCTTCTCAATGCCCTCGCCGGTGACGGCGGAGATGTTGAAGAGCGGGAGCTTTTTGCGCTTGGCGAAGGCGGTGAGCTTCTTGAGCTTGTCGGGGTTGGCGACATCGATCTTGGCCGCTACCAGCAGGGTGGGCTTGGCGGCGAGGGCGGGATCGAAGGATTTGAGCTCGGCGGTGATGACGTTGTAGTTGTTGACGGGATCGGAAGTTTCGCCCTTGGCGCTCTCGGCGGTGATGGCGGAGTCGGAGACGTCGATGAGGTGGACGAGGACGCTGGTGCGCTCGATGTGTTTGAGGAACTGGACGCCGAGGCCCGCGCCGAGATGGGCACCTTCGATGAGGCCGGGCATGTCGGCTACGGTGAAGGAACGCTCGTAGGGAGCGTCGCCGATCTGGACGACGCCGAGGTTGGGCTCGAGGGTGGTGAAGGCGTAGTTGGCGATCTTGGGCTTGGCGGCGGAGAGGCGCGAGATGAGCGTGGATTTGCCTACGTTGGGAAAGCCGACGAGGCCGGCATCGGCGAGCAGGCGGAGCTCGAGGCGGAAGTTTTTGGCTTCGCCGGGGCGGCCGAGTTCATGTTCCCGCGGAGCTTGATGCGTTGAAGTAGCAAAGTGCTGGTTGCCACGGCCTCCGCGGCCTCCGCGGGCGATGACGATCTCTTCGTTGGGGTGAGCGAAGTCGTGGATGAGCTCGCCGGTGTCGTCGTCGTAGAGCAGGGTTCCGACGGGAACTTTGAGGAGGGTGTGCTCGCCAGCGAAGCCGGACATGTTGGAGCCGAGGCCGTGGCCTCCGCGCTGGGACTTCCACTCGGGATTGAAGCGGAAGTGGACCAAGGTGTTGTGGGAGAGGGAGCTGGCCATGAGGACGTCGCCGCCGTGGCCGCCGTCGCCGCCGGAGGGGCCTCCGCGGGGGACGAACTTTTCTCGTCGGAAGGCCATGCAGCCATTGCCGCCGTCGCCAGCCTTTACTCGAATTCGTGCTTCATCAATAAACATCGCAACTACCAGTGTAATGGACGGCTTGCGGGGAACCTAAAGAGGGCTCTGGTGTGGGTGTGGTGATGTCGAGGTGATGAAGGTCAGCGCGAAGGACTATACTGACGTAGACTTCTAAGGAAAATCAAGAAAAATCAGTTTTTAGCATTGGCCAAGCGGACCTAGTACTCGAGCAGATGTAATCCCTCATTCACGGAATTTTGGGAAGCTGCATTGAGACAAGAGTCGAAGAGAGCCAATTGATCACAAACCATAGAGCGTTCGATCAACCCAAGCTTCACACTTCAGGAGAACCAGATGATGAACCAGAATTTCAAGCGACTGCTGATGGCGGCAGTATTCAGTGCGTCCGCTGTCGTGATGTCGGCGCAGTCCTCGACGCAGGGCGCGATTTCGGGAACCGTCGAAGATGTGACGAATGCCATCGTACCGGGCGCGAGCGTGACGATTATTAATAATGGAACGAATGCCACGCAGCACCTGACGGCCGATGGCCGGGGCTACTTTAATGCTCCGCTGCTGGAGCCGGGCCTGTATAAGGTGACAGTCGTGTCGCCAGGGTTTGGGCAGTACGAGGTCAATCCAGTGACGGTGCAGGTGGGACAGGTGACGAGCCTGATGCCGCATTTGAAGGTGGGCGCGGAGAACCAGACGGTGCAGGTATCGGCAGAGACGCCGGTGCTGAACTTTGAGAGCCCGGACTTTACGTCGAATTTGAACAAGAAGGCGCTGGATGATATTCCGGTGAACAACCGCCGGTGGTCGAGCCTGGCGCTGACGACGCCGGGAGTGGTGTCGGACTCGAACGGATTTGGACTGGTGAGCGTACGCGGCATCAGCCCGATTCTGAACAACGTGCTGATCGACGGTGCGGACGACAACCAGGCGTACTACGCGGAGGAGCGTGGACGGACGCGAGAGGCGTATTCAACGTCGGCGAGCGCGGTGCGAGAGTTCGCGGTGAACACGGGTGTGTACTCGGCTGAGTATGGCCGCGCGGCGGGCGCGGTGATCAACTCGGTGACGACTAGCGGAACGAACCAGCTGCATGGTTCGATTTACTTCTTCGACCGCGAGAGCAAGTGGAATGCGTACAACGAGCACAGCAAGATCACGACACTGGATCCGACGACGAACAAGTACACGGCGCAGCCGCTGAAGCCTGAGGATCTGCGCAAGATCTATGGGTTCACGGTCGGCGGAGCTCTGATCAAGGACAAGCTGTTCTGGATTTACACTTTCGACCAGCACCACCGGACGTTCCCGGGTGTAGCGGTGCCAAGCAACCCGAGCACGTTCTACTCGCTGCCGAATGCTACGCTGCCGGCGGGAGCGACGTGCGCGAATACAGGCAATGGGTACCTGGCGGGCGATACGAACTCGATTGATGAGCAGGTTTGTTTGCTGGCGGCGCGGCAGGGGATCAGCTATGCGCAGGCGGCGACGGACTGGGGCAACGGGATCAGCAGCCTGAACACGGACATGGGAACGGTGCCACGGTTTGGCGACCAGGAGATCAATACACCGAAGGTCGACTGGCAGGTGACCCCAAAGGAGCATTTGAGTGTTCTATTTCATCGGCTACGGTGGGATTCGCCGGGCGGTGTGCAGACCTCGGCCACGACGGACTACGGTCTCGACACCTGGGGCAATGATTTTGTGAAGCTGGACTACGGCCTGGCGAAGTTGACGAGCCTGTTGACGTCGAGCATCAGCAACGAGCTGCTGTACCAATACAGCCGCGAGCTGGATGATGAGACGCAGCAACCGTACAGCGCGTACACGAAGGCGAACCTGGTGGGAACGGGCGGCAATGTTCCGGAGGTGGCGCTGGATACGAGCGTGTTTGCGAATATTGGATCGCCGTACTACTCGTACCGTCTGGCGCTGCCGGATGAGCGCAAGTGGCAGGTGGGCGATGTGCTGCACTACAGCCGCGGGAACCACAGCTTTACGTTTGGCGGGGATGCGCTGCACAACAACGACCTGATCAACAACACGTATGAGAGCAACGGGTTCTACAGCTATAGCTACCTGGGGAATTATTTCAACGATCAGCTGAACAAGGCGGCGGGATCGGCGTCGAGCTGCGGAACGCAGACGGGGCAGAATCCTACGTCGGCGACGCAGGCGGGATGGAAGGGAAACCTGGCTTGCTACGGCAGCTTTACGCAGGGCTTTGGCAATCCGGTGTTTGCGGTCGGCACGCTGGACTACAGCATGTTCGCGCAGGACAACTGGAAGCTGACCCCCCGGTTGACGCTGGAGCTTGGGCTTCGCTACGACGATGAGTTGCTGCCCGCGGCGGTGCCGAACCTGACGGCCGCGGCGGCGAACTTCACGCCGTATGCCCAGCTGCAGAACCATCCGAACGACAAGAACAACGTGGGCATCCGCGCCGGCTTCGCGTACGACGTGTATGGCGGTGGCCAGACGGTGCTGCGCGGAGGATATGGTCTGTTCTACGGACGCATCAACAACGGCAACCTGGCGACGGTGCGGCTGAACACCGGCAGCCCGAACGGACAGTACACAACGTTATTCAAGCCAAGTTATGCGGGAGCACCGACGCTGCCGAATATTGTGTCGACGGGATCGGCTCCAACGCCGAGCTCGTATTATTTGGCGAGCAACCTTCAGAGTCCGCAGGTGCATGAGTTTGATCTGGTACTGCAGCAGCAGATGGGCCGCGGAACGGTATTCTCGGTGAGCTACCTGGGCGCGCTGGGAAGAGAGTTGCCGAACTTCCTGGATCTGAACCTGGATCCGACGACCGAGGTAACGGAGACGATCAAGCTGGTTGCGGGTGCGAACGGTTCGCTTGGGCCGGCGGCGAAGCTGGGTTCGACGTTCCAGGTGCCGACGTTCACCAAGTACGGGAATGCGGCGCTGTTTGGATCGGCTGCGGCAGGCTTCCAGAATATTACGCAGATGACCAGCAACGTGAACTCGAGCTACCACGCGTTTGTGGCCGAGATCCAGAACCGGACGATTCATAACCTGCAGTTCGACTTCAACTACACGTGGTCGCATGCGTTGGACTACAGCCAGAACGGGACGACGACAACGTCTGCGAACACCTGGTACAACCCGTACGGAGATGCGCGAGTGAACTACGGGAACTCGAGCTACAACGTGCCGGACCGGTTTGTGGGATATGCGCTGTACACGCTGCCGGGACTGAATACGGGCAACTGGTACAAGTACCTGACCAATGGATGGAGCGTCGATACGTCGTTCCAGATGCAGAGCGGTCTGCCGTATACGGCGGCCGTAAGCGGATATGCCGGTCAAGGTCTTGTGTCGGATTGGAACGGATCGGGAGGCAGCGCGGTGATTCCGGGAATTGGCGTGAACACGTACGAGACGCCGCGGAAGGTTGTGGATGATATTCGCCTGGAGAAGGAGTTCACCATTCGGGACAGGTATCACGTGCAGTTCTTCGCGAACATGTTCAACATTGCCAACCATCAGAACATCGACGGAATTGGAACCACGGCGTACAAGCTGGGCGGATCGGGCCTGGCGGGGACGGCAACGTACCAGTCGCCGACGTTCCAGGTGCCGACGAGCAGCAACAACAGCGGCTTCCTCTATACTCCGCGACAGATAGAGATTGCCACGCGCATCAACTTCTAGGGAAGTTGATCGGGAAGAAAGTGCAGGGCGATGGCTTCGGCCGTCGCCCTGATTGTTTGGGGTACGGCAATTATTTTGACGTCGCGAACATCGGATTATGTCGCGATATTCGGTATTTACAGTCTCGACATGATGTACATTCATAGTATTCACAGACCTTGTACTTGAGTCGTATAGCGAGGCGCGCATTCTTCGGAGTGAGCGTTTGTGCTTCCAGACAAGAGTCGACCTAGTTTTGGGCTCACCCAGACACCGATATATCGCCACCACTGTAAGACCTTCAGGAGAGTCATTTAAATGCGTAAAGCCCTCACGCTGTTGTTGCTCTGTTTCTCGTTCACTTCTGCCGTAATCGCCAAGGCGCAGCAGACACTTGGTTCTCTGAACGGAACGGTGCTGGATGTTTCAGGCGCGGCTGTTCCCGACTCAGTGGTTACGGTGACCGACGCCAATATCGGATTGACTCGGAGTACGAAGTCAGCATCGAATGGCTTCTTCCAGATATTCAATCTACCTGTCGGTACGTATCAGGTGCAGGCCACGCATGCAGGCTTTGATACGGCGGTGCTGACTGGAATCGCGGTGCAGGAAGCACAGGCGAAGACGGTCACGGTGAAGTTGAAGGTGGGTGAGATTTCACAATCGGTGGAAGTGACGGCGAACCCTTTGCTGAACGCGACCGATGACACGAATGGCTACACGCTGGATAAGGACCAGATTCAGCTGGTGCCGTCGGCGACGGGGAGCTTTACGGGACTGGCGGCGCTATCGCCGGGCGTGAATGCGGAGTTGCTGAGCAACCTGGATACGAACTCGGGCCTGGGCAACCAGCCGATCTGGGCGAATGGACAGCGCGATACGTCGAACACGTTTCAGGTGAACGGCGTGGATGCGACGAATCTTTTCAATGGCAAGAGTTCGAGCGGATCGAACTCGCAGCGGTATGCGTTCAATATCGGGCAGAGCACGCCGGTGGGTGGCGCGGTGGGTGTGGGCACGTCGGTGTATGGATCGAACGGCAACAGCTTGCCTTCTCCTCCTCCGGAGTTTCTGCAGGAACTGCGTGTGAACACGTCGATGTATGACGCGCAGCAGGGTGCGACGAGCGGCGCGCAGATTGATGCGAATACGGGGAGCGGAACGAATAACCTTCATGGACAGATGTATGGGTCGTTTGCGAACAACTCCATGAATGCATCGCCGTTCTTCTTTAGCCAGCAGGCGCAGCTTGCGAATATCGGAGTGGGAGCGTTTCCGGGCCACCTGGCGAATCCGGCGCTGCACCGTTGGTCGGCGGGAGGGGCGCTGGGCGGGTCGATCTTCAAGAACAAGCTGTTTTTCTTTGTTGCGTATCAGCACCGCTACAACAGCGACCAGGCGACGGGCCTGTCGCAGCTGACGGTGCCGAGCGGGCTGACGGACGATCGCTCGGTGGCGGGCCTGAATGCAGCGGCGAACAGCTATACGATGGGTGGACTAGGCGGAGCGTCGATCGATCCGATTGCGTTTGCACTGATGAATGCGAAACTGCCGAATGGGCAGTACCTGATTCCGTCGGCGCAGACCTCGGCGACGTATGCCTATGGCGTGCCGAACGTAACTCTGCCGGGGACTGCGACGTTGATCGCGGACCAGGCGACGGCGGGCCTGGACTACGACGTAACGAAGACGGACCGGCTGTCGTTGAAGTACTACTACCAGACTGATCCTGTGAACAAGCCGTATGGGTTCTCGGATACAGGAGGATTCCCCGTAACGCAGAACAATGGGGCGCAGGTGTTCGCGATCGATAACACGATTACGATTGGCAGCAGAGTGAACTGGGAGCAGCGGCTGGGCTTTGATCGCATGGGGTCCTACAGCTTTTACACGCAGACGCTGGCCGCTGATCCGACACTGGGGCCAGGGTTCGGGATTGACGCCGGGGTGCCGTCCAATCAGGTTCAGACGAACACGCTTGCTGGCCTGACGCTGAACTCGTTTGCGAATGACAATCCGTCGTCGCCGGGCATTTCCGTGGGGCCGGCGAGTGCGTTTGTGAATACGGGCTACTACCAGAATCGGATCAATCCTTCGACGAACGTGATTCTCTCACTGGGCAAACACACGCTGGTGGCCGGCGGCGGGCTTAGCTATACGCAGCTGAATATCGAGAACAACCGCCAAGGGATTCCGGACATTCAAACCAGCAGCTTCACGGACTTCCTGGAAGGCAAGATTCGCAAGTCGAGTGTGCTGGAGACGATTGATCCGGTGAGCGGACGCAACAATGCGAACCGCTACTATCGCTCGAACGAGATTGCTGGTTATGTGCAGGACAAGTGGCAGGCACTGCAGAATCTGAGCATCACGGCGGGCGTTCGGTACGACTATCACGGCGGGTTGACGGAGAAGTATGGCAACATGTTCAACTTCGACCCGACCCGGTATGCGGTAACGGGTACGGCGGACACGGGCTTCGATGTGACGAACTCGGGGTTTGTGATTGCGGGCAACAATAAGTACAACCCGACGCAGGGCACATCGGATTCGACGCTGACGGGCCGGCAGTGGGGCATCTCTCCACGCGTGGGATTTGCGTATTCGCCGAAGCACTTCAACAATAAGGTTGTCATCAATGGCGGTGCCGGTATTTATTACGACCGCGGCGAACTGTTTACCTACCTGTCGCAGCCGGCCGGCAGCGGCAACGGCGGACCGTTCGGCGTGACCGAGTCGGCGCCGCTGGCAAGCTACGTTACAGGCACCGGCAGGACGCTGGAACAGCCGATTGGAGATGCGTTTGTTCCCGTTGCGCAGGGTGGGACGTATATTGGGCCGACCTCCGATCCGAGCACGATCAAGGATGCGCTGCAGAATGTGCTGGGGAAGGGACCGAGCCAAGCCAATGGCCTGACGGGTACGCTGAGTCCGGGGTTTGGGCCGAGCTGCGGTGCGGTAGACAACCAGGCGAACTACTCGGACTGCCTGGCGTACCAGCCACTGAACTTCGGAGCGTATGACAAGGACAACGTCCTGCCCTACACGATCAACTTCGCGTTGAATGTGCAGTGGCAGCCGAGGAATGATCTTGCGATCACGATTGGCTACAGCGGCAACCGCGGGCGGCACTCTGTGATTCCGATCCCGTTCAACGAGCCGGGCATCGCTACGGCAACAAACCCGATTCACGGAGAGACGTCGACGTACGGGTTCCAGGTGCTGAACCAGAACAACCTCATCACCGATCCGAACACGTATCAGGATTACGCGGCGATTGCGAGCGAGCCTTGGGATACGCCGGACGGTGGCAACACGGACTTCCGTGCACCGTATGTGGGCTATAGCCCGAATGCAGCGCTGTTCAAGTCGGTGGGCGTGTCCGCATATGACTCGCTGCAGGTGCATGTGGAGAAGCGGCTGTCGCATCACTTCCAGGCAGGCGTGAGCTATACCTGGGGACATGCGCTGGATGAGCAGAGCGACATCGGTCTGTTCTTCACAGGTGACAATCCGAACAAGCTGCGCGACTCGTACGCTTCGTCGGATTTCGACCGTACGCATGCGGCGACGGCAAACTTCCAGGTGCAACTTCCGAACTATGCGCGGGAGCATTCGCTGCTTGCTTATGCAACGAATGACTGGAGTTTGACGGGACTGGGCGTGCTGCAGAGCGGCGAGCCGTACTCGCTGTATGAATTCTATGGAGCGGTCGGCAGCCTTAACTTCGGCAACTATCCGACGCTGATGAACCCGGTGCTTCCGATCAAGAATCCAAAGGATGCGAAGACGAAGGCGTTGACCGGCAACCGGGGCAGCTTCCGTGGTCCCGGAGGCGAGTATTTTCCGGCGCTCGATCCGAGCGAGATTGCGATCAACTACGTGGCTCCTGGCACCAATGGTGTTCCGACGGCAGCGATGGGCGGAGAGAGCGATCCAGTGGATATCTATGAGACGAACTTCGCACCGACCAACCAGCGCAATATCTTCCGCCAGGCGATACAGAAGCGGTTGGATATCTCGTTCCGGAAGAGCTTCCATCCGACGCAGCGGATCGCGGTGTTGTATGAGTTCAATATCTTCAACGTAACAAATACGACCAGCCTGGATGTTCCGCAGAACCAGACGCAGATTCGCCAGAACTTTGCCTGTTCCAAATCGGCGTATGCTGCTGATCCCTATGGCAACTGCGCGCTGGGATTTCTGCAGTACGCGGAGATTGCGGCCAGCCCGTCAACGGACGATCAGCAATCCGCGCTGACCAACCTGGACCAGTTGCCGTACCACACGGGAACGGGGAAGTCGATTGCAATTCCGACGATATTGCCTGATGGCGTGCAGTCGTGCTCGGCTTCTAATTACTTGCCCAACCCAACGAGCGGTCCCAACACCTGCCCGAACAATGGAGCGAACTTTGGCTCTGTGACGGGGACGATTGGCGGCAACCGCGCGATCACGATGGCGCTGCACGTGACGTTCTAACCTTCAACTTCCCTTGATAGGGTTTTGAGTGGGTGGCAGCTTCGGCTGCCACCCCTTTTTCTTTTGCCGGGGCTTCCCGAAGTGGACCTGGGCTGCGATTTCCTAAAATGGTCATTTTTCGCTAGGGTTAAATATAGGTTTTGCGCGTTTTTGACTGCCAATGATGTTGGGTGGTCACGCGTGTAATCAGTCACTCCCACTGCGCTTCAGGAGCTCCGGCCTTACCCCGGAGCGGGGTTCGGCTGTTGGTTGAAGGTATCCATTACGCTGCGGCCAAGGCCGCGAAACCACCGGCAACGCTTGCTGCGACGAGGTATGTCAGCCGGGCGAAGTGGATGCTGGTGTGGGCGCAGTTGGGGATGCTGGTGGCGGGCAGCGCGATGATGGTGGCGCAGGGGCCTGTGGATGGTGCGATTCGCGGGCATATTACGGCGGTGTGCGGGCCGTATCCGCACCCGTGCAGGGCGACCAGCGTGGTGATTCATCTGACATCGACCGACCTTACGGTGGAGCGGGACGTGGATGCTGATGGTGAGGGGAACTTTCTGATCTTGCGATTGCCGCCGGGGGAGTATCTGCTGCGGGCGACATCGCGGTTGCCGGATCGAGGGGCGGTGGTGTCGACGCTGGATCTTGAGGGCGGTGATCTTGCGGAGGTGAGGCTGACGCTGGGGGCGCCGAGGTCGACGCGTGCGATTTTTGGTGCGGGACGACCGGGGCTGACGATGGCGTCGTTCGATACGGAGGCGGAGCTGGGTGTGTTGCCGGTTGCATCGCGCCAGTGGGAGGACCTGGCGGAGCTGGATTCGGAGGTCAGTGAGGCGTCGTCGACGAGCGCGGCTGGCGACAGCACGGGGGTTGATGCGGATGATCCGGCGAGCACGCAGAGCAGCAACGACGGTGAGGCGGCGAGCGGTCTGAGCTATGCGGGGCTGTCCGCAATTCAGGGATCACTCTCGATCGATGGGCTATCGGGACAGCAAAGTTTCCGGTCGGGGCCGCGGGGTTCGGCAACCGGTGGGGCGAGGTCGGGGGCGAGTTACAGCCAAGGCTCGGTGCGCAACTTCCGCAGGGTGACGAAGAACTTCTCGGCGCAATATGGGATCGTCGGAGGGCTTGCGGTGGTGTCGCGTGCAGCCAGCACGAAGTTGCATGGCAACGGCTTCCTCCTCGCGAGGGAGAGCGCATGGGGGGCGGCTAATCCGTTCTCCATTGAGACACACTACCGCGATGGCGTGGTGACGAGCGAGCCGGTGAAGCCTGTGGGCTCGCGGGTGCAGTTTGGTGGGTCGGCAGGATTGCCGCTGATCCGGGGAAAAGGTGGACGGCCGGGGAGGAGAGATGCGCGTGAACCCCTCTCGGTGTTCGGGTCGCTCGAAGTTCAGCTGCGGAACGACTCGATTGTATCAACGCCTGCGCTGGCGAATTTCTTCACGCTGTCGCCGATACAGACGGCGCTGCTGGGTAATCGTGGCGTGAGCGGGGCGGCTACGAATGCGGCGTTGAATTATCTGGATAGCCTGACGGGGACGACGGCGCGGCATGAGTATCGGGTGCAGGGATCGGCGCGGCTCGACGGAGCGCCGACGTTGCAGGACCGGGTTACGGTGATGTACTCGGGTAACCGGTTCGATTCGCCGCGGGGCGCGGCGCTGGGGCAGGCATCGTCGGCTGTGGTGGCGCGGGGAATGGGAAGCCTGGGGGACAGCGTGGTGCATGTCGATGTGGTGAGCGCGCGCTGGCTGCATATGTTTTCGCCTCGCATGAACAACGAGGTGCGGGTACAGGTGGCGCACGATCTTGACTACCAGATGCCGCACGCGCCGCTGGCACAGGAGCCGGCGATTGGGCCGGGGGGCTACGCTCCGCAGGTCTCGATTGCACCCAATGGATTTGCGTACGGAACGCCGACCAGCTTTGCTCGGGGATCGAATGGAGGCAATAGCGCGTATCCGGATGAGTTGCGCTTTGAGATAGCGGATACTGCGCAGATGCACTTCCGGCGACATCTGCTGATGGTCGGTGGGGATTGGAACCGCATTCACGACCGGATCGATTCTCTGAGCGGAAGGGAGGGGGCGTTCAGTTACGACAGTGGAATCACGAATGGGAAGGCCGGCGGCCTGGTCGACTGGATTACCGATTACACCTTCAATGTGAATGCGTATCCGAATGGAGGATGTCGGGATAGGAGACAGAGCGATTGAAAACTGCCCCCCTCTGGTCATAACTGAAAATCGAAGTGTACGACAATTCGACTTTACGGTGCCTTCAACTCCTCGCGCCTAGTGCCTTACCGATTTGGCCAGTAAACAGAAGTGCGTTTTCGGTACCGAGCGCCAACAAGCCACCTTGCTCGTTTACATCGACTTCTTCAGCGGTAGCCGAATGCTAAGTCCCGAGTTAGGGCCGGGGGGCAGCCCCAAAGCAGTGTCAGTTCCGATGTTCTTCCGAAGGTCGGCCAGCAGTTGTTTGACTTCGATCTCACTCCCAATAAGAACTTCGGATTCAGGTCGCGGATTTTCGGCAAACTTTGCGCGATAGACCACGACGTGGATGTGGCCCTCCTCCTTCGCCCGTTCACATAAGCCGCGCATGTAGAAGCGATTGAACTCTCCTTCGCTTAAGGTTTCGTGAGCTGTGTAGGGCACCTTTGCCGTGACAGTTCCCTTCTTTGTATTCCTCACTTCATGGGTCTTAATGCGGCCAGTCTTGACCAACTCCGCCGCAAGGCTAGCGTCGGTGCCCCGCGTTGCAGCATCCCTTATTAGATCGGCATAAACAGCGGCGCATTCGTCCGTGAGACGAGGGCTTATATATAGGCATCCGTCTTTCACGTCGCGTTCTATCTCCGCGAGCATGTGCTTCCTAGTGCCCTTATCCAAATGATGAAACTCGAGTGCCACGATTGCTCCTCCATTTCCCTGGTTTGATTATCTCCTGTAGGAGTTCAAAACTGATGTCACGGCTAAGCTTGTCCGTTGATCATCAATGATGAGTCGGCGTCCGCCCCGCAACCTCATGGATGTACCGAACTGGCCAAAAATATGATTTTGGAAAAGCGCGGAACTACTGCGTCTTACATTCTTCGTCGTAACAGGTGTTTGCGCAATTCTGGGTCATTGGGGTAGACAGGGACCCGGGGTCGGAGAGTAGAGGATTCCCTTGAAACCCGGTTATTTCCGTGCAAAACCTAGTTATATGGGGTTTGGTTTTTGGAAAAATATCTCTGTAACGCGCCCATCCCCAGATGTAGAAAAGCTCTTGGTGGTTCATTATCTTCGAGATGTCGGCGGCGGGGATGGAGATTGGGGTCGTATGCCCCACCGTTTTGGGTCCCAGAGCTATGGGGCTCGGCTGTTCATCCCCAAAATCAGGATAGGTAAAATCATCCGGCAATGGGGTGTTTCGTATAAGCCAATTGAGATGGGACTTCATGTCTCTTGTTGGAGTCGTTCCGCTGTTTTCCCAGGTTATAGAGAAATCCAAAGACGATATTTGAGTGGGGTTTTTGGGATCCTGAATCCTAACGCCATCGAGATGAGTCGCGAAAACAAATGCACGTTGTACTTGAATCAGAGCATCCCTCGCAGTTTCGGCAGCGCTTCGAGCGGCATCAGCTGATATCTTGGCTTCTTTAGCTTGGACGAGGGCTTGGTCGGCCACATCTTTAGTCCTGGCGGCCAGTTCCTGCATATGGCCCGACTGCGTATCTGCCGAATTTGCAAGCCGTTGAGTCCAGGTAGCTTGATTTCCAGCAGCGTTCGCGAGGCTGTGGGTATCAACTCCACCAGCCTGCATTTCCCCAAGTTGCTTCTTCAAGACCAACAGAGTCCCGATGCTTACAGCAGCGAGAATAACAGTAAAGATCGCCATCCAAATGGTGGCATCCGCAGTACGCCTTGCCGCCCATTCTGCGGTCCCTTCCTGCTGCCTTTTGGTGCGGCGCTCGCTCGAGCGACTTTTTACGTAGTTGACGAACCTTTCCCACCAATTGAGATGAGGCTCTTGTGCTGTTGCCTTTGGGTTTTCAGTTTCGGAATTATCTTCCAAGGTATAAACCTCGCAGTTGGACTATATCGCACCCCGCTCTGACGTCATCACTAGAAACAGCCGTCTACCAGAAGATGAAACTCTAAACCAATACAAATTCGACGCCATCCTGAGACGACCAATCAATAGCCCGCCTACCAGCCTGGAAACAGCTAAAGCCCCGTCGAAAGTAAAGAACAACGACGACCCGAAGAAGGTCGAGAGAGGTAAGTCGAAGCGTTCCAAATAGGGTAAAAAACCCCTAACTTATATCTGTCTCCGGCGGGATGGGCTACGCTGACTCAACCGCTTTCCGTTCACCGACGGCTCTGCGTTTGGAACCATGATCGCAAGAAACGGCGCGCGATACGCGATTGGAACGGGCGAGACCCATGCGGTTGCCTTGCGAACGATTGCTTTTCGCAGCCAACGTGGCAGGTGCCATTATTACTGCCGATCTTCCGCTACTTTGAAGGTTCTGGCGTCCCCACCTCATTAAATGAGTAAAAGATAATCAGCGTGTTGTCCACATATTGGAATTTACGTTTGGTGATAACAACCAAATTATCGGTTGTGGGTATGAAGACCTCGTCACCGACGGCTGGAACGGGCATTCCCGGTTCGAGATTGAGTTGAATAGATTGCTCGGGTGTGGGATCAAAACGAAGGACGTAGTTGAGATTTACCATGGTCAAAGCTTATTCCAACTTAGTCGAGAGGGACAATAGACCTTACTGGCCATTCCTGGTCATTCGATCACCTTCGGCATCCGCATCCTTGCGGCATACATACGCGCCGTTCCTAGTAGCTCCATACCACCGTTCTCCCTTTAGGTGGTAGACCCCCGTTTTTGTGTTCACCCACACGACCACGTCTTGCGGGCAATGTTGCTGAGCCTGTTGCTCTGAATGAAAGTGGGGAGCGGGAGGGTTTGCATAAGCGGGACAAAGGACCGAGAGGAAGAGTACGGCAGCCAAGGCGATTGATTTTAGCGACACGGATGACACCTCCAATTCTGCGTGAGGCCCACTATAGCCCTGTTGCGCTCAAGATGAAAGAAGTCTCGCCCTTCACACCTGACATGGATGCGACGACCTGCAAGGTCACTAGTTGGAAGATTCTACGAGCTTCGAGAGTGCCAGCCAATGCCGTGGATGAGGCACGACGCGACCATGCCGAATCTGAGTTGCGTAACTACGTGAAACATTGAGGTCTCGGGCAATCCCTCTGCTCGACTGTGCTCTGGCTCGCCAGTGTCAATGCGCGGATAGCATCGCTCGACGCTACTGCCGTCGAATGAATATTGGAACGTCGGGCGTGTCGTCTTTGCAATATCTCGCATCAACAGCCTGCCTGATGTTGATACAGATTGAAAGTTGGGTTCCGTCAGAGAAGCGCACGAGCACCTCCCGGCCGGATATCGGGTCGTCGTAGATCGT
>Ga0208357_1000802_pt1 | contig 24196 bp, 24 predicted proteins | sample NGESurdeep092012_6_FD_184487 | JGI IMG/M metagenome (GOLD analysis project Ga0208357, IMG submission 184487) | Arctic peat soil microbial communities from Barrow, Alaska - NGEE Surface sample F52-2 deep-092012 (SPAdes) | ecosystem: Environmental > Terrestrial > Soil > Wetlands > Peat ...
CCTCTACTCCGAAGCGGAAGCCGAACTCAAACGCAGCAGCATCCCCGTCGCAACTCCCGCCGGCGAGAGCGCCGGCATGTTGCCCGGCATCGCCGGCATCTGCCTCTACATGCTCCTGATGGCGATGTTCAACGCCTATTCCGCCGCGCGCGGAGGCTTCGGCATCGGCACGGCGAAGTACAGCATCCTCGCCGCCGCAACGCTGTTGGTCATCGGCGTCTTCGGTCTGCTGCGCCTCTTGCGCTGGGGCTGGGCGCTGGTCATCGCGGCGACCCTCGTCATGGCCTTCGGATACTTCTACGGCTTCCACCGCACGCACTTTCCCGCATACATCATTCAGGGCCTGTTCGCGCTGGTCTTCTTCCTCTACCTCAGCCGCACCGAAGTCCGCGAGCGCCTCCGCTAATCGCCCTGAACACCCCAGCCTCAAAGCATCCCACCCCAACTCCCTCCATCCAAACCGTCTACAATCGATGTAACCCATGGCTCCAATCGTCCAATCCGACGCTCTGATCCAGATTGATCTGACGCCGCACAAGCCGGTCGCCAAGCCCGCGTGGCTCAAGGCCCGCGCTCCCATGGGCGAAGCCTTCCACGACCTCAAAAAGCTGGCCCGCGACCTCAATCTCCACACCGTCTGCGAGAGCGCCAACTGCCCCAACATCGGCGAGTGCTGGAACCAGAAGACCGCCACCTTCATGATGCTCGGCAACCTCTGCACGCGTCGCTGCGGTTTCTGCGCCGTGCCCAAGGGCAAGCCCGAGCCCATCGACCACACCGAACCCGCGCGCGTAGCCTACGCCGTCGCCCAACTCGGCCTCGCCCACGCCGTCATCACCAGCGTCAACCGCGACGACGACAACCTCGGAGCAGCCCGCGCCTTCGTTTCGGTCATTCAGGAAATTCGCAGGCAGTCTCCAGCCTGCCGCGTCGAAGTCCTCACTCCCGACTTCCAGGGGGTGCCCGAAGCCCGCCAGCTCGTCGTCGCCGCGCGCCCCGAGATCCTCAACCACAACATCGAGACCGTCCCCCGCCTCTACCGCGTCGCCAAATCCGGCGGCCGCTACGAGCGCAGCCTGGAATTTTTAGCAGCAGCGAAGCGCGAATCAGAAGCTCACGAGCTCGGCCCCATCGTCACCAAGACCGGCATCATCGTAGGCATGGGCGAAGAGATGCACGAGCTCCTCGGCGTCTTCCGCGACCTCGCCGACCGCAAGGTCGACATTCTCACCATCGGCCAATATCTGCGTCCCAGCCGCGACCATCTTCCGATGTCCCGCTTCTACACCCCCGACGAGTTCGCTTTCCTCAAGCACGAGGCGCTCGGCATGGGCTTCCGCCACGTAGAATCCGGCCCCCTCGTCCGCAGCAGCTACCACGCCCACGAACAGGCCCAGTCCACCGGCCTCGCCTAGCCTCGGCGCCTGGTCAACAAAACGCCCTTCTAAGCAATCGCCTGTATCGGCGCCGGCATCGGCATCGAAAGATCGTCAGGCTTCGGATAGCGCGGCGTCTTCGCCATGAACGCCTCGATCGCCGCAACCGTCTGGATACCGCCCCGCGCGCCATCGGCCATGCAGTTCATCGCGGCCGCAGCGCAAGCAAAATCCAGCTTCCGCTCCAACTCCCAACCCTGCAACAGGCCATAGATAAATCCGGCGTGGAAGATGTCGCCAGCGCCCGTCGTATCCACCACGGGAACCTGGTACGCCGCGCTGAAATGGAACTCACGTCCATCCCAAGCCAGCACGCCGGCGGGTCCAAGCGTCGCCGCCGTCAGCAGGCACCCGAAGCGTTCCTGCATCTTGCGCAGCGCTCTCGGCAAATCGTCTTCTGCCATCAACCGGCAGGGAAAATCGCGGCTCACAATCAGGTAGTCGATGTTCTCAATCAGCTCCTCGACACCGGGATACCTCTCGTCCAGATCAGCCGTGACGGGAATCTTTGCCTCCCGCGCCCAGCGAGCCGCAAGTGTCGCCGCAGCTGTATCGTAGCCGTCCACATGCAGCACCCTCGCGCGCACAATCCACTCGCGCTCCAGCTCCTCCGGCTGCAGAATCAACCGCTCATCCCTGCGACACAACACCGTCCGCTCCCCCGAGCCATCCACCAATATCAGCGACCTCGGACTCGCAGCATTCTCCACCGTCACCAGCCGCGCATCCACGCCCGCCTGCGCAAACGCGCGCGCATGCATCCGCGCCGCATCATCATCTCCCAGCTTGCCCACATACCGAGTCCGCACGCCCCAGGTCTGGCACGCCACCACCGTGGTCGCCGCCTGTCCACCCGGCATCACCGTCTCATGGCGATACTCCACCTTCGACCCGCAAGCCGGAAACTCCGCCAACGGAATCAGCGTGTCCGTAGCGTTAAGTCCCACTCCAACCAGATCGACTTCGAGCGTCAACGCCATTCGGCCATTCTAATCTTTGCGCCGCACGAAAGGTCGAACCCGGATCGACTTCAGTCTGCAGCGATGTCAGCAGCCACGCCAGCCGTCAGGGCGACCTCCACCAGCGTCGAATAAAACGTAGCACCCCCACCGATATCCGCCAGCCGCTCGCTGGTCAGCACATTTACATTCGCTCCATCCTGCGACAGCTTCTGCCAGTCCAGCTTCGCCGCGACCACACCCTCCGCCACCGTCTCTCCCACACTCGCCGTCAGCGTAATCCGCCCGCGACCATTCCACACCGAAACGCTGTCCCCCGTCGCCACACCGCGCGCCATCGCATCCGTCGGATGCATCTCCAGCAAACCCGCGGTCTTTCGCTCCATCTCTCGATGTCCCGGCAGATTCGCAAACGTCGAATTCATGTAGTTGTCCGCCTTGCGCGGCAGAAGCTCCAACGGATACTTCCCCCCGCCCTCTGCCCCACTGCGCGACTCGCGAGGCGCAATCCACTCCGGCACCGGCGTCAGTTCGCCGCGTCCACTCGGCGTCCTGAACCACTCCCGCGTGCTGAACGGCAGCGACTCACCCCGTTCATTCTTCGGCAGCGACAGCGGCACATGCCCCTCGCGCTCCAGCCGCTCCTTCGTGATCCCCGCAAAAAACGGATGGTCCGTCTCCAGCGCCTGCGCAATCAACTCCTCTTCCCCATCCTCAAACTCCGGATCCCCAAACATCCTCCGCCCCAGCTCGCCGAACATCCACACATTCGACCGCGCCTCCCCCAGCGGAGCAATCGCCGCTTGCGAAATCTGCGCGAACAGGTGTCCATACGCTCCCATCAACTCCTTCTGCTCAAGGAACGTAGTAGCCGGCAGCACCACATCCGCATAGTCCGTCGTGTCGGTAAAGAACTGCTCATGCACCACCGTGAACAAGTCCTCACGCCGCAATCCCTCCAGCACCCGTTCCGAGTCCGGAGCCACCGCCGCCGGGTTGCAGTTGTAAACAAACAGCGCCTTCACCGCAGGCCCATCAAGTTCCGTCAACGCAATCCCGAGCTGGTTCATATTCACGACGCGCGAAGCCCGCTTCAGCTCGCTCCTTTGCATCATCAAGGGCAGTTGAAGACGCCCTGTATTGAACGGAAACGACCCACTCGTCGACAGCAGCAACCCACCCCCACGCTGCTTCCAACTGCCCGTAATCAGCGGCAACATCGCAACCACCCGCACCGCCGTACCCCCATTTTCACTGCGCTGCACGCCATAATTCAGCCGAATCGCAGCAGCCTTGCGCCCTTCGGATTCAGCCCCGCGCCCACCCTTCCCCGCCTGACCGTATGCCGTTGCCAGCCGCTCAATCGTCTCGGCTGCAATCCCCGTCACCTCCGCCGCACGCACCGGCGAATGCTCCGGCTGCAGCGCATGGGCGCGCAACTCCTCCGCTCCACGCGCACACTCGCGCAGATATTCCGCATCGTCATATCCATCGCGAAACAACACGTGCATGATTGCCAGCGCGAGCAACACATCCGTGCCCGGCCGAACCGCCAGGTGCTCATCCGCCAACGCCGCCGTGCGCGTCCTGTACGGGTCGATCACTACGAAACGCGCACCGTTGCGCCGCGCTTCCTCGATGAACGGCCACAGATGAATATTGTTGCCGTGAATATTCGAACCCCACGCGATGATCAATCCCGCATGCGCAAAGTCCTGCGGGACTGTCCCGAGCTTCATCCCGTACACCTGCGTCAGCGCCTCTCCACCCGCGCTCGAGCAGATCGTTCGATCCAACTGCGACGCACCCAGCCGATAAAAAAATCGCCGGTCCATCGACCCATATCCAAGTTGCCCAATCGTCCCCGCATAGCTGTAAGGCAGAACGCTCTCGGGCCCAAACTCCGCGGCCGTCTCCTTCAGCCTTTTCGCAACAAGCTCCAGCGCCTCGTCCCATGAAATCTGCTCAAACGCCTCTGCCTCATGCCCCTGCGGTAACGGCCCCTTGGGCACACCAGCCTTGCGCCGCATCGGATACAGCAGTCTTTCCGGCGAGTACACGCGGTCCAAATACCGCGCCACTTTGCCACACAAAAACCCCCGCGTCACCGGATGCGAAGGGTCACCCTGCACCTTGGTCGCGCGCCCGGTCAGCGTATCCACCGTCACCAGCACGCCGCACGAATCCGGGCAGTCATGCGTGCACACCGCATGCACCGTCTTTGTCCCCACAGCAGGCTCCGTGTTGGCGATTGGCATAGCCACGACTATATTGTAGGCGTCAGCGATTCGCCGCAACCGAATAATTCGCCCAGGAGACCCCCTCTCTCATGAACACTCTACGCACCCTCCTCTGCCTCCTCGTGCTGGCTCCCATGCCCGCGTTTGCCCAAACCTCTCCGAGCCACAGCACCCGCGACCACGCCATTCTCGCGGTCCTCAACAAATCCGCGGACGACTGGAATCGCGGCGATCTCGACGCCTTCGCTGCCAGCTACAAAAATTCCCCCGACATCCTGTTCGTGAGCCGCACCATCACCAGGGGATACGCCCAGATGCTCGCCCGCTACAAGGCCAGCTACCCCACGCCGGAAAAAATGGGCAAGCTCACCTTCTCACAGCTCGAAGTGCAGCCCCTCGACCAGCGCCTCGCAACCGTTACCGGCCACTTTCACCTGGACCGCACCGTCGCTGGCGGAGGCAACGCCGATGGCTACTTTTTACTAGTCCTGGAGAACACGCCCGCAGGCTGGAAGGTGGTGCGTGACGACACCACCGCGCTTCCTCCGCCACCATCGAAGTAGTCCCTGCGGTACCCTTGCAAGCAGGAGCGTGCATGACCACCGAACCCCTGCTTGAAGCCCGAAACCTCGTCAAAGACTTCGGCTCCACGCGCGTGATCGACGGCGTCTCGCTACACCTGATGCGAGGTGAAACCCTCGGCCTCGTCGGCGAATCGGGCTCCGGCAAAAGCACCGTCGCGCGCCTCCTCCTGCGCCTCATCGAACCCACCAGCGGCGACATCGTCTACCGCAGCTCCGATCATCCCAATCCCCTCACCTACGACCTCATGCGAGTCACGCCCCGAGAGATGCGCCGTCTCCGCCGCAAACTCTCCATCGTCTTTCAGGACCCGTACGCCGCGCTCAACCCGCGCATGAACGTCCGCCAGATCCTCGCCGAACCCTTCGCCATCCACAACGAGCAGCCATCCCAGGGACTCGACGCCCGCTTGCTGGAACTACTAGCCGAGGTAGGCCTCGAACCCTCAGCCCTGCGCCGTTATCCCCACGAGTTCTCCAGCGGCCAGCGCCAGCGCATCAACATCGCGCGCGTCCTCGCCCTGCGCCCCGAACTCCTCGTCCTTGACGAACCCGTCAGTGCGCTCGACGTCTCCGTCGGCGCGCAGGTAATTAATCTTCTGCGCGACCTCCAGCAACGCTACGGCCTCACCTATCTCTTCATCTCGCACTCCATGCCGCTGGTCCGCTATCTCTGCCATCGCGTCGCCGTCATGCAGCGCGGTCGCATTGTCGAGACCGGCACCTGGAGCGAGGTCTGCGACTCCCCCCGCGAGGCCTACACCCAACAACTCCTCGCCGCCACACCGGAGCTCCCCCCGCTCGAACTGACTCCCTCGAGCTAGCTCCCTCGAACTAGCTCCCCGAGACGCCCTGCTTCTTCGCCTCAACATCGCAAACATTGCGCAGATAGTCCCACGAGTAAAGCCCCGCCTCGTGTCCATCATTCCACTTGAACCGAATCGCATACTTCCCCACCGGCGTCACCTCCACAGGGCGCGGCGGAGCCTCATACATCGGCAACAGCGACGCTGCCTTTGGCTTGGCCACACCCGGCTCGCGCCCTTCTTTCCCGCGCTCCTCATGGCACGTCGCGCACGGGCAGGCCGCACGCAGCCACGCAAAATTCCACGAGCTCGTGTGCCCATCCTTCCACTCGATCACCATCCCGCTCCCGCCACTCTTGTCCACCCGCACCTTGGCCGGAAGAATGGCATCGCCCGTAAGTTTCGGCTGCTCTCCGCCCCCGGCTTCCTCCGCACTGACAAAGCGAATTCCCTCGTGACTCATCGTTTTCCCTCATGGTTCATCGGATTCCCTCGTGGCTCATCGCATATTCCTCTTCCTCAATCTTCCCACCTAACGAGGTGCGCGTGCTGGCTGATCGGGCTTCGTGGCGTGCCTGTCGAAGCGCAACTTCAGCACCAGGATCGACATCGACAGCACGAACGTCAACGCATTCGCGATCAGCACCGGCGCCGAGTGCACCAGCAATCCATACACTCCCCACATGAACGTCCCCGCAGAAAAAATCAGAAACATCCCCAGCGAGATATCGCGCGCCGACCGCAGCCTGATCACGCGCAGCAACTGCGGCACAAACGACACCGTCGTCATCGTCGCCGCCGCATACCCGATCAAATCCATCTCAACGCGTGAAACGTTCATCCCTGCGCCTGTCTCCAGAAGAAGTACGCTGCAATAACGCATCCGGTAGCCACCACCACGGCACGCAATACGTCGCCGTTCATGCGGCGGGCGAATCTTGCTCCTACCCATCCTCCAAACGCTGCAAACGCCATCGACACCAGGCAATAGTGCCAAACCACCGCGCCCTTGAAGATAAACGTAACGATCGCGCAGAGGTTCGACAGCGTCGCCGCAACGACCTTCGTCGCGTTCAACACATGCATCCTCTCCATTCCAAAGAGAGCAAGGATGGTCATCACGATGAACCCTCCTCCCGCACCAAAATATCCGATATAAAAGCACACCGGAAACAGGGAGCACGCCAACGCAAACCTTGGGATGTGAGGCTCAACGTCCCCGCGGTTCGCTCGCCGCCGAATCCACTTCGAAACCGGTCCACTGATTCCAAAGATCACCGTTCCACCCAGAATCAGCCACGGGATCAGGTGCATGAACGTCCGCTGCGCCGTATGCAGTAACACCTCTGCGCCAAGAACGCCGCCCAGCAAACACGTTGCCGCGATCGTAGGCAGCAGGTCTTTGCGAACATCCCTTCGCAGGGTAGCCAAAGACGTCAACTGCCCCGGCCAGAGTGCGACCGTATTCGTGGCGTTGGCCTGGACGGGCAGTACACCCATCCCCAGCATAGCCGGAAAGGAGAGGAACGATCCCCCTCCCGCCATGGCGTTCATCACTCCCGCAATGGTCGATGCCGCGACCAGCCAGATGGTTTGCAGATGGGGGATGTGATTGAAAAACATTCTCTCATCATTGTAGTCGGCGGCTCAGCGCCGGCTTATCCATGCGGTTTGACCTCTTCCTGGCAGATGCCAGCCAGCTCCAGCGCCTCATCCGCCGTCTTCGCCACCAGCAGAATTCCCCGATTCCCGCGCATCATTCCTTCGCGATCGCAGACATCGAGGAACTCCAGCATCGTGTCGAAGAAGCCAGCAATATTCAGCAGCACCACAGGCTTCGAGTGGATCTTCAGCGTCTGCCACGCCAGGACCTCAAACATCTCTTCGAGCGTTCCATAGCCCCCCGGCAGAATGAAGAAGGCATCGGCTCTCTCTGCCATCATCGCCTTGCGCGTGTGCATCGTGCTGGTCACGTGCAACTCCGAAAGACCGTCATGCGCAATCTCGAGATCCACCAGCACATGCGGAATCACCCCCACAACATGTCCGCCCGCAGCCAGCGCTCCCTTCGCCACCGATCCCATCAGCCCGGTCTTGCCTCCACCGTAGATCACGCCCAGTCCGCGCTCCGCTAACGTCCGTCCCAACTCCTCCGCCGCAGCCTGATACTCTGGCCGAACGCCTTCCGCCGCGGCGCAAAATACCGCCACACTCTTTCCGATCATCCGCTCACTCATAGACCAAGAATACAACTGCACTCGCGATACGATGGGTACGTCACCATCGTGCACCGGGATACCCTCATGCTCCGTCGCAAACTCTGCCTCCCAATCGTCGCCGCGTTCATCGCCTGCCTTCCCTTCGCCACATGTGCGCAGCAGAAAGGCGATCCAGGGAAGTTCGATTTTTATCTGATGAATCTTTCCTGGTCACCAGAGTTCTGTTCCATTCAGGGCACCTCCCCGGAGTGCGCCGCGCACCCGGGCTTCATCCTTCACGGCCTCTGGACCCAGAACGACGACGGCACCTACCCCGTCTTCTGCACCGAGGAACCCGCCCCCGCAAACATCGGGCAAAACCTCGACATCACCCCCGACCTCTCGCTCCTCCGCCACGAATGGGCCAAGCACGGCACCTGCTCCGGCGTCGGCGCGCAGCGCTTCTTCGCCATGGAGCACCGCGCCGTCCACTCGCTCCACATCCCCGCACAGTTCGACCACCTCGACCACGAAATCAGCATGACCCCCAACGCCATCCTCGATCTCTTCGCCCAGGCCAACCCCAACTTCCCCCAGGGCAGCATCCTGCTAAGCTGTGGCCGCAACCACCTCACCGCCATCGAAGCCTGTTTCAGCAAAGACCTCAAGCCCATCGCATGCCAGGGCCTCCGTAGTTGCCGCGCCAACTCGGTAAAGATCACACCACCGGGAGAAGCCGAGGCCCGCTAACCAAACACCAGAAACGCATTGGCCTCACCCATAGGTGAGGCCAACTTTCTTCCCGAGATAATTTCTGCGAATCGCGCTCTACCACATCCCCCACGCTCGACTTATGTAGTCGGTCAAAGTCATGGAGATAAGCACGAGGAACAAGAAGAGTCCTGCGCCAATGGTCATCTTAATCAGCCGCGATTGATATGCCGCATGCATGAAGAAGAGAACCACGATAGACGCTTTGAAGCAAGCAATCGCAAGCGCAATCACCGGGTTGGCCCACTTCAGATCGATAAACGCCACCCCTAATGTGATACCGGTAAATAGCAGCAGCGTCCCGAACACATAGGTGTACTGCAGTGGCGTTACGATGTGATGCTGTGAGTGCTCCGGGTTGGTAACGTTTGTCGGATCATTCGCGTCGGTATGAATTTCCTGAGTAGCCATCGTATTTCCTTCATTATCACTTGCAAAAACCGTTTAGTGCATCGGATGTCGGTTGATCAGGTACAGCAGGGGGTACAGAAACAACCAGATAATATCCACAAAGTGCCAGTAAAGTCCAAAATTTTCTATGGGTGCGACATAACCTGAACTGAAGTCTCCTCGATGAGCTCGCCAGATCAGCCAGAATAAAATTCCGAGACCGATGAGCATGTGCAGCGCGTGCAATCCGGTCAACGCGAAGTACAGAAAAAAGAAGATCTGTGTCTTTTGCGCCATGTCCGGAGCCAGCGGCTTCTCGTTGATTCCGTATCCCGCGGGATTTGTGAACTGCGAGATATTGAAGTTTGCGCCCGGGATATGATGCATCTCGTATTTTTCGTGATACTCATCGCCTTTGATGCCAATAAAAATGATGCCGAAAACCGTCGTAAGGATGAGCATTACAACGAGTAGCCCTCGTTTACGCACTTCAGCCGCCCACACGCCAACCGCCATGCAGAAGCCGGAAGTAATCAGGATGGCTGTATTTGCAGTACCTAACGGAATGCTGAGCTGTTCTGACCCAGCCGAAAATGCCGGGTAGTACCAGTTGCGATACAGCAGGTAAGCCATGAACATGCCGCCGAAGAACATCACCTCGGTCAGCAGAAAGAGCCACATGCCGAAGCTGCCCGCCTCGCGCTGCTGCTCTTCGGTCTCAAAGTGGTGCCGGTGTTGCGGCAACACGATGTGCTCGTGCTCCTCATGGACATCGGGTTGATCTGTAGTCGCGAGTGCGCTATCCAACGGTCGTCACCTCGTTCTTGGTCTTCTTCTCGAGCCATTCATAGTCATAGGCTTCATGGTCCATGATCGGTATCTCGATAAAGTTTTCGGTCAGCGGCGGCGACTGAATCTGCCACTCCAGGCCCGTAGCCTGCCACGGATTGTCGCCTGCGATCGCGCCATACTTCAGCGACCATCCCAGGTACAACATCGGAAGCATGTAGCCGATGCCCAGCACCGTTGCACCTGCCGTCGACAGCACATTCAGCACCTGGAACTCCGGTGGGTACGCATGGTAGCGCCGCGGCATCCCAAGGTATCCCAGAATAAACTGCGGCAGGAACGTCAGGTTGAATCCAATAAACGTGGTCACCGCAGCCAGTTTCGACAGCGACTCCGGATACATGCGTCCCGTCATCTTTGGCCACCAGAAGTGGATGCCAGCGAGGAATGCCATCAACATGCCGCCCACCATCACAAAGTGGAAGTGCGCCACGATGAAGTACGTCTCGGTGAGGTGAATATCCATGCCCAGCGATCCAAGGAAGACACCCGTCAGTCCGCCGATCGTGAAGAGCCCCATGAACCCGAACGCGTACAGCATCGGAGTCTCAAACGTAATCGATCCCTGCTGCAGCGTGAAGACCCAATTAAAGATCTTGATGGCAGACGGTACCGCAACCAGCATCGTCAACAGCGAGAACACCAGTGCCGAATAGTTCGATACACCCATGATGAACATGTGGTGTTCCCACACAAAGAACCCGAACAGCGCAATGGCCACGGAGCTAAAGGCAACCGCCGTATACCCGAATACACGTTTACGGCTGAACGTCGAGATCACTTCCGAGATCACGCCCATGCCCGGCAAAATCATGATGTATACCGCAGGATGCGAGTAGAACCAGAACAGATGTTGGAACAGCAGTGGATCGCCGCCCTTGGTCGGATCGAAGACGCCGATACCGAACAGCCGCTCCATTGCAATCAGCACCAGCGAAATGGCCAGCACCGGCGTTCCCAGCACCATCAGCAGCGAGGCAGCATAGTGCGACCACACAAACAGCGGCATCCGGAACCACGTCATGCCTGGGCAGCGCATCCGGTGGATGGTCACGATAAAGTTCAGCCCGGTAAAGATCGAACTGAAGCCAGCGATGAAGATCGCAGTCGCCGTCGTAATTACATGCGTGTTCAGGTAGTGCGTCGAAAGCGGTGTCGTGAACGTCCATCCCGTATCGACTCCACCCAGCACCAGCGCGGCCAACATGAGAAGCCCGCCAACCACATACAGGTACCAACTCAACAAATTAATCTTCGGGAACGCAAGATCCTTTGCCCCCAGCATGATCGGCATCAGGAAGTTCCCCAGCGTCGCCGGTACCGAAGGGACCAGGAAGAGGAACACCATGATAATGCCATGCATCGTGAAGAATTTGTTGTATGTGTCCGACGAAACCAGATCAGGCTGCGGCGTCAACAACTCCAACCGGATCAAACCCGCAAACGCGCCGCCAATAAAGAAGAAGAATGTAATCGAGATCAGATATAGGATCGCGATGCGCTTGTGGTCTCCAGTCAGCAGCCAACTCAACAAGCCGTGCTCATTGTTGATGTAGTTGCGCTTGGGGATCTGCGCCGTACTCTGGTCGGGCAGAGAGACGATGGTATTTCCGATCGCAGCACTCATGGCTTCACCGTTTCATTTGTGCCCTGGGGGGGCGTTGTTGGAGCTGCCTCGTCGGACTCCGCGGTGACCTGCGTTTGCTGGACCCGGTAGTTCGACTGCATGTTCTTGATGTATTCGACGAGATCGATCAGGCCGTCCTCGCTGATTTGACCTTGATATGTAGGCATGATCGGCGCGAATCCAGCCGTCACATGCTGGCTGGGGTTCAGAATAGCGTCCCGCAGATAGGCGTCGTTCACCAGCATCTGGCTTCCGTCCGTCAAGGTCAGCTTGGCTCCATACACTCCAGCCAGATTCGGCCCGCGTGCCGCCGCATTTCCGCTGTGGCACGAGTTGCATCCCATGCTGGCGAACAACCGTTCTCCATTCTGCGCCAGGCTCATTCCGGAAGTAGACTGCTGGAGCCACTTCCTGTAGTCGTCCGGCGTCAGCACCGTAACCGTGCCCACCATGCCAGAGTGCTGTGTGCCGCAGTACTGCGTGCAGAACAGGTGAAACGTGCCCACCTGTGTGGCTTCGAACCACACGGTCGAGTATCGTCCAGGAATCACTTCACGCTTGATGCGAAAGTCCGGGATCGAAAAGCTGTGGAACACGTCCTGCGAGATCATCGTCAGCTGCACAGCCTGCCCCACCGGAACATGCAGCGCGTTAATCTCGTGCTGCCCGCCCGGATGCTCAGCCTTCCACATCCACTGCTTCCCCACCACGTAGATGTTCATGGCATTGGTAGGAGGATCATAAATGCGGAAATACAGTAACGCTCCCCACACAAACGTCACGAGAAAGATCGCCAGCGGAATAATGGTCCACGTCGCCTCGAGCAGCGTCGAGCCCTCGATCTGCGTTGCCACTGGGTTCTTCTCGCGCCGGTAGCGGATCGAAAACACCAATAGCAGAACCGCCACTAAGGTCGTTCCGAAGACCGTCATCAGCAGCAGAAAGAAATACAACGCATCGACGTACGGGGAGATGCCACTTGCCTCGGCCGGAAACAGCGCCGACGCATGCAGCCACCTCACCAAAAATTGCCACAGTACTGGACTAAGTCCCATCGTTAGCCTTCATCCGTTTCGCCGGTCTCATCTTTTTCCGGCTGAGGTGTGTCTTGTTCATGCGCAAGTTTAATATCACGCCGGAACATCAAAAATATAAAGCTGCCCAGTGACGCTACCGTCACGATGCCGCCCAGTTGCACAACACGCACTACCATCAGCGAATGCTTGTTCGTCTGTGGATCATAGTGATAGCAGTAAGTCAGAATGTTGGCTACCGGTGATCCAATCTTATTTCCGGACGCATCGATCAGCCCCAACAGCACATCCTTGGGCGAATACTCCACGCCCAAGTAATACTGTGCCAACTTACCCTGAGGCGTTGCAATCTCGATAGCACTCGCATGAGCAAACTGCGTCAGTCGGCCATCCGGACCAGGGACCCGCACGTAGCCAAAACCAATCGCTTTCGTTACCGCATCGATCGCGGCACTTTTACCTGTCAGGTAATGCCATCCGCTGGCTGTCGCAGGATGTCCATAGCGCTTTAGATAAAATGCTTTCTTCTGCGCAGCCAACTGTGGCGTCTCGCTGGGATCGATGCTTATGATGACAATCTGGAAATCTTTGCCTGGTACCAGGTGCACCATCTCCAACGCACTGGTGATTCCGTCCATCTCTTCCGAGCACAACATAGGGCAGTTGTAATAGACCGTCGTCACCAGGACCGGGTGCTTGCCATCAAAGTATTTCCCAAGCTTGACTGGCGCCCCCGTATCATCGACAAACTCCGCATCCATCGGCAACTGCCCATTCAGGTGCTGCGTTACCTGCACCTTTTCCAATACGGTCGGAAGCTGGTCGCCAACGTTTTGGCCTTCGGTCTTATCTCCATAGCTGGACACCTGCGCGCTACTCTGCAGCGGCACGGCCATCAAGCCAAGCGCGAGAGCAATCCCCGCCAGGGCTGCCTTGCTGCGAGTTGCGTTTGCTGCCATCATGCTTTTCCTACTCTCAAACTTACTGTTGCGTCCTGCCTGCTTCAGGGACAGCCATCCGGTGCGACCGTCCCGATTCCGTCCTTTTCAAAGCGCTATTGCTTAGCTTCAGCGCGGTTGAATTCATTATTCTCTTCACGTGTTTCGATCGTCTGCAACTCATATCCTGTACGCGCAAAACCATCGGTTAGCGGAGCCGTGACCGTCGGCACTGACTCGCCCGCCATCAGGGTAGTCGACCCCGGAGTAGCCGGTGCCTTTGGCAAGCCGCGCTCCACGATCAACTGCATCGCGCGTTCGATTGGAATCCGCACTGTGCCCGCAGGCAAATCCGGAGAACTACTGTAGTAGCTCAGCAGCAGATCCTCGCGCGCATGCAGATCGGAGATATCCTGATTGCCGTCATCCATCTCCAGCCGCGGCGTCGGAAAAACCTGCGTCATCTGCTGCAACTGGCGCTGCTCCATAGTGGCGCTCGAGGTCAGATCTTCACGCTTCTCGCCGTGCGATGTAGCGCCCAGCGTGACACTGGTGTGCCACTTGTCTTCAGGACCATCGTGCTGGATCAGCGCGTAGTTGATCGCCTTTCCCATCGCGAAGCAGAAAAAGAAAAAGATGATGACGGAGCCCGCCAGCCCTGCGAGAAACGTGGTGACGCCGCCGACGCTGACATCCTGCGTCTCGTACCCTGGATGCTCGCTATCGCGATGGTCCTGCTCGCGAGGCGTAATCTCTCCGGGCAGCCCCTTGTCTGGTCCCTTAGTGTGCATGTTCAGGCTCCAAAAGCTCTTCCGTATGCGGATCGTTCACATTGATCAGAGGCCGCTTTGTCAACTCATTCAGATAGAACACCATCCAGAAAGCAACCACCGCGATGGGCACCGTCACGTAGGCGAGGATGCCGATATTGCCGGTGATGTGCAGATTGCTTGCAGCATCCTTGAAGTTCGGCTCGATCAGCCAGAACATGTCGATCAACCTAGCCAGGATCATGAACGAGCACAGCCAGATCATCTTCCGCTTCGACCGCTTCAAATTGCGCGACAGCAACAGGCAAAATGGAATCACCCAGTGGCAAATCACATCCAGCGAGCAGATCACCCACCAGCCACCATGAATGCGGTGCAGGTACCAGGGAATCTCGTCCGGCACATTGCCTGACCAGATGATCAGAAACTCGGCAAAGCATAGATAGATGTTCAACATCACGAATGCAAACGCCAGATTGCCCAGATCGTGCTGTTCGGTAATGCGAAACATCGTCTTAATCGGCTCGTAGCGCGAAAGCAGGATGAGCGAAAGAATGCCCAGTGCCAGCACGGCATACCCTTGCGCGACCAGGAACTGCAATCCGTAAATCGACGAGTACCACGTCACGTCCAGTGACTTCACAAAGATGATCACAAACGCGGTCATCAGGATCACGTATAGCAGAATCGATGGCCCAGAGAGATTCTCGAAACGCACGCGCCACTTATCGAAGCTCGCCACAGTGCCCGCTTCCGGATCCGCATCGCGCTTCACCGACCAGTAGTTCAGAATCGTAATCACGAGTGCCATAAATCCCAGCACAATCGCTGCCTGCACGATCGCCGCGGTGGGGTTCAGCATGGAATGCTTCGAATTCGCGGTAAGCTGCTGCTCCTGCGTCATCAGCCCCTGCTTGTAGGCCTGTAATGTCGCAGCCGCATTGGGAAACGCAGCCCACTGGTACAGGTGCTTCATGAAAAACAGAATCGGCAGCAGCATCACGATCACAACCCAGATGGTCCGCGTCATTGCCTCCAGCGGCCGGCGCAGAATCTGTCCCCACTTACCGCCCGAGACGTACTGCACCATCAGGAATACCAACGCTCCACCGCAAAAGTTGAAGCACGTCATGTAGCCCATCAGGTAGGCGCGCAGCAGATGTTCTTTCCCGAGCGGAACAAACAGGAATGCCAGCGAGATCAGTCCAAAGACCACTGCGACAATTGCCGCGCGCATACGCCACGTCGATAGGACGTCGGGTGCTGTCAGGACCGCAGGCATCGTGCGCGGTCCGTAATGCGCGATATGTCCGTGCGTCAGATCCGCTCCGTGATGTTCGTTTGCCATTTCCATGCGTCAGTCGCCTTCAAAGTTCGTAATCGGTCGTTCTATAAAATTCAACTACCTCTAAGGCTGGCCGTAAGGCGTGCCATTCGAAACAGGTGCTGCAGGCGGGCCGCCAGAGTCACGCTGACCCGAATTCTGCGTCGCGCCTCTTCCGTAGTGCGCTCCGGAACCCGCAGGCGGTGTGCCCATCGGCTGCCCGGGAATTCCGTTGTCTTCGCCATTTGGCGTCCCGTAAATCGCAGTCGATGGCAGTGCCCATGGATCCGCAAAGCCCGGTGGCATGCCGAGATCCTTGGCAATGGCATGAAGATCCTCCACATGCGCGCCCGCTGCCTCATCACTCGGCTTGGCATCCTGGCTCAATTGCAGTGCCCGGATATACGCCGCAACGGCCCAGCGATCCGCTGGAGTCAACTGTGCCGAGTAATCCGGCATCGCTCCATAGCCGTTCGTCATCACCGTAAAGAAGTGCCCCAGCGGAGCATTACGCAGACGGTCCGTGTGGTAGTTGCCAGCCGGACGATACCCGCGCTGCACGATCATGCCCTCGCCATTCCCTACGCGCGAGTGACAGGGTGTGCAGTAAATATTGAACCGCTCCTGGCCTCGCTCCATCGTCGCCATCGTCAACGGAATCGGCAGACCATCGCCTTCCTTGCCATTCACGATGCCCGTATAAAAATAGGCGTCCACGTCCATTTGATTGCGAGCAACCGTGTTCTCCACCTGTGGCCGCACCGAACGTCCGGAGGCGAAGAAGGTCGTCCCGCGCTGTGGCACGAACTTCGGCTGATCGTGCATGTCCTGCCGGCAACCGGCCAGAACCAGCGTCGCCGCCATGGCGGACATAGCTCCGATTTTGCCTGCTACTGTCATCGTCGTTCCTAATCCCTTATGTCTGGTCCCTGTTCCCTGCATTAGTGGTCCACCTCCACAACGGAGACCGGAGAAAACTGCTCCAGAAATTCCCGCGTCTTGGCAGCCTCAAACCGTGGATCATATGCCTCGAGGCACAGAAAGAACTTGTCCGTTGTCGCTCCACTTGCAAAGTTAGGAGCATTGAAAAGAGGGTGATACAACTGCGGCAATCCGTTCTGCGCAATCATCCCAAACGCGGTCGACAACCCCGCGAACAGAATGGTCAACTCATACTCCGGAATCACAAACGCAGGCCAGCTGAACAGAGGCATCGCGCGAATATTCAGCGGATATCCCCACACGTTAATCCACATCTCCAACAAGAAGCCCGTCGTCAATCCAGCCAGGCCGCCCAGCAGACACATCAGCGGCACCCGTGTCTTATGGAAGCGCAACGCCTCTGCCGCCTCCTCAACGGGATACGGTGTATAGCACTCCATGCGGCGATAGCCTGCACGATGCGCCATCTCGGTGGCATGCACTAACTCGCTCGGGGTGTTGAACTCAGCCAACAGACCGTATATTCCTTCACGCGGTGGCATTAGAGCGCCTCCTGAACAACAACTTCGGCATCAGCTCCGCCGGGACGCATCTTCGTTTGCGGCAACATCATCCGTATCTCCGACATCGGAATCATCGGTGCCAGGCGAGCAAACAGGAGGAACAGGCAGGTAAACAATCCCCACGTTCCGACAAACAACATATAGTCCCACTTGGTCGCCCGGAACGTGCCCCAACTCGACGGCAGGTAGTCGCGATACAGCGTCGTCACGACAATCACGAACCGCTCAAACCACATGCCGATATTCACCACAAACGACAGGAAGAACAGGTAGCCAACATTCACGCGTAGCTTACGGCTCCACAATGTCGTCAGCGGAATCGCAATATTCGTGAGGATCAGGACCCAGTAGGCCCAGCCCATCGGCCCGAACATGCGGTTCCACATCATGAAGAACTCCCAGTGGCTGGCAGAGTACCAACTCATGAAAATCTCCATGCCGTACCCATATGCCACAATCGAACCCGTCGCCAACATCACCTTCGCCATGTTGTCCAGATGCCGCAGCGTCACCAGGTCTTCCAGGTGATAGAACTTGCGGATCGGAATGGCCAGCGTCAACACCATCGCAAAGCCTGAGTACACAGCGCCGGCGACGAAGTACGGCGGAAAAATCGTCGTATGCCAGCCAGCCATTGCGGCCACCGCGAAGTCGAAGCTGATCGTCGTGTGCACCGAGAGCACCAGCGGCGTCGAAAGCCCGGCCAGCAGCAATGAAGCCGACTCATACCGAATCCAGTGCCGCGTCGATCCTCTCCAGCCCAGCGACAAAATCCCATACATGTACTTCGCCAGCGGCAGCTTCGCGCGATCGCGAAGCGTTCCGAAATCCGGAATCATCCCGATGTACCAAAACACCACCGAGATCGTTGCGTACGTCGAAACCGCGAACACATCCCACGCCAGCGGGCTGCGGAACTGTGGCCACACGTTCATCGAATTCGGATACGGCAGCAGCCAATATCCCAGCCACGGACGCCCGATGTGCAGCAGAGGGAACATGCCCGCGCACACCACCGCGAAGATCGTCATCGCCTCAGCAAATCGGTTAATGGAATTACGCCAGGTCTGCTTGAACAGCAGCAGAATCGCCGAAATTAGCGTGCCCGCATGGCCAATACCGATCCACCAGACGAAGTTGATGATGGCGAATCCCCATGCCCCGGGAATGGTCACGCCCCAGATGCCGACGCCCTTCAGCACCAGCCACGTAACGGCAATCACAACACCCGTCGCAATGGTCGCCGCCAAAAAGAGGCCGCCAACCCACGCCCACGGCGTGTTGGCCGTTAGAACGATGCCCGCAATCTTCTGCGTCACGCTCTTGAAGGTGTGCCCCGGTGCAATGACCGCGTACTCGCCGGTGCGCGGATCAATCATCGGATCGACGATCTCCGGTATGGGTCCTTGGGTTGCCATGTTATGCAAGCTCCGCGTTCGGGTTGATGACGCCAGCGGTGTAACTCGTACGCGGGCGGTAGTTCAAGTCTTCGAGCACGCGATAGTCGCGCTCTTCAGCTTTGCGCTTGGTCACACGTGACTTTGGATCATTCAGGTTGCCAAAGACAATCGCATCGGTCGGGCAGGCCTGCTGGCATGCAGTCAATATCTCTCCATCCTCGATCGCGCGATTGTTCTTGTCCGCCTCGATCTTCACCGCCTCGATGCGCTGGATGCAGTAGCTGCACTTTTCCATCACACCGCGCGAGCGCACCGTAACATCCGGGTTGCGCATGAGCTTCAGGCTCTCCGTGTCGAAATCCGAGAACAGCAGGAAGTTGAAACGGCGCACCTTGTAGGGGCAGTTATTCGAGCAGTACCGCGTCCCAACGCAACGGTTGTAAACCATCGTGTTCAGGCCTTCGGGCGTGTGGATGGTCGCGCCCACCGGGCAAACCTGCTCGCAGCCCGCACTCTCGCAGTGCTGGCAGAGCATCGGCTGGAAGTGCGCCCTCGGTGCATGCAGGTCACCCTCGAAGTAAGTGTCGATGCGCATCCACTGCATGATGCGTCCGATCTTCACCTGCTCTCGCCCAACCACCGCAATATTGTTCTCCGCATAGCAGCTCATGATGCAAGCATTACAGCCCACGCAGGAGTTCAGATCGATCGACATTCCCCACTTGTTCTGCAACACCTTCTCATTGAGACCGACCACCTGGATATGGTCGTACCGCCAGTTATCCGGATAGAAGCTCTCTTCGTGCGGAATCGCCTCACCCTGCGGGTTGTACCCGACTTTATTGACCAGCGTGTCGTTCGAATCCTTCGTGCCCAGGTGAGCGAAGTCAGGATTCTTCATCGCCTCTTCGTAGGTCGCGTAGCGGATGATCGACCGCTCCATCGCCTCATGTCCAGCCAGCGAGTACGTTCCCTCTGTATCGAGCTCCGTATGCTCCAGATCTCGCTGCGCGTACCGGTCGCGATGCTCAATGTTGTGCACCTTCGTGACACAAAGGTCGTACGTCCCCTTGCCGCGCACAATCGTCAGGCCACCCGCCGAAAGCGGTTGGTCTACCGTCCGCAACGCATACGCATTGAAGCCGACGCCTGCAGCCACGCGCCCAGCCTCAGCGCGGCGTCCCAGGCCCAGAGCCACCGTCACCGCATCATTCGGATGCCCTGGCGACATCAGCACCGGAGTAATGATCTTGCGGCCATTGAGCGTCAGCTCGATCGCCTCATTCTCCTCGATGCCCAGCTTGCCCATCAGGTCCATGTTCATCAGCGCGGCGTTATCCCACGAGACGTTCGTCACCTGTTTGGGCAGCTCCTGCAGCCATCCATTGTTGCCATAGCGGCCGTCATAAATCGAAGCATCCGGCTTGAAGCTGATCTCGATCCCACTCACCGCAGCACTCGCGGGGGCAGCCGAACTCTTCGCCGCACCCAGCGTCTTCGGAGTGAACGCCGAATTCGCAACCCAGCCATCGTGCAGCGTCTTGCGCCACGCCATGCCAAAATCAGCGCCCGTAATATACGTCTTCGCGTTTGCAAGAACCGCGTCGTACGCACTCCTCGACGGGTCCAGCAACGTCTGCAGCACATCGTGCGAGCTCTTGCCTCCATACAGCGGAGCAATCATCGGCTGCACCACGGAGATCGTTCCGTCATACGCCCGGGCGTCCGTCCAGCTCTCCAGGTAATGCGCGTTGTTGATGTGCCACGTTGAGTAGAAGCCCGTCTCATCCAGATGCGAACCCAGATGTACAGTCATCGGAACCTTGCTGAACGCGGCTTCAAACTCCAGGTCCACCGGCGCGTTGTAAAGCGGGTTGACGCCCAGCATCACCAGCCACTGCACCTTGCCCGCGTTCATGTCCGCAACCAGCGCCTTCAGGTCAGCCGACTGCTCGCTTGGCATGGGATTCACGGTCTCCGTGTAGAAGACCGTCTTGCCCTCGGCCGCTGCATTTACCGCCAGCGCCGCACTATGCACCGCCAGCGAGCCGCCCGGCCCAGCCACTACCGCGAACCGCCCACCCGACTTCTGGATATCCGCCAACACGGCAGTCAAAAACTTCTGTGCATCCGGATTGCTCAGCGTCGCATTCCCGCCCGCCAACGCACTCGCAAACGCATCAATCTCACTCGGCTTCAGCGCCAGCCGATGCTCTGCCTTGAACCCCGTCACCGTCGGATTCGTCTCGACGACATACATCCGGTTCATCGGCTTGTCTTTATCGAACCGATGCCGCTCCGCCCACGCAGCCGACATCGGAAGGAAGCCCGGGAACCCTATCCCACCCAGGAAGTCTGCATCCAGCGCAAGGATCACATCTGCATCCTCGAGCTTGTACTGCGTGTCGTAATAATCCCCAAACGCAGCCTTCGACGCCGCCCGTCCCGCATCCTGGTTCAGCGGCTCGTACTGCACCAGCTTCGCCTGCGGATACTTCGCCTGCACCTGCTTCCACTGTGCTGCCAGCGTAGGCGACGTGATCGTCTCCGACAGGAACACAATGCCTTCGCCTGTCTTGGTTGCCGCCACTGCCGCCGCAAATTCTTCCTGAAACTGACCAAACGCCGCAGGCTCTCCACGGAAGCGTGGATGCACCGAGCGGTCCGGATCATACAAATCAAGCAGCGAAGCCTGCGTAAACGCATCCGACTTGCCCTTCGCCACCGGGTGCTCCGGATTGCCCTCAAGCTTGATCGGACGGAACGCATCCGACTTCACCAGAACCGGAATTGCCCCGGTCGGGAAAGGATGCGCCGTCGCAAAATACATCGGCTTGCCAAGGATCAGATCCTCGGGCTGCTTGATGTAAGGAAAGATCACCTCATCGGGCTGCTTTGTGCATCCAGCCAGTCCGGCCAGCGCGAAGCTCGCGCCCATCACCTTCAGAAAGCCGCGACGGCTCACGGCGTCGACCCACTCGCCCGCCGATGCCTGCCGAGGGAACTCCTCCTGCATCAACTCCTGAAACGCCGGCGTGTCCGCCAACTCATCCAGGCTCTTCCAATAGCGTTTTCCGTTCTTGCCGTCGAGCTTCGCCCGCACTTCAGCCAGCGTCATTTTCGCGGGAGTGATTGCAGTAATTACCTGCGCCTGATTCTCTGCTGCCATCGGCTCTTTGCCATCCATTCGCGTCTCGTTCATCGGTGGCACACCTCACAGCTAGCCAGCTCATTCGCTGTGCGGATGTGGTACTGCTGCGTCAGATAACGACCCAGATCGGCCTGATCGGTGAACTTGTGATAACTCACCGGCATCGCAACCATCGGAGCATCCGGCGTTGCCTGAATGCTCGTCCCCGCCTGCGCCTTAGCCAACCCAGCCGGTCTATCCAGCTGTGCCAGCTCAGGATTCGAGTTGTTCGGATCGTTCGTTACGCAGGAAACCTGCTGTGCCGTCGGCCCTGCCTTGCCCGTCGTCGTGCACCACACCGGCTTGTCGGTCGAAGGCCCAGCCCACGCCATGTTGTAGATCTCCGACGTCGGCCGCAGGTTCACGCCAGGGTTGCGATGGCAGTTCAGGCACCACTCCATCTGCAGCGTATTCTCCGCATACATCAGCGGCATCTGGTCCACGCGTCCATGGCAGCTCGAGCATCCAATGCCCTTGTTCACATGAATCTCGTGATTGAAGTACACGTAGTCCGGCAGGTCATGCACCTTGATCCACTGGATCGATTCGCCTGTCGCCCAGCTGTTCCGCACCGGCTCCAGCAACTGCGCGTTCGTCCAGATCTCCGAGTGACAGTTCATACACGTCTTCGTCGGAGGAATGCCCGCGTACGAGCTCTTCTCCACGGACGTGTGGCAGTACTGGCATTGGAGCCCAAGGCCCTCAACGTGATGCTTGTGGCTGAACGGTACGGGCTGGTCTGGTCGCTGTCCCTGCCTGGTCACCCACGGGGACCGCTGCAATGAGTTCAGCGCCACACCCAGCGCGATGACGATCAAGCCCGTCAGCACGAGGCTCGCGCGAGCCAGAGCGTTCGAACTGCGGTCAAATACTTGCGCCATGAATACTTTCCTGCTTCCTCTGCGTCAAAAACCACTGTGGAGGTTGACTGTGTATGACGTTGCTGGCTTAGGACAACAGCATTCGCTTCGTCCCAGACACCGCGTCCGCAACCAATTATTTTCTGAAACCAACCAACATTTATTGAATGACCTTTGTGCGAAATCGAGTATAGCAGTTGCAAGGGATAGCATGTGACAGCGGTCACCAGATGCTCATCGATACTCGGATTCCCGGTCGCTTATCGGTCAAATATTGGGTCTGCCTTCAATTTCATGACGAAAATTCCCACGAAACATCCAAAACCGCCCTCAGAATTTACGTCCATTTAAGTCCGAATTCCCGCGTCAAATTCCAGGACCTACTGCGGCGCAACGCTCCGCTCCACCCACACCCCAAATTCTTCTTCCGTCATCTCGCTCCCCGCCGCACGCAAAATCATCGCCGTCTCCTCGACCTCAGAACAAACCAGTTGATGACCGTTGATCTCAAGAAAGATTGTGAGCGCCGCAAACGCGGCGCGCTTATTTCCATCTGCGAACGGATGACTGCGCACGATGCCCCACGCCAGCGCCGAGCCCAATGCAGCGACCGACTCCTCACCCAGGTAAGCCACCATGTTCTTCGGTCTCGCAATCGCCGACTCAAGCCCATTTTCATCTCGTATGCCCGGCAAGCCGCCATACGTTTCAATCAGCCGTTGATGAACATTCTTGAGAACGTCGGCACGGACGAATTCAATGCTCACTTCGCCAGCTCACGATAGGTATTGCGATGCTGACGCTCCGTGCGCAGAAAAGCCTCCACCTGCCGAGTGAACTCCTCATCGGCTGGCTTCATCACGTGTCCGCCCTCAACTTTGTTCACTTCGATGAGCGTGCCTTCCTCTGCGCGCATCTCTTCCAGGAGCTGCTTCGGAAAAAGCACTCCATACCCGTTGCCGATCTTGCGAATCTTTAGCTGCATAGCTGTTTATAACTAAAGTTATAACATCGTGTCAACGCCCGCACGCCGTATGATTTCCGCATGCCGCATCCCGCACGCACCAGCCGCAAGCTCCCCTACGATCCCGCCGAAGCCATCGCCGCGCTCTCCGCCGCCGACCCCAAACTTGCCAAACTAATCGCCCGCGCCGGTCCCTTCACCATGCGTCTCGCCTCCAACCAGTCCCCGTTTGAAGCCCTCGCCGAATCCATCATCTATCAGCAACTCAACGGCAAGGCCGCGGCCACCATCCACGCCCGCATGATCGCCGGCTTCCAACCCATGCCCACGCTCTCCCCCATCCACCCCCCCCCC
>Ga0208357_1000803_pt1 | contig 24163 bp, 24 predicted proteins | sample NGESurdeep092012_6_FD_184487 | JGI IMG/M metagenome (GOLD analysis project Ga0208357, IMG submission 184487) | Arctic peat soil microbial communities from Barrow, Alaska - NGEE Surface sample F52-2 deep-092012 (SPAdes) | ecosystem: Environmental > Terrestrial > Soil > Wetlands > Peat ...
ACTTCCGCTACCGTACTCTTGGTGGCGCCACTTTCGGCGACAATTGCTTCTACCAACTCGGCCTTGTTCACCGGTGGACTCCTTACGCTCATTGAAATGGAACTGGGCATTCCCAGCAACCACCGTCATTTTTAGCGTAAAAATGGGGAAATATGGGGATTTCGTCGTAAGAATTGGCTGTCATTACAGTTCTGATAAGCCATAACTCCTGTTCGGACCAGCTTTCAGATCACCCAATCCCCAGGAATGTCATATTTCTGCCCCTACGATGGCGCAATGGACTATCTCGATCGTGACAAATTACGGGAGCTAATCGCTCAAGAGCGCTTGACCTACGTCGCGAACCACCCGCGTTCGTTGGCCCTGAGCCAGGCCGCGACCAACCTCTTGGCGGGCGTTCCCATGACCTGGATGAAAAAGTGGGCGGGAGGCTTCCCTTTGGGCTTTGAAAGCGCTCACGGGGCCACGATTACTGACCTTGATGGCCATGAACTCGTGGACTTCGCTTTGGGCGATACGGGTGCGATGGCCGGGCACTCACCAGAGCCACTTCTTCGTGCCTTGAGCGAGCGTGTCGGCGAAAAGGGAGGCGTGACGACCATGCTGCCAAATGAGGACGCGCAGTGGGTTGGAGCTGAAATGACCCGTCGATTCGGTCTGGCGCGCTGGTCCTTCACGCTCTCGGCGACTGACGCCAACCGCTGGATGCTGCGACTTGCGCGTATGGTCACCGGTCGCCCAAAGATTCTCGTCTTTTCGTATTCGTATCATGGCACTGTCGATGAGACCTTCGTCATTGTCGATGACGAAGGCTTCGCGCAATCGCGCCCGGGCAACGTCGCGCCGATGGTGGATCCAACCGTGACCACGCGCGTCGTTGAGTTCAACGACCTTGAATCGCTTGAGCGCGAATTGAGTTTTGGCGACGTCGCCGCCGTGCTGTGTGAACCGGCGCTCACCAACATTGGCATCGTGTTGCCCGAGAGCGGATTTTTCGAAGGCGTGCGGGAGCTCTGTGATACATCGGGATCCTTGTTAATCATTGACGAGACGCACACGTTTTCGGCCGGCCCTGGGGGTGCGACCAAGAGATTCAACTTAAAGCCCGACGCGATCACCATTGGCAAGTCGCTCGGCGGCGGCGTTCCATGTGGAGCATTTGGCCTCAGCGAAGATCTCGCTCGTCGTGTCCTGGCCGGAGTAGAAGAAGGCGCCGATATTGACGACGTGGGTGGCGTGGGTGGCACGCTCGCGGGCAACGCGCTGAGTCTCGCGGCGATGAGGGCGGTCCTCGGCGAAGTGCTTACCGACGAGGCCTTCATTCACATGGAAAAGTTGGCCACAACCTTCAGCGAAGGGGTCCAACGAACGATCGTGGCCAACCATCTCCCGTGGTCAATTACTCAACTCGGGGCACGCTGTGAGTACCGTTTTGCGTGGCCCGCGCCAAAGAACGGTGGCGACTCATTTCGTAGCGCCGATCCTCTTCTCGAAGAGTTCCTCCACCTCTACGGCATTAATCGAGGTGTCCTGCTCACGCCGTTTCACAACATGGCCCTGATGTGTCCGGCGACGACGTCCGATGATGTCGAGCGTCATCAACTCGTCTTTGATGCTGCGGTTAACGAACTCCTTCGCTGAGCCGGTGGAGGGGCGACCCGTAGGATAGTGGGGTGTCCTCCTTCGTCGATAGTGCCCAATTGCACGCCAAAGCTGGAAACGGCGGTGCCGGATGCGTGAGTTTTCGCCGTGAAGCTCACGTAGCCAAGGGTGGACCCGACGGTGGAGACGGTGGCCGTGGCGGGGACGTCTGGCTCGAGGCTGACCACAATCAAGCCTCCCTCCTCGGCTTTCGTGACCACCCATTTCGTCGCGGTACCGACGGCCAACACGGCACGTCCAAGCGCCAACACGGATCTAGGGGGAAAGAGATTGTTGTCTCGGTGCCCGTGGGCACGATGGTCTATTCGGCCGACGGCGAACTGTTGATCGACTTGAAGGGTCCGGGTGATCGCTGGCTCGCCGCCGAGGGCGGTCTTGGCGGACAGGGCAACGCGCGTTTTCTCTCTAATCAACGTCGCGCGCCCGCCTTCGCCGAGCAGGGCGAAATTGGCGAGGAGCGTTGGTACAACCTCGAGCTGAAACTTCAAGCCGACGTCGCACTCATTGGATTTCCGAACGTGGGCAAGTCCACGTTGATCTCGCGCGTTTCCGCCGCGCGTCCAAAGATTGCTGACTATCCCTTCACGACTTTGGTGCCCAACCTCGGGGTCGTGCGCGTAGGTGCGCGCTCGGCGAAACCGAGCGATGCGACCGAGTTCGTGATGGCTGACATTCCAGGACTCATCGAGGGCGCCGCTGAAGGACGAGGACTTGGTCACGACTTTCTTCGTCACGTTGAGCGCGCGCGGGTGCTCTGTGTCTTGCTCGACCTCTCAGAGATGGCGCCAAGTCCTCCCGAAGAGCAGTTAGCAATACTTCTTGGTGAACTCGGTGACTATCAGGCAGACTTACTTTCTCGCCCCCGCGTCGTTGTTGGGTCCAAAGGCGACGTCGCGGCCTATGAGCTCGAAGGCGTTGAGAGCATCTCAGCGGTCACTGGGGAAGGTCTCGACAAACTCGTAGGTCAACTGGCCGCACTGGTGAGTCAGGCTCGCCACGACGAGGCGGAGGCACTCGAATACGAGATTGTGGTGCATCGACCCGTTCCCGAAGAGATCACCGTCGAGCGCGTTGGCCATAACGGATGGATCGTCGAAGGTCGCGCGGCGCGACGCGCGGTGCGATTTCAAGACCTCACTGACGACCAGGCGCTGGCTGAAATCGTTCACCGCCTCAAGGAACTCGGCGTTGATCGACTCTTGACGCGCGCTGGCGTGCGTGATGGCGACGTCGTAACGATTGGAACGCTCTCGTTTGAATGGTGGCGCGACGAAGGTGGAACGGGACTCGATCGAGGGGATCATCACCGGGCAACTCGTCGCGAGCGTCTCGCGCGTCACGGGCGACTCGATCTCGGAGACGACGATGACAACGCGTAGCGTCGTCGTAAAAATCGGCACGTCGTCGGTAACCGACGAAGGCGGCAACGTGGCCTATGACGTGCTGGTTGGCGTGGCTGCCGACGTCGTGGCGTTGCGCGATGAAGGTTGGTCGGTGGTTGTCGTGACTTCAGGCGCCATCACAGCCGGTTGGGCCGAAGTCGGCCATTCAAAGCCTCGCCCACGCGACGCCGTCACGCTCCAAGCAGTATCGGCCGTGGGGCAACCTCTCTTGATGCACGCCTGGCGTAACGCGTTTGGCGAACTCGGCGCGGCCGTGGGCCAAGTGCTGCTTGCACCGCTTGATTTCTCTCATCGCGGTCAGTATCTGCACGCAAGGGGCACGCTGGAGGCGCTTGCGGGCCTGCACGTCGTGGCGATTGTGAACGAGAACGACGCCGTGGCCGATGAAGAGATTCGATTTGGCGATAACGACCGCCTCGCAGCGTTGGTGGCAAATCTTGTCGGCGCTTCGCACCTGGTGCTCTTGACCGACACTGACGGGCTGCTCACCGCCGATCCTCGAGTTGACGCCTCGGCGACGTTAATTGAAGAGGTCACGGCCTTTGACGCCGATTTACTCGAAGCGGCTGGCGCGAGTCACTCGACGGTGGGCAGTGGTGGAATGGCATCGAAGTTGGCCGCGGCCCGCATGGCTACATGGTCGGGGATTACGACGGTCATCGCGCCCGCTCGGGCGAGTAACTCGCTGCGCCGTTCCCTCGAAGGCAATGCCACCTTCGGGACCACCTTTCATCCCCGTCTCGAACGCCTCTCCGCGAGGAAGTCGTGGATTGCCTTCGCGGTCGCCAGCCAGGGCTCGATCACTATTAACGAAGGAGCTCAGCACGCTCTTGAGCACGACGGGCGCAGTCTTTTGCGCGTCGGCGTCGAGTCGTTCAGCGGGAGTTTCGTCGAAGGCGACGCCGTCGAGGTAAAGGGAACCAATGGTGACACGCTCGCGAAGGGGCTGGTGCGTGTGTCGGCAGAATCCTTTACAGAGGGTGACGACGTGGTCGTGCACCGCGACGACCTCGTACTTTTACGACGTACGTAACGACGCCTATTACGCTTGGATTATGACGACGCGTGAAGTGGCGGCCCAGGGCGCCGAAGTAAAACGGGCGGCCGTCGCACTGGGACAGGCGAGCGACGAACAGCGACGCAACGTCCTTCTTCGGGTGGCCGATCGATTTGAAGAGGTCTTGGACGACCTGGTCGCCGTGAACGTGCTCGATCTCGACGCCTACGACGAAACGGGACCCGGGCGTGATCGACTTTTGCTCACGAAAGAGCGCGTGCTCTCAATGGCGAGCGCGCTTCGAGAGATTGCCAACGCGCCCGATCCGCTCTTCGAGGTTCTCGACCAAAGCACTCGGCCCAACGGGCTGCACGTCGAACGGCTGCGCGTGCCGCTGGGCGTTATCGGCGTCGTGTACGAAAACAGACCCAACGTGACAAGTGACGTCGCGGGACTGTGCGTGAGAAGCGGGAACGCCGCGTTTCTTCGCGGCTCGTCGTCGGCGATGCGCACGAACTCCTTCATTGTCGACCTGTGGCAGGAGGCTCTCGTATCTGAGGGCCTGCCCGCAGCGGGCGTCTCGCTCGTCGAGGACCCCTCACACGAGAACGTGGTCACCTTCATGCAGCTCACTGACGTGTTGGACTGCCTCATTCCTCGCGGCGGTCCGAGTTTGATAAAGGCCATGCGCGAGCACGCTCGTGTGCCCTACGTGCTCGACGGTGACGGTAACTGTCATGTCTACGTCGATGCCTCGGCCGACATTGACGCGGCGGTTGCGATAGTGAAGAACGCGAAGACGTCTCGCCCGGGCGTCTGCAACGCCGCCGAGACGGTGATTGTGCACGAGAGCGTCGCCGCGACGTTTCTGCCCAGGCTCGCCGCTTCTATGCCCGACGTCGAACTTCGCGTCGATAATACGGCTAAGTCGTATCTGCCCGAGGCGACGCTCGCGAGTGATGACGACTACGCACGGGAGTTTCTCGATTTGATCCTGGCCGTGAAGGTCGTCGACTCACTCGATCAGGCGATTGAACACGTCGCGCGGTTTGGCACGGGTCACAGCGAAGCAATTCTCACACAAAATGTCGAACACGCTGAAGCGTGGGTGAAGCGCGTTGACGCCGCCGCGGTGTTGGTAAATGCATCGACGCGTTTCATCGACGGTGGTGAACTGGGACTAGGTGGTGAAGTTGGCATCTCAACCCAGAAGTTGCACGCCCGGGGGCCAATGGGGCTTCGTGAGTTGACCTGTTTGAAATGGGTAGTACGAGGAGAGGGACAGATTCGATGAGCGCATTAGATCCGAGAGAAGAGCTCGCCCAACGACTCGGTCTTGACAGTGTGCCGCCGGTGCGCTTCGAATCACCTGAGGAGGTCCAAAAGCTCCTTGCCGAGAATGACTACCTCAGCGATGAGGCGATCGCGTCGGTCATTTACTTAGCGGACCGTCTCGCTAAGCCTGTCCTCGTCGAAGGACCGGCTGGTACTGGAAAGACTGCTCTGGCGAAGGCCGTCGCCGACTCCATCGGCGCTCGACTCATTCGTCTTCAGTGTTACGAGGGACTCGATGAATCGAAGGCGCTCTATGAGTGGAACTACCGCAAGCAACTCCTGCGAATTCAAGCTGGTCGACCCGAAGGCGCGAGTGGGGAGGAGTGGCACCACCTCGAAGAGGACATCTTCGCCGAAGAGTTCATGTTGACGCGTCCGATGCTCGAGGCCATCTCCGCGACTGATCCCGTCGTGCTCTTGATCGACGAAGTCGACCGCGTGGAGCTCGAAACCGAAGCTCTAATGTTGGAAATCCTCTCGGAGTACCAAGTCTCAATTCCTGAGCTTGGTACCATTCGCGCGAAGCAGATCCCGATGGTCTTTTTGACGTCGAATAACACGCGTGAACTCTCTGAAGCGTTGAAACGTCGCTGCCTCTATCTCTTTGTGGGCTATCCCTCCGTTGAACGCGAACGCGACATTATTGTCTCGCGCGTGCCTGGCATTACGAGTGCACTCGCCGAACAGATCGCCCAAGTCGTGCGATCACTTCGCTCTATCGATCTGAAAAAGGCGCCCTCGGTCGCTGAGACCCTGGACTGGGCACGCACGCTGGTCGTGCTTGGACGAGACGAAATCGGGGACCGTGACGTCGCCGAAACGCTGCACATCTTGTTGAAGTATCAGACTGACATCGATCGAGCCTCCAAGGAGCTGCTCGGTCGCTCGAGGCCCGTTGCTTAACCTCCTTGGCGACTTCATCGGCGAGCTGCGAGCCGCTGGCATACCCGTGTCAATGAGCGAACACGTTGACGCGGCGCGCGCCGTCGACGTTATTAATCTCGCCAACCGTTCCTTGGTTCGCGCAACGCTTGCCGCAACGCTCGTGAAAGATAGCGACCACCTGCCGGTCTTCAACACGGCCTTTGATGTTTTCTTCGCGATTCGTTCCTGGGATAGTGCCGAAGCGTTACTCAATGAGAACGCCGACGAGGAGTCAAAAGAGAGTGAAGGAGCCGAGGGCGCGCCCGGTGCGGGTCAAGCCAAGGGTCAAGGCGGTGGGGGCGGATCGTCGATGAGTGCGCAAGAGCTCTCGGAGTTGCTCTTTCGCGCTCTTCGCGACGGAGATCACAGCAGCATGCGCTTTGGCGCGAGTGAAGCGGTGTCGCGTTACGCCGGAATGGAACCTGGTCGACCCGTCGGCGGGACGTACTACCTCTATCGAACACTTCGAAATCTCGATCTAGAGGCGCTTGAGCAACGTTTGCTCGACGGCACGCATAACCCCGACAACGCGCTGGGCGAGAGACTGGCCCATGACGACGTCTCGGCGCGCATAGAACAACTGAAGGCCGAAATTGAACGAGAGATTCGCGAGCGACTCGTTGAAGACCGCGGTTCACAAGCTCTCGCAAAGTCAGTTCGTAAACCGTTGCCCGAGGACCTCGACGTTATGCACGCCAATCGCGAGGAGATGGCGCAACTCGAACGGGCCCTTCGTCCCCTAAGTCGCAAACTTGCGGTCCGCTTAGCGCGCAAGCGCCGTCGTCGCCGTCGCGGTCCGGTCGATCTGCGCCACACGGTGCGCAAGAGTCTTTCAACCGGCGGCGTTCCGATCGACCTTCGATTCAAACCACCGCGTCCCGCTAAGCCTGAGATCTTTGTTATCGCCGACGTGTCAGGATCGGTGGCGTCCTTCGCGCGCTTCACCCTGCACCTCGTGCACGCGATTAGCTCGCAGTTTTCCAAAGTTCGTAGTTTCGTTTTTGTGGACGGTCTCGATGAAGTAACGAGACTCTTTGACGGGGTCGAAGATCCGGCTGAGGCCGTGGCGCGCATTAACGCCGAGGCCGACGTGATTGCCTTTGATGGCCACTCAGACTACGGACGAGCTCTTGTTGTCTTTCACGATCGCTACGCGAGGGATCTCACGAAGCGCTCGACCGTGTTGATTCTCGGTGACGGACGAAACAACTACCACCAAGCTCACGCTGAGATCCTGGCGGATCTTCATTATCGGGCCAAGGCCGTCTACTGGCTGAATCCCGAACCCACGAGCTACTGGAACAGTGGTGATTCGATCATTAGCCAGTACGCGCCGTACTGCAACCGAGTGATTGAGTGTCGCACCCTTCGTCAACTTGAGGCCTTCGTGGGAGAATTGGCGTGAGTTTTGATGAGAACTTGCCGCCGGAAGGATTTCGCCAGCGGGGCCTTCCACCGACTGAGACGCGCCTGCTCTTGATCCGTCACGGAGAGAGTTACGCGAACCTTCTCGGTCTCGCTGGGGGGCCGCTCGGCGACGGAGGGCTGACCGACCTTGGACGCGCCCAAGCCGCGGCGCTCGCGCGACGTCTCGCCGCTACCAAGGAGTTGTCGAGGGCGAGTGCGTTTTACACCTCAACGTTGCCTCGGGCGATCGAAACGGGCGCCATTGTCTTTCCGGCGATTAATCCTGATCTCGTAGCCGTGGCCGATGAATCGTTAAGTGAACTCGGCGTGGGTGAGGCCGACGGACTGAGTTGGGCCGAGATTTCCCAGCGCTACCTCGCGCCCAACTGGGACGTCGACCCGTCGCTGAAGAACGTTCCTGGAGGCGAATCGCTGCTGGAGTTTTTCACGCGTTGCGTCGGCGCCATGGAGCGCATCGTCGCTCGTCATCCGAGAGAGTTGGTCGTTCTCGTGGTGCACGGTGGCCTCATCGAACAGGCAATGAAGCTTTACCAAGGATTAAGCGGCGGCGTTCGTTTGCAACCACGAATTGAAAATTGCTCGATGACCGAAATTGAGTTCGCCAGCAATCATCGTCGACTTCTTCGCTACAACGACCTTTCACCAGTCGGTGTCGCGTAGCGCTGGAGGTACTCCGCGACGTGAAAAGCCATGTCCAGACTCTGGGTGGCGTTCAGTCGTGGGTCACAGATCGACGTGTAGTTCTGGTCGAGATCGGACTCATTGAGTCTCGATCCTCCGCCCAGGCACTCAGTCACGTCATCACCCGTTAACTCAATGTGCAGACCACCGGGCCATGTGCCAAGGGCCTGATGGATCATGAAGAATTGCGAGGTCTCTGAGAGGACGTCGTCAAAGCGTCGGGTCTTTTGACCACCTGAGGCCACAAAGGTGTTGCCGTGCATCGGGTCACAGGTCCAGAGTTCGTTGCGACCCTCGTCGCGCAGAGCCTCGACGAGGGGGGGGAGAAGTTCACTGACGCGTTCGTGACCCATTCGCGAGATCAAAGTGAGGCGACCCGGCGTATTCATTGGATTAAGGACGTCGCAGAGTCGGCGCAGCTCGTCAATTCCCATGCTGGGGCCAACCTTCAGACCAAGGGGGTTAGCGACGCCACGAAGGAAGTTCACGTGCGCACCATCGAGTTCGCGCGTGCGATCGCCAATCCAGAGCAAGTGGGCCGAGCAGTCGTACCAGTCACCGGTGAGCGAGTCTCGACGCGTGAGGGCCTGTTCGTAGGGGAGGATTAGAGCTTCGTGACTGGTGTAGAAGTCAACGCCCTGTAGGGCGCTGTCATCGTGAAGATCAATACCACAAGCGTTCATGAACTGTAAGGCTCGCTCGATTTCATCCGCGATGACCTCGTAACGTTTGCCCTCTAAGGAGTTTGCGACGAACTCTTGATTCCAGGCGTGCACGCGTGACAACGCCGCGAAACCCCCCTTCGTAAATGCTCGCAAAAGGTTGAGCGTAGAGACGCTCTGGTGATAAGCGCTGAGCAGTCGGTCGGGATCTGGACGGCGCGCTTCGGCGCTGAACTCTTCTGAATTGACGATGTGACCGCGAAAGGCGTCCAGGCGCTGTCCGTCGCGCTCTTCAAAGCCGTCCGATCGGGGCTTGGCGAACTGGCCCGCGATCCGACCCACTTTAATGACGGGAACGCCCGAGGCGTAGGTGAGCGCCACCGACATCTGCAAGATGACCTTAAGCTTGTCGCGAATGGCGTCGGCGGAACTTTCGTGAAACGACTCGGCGCAGTCGCCAGCCTGAAGCAAGAATGCTTTTCTCTCAGCTACTTGGGAGAGATGCTCTTGAAGACGTCGTGCCTCGCCAGCAAAGACAAGCGGAGGCTTCGATGCGAGTTCTGCCTCGACGCGAGCGAGGTGATCAAGGTCAGGCCACGTGGGACTTTGCGAGACGTTGAACTCGCGCCAGGTGGTGGGCGTCCATTCGGCCGATGTCGTTTCCATCTACTAAGCGTAGGGGCTTGCCATCGAAGTTAACAAGCCAGTTAGGCTTTGGCGATGAAAGTACCGCGCCTCGGTCTCTTCGGCGGGACCTTTGATCCGCCGCACTTCGGTCACGTCGCAGCACTCGAAGCCGCCGCACGGAGCGGCCGATTCGAGCGACTGGAGGTGACGGTGGCCGGCGACCCCTACCAAAAGAGTACGACGCTGGTTCGTCCGGCGTCGCTTCGTCTCGCTATGGCCCACGCGGCCTTTGACGACTTGCCCCTTGTGCACGTTTCCGATCTCGAGATTCGTCGCGAAGGCCCTTCGTACACCATTGACACAGTTCGAGAGCTTTTCGAGGTGGCTGAGGCGATCGATCTCATCGTTGGTGCAGACCTAGCGATGCAGCTCGACGGGTGGCACGAGGCTGCCTTGCTCCAAGAACTGGTGGAGGTGGGAATTGTTCCTCGACCCGGCTCGATCACCCTGGAACCCTTTGGATGGCGTTGTTATGAGATTCCCATGGACCCAGTGGATCTCTCGAGTCGCTACATCCGTGCACTGGCCCCAAGCGCAGAAAACCTAAGAAAACTCATTCCGGCCGCCGTTATTCCGCTCTTTGAGGGGACCCCGGGCTAGGATCGGCTCAATGGCAGTTCGTGTTTTTGACCTGACCGAACCGCAGTCTTCACGACTGGAGGTTGTGGACGCGGCGCCGCGACGCCAAGATCTACGGCGCACGAAGCGTCGATACGCGCTTCTCGGTTTTGTTCTTCTGGCTGTTCCCTTTTTTGGCGCCCTCGCTCTGCTCGGAGTTTCCCACTGAGTGAGATCGTGACCAGCAGCGAGCTCGCTCGCGGCCCTTATTCCACCTACGTCACCACTCTCGTGAACGCGGCCGTTGTCGCAGCCGAAGAGAAAATTGCACTCGACACAGTCGTGCTGGACCTTCGCGAACTCATTGACGCATTCGACGCGCTTGTCGTCACCTCTGGTCGAAACGATCGCCAGGTGCGCGCGATTGCTGAAGAGGTTGAACGCATGGTCGAACTGGCACTCGGCGTCAAGCCCATTCACGTCGAAGGACTGACCCAGGGTGAGTGGATCGCTTTGGACTATGGCGATGTCATCGTCCACGTCTTTGATGAATCAACGCGCGAGTACTACGACCTCGAACATCTGTGGAACAGCGCGCCCGCACTGCGACCACTTCCCACCTACTAGGGATTCAAAAGCGACTGAAAGTCGCTCTTTGACGCAAGTTCCTTACGCTGCCCGTTGGGCATTAGGAGACGCTGGGGGACACCATTGGTCTCAACGACGATGCCCCTTGTGGCACCGACGTCAGAGGCCGTGAGCACTAACTGGCCCACCGCGAGAAGTTGTTCAGACACGGACAGCGTGTCTAAAGGCCGGGCAACGTTGATGTAGCCAATGTGGTTGCGAACCGAGGCCGTGAGCAACGTCAGCTTGAGGGGCAGTGCGGACGTGTACCCGACGGAGGCTTCGATTGGTGAAGGACCTAGCAATAATTGCCCGACGATCGAACGTAAGTTCGGCGGTGAAGGGACCAAACGACTCGAAGCAGCGAGGTGGCCGCTGGCGTCAACGATATAGACCGGCTTCGTGACGAAACGCACCCGGCCCCCCTTCGTCCCGGGAATGGTCTTATTCAAAAGACCAAGAGGAACTTTAAATTTTGAGACGTGAGCGGGAGTGGGATTGGTCGCCACGAGTGTGCAACTTGACAGAAGGGCCGAACCAAGGCTCAGCAACAGAAGTAAGCGGAGTTTCTTCATGCGTCGCCGTCGTTGATGATTGGTAACAGGATTTGAAAGCGAGCGCCGCCCTCAGGGCTCTCGAGGACTTGTATGGAACCGTTGATGGCGCGAACGTGGTCGCGCACAAGCGCGAGGCCGAGCCCCGTTCCTCGTGCCATACCTCTGTCGTGAGCGGCGCGGCCTCGAAAGAATCGTTCAAAGACGGCGTCACGTTCCTCTTTTGGCACACCAGTGCCCGCGTCGTCCACGTTGATAGCGAACTGGTCGTTTACTAGATCGAGGCGCACGGCTGTCGCTCCGCCGGCGTAGTGATGAGCGTTGTCGATCAAGTTGGTGATTACCCGTTCGAATCGGCGCCGATCAACCGCTACGTAAGGATCGCCGAGGGATGGTGCGAGGTCAACGGGCGGTTCGTGGACGCCGTGACGACGAGCTGCCGAGCGAACGCTCTGGCGTACGAGTTCAATGCCATCAACGGTTTCAATGACCAGAGGTACCGCTCCAGCGTCGGTGCGAGCCATCTCGAGTAAGTCGCGCACGAGCGACTGAAAGATCGACAAGTCCGCGACCAAAAGGTCCAAACTCTCTTGTCCCGCTGGTGAGAGTTCGCTTCGATGATTTTGAAGTACTGAGGCGGTGGTAGCGAGCGTGGTGAGCGGAGAACGAAGTTCGTGGCTGACGTCACTGGCGAAACGGGCGTCTCGTTCGAGCCGCTCGACGAGCTGGCTGACCATCTCGTTAAAGGACTCGGTGAGCTGTTGGACCTCACGGTCGGCTCTCGTGACCTGAAGTCGAGTTGAAAGATTGCCCTCAGCGATGGCGGCGGCCGCTAAAGAGACACGCTCGAGAGGTCGCACCGTGCGCCTCGTTACCCAAAGACCCCCCGCGATGCCAAGAAGAAAGGTCACGAGGGCGCCCGTAGCGAGTACCAAGAGCAGGACGCGCAGCGTGTTCTCGAGTGTGTTGAGCTTGAAGACCTCAAAGAACTGGGTTTCCACGGCGGGAATGGGCACGCCGACGACAAATATCAATTGGCCATTGACGTTCAGAATCTGATTAGTCGGATCACCCGCGAGCACCTTTGCGATGATCTCCGATGAGACATCTTCTGTTGCCGCGCCGCTGCTCTTCGAAAGCCACTGGTGGTGCGTTTGGACCAGCACGTTCGAGTGGGTGGCTCGTTCAATGGCGTTGAGCTCGTTGGCTAACTGCAGCGGTGCGGTGTAAAGCTGGCTTCGAACGAGCGCCGCGTTGACGTAGGTCTGTCGCAGGTCAGTCTGGCGTTGATCGTTTACAAGCACGCGGTGCACGCCGGCGTAGGTGAGCGTCGCGGCCAGGCCACTAACAATGAGGGCGCCTAGTCCAAAGGTGATCAGGAGACGAAGTCGAAGACTCCGTTGGCGCATTAGAGGACCAACTTGTAGCCAGTTCCTCGAACGGTGACGAGGTAGGTGGGACTGGCGGGGTCAGGCTCGATCTTCATTCGTAGACGTCGAATGTGCACGTCCACGAGGCGACTATCGCCAAAGTAGTCATAACCCCACACACGCTCAAGCAAGTCCTCGCGCGACAACACTCGTCCGTTCACTGACGCCAGGTCGGTGAGCAATCGAAACTCTGTCGAGGTGAGGTGAAGCTCGGATCCGTCGCGCAGTCGAACGACGCCTTCGTCGGGGATAACGCGAAGTTCACCCATCTGAAACGCGTTGGCGCTCTTGTCGGGGCGTCGACGAAGGTGCGCGCGCACGCGCGCAAGAAGCTCCTCGGGTACGAACGGCTTGGTGACATAGTCGTCGGCGCCGGACTCGAGTCCCAGCACGACGTCAGCGGTTTCATCGCGCGCCGAGACAATCACGATTGGTAGATCACTGGCCGATCGAAGCGCTTGGCAGGTCTGAAACCCTGTCATGCCCGGCAGCATCACGTCAACAATCGCTACGTCCGCGGCCATACGTGCAAAAAGGGCCACGCCTATCTCGCCCGTGGGGGCGTCATCAACACTGAAGCCCTCGCCTTCAAACATCAAACGCAGAGCGGTGCGAATGTGGTCGTCATCTTCCACAATCAAAATTCGGTGCAACCCAGCTCCTTTGGAATCTTCGCTAAGACTAGTGAATCACCCTAATGAGGCGTGACCTCACTAGCCTTAAGCCGTGTCGGCTGTTGAGAAAAACGTGCGGGCCACGTCGCGGTGGCACCTTGAGAGTTATGCCGATACCTTGCGAGCGGCTGACCGTGCCGAAGCGACCCAACGGGCCTACTCCTCGGACGCAACGGCGTACGTCCGCTGGTCCCTAGAGCGAGGGACCCTTTCGCCGCAAGAAGTGACCAAGAAGGATTTGCGCGACTATTTGGTCTTCATGACCACTCGAGGCGATGAACGAACGTCGATAATTCGCCGGCGAGCCTCGTTGCGTAGTTATTTTGCCTGGTTGGTCGAGCGTGGGCACCTCGCGACGTCGCCCGCTGCACGTCTCCTCGCGCCTCGTCCGGCTCAAAATCTGCCCAAAATCGTTGTGCGCGAGCAGCTCGACAACCTCCTCGAAGACGATTGGGGTGAAGACGAGTGGGCGACGCTTGATCGTGCCGTGTGCGAAGTGCTCTACGGTGCCGGACTACGGGTCTCCGAACTCTGCGGCCTGGAGCTTGGCAGCGTCGACTTTGCTCAGGGTCTCGTGCGCGTTATGGGAAAGGGGCGAAAAGAGCGCATCGTGCCGCTGCACAGGCGAGGCATCGAAGCACTACAACTCTGGATTGTCGATGCCCGCGAGACCATAATCCGAGCCGATTCTCCAAAAGAGGCGCTTTTTTTCAATCGTCGAGCCCATCGCCTCGGGCCTCGTGACGTGCGGCGGATCCTCGATCTTCGCGTCGCACGCGGCCACGTCCATCCTCACGCGCTTCGCCACACCTACGCAACCCATCTTGTTGAGGGCGGCGCCGATCTTCGTGTCGTCCAAGAGCTTTTGGGTCATGAAAGCCTCACCACGACGCAGATTTACACACACGTCTCTAAATCTCGCCTCCAAAAGGTCCATCGCCAGACGCATCCGCGGGGCTAGTAAATCTGAGCGAGTATCATGGTTTGGCTCTCCCAGAGTGGGCGAGCAAGTGAGTTGTCCTCGTGGTTTCGTACGGTCGCCGATTCTGGTGCTCCACGGGGTTGAAGCAACCATACGAAAGGAAACTAGATCGTGGCACTTGTCACTCTGCAAGAACTGCTGGACTCGGGCGTGCACTTTGGGCACCAAACCCGTCGTTGGAATCCCAAGATGCGTCGTTTTATCCTGGGCGAGCGCAACGGCATCTATCTCATCGATCTTCGCAAGACTCTTGCGGGCATTGAAACGTCCTACGCCTACGTCCGTGACCTTGTCGCCGACGGTGGCATCATCCTCTTCGTCGGAACAAAGAAGCAGACCCAGGGTCCCATTGAGGACTACGCAAAGGCCTGTGGCATGCCGTTTGTGAACCAGCGCTGGCTGGGTGGCATGTTGACCAACTTCTCGACCGTCGCTGGCCGCGTGAAGCGCCTGATTGAACTTCGCGCGATGGAACGTGCTGGCGACTTTGGCAACATGCCTAAGCGCGAGGCCCTGCGTCACAGTCGCGAGCTTGAAAAGCTCGACCGTAACTTGAGCGGTATTGCGAACCTCGATCGTGTGCCTGACGCCATTTTCGTCATCGACACGAAGAAAGAGCACATCGCGGTGACTGAAGCTCGCAAGCTCGGCCTGCCCGTCGTTGCCGTCGTTGACACGAACTGTGACCCCGACGTCATTGACTACGTGATTCCGGGCAATGACGACGCCATTCGCGCCGGTGCGTTGCTCTGTCGTTTAATCGCTGACGCGGTGACCGAAGGTCGCTTCATTCGTCAGAATCGTCCTGCCGTTACGGTGAGCGCTTCGGCCACCGCTTAATTCGTCCCGAGAATCAAAGAGGAGAACCAAGGTGACTATCACAGCAAAAGATGTACAGACCCTTCGCCAATCAACAGGTGTAGGCATGATGGACGCGAAGAGGGCCCTTGAGGCTAACAACGGCGACATGGAAGCAGCTACCCAGTGGCTGCGCGTGCAGGGACTGGCTTCGGCCGCCAAGCGGGCCGACCGTGAAGCCGGCGAAGGTGCCGTAGCGGTCGTGCGCGACGGATCCGTCGCGGCCATTGTTGAGTTGCGCTGCGAGACCGACTTCGTGGCGAAGTCCGACGAGTTCGTGGCATTGGCTGACGAGATTGCCGCGCGCGTCTGTGTTGACGGCGAGGTCGCCGTTTCGCAGTTTCAAGAGAACATCGAGGTGATGTTGACCACGCTGAAGGAGAACATCTCCATTGGTCGCGTGTTCCGTCTCGAGGCAGGACCGGATGAAGTCGTCGACACTTATATCCATCACCAAAGTGGTCGCGGCGTGAACGCGGTCGCGGTGGCCTTGAAGGACGCGAGCGAAGAAGTGGCTCACGAAATCGCGGTGCACATCGCTTTTGCCAAGCCGTTGTATTTGAAGCGTGAAGACGTTCCGGCTAGTGAAGTTGAGGCCGAACGTAAGACCGTTGAAGAGATCACGCTGAACGAAGGTAAGCCCGCCGCGGCACTGCCCAAGATCATCGAGGGACGACTCAATGGTTGGTTCAAAGAGCGTGTACTCCTCGAGCAGCCCTACGTCAAGGACGAAAAAGAGTCCGTCGAGAAGTTTCTCAATGGCGCAACTATTAGCGCCTACGCTCAAGTGGTCATCGGGGGATAGGACATCGTCGTGCGTCGTGTGGTCTTAAAACTGTCGGGCGAAGCTTTGGCGTCTGCTGCAAGTGATGAAACCATTGACGCTTCCACGGTCGATTTCCTCGCTCGTGAAATCTCCGCGGCGATGGAACGTGGCGGCCTCGAACTTGCGGTCGTCGTCGGTGGTGGCAATATCTGGCGTGGAGCGACGGGTGAACTCGCCGGGATGAATCGTGCAAACTCTGATCTCATGGGTATGTTGGGCACCGTCATTAATGCTCTGGCACTCCAAGATGCGATCGAGAACCACGGACGACCAACCCGGGTGATGTCGGCGATCAACATGGATCAGGTTGCCGAGCCCTACATTCGTCGTCGAGCTGTTCGCCACCTCGAAAAGGGTCGCGTTGTGATCTTTGCGGCCGGTATGGGGAATCCGTACTTCACGACCGACACGCCCGCGGCACAACGCGCGGCCGAGATCGAGGCAGAGATTGTCTTAAAGGGAACACACGGTGGCGTGGACGGCGTCTACTCAGAAGATCCACGCGTTAATCCCAAGGCCGTTAAGTTCGACGAAATCTCATTCGACGAAGTCATCGCGCGTGACCTGCGTGTCATGGACATGACCGCGATCACGTTCTGTAAAGACAACAATCTGCCGCTTCGAGTCTTTGACCTGATGGCCGCCGGTAATCTGGGTCGCGCCCTCGACGGTCGCCCCGTCGGTACGCTGGTGAAGTAATGGATAACGAACTCGTCGACCTCGTGATGGAAGACACGCGCGAACGAATGGTGCGAGCCATCGAGCACGTGAAGAACGAATTTAGCGCCGTACGAACCGGCCGGGCATCGTCCTCGTTAGTCGAGGGACTCATGATTGACTACTACGGTACCGAGACTTCGCTGAAGCAGCTCGCGAACTTTTCTGTGCCCGAGCCACGACTACTGGTCGTTTCGCCTTTTGACAAGGGCTCGATTGCCGCGATCGAGAAGGCCATTGGTAACGCCGACCTAGGTCTTACGCCTTCGAACGACGGCCAGGTCATTCGTCTGGCCTTTCCCACGCTCACCGAAGAGCGCCGTAAGTCCTTCGTCAAGATGGTCAAAGCCAAGGCGGAAGATGGCCGCGTGGCGCTGCGCGGTGTGCGTCGTCATGCCCGACAAGAGCTCGAAACACTTGAAAAAGAAGAGGGACTCTCGAGCGACGAGATCGAGCGACTCGAGAAGGTGCTCGACAAAATGACGCAGGACGAAGTGGCGGTCGTGGACGCGCTGCTCGCGCACAAGGAGCAGGAACTTCTTGAAGTCTGACGACGATTCTTTGACGAACGAACCCACTGGAGAGTTTCCGGTAGCGAGTGCTAACGACTCGCGCGTCACGGTTACCGGCGCTGAGATCGCTTCGGACCTTGTCGACGAGGCACCCGAGTTCGACCCAACCACATTTTTACCCCATTGGACCGACGCTCCGACGGGCCAAGTACCCATTGTCGTTGCGCGCGAGGCGGCGAACAGCGACGATCCCTGGTCGGCAATTCCGGCCCCGGCGTGGCGAGAAGGCGAAGCCGACTGGGTGGCACACGAAGATCAATTCGACGCGTCGATTTTGGCTGGTGACGAAAAAGTTGACGACGCTCGCCCATGGGAGTTCGTGCTACCCGAAGCTCAACTCGCCGAAGAGACGGTGATCGAAGCGCCCCGCCCCGCCCCCATGCCTGCGCAGCACACTCGCCACCGCGTCTCGAGCGATCCACTAGCCGGGCGCGCGGTTCGCCAGAGTTCGGTGAGTAGCGTCTCTCGGGCGACGGGCACAGGGGTGCTCCTTGCCATTGCTGTCTTCGCCTTCTTCATTGCTGGACCTTTGCCGCTCACGGTGCTCCTACTTGCAGCACTGGCCGTTGCTGCCGCAGAGGCCTACGCGGGATTTCGTACGCTGGGTGCTCACCCCGCAACGATTCTCGGTATCGCCGCGGTGTTAACCCTTGGCATTGCGGTCTATAACAAAGGACTCGTTGTTGTTGGTGCGGTGTCGGTGCTGCTGGTGATTTTCGGATTCATTTGGTATATGAGCGCCGAACGAAAAATTGACGTGCTCGACGGCATTGGTGCGACGATATTTGTCTACGTGTGGATCGGGGTACTTGGCTCGTACGGCGTATTGATGCTCGCGCCCAGCACGTACCCGGATCGACACGGCATTGCGTACCTCTTTGGAGCGGTGGCGCTGACGATCTGCAACGACGCCGGTGCCCTCTTTATCGGACGCTGGCTTGGACGCAGACCACTCAATCGAGTCCTCTCGCCCAGTAAGACCCTCGAGGGCACTATCGGCGGCACGATCATCACCCTGATCGGCGGCGCGCTCATTTTGCCGCGCGTCGCACCGTGGACGATGACCCATGGCGTTGAGGCTGCGGTGGCACTGTCCATCGTGGTGCCACTCGGCGATCTTTTTGAGTCGATGGTGAAGCGTACGTTGGGCGTTAAGGATCTGGGGAGATTACTGCCCGGCCACGGCGGAATTCTCGATCGCATGGACGGTCTGCTGTTCGCTTTGCCAACGATGTATTACCTCCTCCACGTTCTCAAACTGAGCTAGCGGTGACGCTTTCGCGCCGAAGCGTGGCGTTGCTGGGGGCGACGGGTTCCATTGGCGTACAAACGCTCGACGTCCTACGCCACGAGCGCGAGCGCTTCGAACTGGTGTCAATCGCTGGTGGGGAACAGTTAAGTGAACTTGCGGCGATCGCTCAAGAGTTTGACGTCAAGTCCATTGCCGTCAAGAGCGCCGATCACAAAGCGGCATTAGAAGACCTCGTCGGACGCGACGTCTCGATTGTCGTAGGCGACGAGGGACTCACCGACCTGTCCCAGAGCGCTGACGTTATCGTGAACGCAGTACTGGGCTTTGCTGGACTGCCCGTCACACTCGCGGCACTCGGCGCCGGTAAGCGTCTTGCTTTGGCGAACAAGGAGTCGCTCATTGCGGCGGCACCCTTAGTGGCGAAGGTTCGCACCAGCGCGGGCGCGGAGTTGCTGCCCATTGACTCTGAGCACTGCGCTATTCATCAGTGTCTCGCGAGTTCACAGTCTGATGTTGGCTATCCCGACGTGAAGCGACTGCTCCTCACGGCATCGGGCGGGCCTTTTCGAGGCCTCAACAAAGACGAACTGAAAGGCGTGACCAAGGAACAGGCGTTGCAACATCCCACGTGGTCAATGGGCGCGAAGATCACCATCGACTCATCGACGCTCATGAACAAGGGACTCGAAGTACTCGAGGCCTCGGCACTTTTTGGCATCGACGCTTCGCGCGTCGAGGTCGTGGTTCATCCTCAGTCAGTGGTGCATTCGATGGTTGAGTACGTCGACGGCTCGGTGCTCGCTCAACTCTCTCGCCCCGACATGCGACTTCCTATTGCGTACTGCCTCGGCCTTCCCGAGCGACTCGCTCATCATTACGGTCAACTCGACTTCACGACGTCTTTTGAGTTGAGATTTGAGCCACCGGACTTTGACGCCTTCCCAGCGCTCGCGCTCGCCTTCGAGGCAGCTCGTCTCGGCGGTGCCGCGCCGGCGTGGCTGAGCGCGGCCAATGAAGTCGCGGTCGAAGCGTTTTTGGCCGACGAGATCTTGTGGTGTGACATTGTTGCGATCGTGGCCGCGACGATGGACCACTACGTGCCCGATTCGCTGGAATCGCTGTCATCACTGTACGAAAATGATGATGTCGCACGAAAATGGGCGCGCGCTAGCCTCAAAAGGTAGCTATGCAGCAACGTTCTTCTCTTCGCCAGTCTCCTCTTACCCTGATTGTGGGCATCGTCGGGTTAGTTGCTCTGCTTACCTGGGCCGCTGGATGGGCGTTGCCCTTAGTGATTTTCGCCGTGATCGCGATGGTAATGGGCCATGAGTTTGGTCACTACATCACCGCCAAGCGTGCCGGACTTTTAGTCACGGATTTTTTTGTTGGTTTTGGTCCAATTGTCTGGTCGACAACGATCGGTGAGACCCGCTACGGCGTTCGGGCTCTCTTGTTTGGCGGCTACGTCAAGATTCCGGGAATGTCCTGGACCGATCAGATTGACCCCGCGCTCGAAAAACGCACCTATCGTGCGGCGTCGTACCCAAAGAAGGTGCTCTTCGCCTCCGCCGGGTCCTTGATGCACGTGCTGATGGCTCTAACCCTTGCCTGGGCGTCGCTTGCGTTCATTGGCACCCCGTCCGCGAGTCACGTCGTCATCGCGCAGTTCACCAAGTGGGATGGTCACACAGAGACGGTCGCCCAGCTTGCCGGCCTCAAAGTTGGTGACCAGATCGTGGCGATTGACGGAACCAAGATCACGAGCCCGACGCAGCTCGACACCGTGATCCACCAAAGCGTTGGCAAGAGACTCACGCTGACGGTTGATCGGGCGGGCAGGGATATCACGTTGCACGCAACGCCCGTTAACGGACAAAACATTGATGTCAACGGCACGCCCCTCGTGAAAAGTTCGGCCGCCCCGTCGGGCTATATCGGTGTTGAAATTGGCGAAGCGACCGTTCACTCGTCGCCTTGGGGAGCGGTGCCGAGTGCCTTTAGTTACGTGGGCTCGGCCATCTCCTCGACGGCCTCATCCCTCGTGCACGTGTTCTCACTCCACGAGTTTCTAAGTCTCTTTCACCAGATTGCCTCACCCGCCGCCGCCAACAACAAAGTCAATCAACAGACGCGTCCTGAATCGATCGTGGGCGTCGTGCGCATTGCGGTCCAGGGAGCACAGAGCGGCTGGTCAACGTTAATCGCGATTTTGGTCATCATTAATATCTTCGTCGGCGTACTCAACATGTTGCCGATTTTGCCGCTCGACGGTGGCTACGTTGCAATAGCGACGTACGAACGCCTACGAAGTAGACGCGGAACCCGGTACCACGCCGACGTCAATCGCTTGGCGCCCGTGATCTACGCCTTTATGAGCGTCTTGCTGGTGCTCTTTGCCTGCACGCTCTATCTCGACATTGTTCACCCGATTGCCAATCCTTTCAACTAGGTGATTCGCGCGCTCTCGAACACGGCAGACTAGAGGGGTGGACGTCACCGCAACTTCTTTAACGCCTCGCCGAGTGACCAAACAGATCTCAGTGGGATTTGTCAAGGTCGGAGGCGACGCACCGATATCCGTTCAGTCCATGACGACGACCAAAACTGCAGATGTCGAGGGCACTCTTCAACAGATCTACGCACTCGCCGCCAATGGCGCCGACATCGTTCGTTGCACTTGTAACGACCAAGGGGCCGCCGAGGGACTAGCTCAGATCGTGCCGCGCTCGCCGGTTCCCATTGTCGCCGACATTCACTTTCATGTCGAGATGGCCCTCGCGGCGCTCGAGGCCGGTGTCCAAGGTCTCCGTCTAAATCCCGGCAACCTTCGCAAACCAGAAGAGATCAAACTCGTCGCAAGTGAAGCGCGCGACCGCGGGGTGCCGATTCGCATTGGCGTGAACGCCGGATCCCTTCATCCCGACATCTACGAACGGTTCGGGGGCGCGACGCCTGAGGCACTCGTGGAGTCCGCTCGCATCGAGTTGGCCTACTTCGAAGAAGTTGGATTCTCTGACGTCAAAATTTCGGTGAAGGCTTCTTCGGTCGCAACGATGATCGCGGCCTATCGACTCGCGTCGGTCGCCTTCGATCACCCCTTGCACCTCGGCGTCACCGAGGCTGGACCTATGCCGGGCGGTCTTCTCAAAGGGACGGCGGGCATCGCGACGTTGCTCGCTGAAGGAATCGGCGACACGTTGCGCTACTCACTGACGGCTGACCCGGTCGAGGAAGCTCGCGCCGGGCGCCAGTTGCTCGAGTCACTAGGGCTTCGCGAGCGCAAGGGGCTTGACCTCATTGCCTGTCCGAGTTGTGGACGCGCTGAAGTCGACGTGATCAAAGTCGCGACCGAGGCCCAAGCGGCATTGAATGAGTTGAACGTCCCGCTCCAGGTTGCGGTCATGGGTTGCGTGGTGAATGGTCCCGGTGAAGCACGCCACGCCGATTTGGGCATTGCCGCAGGCAAGAAACGCGGACACCTCTTCATTCAAGGTCAAATAGTGCGCGTTGTGCGTGAAGACGAGATGGTGGATGCACTCGTTGACGAAGCGAAGAAAATCATCGCCGAAGGAATAGACGCGCGGCTCCTGGCACGTGACGTCAACGCAGCAGCTGAAGCCGAGGCTGACCGCGCGGCGCTGCTTGATGATCGTGGCGCCGACGCGAATCACGCGCAAGAACGCATCGACAAGATTCGTCGTCACGTCGAGCACTGAGAGGCTGTGTTCTAGGCTGTTGTTGCACAAAGGAGCAATGTGGCAACCCAGAGCGTTTTAACGTCTCAAGACCAGGACTTTCCACGCTGGTATCAAGACGTCGTAGCAAAGGCCGAAATGGCCGACAATGGCCCCGTGCGTGGCACGATGGTCATTCGGCCCTACGGCTACGCAATCTGGGAGCGCATTCAGTCTGAAATCGACACGCGCATCAAGGCCGCGGGTGCAAAGAACGCGTACTTCCCACTCTTCATCCCAGAGAGCTACCTCTCCAAAGAAGCTGAACATATCGAAGGTTTCAGCCCCGAACTAGCGGTCGTTACGTTCGCCGGGGGAGAGCAGCTCGCCGAACCCATCGTCGTTCGCCCTACGTCAGAGACCGTCATCGGTGAGTTCATGGCCAAGTGGGTGCAGAGCTATCGCGACCTTCCACTTTTACTGAATCAGTGGGCGAACGTCGTACGGTGGGAACTTCGCCCACGCCTGTTTCTGCGAAGTTCTGAGTTCCTCTGGCAGGAGGGCCACACCGCGCACGCGAGCTATGAAGACGCGTCGGCATACGCGAACAGGATCCACACCGAGGTCTACAACGACTTTCTGGTCAACGTCCTCGCCACCCCGACGTTCATCGGTATCAAGCCACCCAGTGAACGATTTGCCGGAGCCATTAACTCCATGACGTGCGAGGGCATGATGCGCGACGGCAAGGCCCTACAGATGGCGACCAGTCACGAACTCGGTCAAAACTTCGCCAAAGCCTTTGGCATCTTCTACCAAAGCGAAGAAGGTCAGGCTGAGCTCTGTTTTACGACCTCTTGGGGTGCGTCGACGCGCCTCGTGGGCGGGCTCATCATGGCTCACGGCGACGACAGCGGCCTTCTTGTGCCGCCACGCTTAGCACCGGTGCAGGTAGTAGTAGTTGCGGTTCGTGACGAGACTGAGGTCAATGCGGCCGCTGAAGGTGTAACGAAGTCACTCGCGGCTGCTGGCGTTCGAGTCGAACTTGATCGAGGTCGAGGAAGTTTTGGCCGTCGGGTGACCGATTGGGAGATCAAAGGTGTACCACTACGAGTGGAAGTTGGTCCTCGTGACCTGGCTCAGGGCCTCGTGACCATGGTTCGTCGCGACACGGGCGAGAAAATGCCGCGGACGCTCAACGCGTTGGCGGGCGAAGTGCCGGCACTGCTGGAGACCATACAGAGCACTCTCTTCGCGCGGGCGCTCGCACACCGAGACGAGAACACCCATGACGTGGTGTCTATCGCCGACGCGCTTGAGGCCACTAAAGACGGCTTTGCCCGTTTGGCGTGGGACGTTGTCGCGGGCGAGGGCGAACGAGAATTGAACGCCGAATCCGTGAGCGTACGTTGCCTCCAGCGCAAGGACGGCTCCATGCCGGCCAGTGACGAAGAGGGCGATCTCGTCGCTCTCGTCGCCAAGTCGTACTGACCGGCGTCAAAAGAGATTTTTCTCATCGCTCTGTAATTTTCTCCAGGCGCTTCTTGATTGTTGAACGTCACTTTGACTGCTATAATTGCTCTCTACAGTCCGCTTAGGACGATTGGACTCGTTTAAGCGCGGGCCTCGGGCCCGCGCTTTTTATTGTCTGAACGTCCGT
>Ga0208357_1000804_pt1 | contig 24142 bp, 22 predicted proteins | sample NGESurdeep092012_6_FD_184487 | JGI IMG/M metagenome (GOLD analysis project Ga0208357, IMG submission 184487) | Arctic peat soil microbial communities from Barrow, Alaska - NGEE Surface sample F52-2 deep-092012 (SPAdes) | ecosystem: Environmental > Terrestrial > Soil > Wetlands > Peat ...
GTAAGAAAATTTAAGCTGAAGGATTGTTTTGTTTTTCGGATGGGCTTCAAGGAGTCAGACATAACCCCATTCATTCAGACTTGCGAAATTGGAGAGGCCAACTATGTACCAAAGAAGGGGGCTTCCCCAACACAAGTTGCTCGCACATATCGTCTCTTTAGGGCTGCATATCAGCGCAGTGGGCTTCGGCAAGAAGCCTCTGATTGCTACTACAGGGAGAGAGTGTTCGAGCGCAAATCGTATTTTCATCCCTATTGCATAGACGAGAAGGCCTTTCGAGGGATAATCAACGGGGGGAGATTGCGGGTAGTTTTTGACGCGTACAACAGAGGTCTTTATGACAAGATGCGTCTTCGGCACGCTCTCGTCGAAACCGCAATTTCAAAGCTGAAAATGCTGACGGTTCCAAGATTTCTGATGCCATTAGCGAAGTACCGGCTTCGCTGGCTTGCATCGGCATTTGAATCCGTTCTCTGGGGATATGGCGAAAGACCGCTAAAAATACTTTCCGCTGCACTTAGCGTAATAGGGTCCTACTCTATTGCGTACCGTTTTATTGAAGGGGTCGGTGACAGGGGAGCTCACGTCAAGCTGTCGTTGTTAGATAGCGCCTATTTTTCCGTCGTAACATTCACCACTCTAGGGTATGGAGATATCAAGCCAACGACAACCTTGCTCAAGTACTTGGCGGGATCGGAAGCTCTCCTCGGAGCATGCATGATAGGGCTGGTTGTGGCTGGATTTTCTAATCGCAGTAAGTATTAGGTGTCCCTAGGGCGCGGGCGACGGTGTTTTGGGAGTGCATACACACCGCATAGGTCCTGTTAAACGCTGATATGTGTGCTCATTTCAGGCGCCGTGGAGTCTCGATTGGCGGGAGCAGGCCAATGCAGTTATCGGCTCTTGGGTTTTTGTGTTTCGTCGACTTTAAGGTTGCGTTGGTGAAGAGCGTCGATTGGGGGCTGCGTTAGGAGGATGGGGTGAGGGCGGCTAGGGTTTTTTCGAGGGTGGCGGGGTCTTCTATGTTGGTGGTGGAGAGGGCTCGGGCTCCCGTCTGCAATTCTTGCTTAAAGATTTGTCGGTTGAGGCCCGAGAGGACTTTGCCGGGGCCTACTTCGATGTAGTGGGTGACGTTCGAGAGCTGGAGTTGGTGGATGCACTGGACCCAGCGGACGGCTCCGGTGACCTGGCGGACGAGGGCGTCGCGGAGGTCGTCGGCGTGGATGTGGAGATGGGCGTCGATGTTGCAGACGACGGGGAAACGCGGGTGGTGGAAGGCGACCGAGACCATCTGTTCGGCGAGCTGGAGCTGGGCGGGCATCATGAGCGGGCAGTGGAAGGGAGCGCTGACGGGGAGCATGACGGTGCGCTTGGCACCTAGCTCCTTGCAAAGCTCGGCGGCCCGCTCGACCGCGGCTTTGGAGCCGGAGATGACGGTCTGGTCGGGGGAGTTGAGGTTGGCGGGGGTGACGACCTCGTTGGGCAGGCCTTCGACGTTGCGGAGCTGGGCGGTGACGCCGGCGCAGGTGGCTTCGATGTCGGGGAGGTTGAGGCCGAGGATGGCGGCCATGGCTCCCTGGCCTGGGGGGACGGCGGACTGCATGAACTGGCCGCGGGCGCGGACGGTGCGGACGGCGTCGGCGAAGGAGAAGGTGTGGGCGGCGACGTTGGCGGAGTACTCGCCGAGGGAGTGGCCGGCGGCGTAGGCGATGGAGAGGTGGCGGGCGTGGAGCTCCGGTTCGAGGACCCGGAGGGCGGCGATGGAGACGGTGAGGATGGCGGGCTGGGTGTGCTCGGTGAGCTTGAGGGTGTCTTCGGGGCCGTTGAAGATGATGTCGGAGAGGGCGAAGCCGAGGGCGTCGTCGGCCTCTTCAAAGACGGCGCGGGCGGCGGGGTAGGCGTCGTAGAGGGCGCGGCCCATGCCGACGGTTTGCGAGCCCTGGCCGGGGAAGAGGAGAGCGATCTTGGGAGTTGCGGCGGTTTCGGGGAGGGGGTTCGTCGTCGTGCTCATGGAGATAGTTTAGCTAGTTTCGGGGGTTGACAATTCATAACTATTTGGTTATGGTTTCGACATGCCAGCTGCTGCCAGCTCGGTCTTCAAGGCGCTTGCCGACCCGACGCGGAGAGCTATCTTCGAGCGGTTGACGCGCGAAGGGGAGCTGACGGTTCATGTTTTGACGCATGATGCGGGAGTGTCGCAGCCGGCGGTGTCGAAGCATTTGACCGTGCTGAAGCGGGCGCGGCTGGTGTGCGATCGGCGGGACGGGCGCGAGACGCATTACCGCGCGGAGCCCCGGGCTCTGGAGCCGCTGGTAGATTGGATGAGCTTTTACGGTGTGTTCTGGCGGGATCGTTTCAGCCGCCTGGAGGATGTTCTGGAAAGGATGGAGCCGTGAGCGAGACGCGTTCTGTTGTGGTTGAGAGAGAGTTTGCGTATCCTCCGGAGAAGGTTTGGAGGGCGCTTACGGAGGGCGATTTAATTGCCCAGTGGCTGATGGAGAATGACTTTCAGCCGGTGGTTGGGCGTCGGTTTGAGTTTCGGTCCACGCCGATGCCGCAGTGGAATGGCGTGATCGGCTGCGAGGTGCTGGTGATGGAACCGCACCAGCGGCTGGCGTATAGCTGGGGGGCGCTGGGGCTGGAGAGCGTTGTGGCTTGGACGTTGACTCCGACGGCAGGCGGCACGCTGGTAAGGATGGAGCACTCTGGCTTTGGCGCGGATCAGGACGCTGCTTTCAAGGGCGCGACGTATGGCTGGCAGAAGTTCATTGGCGGACTGGAGAGCGTGTTGGCGGCTCTACCTGAGAGGAGAGAAAGATGAAAGCGAAGCTCTGGTTGTATTGGGTTTGCACCGGACTGGTCGTGTTTGCGTTCCTTCCGGGCGGTGTGTTTTATGTGATGGGCGCGCCGCAGGCGGTGACGGGCGTGGAGCAGCTGGGCTTCCCTGCTTACTTCGTGACATTCCTCGGCGTCTGGAAGATTCTGGGCGCGATTGCGCTGCTGGTGCCGGGGATGGGACTGGTGAAGGAGTGGGCGTATGCGGGGATGGTCTTCGATCTGACGGGGGCGATGGTTGCCGTTGCGGTTACGGGGGGTGCGTGGTGGCACGTGCTTGCGCCGCTGGTGGTGCTGGCGTTGGTGGTTGGATCCTGGTGGCTTCGTCCGGCGAGCCGGAGAGTTGCCGGCGAAGCGGGACGGTTGGAGGCTACTCGGTGATGGCTATTCGATGATGCCGGTGACGAAGGTTCGTTCGGCCTGCGGGGTGACGAGGCGGTAGAGAGCGAACTGGCGGCTGGATTGGGCGCGGAGCTCGAAGAGGAGGCTGCCGCGGTGGCTCCAGTCGGGGTCGACGACGTCGACGAGGCGGAACCAGGGGGTGCGGTCGAGGTGGGTGGCGTCGGTGACCGAGCTGAGCGCGACCTGCAGAGTGCCGGAGGGCAGAGGCTGGGCGACGAGGGTGAGATAGACAGGGCCGCCGTCGGGGATGGGGGTCTCGGCGGAGTAGACGAAGGTGGGGAGGCCGTCGTAGCTGAGGGTGTAGGCGTGGACGTCCTCGTTGACCAAGGGGACGGGCGGCGGGGCGGCGACTTTTTTGGTGCGGGAGTGCGCGGTGTGGGTGGGGTGCGCGGGTCTCTTCGGTGGAGTGGTTGAGGAGGTAGCAGCGGAAGTGGAATTGAGCTTGTTGGTGGCGATGTATTGAGCGAGAAGAGGCTGGGCGAGGGCTTCGAGGGCGGTGAGGGTCTCGGCTCGCTCGGTGGAGGTGGCCCACTCGCGGGTGAAGAGGTGGGGGTCGCGGTCGACGGGATCGGAGACGGCGACGGCTTGATGGAGGTTGGGAGGTGTGCCGATGAGCTGAGTGGTGGTGACGGCGTCGGCGGGGACTCCGCGGCGGAGGATGGGGCGGTTGGGGTCGTCGTTGAGCGATGTGTTGGGGGGTGTGACGTAGCCGAGCTCTTTCTTGCTGTCCTTCTTCGACTCGGTGGCGTCGGCGGGGTCACGGTGACGGAGCGTGGGGCGGTCTGGATCGTAGTCGGGTGCGGGGTTGGTGGTGGTGGGAGCGGTGGGCTTGGTCGAGCTCGACGGGGTGGTGGATGTGGCCGAGGGCTGACGACGGATGAAGTGCGGGCGGTCGTCGGAATCGGAGTCAGTGGAGGCGATGACTACGGGGGGCTTTATGGCGTGGAGGGCGGTGGCTTTGGCTTCCTGGGCGAGGGTGAGGAAACGGCCGTAGCCGTACCAGGCGCCGAGAGGATTGTCGTCCGAGACCGAGCGGCGGGTAACGATGTTGCGGGCGTACTCGAGGTCGAGGGTGCCAATGCTCTGGCCGGCGCGCTCGATGGAGTAGACGTCGCCGGTCTGGAGGACGAAGGGGACGGGTTGGGCGAGGTAGACGCCGGCATCCTGAAAGTGGCCGTTGATGAAGAGCGAGATGGGGATGAGACGGGCGGCGGTGGGCTTGGGGAGATTGCCGGTCCACTCGTAGACGCCGATGGCGCGGGTGACCTTGTCGGGCGCATCCACTTTGTGGGTCTGGGCGCAGAGGGGTGAACACAGAATCGCGCTGAGGCTGAGAAGGGCGCAGATGGAAGAGCGCGGGTGCATGTCTGCGAGTTTAGACGAGGTTCATGGTGTTGCGGTTTGGCGGAGGAGTTGTTTGTGTTCCCGCATGACAAAAGCCGCGCGTGCTGTCCTAAGCTCGCGCGGCTCTACGCACAGTCAGTCAACGAATCGGCAGCAGAGTCAGCCGAAGAATGAGATCGGTTTCAACCAGTGGTTAGCGGTTGAAGTTCACTTCTTCTTCTTCCTCGACGCCATAGCGCCGGAGGAGATTTGGCAGGTTCTGCGAGAACGCCGCACGCGGCATCACGACATCGCATCCAGCCTCCGTCGCCTTCGCCTTCAGATCACCCTGCAAATGCGAGAGGAACCCGACAATCGATGCGGTCCGCTTCAGCTTGGTCTTCAGCTTCGGAATCAACGTCAGCGGCTTCGCGTTCGCGTTGTTCAAGTCGAATACGATCAGCGCCGGCTTGTTCTCGTCGCCATCGGTCATCGCCGCCAGAGCTTCCTTCTCGTTCTTCACGAACGCCACTTTGACGCCCAGTTTCTTGGCCGTCTCCTGGATCTTCGCCTGGAAGAACAGCTCCTCGATGAAGAAGTAGATGTGCGTCTGGGCTCCCTCGGGAATCGGAATCGGCCGCGGCATCGAGCGGTCGATCGGCTGCGAATCGCCGGTATGGCGATGTCCGCTTCTGCGGCCCTGCAGTTGGATCGTCGAGGGTGGTGCATCCCCGAACTCGCCACCCACACGATAGCTGTGGTCCATCGGACCTACAAAGCCGCGGTCGCGCTGCTGTCCTCCACCGCCGCCCTTGTTCTTCCGCTTGAATCCGCCACTCTGGTTGCCGAAGTTGTCTGGGCGATAGCCATTTCCTCCGCCGAAGCCGCCCCCATTACTGCTCGGGGCGCTGGCATCCGCACGAAAGTCGTTCCCGGGATTCTCACTCCGGCCACCGCCGCCAGTGCCCGGCCGCCGCTCGCGGTCACGAAACTTCTTCTTCCAGCGCTTACCGGCCGGGCCCTGACCCTGCGGCTGACCATTGGTCTGCTGAACACCAGGCTGCGCTCTCCTTGCCTGTTGCGGCGCAGCTGAGGCTGCGAGCGCCAGGCTCTCGCCCTCCATCACCTGCGGAACAGGCTGAGGACCCGCGTTCTCATCCCCCGCGGCAGACGGCTGTCCGTCGCCACCAACCTTGCCCTTCCGCTTACGACGGCGACGGCGGCTGCTCTTACTCTGGCCCATTCCTGGGCCAGGCTGGCCTCCGTCACTCCCGTCCCCTGAATCCGAAGACTCAAAGTCCGAGTTGCCGAAGTCTTCCCCGCTATACTCCTCCGCCGCGTTGTACGACGAAGCTTCTACTGCATTCTGCTCTGACATGGTGCTGTGTTTTCCCCTTGCAATTGGGTGCCTGAAGAGCTCCGGACGTACCCCTGTACCTGTCCTCCAGCCCAACGTGGGCTCGGACCGCACTGTAACCGAAACGGGTCAATCTTCGTCTCTTTCAAGCGTTGACTCAAAGATGATATGTCGTACCGTGCCAGCAGACGTTGTCTCAGCGCTATGCGCCATTCGACCACTCCTGGCCCGCCTGCCACACCCGGCAAACGGCTTCCTGTTGCTCCACTACACTTCGTTCCAAATCCATCCTGGATTCCAAATCCGTCCTGGATTCCAAATCTATCCTGGGGACCAGAACTTTCTACCAGCACCCAAAATCAGCTCAGCACTTATAACTACACTTTGGCTCAGCTTCTCTAACGCATCCGGGGAACGACTATCGTATTTCCCTAAATCTGATTGAACCTCATCTTCGTCCCGATAGGAGTAAATCTCCATCGGCTGACGCTGGGCACAAACTGCGATCCTCGCAACCCTTGTGCCTCGGTCGGTTTCTCCGGGCCATCGCGGGAACCCACTCTTCGGTCTGAAGGCTCATCTGGATGGTGACCCCACCGGATGACTCACGGTGCGACATGGAACCCTGAGCCTTCGGAACAACCCGATATTACGCTTGATGAACCAGAAGTGCAACAACTAATGAGCAACTTTGTACTATAACGTACCCCACACGCTCCCCTGAACAGATCCTCAAAAGGATATGGAGGGCGACTCCGCCCGAAAGCCGTGGGGCCATCTCCCCTCCCCGGAAGACGGCCCTCAGCCCCTAACAGCCAGTCGCTGGCCTCCAGAATGATTCCCTCAAAGATTAAATCTTCAATGGGAATTTGCTCGGCGGGGGACACTCCTCTAAAAGGGGGTATCTTCAACCCATTGCCCTGAAACTTCCGGGGCGACCGAACATCCGTCATGCAAGCACGCCAGTCAGCGACTTGATACCGAACAATTTGATAAGTAGCAATCCTCGTACCAAAGTCAAAACTGTCATATTGACCGATAAATCCAAGAATCGCCCGGCGAGGGCCACCAAAAATCGGAATTATCGGCGCTCAACCTCCGTTTTTCGGAAGAGTCTCGTGCTGCCGTCTCTTGATAATCTCTTGAAAAGTTGGTTGGAGACAGTTTGACCGAGCCTCAGAGGTCTCCTATAATTGCGGACAGCCGACTTCCTTCTCGCGCCCGCGACCCTCTCCTTTCATTTCATGAGAAAGAGCAAGCTGGCAACACCCTTAGGTGTTCCGCGGGCGGAGGAAGGTGCAGCAGCCTTCCCAGCGGCGCCTTGCGCCGGGAGTGACCCAGCCGAAATCTCCGGAATCCGGATCCTTGTAAGGAGTCTCAAACACCGCATGAACCGCACCCTTGTCTTAGCTACTGCTTTGGCCACCGGCCTCGCAGCCTCCTCCCTCCTCGCCCAAGCCCCCGCCACAGCACCCGCTACAGCAGCAACTCACTCGGCTGCCGTTGCCCCACCCCAGGCCATCCCCGCAAAGGTCGCGGTCATCGCGTTCGAGCAGGGTGTAGTTGCTACCAATGAGGGTCAAAAGGCCGTCGCTGACGTGCAAAAGAAGTTCGAGCCCAAGAAGGCCGCGATTGATGCCGAGTCGGCCGAGGTTGAATCGCTCAAGAAGCAGTTACAGGCACTCCCTGCAACTACCTCCGACGAAGAGCGCGGCAGCCGCCTGAAGGCCATCGACACCAAGGAGAAGTCTCTCCAGCGTGACGTTGAGGAAGCCCAGACTGCCTACAACAGCGATGTCCAGGAAGCCTACGGCAAGGTTGCCCAGAAGTTTGGCGGAACCGCCGTCAAGTACGCCGAGGAGCATGGCTTTACGGTGCTCTTGAATATCGGCGGACAGCAGCAGCTCCCGACCGTGCTCTGGTGGCAGAAGGAGACCGATATCACCGAGGCCGTCGTCAATGCCTACAACCTCGCGTCTGGCGTAGCCGCACCGACACCGTCGGCTCCTACACCTCACCGCACAACGCCTGCCGCTCCCCACAAGTAGTCGGCAGCAGCTTCGCAACAAAAGAATGGAGGCCCTCGGGCCTCCATTTCTTGCGTTGGGCATGCAGCTTCAATCGTTCTCTGCTGTCGCGGACTACTCTTCGCCGACCTTCAGCACGGCAAGGAACGCTTCCTGCGGAATGTCGACTTTGCCGATGCGCTTCATCCGCTTCTTGCCTTCCTTCTGCTTGTCGAGCAGCTTGCGTTTGCGGCTGATGTCGCCGCCATAGCACTTGGCAATCACGTTCTTGCGGATGGCCGTCACCGTCGATCGCGCGATGATCTTCGAGCCAATCGCCGCTTGAATTGCGACCTCGAACATCTGCCGCGGAATCAGCTCGCGCATCTTCTCCACCAGGACCTTGCCCCGGTCGTACGCAGCATCGCGATGCACGATCAGGCTGAGCGCATCCACCGGGTCGCCGCCAATCAGAATATCCATCTTCACCATCGGCGAAACCCACGTCCCAGCGAGGTGATAGTCGAGCGACGCATAGCCGCGCGATACCGACTTCAGCCGATCATAGAAGTCCAGCACAATCTCATTCAGGGGCAGCTCGTAGGTCAGCATCACGCGCGTCTCAGAGACGTACTCAATATTCTGCTGTCGCCCGCGCTTGTCTTCGACCAGCTTCAGGATGTTGCCGACATACTCCTCGTTGGTAAGGATCTTTGCGATGATCACCGGCTCGTCAATCTGTTCAATCTCGCTTGGATCAGGCCAGCGCGAAGGATTGTCCACCGTGACCACGCTGCCATCGGTCAGCGTGATGATGTACTGCACGCCCGGCGCCGTGATGATCAGGTCGAGGTTGTACTCGCGCTCCAACCGCTCCTGGATGATCTCGAGATGCAGCAGACCGAGGAAGCCGCAGCGAAATCCGAAGCCCAGCGCTACTGAAGACTCCGGCTCGAAGTTGAAGCTCGCATCGTTGAGCCGCAGCTTCTCCAGCGCGTCCCGCAGCATGCCATGCTCATGCGAGTCGACCGTGTAGAGGCCCGCGAAGACCATGCTCTTGATGTCTTCAAAGCCCGGCAGCGCCTCTGCACAGGGCCGGTCGACGTGCGTGATCGTGTCGCCCACCTTGGTGTCTGCAACGTTCTTGATCGTCGCAACAAAGAAGCCAACCTCGCCCGCGCTGAGCTCTTCGAGCACGACAGGCTTCGGCGTCATCACGCCCATCGACTCCACGTCGAACTGCCGCCCATTGGACATGATCTTGATGCGGTCGCCCCTGCGCAGCCGCCCATTGATAATGCGAGCCAGCACGATCACTCCGCGATACGCATCGAACCACGAATCAAAGATCAGCGCCTGCAGCGGAGCTTCGGCATCACCCTTCGGCGGCGGTAGAAGCATCACCACGGCTTCCAGAATGTCGGCAACATTCAGCCCCGTCTTGGCGCTCACGCACACCGCATCCGACGCGGGCAGCCCGACTGACTTCTCGATCATCGCCTTGGTGCGCTCAATGTCTGCGCTCGGCAAATCAATCTTGTTAATGATCGGAAGAATCTCAAGACCACCGGCGATGGCCAGGTAGGCATTCGCGAGCGTCTGCGCCTCTACTCCCTGCGACGCGTCGACCACCAGCAGCGCACCCTCGCACGATGCCAGCGAGCGCGAAACCTCATAACTGAAGTCCACGTGGCCCGGCGTATCGATAAGGTTCAACTGATACAGGTGCCCATCGGAGGCCGTGTACATCATGCGCACCGTATGCGCCTTGATGGTGATCCCTCGCTCACGCTCGAGGTCCATCACGTCGAGCACCTGCGCCTGCATCTCGCGCGAGGTCAGACTTCCGGTCAGCTCGAGCAGCCGGTCCGAAAGGGTGGATTTGCCGTGGTCAATGTGCGCGATGATCGCGAAGTTGCGGATGTACTTGGGGTCCATTGTGAATACGAAAGGCCTAACCTCCATCTTAACACTCACGGCAGTCAAAAAAGCTGGGTGTCCGGAGATGCCAGACGCTATCTCCGCGTGGCAGAGTATCTATGCGCTCAGTTTTCATCAAAAGGAACATCCATGAACCTCTCCAATCCGCGGGTGACCCGACGAAGATGGATCACGCAGGCCGCCAAAGTCGCCGGCGGGGCTGCTGCATCGACCCTCTTGCCTTCAAGTATGCTCAGCGCCGCTGCCCAATCTCCAGCCGCTTCGGCCACATGGGTATCCACGACGGCGACATCACCCTGGCAGCAGCAACCTCTCCGTCCCTCCGGCTGGCGATGGGACACCCTCGACGCGTGGGTAGACCTTGCGAGCGCCAACGCCGCAAGCCCCGCCATCGAAGGCTTTGGCGCCTGCTTCAACGAACTCGGCTGGACTTCCCTGCAGGCCCTCCCCGACGATCAGCGCGAGACCATCTTCAAAGAACTCTTCTCGCCCGGAGTCGGCGCCAACTTCACGCTCTGCCGCATGCCCATCGGCGCCAACGATTTCTCGCGCGGCTGGTACTCCTACGACGAGCAGCCCGGCGACTTCGCGCTCGACCACTTCAGCATCGCCAACGACCTTGAGACGCTCGTGCCGTTCATCAAGAATGCTCAACGCTATAACCCCTCGCTTGAACTATGGGCGTCGCCCTGGAGCCCGCCGAGCTGGATGAAACACAATGGGCACTACGCCGCGCAGATGCAACGCCCCGGCCTGCCGCCCAACGGACTGAAGCCTGACCAGGTCGGCAAGGAGGGCACCGACCTCTTCATCCTCGAAGACAAATACCTCAAGACCTACGCGGCTTACTTCGGTCGCTTCATCGATGCCTATCGACAGCAGGACGTCTCCATCGGCATGGTCATGCCGCAGAACGAGTTCAACTCCGCGCAGCCGTTCCCAAGCTGCACCTGGACCCCTGCGGGCCTCGCAAGATTCCTCCGCTTCCTCGGTCCCGAGATGTCGCGCCGCAATGTGGAGATCTTCTTTGGCACCCTCGAACGAGGTAGCGAAGCTCTGCTGGAAGCCGTGTTAGCCGACCCCGACGCTGGCCCGTACATCAAGGGTGTGGGCGTGCAATGGGCGGGCAAAGGTGCAGTCGCGGCGATCCACGCCGAGCATCCAGCACTGAAAATCTATCAATCCGAGCAGGAGTGCGACGACGGCAAAAATGATTGGACCTACGCCGGCTACTGCTGGGACCTGATGAAGTATTACCTTCGCAACGGAGCCAGCGGCTACATGTACTGGAACCTTTCATTGGAGCGCGGCGGAGAAAGCCATTGGGGCTGGCCGCAAAATTCACTGATCACCGTTGATCGCGAATCGAAAACCTACGCCTTCAATCACGAGTACTACCTCCTGAAACACGTCAGCCACTTCGTCCAACGCGGAGCGAAACGCCTCAATGTTCGCGGCACCTTCGACGACGCCCTCGCCTTCCTCAACCCGGATCGAAGCGTCGTCGTGATTCTCCGAAATGAAAGCGCGCAGGAGAGAGCGATCGACCTCACTATTGGCGAGCAGAAGATTAGTGGCTCGATGCCAGCGGACTCCTTTAGCACCATGGTGCTGCATCCCAATACCTGAAACCGTCCAACCAGAATGTTCCTGGAGCGTCCAACCCTTACAATGAGAAGGTTGATGGTTATCTTGCGAACTACCTCCCTTTTCGGGCGCTGCACCGTTGCCCTGGCATCCGCCCCGTTGCTGCTCCTGGCGCTCATTGGATGCGCTGGCGCTGGCGCCGGCCACAAAGCCTCTCCTGGCAGTGCTCCCTCCAATGCCACGGCACCCGCGTTGCAAGCGGAACAAGCCGCGGAGCAGGCCCGGCAAGCCGCACAGGCCGTCATTGCGGCGCAGCACGCTCAGAAGGTACAGGCACTGATCGATAAGGCCGAGGCCAGCTATAAATCCGGCGTGGATAACTACCACGCCAATCATCTCGATGCTGCCCGTCAGGACTTCGACTTCGCTGTTGACACCATGCTCTCGAGCGGCATGGATCTTAAGAATGATCCGCAACTTTCCGATGAGTTCGACCGGCTGCTCTCCTCGATCAACTCGCTCGAACTCGCGGCTCTCAAGCAGGGCAACGGATTCTCTCCGAAGATTGAAGAGGCACCGCTGGATGCTGCGAACGAGGTAACGTTCCCCTCCGATCCAGCGCTCGTTGGCAAAATCGCAGCGGAGTTGAAGACGACCCAGTCCGATCTTCCCCTGGTGGTAAACGACTACGTCGCTGGTTGGATCAGTTACTTTACCAACTCACCTGCCGGGCATGCGCACCTGGTACGTTCCCTTGAGCGCGCCGGAAAATATAAGAAGATGATCTCGAAGATCCTCCGCGACCAGGGTGTTCCCCAGGACCTGATCTATCTTGCCGTCGCGGAATCCGGCTTTCAGCCTCAAGCGATGAATGGCAGTTCAGGAGCCGGTGGCATGTGGCAGTTCATGCCGCAGGGTGGCTACGGTCTGGAGCGCAACGGCTACTTCGACGAGCGCTTCGATCCCGAGATGTCCACCATTGCCTACGCGAAGTACATGAAGATCCTCTACAACCAGTTCGGTGACTGGTATCTCGCCATGGCCGCTTACGACTGGGGTCCAGGTCGAGTGCAGCATGCCGTCGCGAAGACAGGCTACGCCGACTACTGGGAACTCTACCGCCGGAACGCCCTTCCGGGTGAGACGAAGAATTACGTTCCGGGTATCATCGCCGCTGCCATCATGGCCAAGAACCCCAAACTCTACGGCCTTACCGATGTTGTTCCGGACGCCCCGGTACTCTCGGACGAAGTCACGACGACCTACGCCATCGACATGCGTCTTGTAGCCGACCTCACGGAATCGACCGTTCCCGAGATCGTTGCGCTCAACCCCGCGCTGCTTCGCCTCTCCACACCGGGTGACATTCCCTACGTGCTCCACATTCCGCCCGGCACGCACGACATTTTCCTCGATCGCCTCAAGAACATTCCCCTGGAGGACCGAGATAGCTGGCGTTTCCACGTGATGCAGGAAGGCGAGACGCTTGATCAGGTCGCCACCGCGCTTCACGTCCGCGCCTCCGAAGTCGCCTCCTACAATGACGTCACCGCGGCCCAGCCAGTTGAGACCGGCGACGAACTCGTCATTCCGATCGCCGCCAGCCGCAGCCTCGCTCCAGGCCAACGCTATAAATTGCGCCGCTCCGATACACTCGTAACCGTTGCCGATCGCTTTGGCGTTACCGTCGAACAACTACGCAGATGGAACCACCTCTCGTCCAGTCGCGTTGCCCCTGGCCGTTCGCTCTACGTTGTCGAGCCCATACGCCTCGCACCAAAAACTCGTGCAAGGCGCGGACATCACACTCATGCTGGGTCCAATGCACACAGCCGTTCCCGCAGCACCGCCTCACGCAAAGGAAGTTCTCATTCGCACCGTAGTTCACGCTCTTCGCGGACCACAAAGAAGAAGAAGACTTCGTGATTGCGATCACCTTCCAAGGATGCGTTTAGGAACTCGGGTTAAAAATTATGCACTGCCTCAAAAAAGGTGCTTGCTATTTCATAGCTCCGCGCGTAATCCTGTTCATGTCATTCCTGTGAAGATCGCGCATCTAACTTAATGCGATCTCTGCTTCGAGTGATGTAGCAAGATCGAACAGTGCGGTTCAGCGCCACGCCGGTAACGAGTAGCTGGAGAGAAAAGTATGTTGCACGACGACGAAACCATCAAGCTTTACGCCGCAGGCTATGACGACGACAACACCGACGAGGTGATCGATATCGACTCTCTCGACGAAGAAGATGAGGAAGAGGAAGAGGAGTTCAACGTCGTCATCATCGAACATGCCGAAGAGGCGGAACTCTTTGCGGCACCTCCTTCCCCGGTGGAGCCCTACCAGCCGCCCACCAGACTCTCGGTCGATCCCACCCCCAGTATTCCCACGACAGTAGCTGCGCCAGCATCCAAGAAGGTACCGGCCAAAAAAGCTCCGGCGAAAAAGGTTGCTGCGAAAAAGGCTGCGGTGAAGAAAGCTCCCGCGAAGAAAGCTCCCGCGAAAAAAGCTCCTGCGAAAAAAGCTGCAGCCAAGAAGGCTGCGGTGAAGAAGGCCGTCAAGAAAGCTCCGGCGAAAAAGGTTGCTGCGAAGAAAGCCGCGCCGAAGAAGGCCGCGCCGAAGAAAGCAGTGAAGAAAGCTGCCCCAAAGAAAGCCGTCAAGAAGGCTCCCGCGAAGAAGAAAGCTGCGGGCAAAAAGATTTTAAGTTCTGCCGCGAAATCAACACGTGCTCTGCGCGGCGGTAAGGCTGCCCCTAAAAAGGCAGTCGGCAACAAGAGCACAAGCAATAAAAAATCAACTATGAGAGGTAAGACCTTGGCAACGAAGAAAGCAGTAAAGAAGGCAGTAAAGAAGGCTCCCGCGAAGAAGGCCCCTGCAAAGAAGGCTGTTGCGAAGAAGGCCGTCAAGAAGGCTCCTGCGAAGAAGGCCGTCAAGAAGGCCGTCAAGAAGTAGTCTTCCTAACCGAATACAAGGCAAGCAAAAGCGCCCGGTCCCTCTCACGAGGTCCGGGCGTTTTTGCGACTTCTCACAAAGGTTTGTTGCAGGCCAGTTACTTCTTCATTGCCGCGATCGTTGCCAGTACATCCCCGCTATGCGCCTGGATATCCTTGACCTCCCACTGCTTCACCACCTTGCCCTCAGGAGAAATCAGGAACGTATCGCGTTCCGCGTAATGCATCGGGCCAAATGATTTGATGGGCACGCCATACGCTTCAATCACCTTGTGGTTCGGATCAGCAAGCAACTTGAACGACAGCGAATCCTTGGTGCAAAAAGTCTTGTGGCTTTCAACCGTATCCAGCGACACGCCAAGCACAACCGCATTCAACGCCTCATACTTTGACGTATCACGCTGAAAATTATGCGCCTCGATGGTGCATCCGCTGGTCATGTCCTTGGGATAGAAATACAGCACCACCCACTTACCCTTGTAGTCACTCAGCGATACCGGCTTGTCTTCCTGCGAGGGCAGCGTAAAGTTCGGCGCCACCGAACCAATCGGCGCCAGATCGGCGGCCGCAACCGCATTCCGTGTCAGCGCAAAACTGCCCGCCAACGCTACTGACAATCCTGCTGCGATCCAACGTTTCCGAAGCATGGGAGTTCTCCTGGGGCGCATCGTTAAGTACCGAATCTTCGCCAACCGCAATTTTACGCCACACCGGTCCACCCCCGGTTACAGGATCAAAGTGTCGACGCGATTTGTATAGCCTCTCCAAGTATCGCGATCCCGGCCGCATTCGCAGCAGCGATCATCGCCGCGCGATCGAACAGCAGCGTGCGTCCCGCCTCCACACACAAACAGGTCGCTCCCGCCGCCCGCATCGCGTCAATCGTCGGAACGCCCACCACCGGCACATCGAACCGCATATCCTGGTTCGGCTTGGCCACCTTCACCACCGTCAGCCTTCTCTCCAGCGTGCTGGCCTCTTCCCCCAGCGTACGAAAAATGGCCCCTGCACGAGCGATCGTTGCATCGGTCCCCTCCATTGCCTCCACCGCTACGCAGGCTCCCGCCGCGATCACCACCGTCTGCCCCAGATCGAAGCCCGCGATCCCGCGCGCCACCTTCAACCCGTACTCGATATCTCCTCGCTCCGTCTCATCCGGCCCGCGTTCGGTCAGCACGCCGACGGGGGCGAGCATCGGTTCCAGAAACGCGGTCGACGACATCAGCGTGATGCCCTCATCCTCCAACACCTTCGCCACCGCACCCAGCAGCATATCGGTGTTGCGAGTCCGCAAATTCAGCAGCAGTTTGGCCAGCCGCCAATCCGGTCGGATGCTCGAAAAAATCTGCTTGTGTTTCACCTGGCCGGCCATCACCGCGCGCGTCACACCCTCGCTCTTGAACATTTCGATCAGCCGTGAAAGCTCCCCCAGCGAGAGCCAATGCACGCGAACATCATCCGGCTCACGCGCCGCCCGCTCATTCATCTCCGGCGAAGTTTCTTCCTTGATCGCGGCGACCACCACCCGCAACCCCAGTGCCCGCGCAGCATCCAGCAGCAGAAACGGAAACCGCCCATTGCCCGCAATCAGCCCGAGGTTAGGCAACTTCACGAAACCCGGCAGCGAACCAACGATTAATACTCTCGAAAGTGTTCTCGTGGTGCAGTAGTGAAGGGTTCAGTTCACGCAGCTTGGCAAGCGAAATGGAGATTTGCCCATTTGACGTATCCCTGCGTCCGCGCAAAAGTTCCTCTGGAAAGCGTCCGTTGTAAATCTCTTCGAACCCTCGATCCGTCAGCTTCAGAGCTAAAAGAATTTCAGCCGGCTTCCTTGGTGCGAGATTGGACCAGCGGAAACCAAATGAGTTGCCATTTGCACCTGTCAACTTGATCTGTACGGACCTGCCATCCTGAGTATGGGCATCCACTTGAGGCGTGCTGCTCGGCTCAAGCAGCACGCCGTAAATGTACTCGGCGACCACCTCACCGATACTACCCACCAAATGACCATCTGGAGTGAAGGCGCGACCCTTGAATAACGTATTAAGACGCTTGGTTGTTTTCAAAAGGTCACCGATTAGCGCAGGAACCTCTTCGATACGGCTCACCGGCTTTCGCGCTGGCTGCGATAGCAAGGTACGTACTGAAATATCCTCATCGACTTCGGGCCAATGCACACCATCCCCCCTGCCAATCAGCCGCCAATGTGCTCGCTGCTCAGGAGTGGCCCGAACGAGCCTTGGAAACCGAGAAACAGGCGTGGCGATCTCAAGCCCGCCGTTGAATTTCACTCGGATCATGAACTCGTCCACAGCGACCTCAACGGGAATTAAGTCTTCACTGACGAGCGAAGAATGCATACCATGCCTCCAGGATTGAGTGTATGTTGGCGTCAAGCAAATTCTCAATTGTTTTTAGTTCACCAGATCGAAATCCGTCGTTCCAAACTTGCTCAATCGGCGAAAGCCAGAACTTGGCTCGCTTCTCCGCTGCTTCTATGTGAACATGCGGAGGCTCAGTCCCCTCCTCGGAATAGAAGAACATCCGGTAAGGGCCACTTTGGAGGACAGTCGGCACAGGCTACTTGATCACTCCGCGCTCACTCTTTTTGACGAACTCCGCAAGATACCGCACATGTTCGCCCGCACCCTCTGCCAGCAGTGCCTCCATCTCTTCCAGCGCCTGCGTCGTGTTGCGCTTGCGGTTCGTCAGCAGACGCATCGCGGTCGACAACTCTCGCAGCTGCTCCGGAGTAAACCCCTTGCGCTGCAAGCCCACCTTGTTGATGCCATAGGTGGCATTGTTGCGCTCCACGCTCGTCAGCGAGTAGGGCATTACGTCCTGCGTGATTGTCGTCCCGCCGCCAACGTACGCGTAGCGGCCTATGGTGCAGAACTGATGCACCGGAGCGTTGGCGCTCAGCGTAGCGTAGTCCTCTACCGTGACATGGCCCGCGAGGGTCGCGCCGTTCGGAAGGATGCAGCCGTTGCCGACCAACGAGTCGTGGCCAATATGCACATACGCCATGATCAGGCAGTCCGAGCCGATCTTCGTCACCCCGCCGCCGCCCGCAGTCCCGCGGGAGATCGTCACAAACTCGCGAATCGAATTGCCATCGCCAATCGCAACGCCCGTCGCCTCACCCGCATACTTCAAATCCTGCGGCGCGATCCCCACACAGGCAAATGAAAAAATACGATTGCCCTTACCAATCGTCGTCTGGCCATCGAGAACCACATGCGAGACCAGCTCGCAGTTCTCTCCCAAAACCACATGCGCGCCGATCGTGCAGTATGGCCCGACCGTGCAGCTCGCCGGCACGACCGCTCCCTCAGCCACAATCGCAGTTGGATGAATGCTCACTGCGCCTCAGCCCCAACTTCCGCCTTCTTGCCACCGCGCGGCACCAACATGCACATGAGCGTGGCTTCGCAGGCAACCACGCCATCCACCGTCGCCTTCCCCAGAAGCTTCACCGCTGTGCGCCGCCAGTTCAACACCGTCACCTCAATGCGCAACTGATCGCCCGGCACAACGGGACGCCGGAACTTCGCACCCTCGATACCAGCGAGGACCATCAAGTTGTTGTCACGATCGGGAATCTCCGTCAGCAAAAGCGCACCGCCGGCCTGCGCCATCGCCTCCACCTGTAACACTGCCGGCATGATCGGGAAATCCGGGAAGTGTCCTGTGAAGTGCGGCTCATTTGCCGTGACATTCTTGATGGCAACGATGCGTACTTTCCGCTCCATCTCGATCACGCGATCGATCAACAGGAACGGATACCGATGCGGCAGGATTGCCATAATCTCGACGATATCCATCGTCGTCTTTTCAGCGGGCACGGAGGCGGTCGCGGGCTCAGCCACTTCGACCACAGAAGTTACAGGGGAATCACTCATAACGAGGCTCAGAATACCACCGCGAGCCAGTCTCCCGCGTTACTTCGCCTTCTTCTCCAGCTTGCGGTTCGGATCAAAAAGGTCCGCAGGCAGCTTTGCGTTGTACGTCACCTTCGTCAGAAACCGCTCCCCGGTCATATCCCCGTTGTGCAGCGTCGTGATGGAATACGGAGTCTGAATTCCCTGGACCTCGTGATAATCCGTGAACTCCAGCACATCCGTATTCAAATCCTTGTACAGCGGGTCGCGCCACTGAAAGCTGAGGCTCAGCGGCAAGTGTGTTCCCTCGTCCAACTCCAGCGTGACCGCATCGTTGCCCGTGGTGACGACGCTCACCTGCTCCGCAAGATGCCGTTCCACCATCGTCTCGCCTTCATACGTCACCAGCACGCCCGGCTGTTTCAGCCAATCCTTCACCACGACATCCAGCGAGTGTTTACGCCGCCGCTGGTAGTCCTCCACATCCTTCGCCGGCAGCGGATGCGTTCCCTTGTACGTAATCTCGTACCCGTTATCGTTCGTCCAGACCTCGGCAACATCTTTATGATTCGTCGCGATGAACACCCCATAGTGCGAGATGATAATCACCCGCTCGCCAAAGGGATTCGCCCTGAAATATTCCTGAAACTCCGGAGCCCCTTCGTGCGGCTGCCCCTTGTAAAACGTCGCTGCCCTGCCCTCAAAGATCCAGTCCTCGCGATTCAGCCACGCGTCCCCACCCAGCGCCGTGACCATCTCATCGAGCAGCTTCCTTCCCTTGCCGGGTTGATCACTCACAGCAGGAGCATCCGGCCCAGTCTGCGCACTAGGCAGCGCCGAAGCCTGCGCAACCCCTCGCGACGGCGCTCCGCCGAGCAGCACCAGCGCCAAACACATCCCGAGAAATCCTGTGCCGCTAAAAAATCTCATCGCACTCCCAACTTATCCAACCAGCACCGCTCCGCCATTGACGTTGAACACTTCACCGGAGATGAATCCCGCCCACTTCGTGCAAAGAAAAACTACGGGCCCCGCAATCTCCTCCGGCTCGGCGGCGCGGCCCAGCGGAATAAAGCCCAACGCCTTCTTGGACGCAACCGGATCGCTAAGGGTTCCAGCCGACATCTCGGTCCGCACCCAGCCCGGGGCCACGCAGTTGCAAAGTATCCCCTGCGGCGCCAACTCGCTCGACAGACTCTTGGTCAGCGATAGCAGCGCCCCCTTGCTCGCCGCATAGTCCGCATGAAACGCCTCGCCCCGCTGCGCCGCCGTCGACGCGATCAGCACCACATGTCCGCGTGGTCCCTCACCCGCCGCCTGCGCCAGCATCTGCGCCACGGCCGCCTGCACCAGTCCAAACACACTATCCAGGTTCACCCCCATCGTGCCCCGCCACTGCGCTGCGCTCATCGTAGCGATTGGCTGATCATGCGGCGGCCAGATCCCATGATTCACCACCAGGCAATCCACCCTTCCAAAAACTTTCACGGCAGCAGCGACCAGGGCCTGTCCATCCTCCACCGTTGCCAAATCCTGCTGCACCGCACGGCAAAAATCTTCGCCACCACACTCCGTCACCAACTCCGCGGCTTGCGCCTCCGCGCTGCGATAGCTGAACACCACGCGCGCCCCTGACTGTCTCAGCAGCCGCACCGTTGCCGCGCCAATGCCCCTTGATCCGCCCGTTACGAGCACCACTTTATCCTGCAAAGAAAGCGCGACACCGCCAGTATCCTGTGAGAGACTCATTTCGAAGTTGTAGCAGGTGAGTGCGCTCCGCATCCAATTTCCAGCCCGCTGCCCTGCAAATCCCACCAAGCCCAAGGAGCCTCATGAAGTACGTCTTGCCCGTCTCCCGCCTCCTGCTCGGACTCATCTTCTTCGTCTTCGGCCTCAACAGCATCCTCCACTTCCTGCCCACGGCTTATCCGACCGGTGATGCACTCACCTGGTACGGCATCATGGCAGCCCATGGCTGGATGAACTTCATCGGCGTCCTCACGATCATCGCCGGGCTGCTATTGCTCGTAGGCCGTTTCGTGCCGCTGGCACTTTTACTGCTCGCTCCCGTGATCACCAACATCCTGCTCTACCACGTGCTGCTGTGGCCGCACGGCTACATTCCCGCCATCATCGTGACCGTGCTTGAAGTCATTCTGCTCATCGCCTACCACCGCAGCTTTCTGCCCCTCTTTGTCCCAGACCCCACCGCCGCTGTCCCAAAGCTCTAACCCACGCCGTCGGGGACATCGCGCCTGGCTACTTTAGCGCGCTTCCCCGGCTTTTCCTTCGCCGCGACCTTCTCCTCTGCGCGATTGGCCAGCAACTTTCTCCGCTCCGCAATCAACTTCGCTTGCGCGCGTTCCGGCATCGCCAACACGTCCAACACCCGCTTTGGCAGCTTCGCCAAGGTCATCGCATGGGCGGCACTCAACTCTTCTTCCCACTCCACATTCCGAAGGGCTCCCCACCGCTGCACGGCGACCCAGAAAATCCGCGCCATGTACGGAGCCGGCACAATTCCGTCCCGCTCCACCAGTTCCGCGTAACGTTCCGGCCCAGCCGCATAGCTGATCACCCCATGCGCCCGCGCATCCAGGTTCAGCAGGCAGAACATCTTCCCGCCAATCGCCTTGTCCCCCACCCAGAACACAAGATTGTCGCCCCACTGCATCGTCTCCACCGCATGAGGCAGTGCCAGCAGGAACTCCCGTGCTCGCTCGACATCCATGCGCAAAGTATACGGCGGGACGACCGCTACACCGGAATGGCTTCGACGATGCTGACAGCAGAGTTCGTCGGAATCACGTGGGTCAGCTTGAAGTGAGCCTTCTCCAGCAGCGCGCGGTACTCCGGCTCGGTGCGCTCCTGCCCGCCAGGAACCGTCAGCATCACAATGTCCGTGATCTTCCCCGGGTGGAAGGTGTTGCCTTCGGGCAGCACCATCTCAATGATCAGTAACCGGCTCGTCGACGGCATGGCGCGGTGGCAGTTTGCAAGGATCGTAAGGCACTGTTCCTCGGTCCAGTCGTGGATGATATGCGACATCATGTAGAGATCGCAGCCGGAGGGTACGCTCTCAAAGAAGCTGCCCGTGGCGAACGTAATGCGATCGGACATGCCGCGCGATTCGACAAGGTGGGTGGCGGCGGATTCGTTATGGGCGAGATCGAAGAGCGTGCCGCGGGACCCGGGTGCCGTGGCCAGGACGGCGGTGAGGAGATTGCCGGTAGCTCCGCCGATATCGGCGATGTGCGCGTAGGGGGTGAAGTCGTAGGCGGCTGCGGTAGCAGGGGTCTCGGGGCCATGAAATCCGATCATCAGGTCGCTGAACATCGCGCCTTCGTCGGGATGAGCCGCAAGATAATCGAAGAGCGGAACACCATGCTCCTGATCGAACGAGGGCTTGCCGGTTTGAACGGAGTAGAGGAGATTCGACCACGGAGGAATGAAGAGGTTTCCGGTCATGCAGAGGACCGAGGTCCGAACCGATCCGGGGACATCCGAACGCAGCGGTTCCGCAAGCGGAGTCAGCGAAAATTTGTGCGAGTCGTCCTCGCTGAACACCCCGTGGCAGGCGAGCGTGCGGAGAAGCCTGTAGAGCGACGGAGCATGGGTGGTGGTTGCACCGGCAAGTTGCTCGGCAGTCTTGGGGCCGTCGGCGAGATGGTCGGCCAGGCGCAACTGGACGGCTGCGCGGAGCAGCAAGGGAACAGCGAAGCCTAACGACATCTGGACAATCTGGTCCGATGGCGAAAGAGTGGGTGCGGACGCTGCTGCTGAAGACGCTGCTGCCGACATAGTTGTCCTCGTTCTGAATTGAACCGCAACTCTAGCCGATGGCCAGCTCGAATGTCCATGATTTTCGGGGGGTTAAATTCAAGAAGCATCAGGCCGGAACCCCAGAGCTTTTGTGATGGCTCGTTCAACATTCACGCCTGCGGCAAAAGGCGAGGCTTCTATACTCGTAAGTGACCTCATGCCGACCCAATCCCACACCGCCTTCCTCCCCGTCGCCGACCAGCTCGACCTCATCACCAAGGGCGCCGCCGAGATCATCCCGCCCGCTTCCACGAATGATCCAGCTGCCCTCGCCGCGCGCCTTGAGGAGTCCCGCAAGACCGGCGTCCCCCTCCGCATCAAGGCCGGCTTCGACCCCACCGCCCCCGACCTCCACCTCGGCCACACCGTGCTGATGCGCAAGCTCAAGCATTTCCAGCAGCTCGGCCACACCGTCATCTTCCTCATCGGCGACTCCACCGCCCTGATTGGCGACCCAACCGGCAAGAACCAGACCCGCAAGCCCCTTACCCGCGAAGAGATCAACCTCAACGCCGAGACCTACAAAGACCAGGTCTTCAAGATCCTCGACCGCGACAAGACCGAGGTCCGCTACAACTCCGAGTGGCTCGACCAGCTCGGCTACGCTGGCATGGTCCGCCTCGCCGCGAAGTTCACCGTCTCGCAGATGCTCGAGCGCGAGGACTTCCACAAACGCTTCCAGGAAGAGCAGCCCATCCACGTGCACGAGCTCCTCTATCCCATGGCGCAGGGCTATGACTCCGTCGCTCTCAAGTGTGACGTGGAGCTCGGAGGCACCGACCAGAAGTTCAATCTCATGCGCGGCCGCGACCTGCAGCGAGACGCCGGACAGAAGCCGCAGATCATCCTCATGACGCCGATTTTGGAGGGGTTAGACGGCGTCCAGAAAATGTCGAAATCGCTCAACAACGCCATCGGCATCAAGGAGCCGGCCAGCGAGATGTACGGCAAGCTCCTGAGCATCAACGACGACCTCATGTGGCGCTACTGGACCTTCCTCACCGACTTAACGCAATCGCAGATCGACGCCATGCAAGCCCGCGTCACCAGCGGCGAGCTCCACCCTATGCAGGCCAAGAAGGACCTGGCCCACTCCATCACCGCCGACTTCCACTCCTCCACCGAAGCCGACGCCGCCGCAGAAGGCTGGGCCACCCAGTTCCAGCAGAAGGGCGTCGCCGAAGACGCCCAAGAAGTCAGCATCGCAAGGAACCAGGCTCGCACCAACTTCACCACAGACGCAGTTAGTACCATGCCCATCGATCAGCAACCGTTCCACGTACCGACCTTGCTGGTTCTGGCCGGACTAGCAAGCTCGAAGGGCGAAGCTCAACGGAAGCTCAAAGAAAACGCCGTCTCCGTGAATGGCGAGAAAACCTCCGCCGTGACCGTCACACAAGAGACTCTAGGCGAAACCCCCACCCTCCGGCTCGGCAAGAAGGCCGTCCGCATAAAGTGGATTGACTAGGAAACCGCTTTGAAGGGGCGGGGCTTCAGCCCCGCCGTATACTGCCCATGAAGAAGAGGGGCTTTAGACCCGGAGGGAGGAATGCATGCGGCCCACACGAGAACTCTTTCGGCAGGCAGACCAGACCTACTTCGCAAGCTTCCAGACAGCCCGCCGCCAATGCTTCTTCCGCAACGAACGGTGGTCCACTCTATTTCTAAAGACCTTGGAGCATTACCTTCCCCAGACTGGCCTGCATGACTTTGTCATCATGCCAGACCACATCCACCTACTGCTCAGCCCGCAGGTTCCTCTCGAACGCGCTATTCAACTAATCAAAGGCGGCTATTCCTTTCAGGTGAGGCGGGAGCTTCAGTGTAAGTCTGACATTTGGCAAGTGGGCTTTACCGACCATCGCATCCGCAGCCTCGAAGACTGGGACGCGCACACAGAGTACATACGAAAGAACGCTTTGTCCGCACAATCAGAGGGAAACGCAATCTGTGCAAAGCATTCGAGTCTAGTTTTACAGCAGCTCCCTCCGTGGCTGAAGCCACACGTTGACTCTCTACCCAACGGCGGGGCTGAAGCC
>Ga0208357_1000805_pt1 | contig 24138 bp, 18 predicted proteins | sample NGESurdeep092012_6_FD_184487 | JGI IMG/M metagenome (GOLD analysis project Ga0208357, IMG submission 184487) | Arctic peat soil microbial communities from Barrow, Alaska - NGEE Surface sample F52-2 deep-092012 (SPAdes) | ecosystem: Environmental > Terrestrial > Soil > Wetlands > Peat ...
CCTCCTGCTCCGCGGCATCCAGCTCCGCGGCATGCAGCGCCGCGTTCTCCTTCGCGACGCTCCTGTACGTCGCCCTATACCCCAGGCTCTTCGCGTACGCCAGCACCTTATCAAACTGCAGGTTGATCGTAGCCCCCGCCTTCTGCGTCACCTCATCTTCAATCGGCAGATCGAAATCATCCGCCCCATACAACAGCCCTTCCAGCGCACGCTCGTTCTGCGTCAGCACCGAAGTCCGAATCCTCGAAATGTTATCCAGATAAATCCGGCTCAGCGCCAGGTGCCGCAAATACTCTCCCGTGCTGATCTCGATTCCACCCAGTTGGCTGCCCAGCGGAGTGAAGTACGGCTTGAACGTCCAGCACAGAAAACTCGCCAGCCCGCCCGTCTCATCCTGAAACTGCCGGGTCCGTTCCAGGTGTTCTATCCGTTCCTCGATGCTCTCATCGAAGCCCACCACCATCGTCGCCGTCGACCGAAGTCCCGCCTCGATCAGCGCCTTCTGCGCCTCAAAGTATTGCTTCACCGTGTACTTGAACTTGCTGTGCCGCTGCCGAAAATCTTCTGTAAGAATCTCCGACCCGCCCCCGGTAATCCAGCGAACTCCCGCGTCCTTGAATCTCCGCGCCGTCGTCGCATAGTCGAGCTTCGCATGGTCTGCCAGGTACATGAACTCTGCAATCGTCAGAGCATAAAACTCCAGCCGGTCCCCATACCGAGCTCTCACCGCCGCAAACAAATCGCAGTAATATTCCAGTGGCAGCGCCGGATTAAATCCACCGTTGAACCCCACCAGGTCTCCGCCAAGTTCCAGCAGCTCATCGATCTTCGCGAACACCTGCGCATCGCTCAGCACATATCCGCCGTCTTGCCCGGGCAGCGTGTAGAACGCACAATAATCGCACTGCGCCACGCACACATTCGTGTAATTAATAATGCGCATCAGCATGTACGTGCACTCATCGGGCTCATGGAACCGCGCGCGAACGATCTGCGCAAGCTCTCGCAGTTCCTCATCGCCGGCATTCTTCCACAGCCACAGGGCATCTACCGGAGTAATGCGTTCTTTGTTCTCGACCTTCAGACGAATTTCTTTGGATACCGCTGCGTTATCGCTCACTCTTCCAGTCTATCCCCCAACCGGCCGCCCGACCGCCTCGCCACACAGCCCTTCCATCTCCGTGCCGTCACTCTCTTCAGCGCATCAAACGTTCTCGACGATCGGCAGCGTGAAGCTGAACACCGACCCCTCGCCCAGCTGGCTCGTCACACTCAGCGTCCCCTCGTGCGCCTCGATGATCGCCCTGCTGATCGCCAGTCCCATCCCCGTTCCCCACGTCTGCTGGCTGGGCACGCTCGCCCGATAGAACCTCTCAAAGATCAAACTCTGTTCCGACGAATCAATCCCAGCCCCTCTGTCCGCCACACTCACGCTGACCATCCCACCCCTGCGCTCCGCCGAAATCCAAATCGGGCTCCCCGCCGGCGAGTACTTCGCCGCATTCTCAATCAAATTCGTCAGCACCTTCGTAATGTAATCCGCATCCGCCTTCACCAGCGGCAGCGCCGGCAGCTCCACCTTCACCTCCCGCGCATCCAGCAAGCTGGAGCAGTTCGCCAGCGCCTTCTCCACCACCATCCCCACCGCCGTCGGAGCAAACGTCATATGCACTTCCCTCGTGTCCAGCTGCGCCATCTCCACCGCCTCGGACACCAACTGGTTCAGCCGGTCACTCTCCTCATCAATCACCGTCAGCAGCTCACGCTCCTCCTCAGGATCCAGCCTCTTCGGCAGCAGCAGCGTCGACGCCGCCGCCTTGATCGCCGTCAGCGGCGTCCGCAGCTCATGCGTAATCGAGTCGATCATCAGCGACCGCAGCCGCTCACTCTCCTTCGCCGCCTCTCCCCTCGTCACATCCTCCAGCGCCCACGCCCGGTCAATCGACACCGAAATGAGTCCGCCAATCGCCTCCAGCGTCTCCGCCGACAGGCTCACCCCCAAACTCACTCCATGGATCAATAGCAGCCCTCGCGGCCGCACGCCCACCCGCAGCGGAACCCTGGCCTCCGTCCCCACCGTATCCGGAGCCGGCAGCGTCTGCGCCAGCTGCCGCAGCCCAATATCATCCATCTGGATCCCCGACCCATCCCCCGCCATGTACCGCCGGTCGCCCTCCAGCAGGTACAGCACGATCCCCTCCGCGCGAGTCACCAACATCACAGCCGGGCTGATCGCATTCAACAAGCTCGCCACATTCTCCGTCTGCAGCAGCTGCCGGCTCAGCCCATACAGCACCTCCAGCTCCCTCTGCCGCCGCCGAGCATCCTCCGCCTCCTCGCGCGCCCGCTCCGACAACCGGCTCCCAACCACCGCCACCGTCAGAAACGTAAAGATCGCCAGCCAGTTCTGAGGATCGCTGATCGTGAACGTCCCCACCGGCGGCAAAAAGAAAAAGTTGTACGCCACGGTAGCCGCAATCGACGTCGCCACCGCATACCGCAACCCCCACCGCGCCGCCAGAAACAGCACCAGCAACAGCAGCGTCAGCGCCACCGTCGTCGGGTTTACATGTACCCAAAGACGATATACGGCTACAATTCCCGTCAGCATCACTGCAGCCGTCGACCACCGGAAGACTTCCACCACGCGCTGAGAGTTCACTAGGAGATAGTACTTCTTGCAAGCCGATTCCACACCTCGCAAAACTCCTGAAGACTGGCTGATCGCCGCTGACCCCGAAAAAACTCGCGGCCGCTTCAAGATCTTTCTCGGCTACGCCCCCGGCGTCGGCAAAACCTTCAGCATGCTCTCGGAAGGCATCCGCCGCCGCCAGCGTGGGGAAGACGTCGTCATCGGCATCGTCGAAACCCATGGCCGCAAAGCCACCGCCGAGCTCGCCAACAAACTCGAACACGTCCCCTCCCGCGAGATCGACTACAAGGGCACCCTCTTCCACGAGATGGACGTCGACGCCATCCTCGAGCGCCATCCCCAGGTCGTCCTCATCGACGAACTCGCCCACAGCAACATCACCGGCAGCCGCAACTCCAAGCGTTACGAAGACGTCTTCCTCCTCCTCGACGCCAACATCGACGTCCTCAGCACCATCAACGTCCAGCACGTCGAAAGCCTCACCCCACGCATCCAGAGCCTCACCGGAATCCCCGTCCGCGAAACCGTCCCCGACTGGGTCCTCGACCGCGCCGACGAGATCGTCATCTCCGACCTCACCCCCGAAGCTCTCGCCACCCGCATGCGTCGCGGCGACATCTACCCCGTCGATCGCGCCGAGCGTGCTCTCGCCAACTTCTTCCGCCGCGGCAACCTCATCGCGCTCCGCGAGATGGCGCTTCATCGCGTCACCCGCGCCGTCGACCGCACTCTCGACGACTACGTCAAGCGCAAGCAGCTAGGCCCCCACTGGGCCGTCACCGAAAAAGTCGCCGTCTGCATCAGCGCCAGTTCTCAGGCTCGAGACCTCATCGCCCGTGGTGCGCGCCTCGCCGAAGGCCTCGGTGGCGAGCTCTACGTCATCCACGTCAAGACCCCCAAGGACGAGACGCCCGAGCGGCAGCGCACCCTCGACGCCAGCCTTCAATTCGCCGCCAATCTCGGTGCCCAGATCGTCCATCTCACCGACACAAATATCCCCTCAGCCACCGCCGCCTACGTCTGCGAGCATCGCGTCACGCAAGCCATCTTCGGTCGCTCAGCCCTCCACGGCCTCCGCAAATATCTCTACTTCTTCGCCATCCAGCGCTTCATGTCCGAAGCCCCCCACGTCGACCTCCACATCATCACCCACGAGGACCGTTAGCATGAACCAGAAGAGTTGCTGGCCAATCTCAACAGACCCCAGACTGAGTTTCTGCATTAGGCCTCGTCTTGAAGGGGCGGGACTTCAGTCCCGCCATCACTGCTCCCACCTTGTCGCGGCTTTAGCCGCTGGGGGAATGCTTTACACCGGCACAGAGCTAAACCAGCAGATCCAGGAAACCCACTAGCATGCGTATCCTCATCGTCGACGACGAGCGCCAGATCACCCGCGTCCTCCGTACCTCCCTCCAGAGCAGCGGCTACGAAGTCACCGTCGCCAACAACGGCCTCGAAGCCTTCGACCTCTTCCGCTCCATCGCCCCCGACCTCGTCATCACCGACCTCGCCATGCCCGAGATGGGAGGCATCGAGCTCACGCGCGCCATTCGCCGCATCGCCGAAACCCCCATCATCGTCCTCTCCGTCCGCGAGCAGGAAACCATGAAGGTCGCTGCCCTCGACGAAGGCGCCGACGACTACGTCACCAAGCCCTTCAGCATGCCCGAACTCCTCGCCCGCGTCCGCGCCAACCTCCGCAAAACCCAGCACGACGAGCCCTCCCCCTCACAAATCACCGCCGGCGAAATCTACATCGACACCTCCTCACGCACCGTCCGCGTCCGAGGCACCGAAATCCATCTCACCCCCAAAGAGTTCGATCTCCTCCTCCTCTTCGCCAACCATCCCAACCGCGTCCTCACCCACAAGTTCCTCCTCCGCCAGATCTGGGGCCACCCCGGCGAACACCAGCCCGAATACCTCCGCGTCCTCATCGCCCAGCTCCGCAAAAAGCTCGACCCCGCTGACAGCTCCCGCTACATCGAAAGCGAGCCCTGGGTCGGCTACCGCCTCCGCCCAGAACTTACAAATTTTTAACGACTTCCCTACGGACTTCTCATAGCTCCCCGCTATCTACTGAGTCTCGTAGCGGACAAGCGTGTTCTGCCTCGCACCAACGGCAGGTGCAGACCACCACGCAACGCTTCCACTGGAGCACCCTCATGGCCGATCTCATCGCCCTCATCACCATCGCAATTCTCTTCCCCGTATCGGTTCTCTACGTAGCCGCCTGCGACCGCCTGAAAGGAAGCCGCCCCAAGGGGGCACTCCATGATTGAAAACATCATCCTTCTCCTCATCTGCACCCTCCTCCTCGTCTACCTCGCCTACGCTCTCCTGCGTCCGGAGAAGTTCTAATGTCGCTCAACGGCTGGCTTCAAATCGCTCTCTTCATCGCGCTCATCCTGCTCCTCGCCAAGCCCATGGGGCTCTACATGACCCGTGTATTCGACCGCCGCCGCACCTGGCTCGATCCCGTCCTCGTACCCTGCGAGCGACTCCTCTACCGCCTCACCCACATTGACCCGAATGACGACATGCGCTGGACGCAGTACGCCATCGCCATGCTCATCTTCACCGCCGCCACGGTCCTCCTCACCTACGCCGTCGAGCGCCTCCAGCATCTCCTTCCGCTCAACCCCCAGCACCTCGCCGCCGTCGCCCCAGACCTCGCCTTCAACACCGCAATCTCCTTCTCCACCAACACCAACTGGCAGGCCTACACGCCCGAGTCCACGATGAGCTATCTCACCCAGATGCTCGGCCTCGCCACCCACAACTTCTGGTCCGCCGCCGTCGGCCTCGCGCTCGCCATCGCCTTCATCCGAGGCATCGCCCGCCGCGAGATGAAGACCCTCGGCAACTTCTGGGTAGACCTCACCCGCGCCACCCTCTGGATCCTTCTCCCCATCTCCATCGTCTTCGCGGTCGCTCTCACTTCGCAGGGAGTCATCCAGAACTTCCACCCCTACACCACCGCAACCCTCGTCCAGCCACAGACCATCACCACCACCGCAGCCGACGGCAAGTCCACCACCTCCACCGTCACCACGCAAACCATCGCGCAAGGCCCGGTCGCCTCGCAGGAAGCCATCAAGATGCTAGGCACCAACGGCGGAGGCTTCTTCAACGCCAACAGCGCGCACCCCTTCGAGAACCCCACGCCCCTCTCGAACTTCCTCCAACTCCTCTCCATCTTCCTCATCCCCGCCGGTCTCACCGTCACGCTAGGCCAGATGGTAGGCTCTCCCAAACACGGCTGGGCCGTCCTCGCGGCGATGACCATCCTCTGGTTCGTCGGAGTCTTCGTCTGTTACCACGCCGAAGCCCAACCCAACCCGCTCATGCATAACGTCGACCAGCAAGCCTCCCTCACCCAATCCGGAGGCAACATGGAAGGCAAGGAAGTCCGCTTCGGCATCGCCGACTCCGCTCTCTTCGCCACCGTCACCACCGACGCCAGTTGCGGCGCCGTCAACTCCATGCACGACTCCTACACCCCTCTCGGCGGCCTCGTCCCCCTCACCAACATCCTGCTCGGCGAAATCGTCTTCGGCGGCGTCGGAGCCGGCCTCTACGGCATGCTCGTCTTCGTCATCATCTCCGTCTTTATCGCCGGTCTCATGGTCGGTCGAACCCCCGAATACCTCGGCAAAAAAATCGAAGCCTACGACGTCCAGATGGCGATGCTCTACCTCCTCATCTTCCCTCTCCTCATCCTGGGGTTCGCTGCCGTCACCGTCCTCATGCCCAACCTCGGCCTCAGCTCTCTAGCCAACCACGGCCCCCACGGCCTCTCCGAAATCCTCTACGCCTATGCTTCTGCGACAGGAAACAACGGCTCCGCCTTCGCCGGCCTCAACGCCAACACCCACTGGTACAACTACTCTCTCGGCATCGCCATGTTCATCGGCCGCTTCCTGATGATCGTCCCGATGCTCGCCATCGCCGGCAACCTTGCCGGCAAAAAAATCGTCCCCGAAACCGCCGGCACCTTCCCCGTCACGACGCCGCTCTTCACCCTCCTTCTCACCTCGGTCATCGTCATCGTCGGCGCGCTCACCTTCTTCCCCGCGCTCTCCCTCGGCCCCATCCTGGAACACCTGCTCCTCCACGCCGGCCACACCTTTTAGCAGCACCAACGTTCGAGGTAATGCAGTAGCACCAGCCTTCGAAGTAACGCAGCACTACCAGGCTTCTAGGTAACCCAAGGCTTCAGCCTTGGGCCTCCCGGACCAGAAACAATTCGGGCTTTAGCCCCTGGGGTAAAGCCCGCTCCACCGAGGAACTTCATGTCCACCGCAAGTCAAGCCAAAGGCCGCCGCTCCCTCTTCGACAAGAAGATCATCCGTCGTGCCTCCATCGACGCCCTCGTCAAGCTCGCCCCCACGACCATGATGAAGAACCCCGTCATGTTCGTAGTCGAAGTAGGCAGCGTCCTCACCACCGCTCTCCTCATCCTCGATCTCTTCACCCACCACGGCCACTTCCGCTTCGATCTCCAGATCACCCTCTGGCTCTGGTTCACCGTCCTCTTCGCCAACTTCGCCGAAGCCATGGCCGAAGGCCGCGGCAAGGCCCAGGCCGACGCCCTCCGTCTCGCCAAATCCGAAACCACCGCCTACAAGGTCTCGAAGTCCGGAGCCATCGAAGAGATCCCCAGCTCCCAGCTCCGCGCCAACGACGTAGTCCGCGTCCTCGCCGGCCAAATGATCCCCGGCGACGGCGAAGTCATCGAAGGCGTAGCCTCGGTCGACGAGTCCGCCATCACCGGCGAATCCGCCCCCGTCATCCGCGAAGCCGGCGGCGACCGTTCCGCCGTCACCGGTGGCACCCGCGTCCTCTCCGACGAGATCACCGTCCGCATCACCTCCAACCCCGGCGAAACCTTCCTCGACCGCATGATCGCTCTCGTCGAAGGCGCCGAGCGCCAAAAGACCCCCAACGAAATCGCCCTCAACATCCTCCTCGCCGGCCTCACCATCATCTTCCTTCTCGCCGTCGTCACCCTGCAGCCCTACGCCATCTATTCCGGCGCACCGCAAACCGTCTTCGTTCTCATCTCTCTCCTAGTCTGCTTGATCCCCACCACCATCGGCGGCCTGCTCTCCGCCATCGGCATCGCTGGTATGGACCGCTTAGTCCAGCACAACGTTCTCGCGACTTCAGGCCGAGCCGTCGAAGCCGCCGGCGACGTCAACACCCTCCTCCTCGACAAGACCGGCACCATCACCATCGGCAACCGCGAAGCCTCCGAGTTCGTCCCCGCACCCGGCGTCACCGACGCGCAACTAGCCGACGCCGCCCAACTCTCCTCCCTCGCCGACGAAACCCCCGAAGGCCGCTCCATCGTCGTCCTCGCCAAGCAGCAGTACAACCTCCGCGGCCGCGAGCTCGCGCACCTCAACGCACCCCCGGGCATCCAGTTCATTCCCTTCTCCGCCCTCACCCGCATGTCCGGCATCGAAGTCGACGGCCGCAGCATCCGCAAAGGCTCCGTCGACGCCATCTCCAACTACCTCATCGAGCACAACTCCAAACTTCCCAACGAAGTCCGCGATGTCGTCGAAGTCATCGCCCGCGCCGGAGGAACGCCCCTCGTCGTCGCCGAAAACGGCCGCGCCCTCGGCGTCATCCACCTCAAAGACATCGTCAAGGGCGGCATGAAGGAGCGCTTCGACCAGCTCCGCGCCATGGGCATTCGCACCATCATGATCACCGGCGACAACCCTCTCACCGCCGCCGCCATCGCCCGCGAAGCCGGCGTCGACGACTTCCTCGCCGAAGCAAAACCCAAAGACAAGATGGACCTCATCAAGCGCGAGCAAGCCGAAGGCAAGCTAGTGGCCATGACCGGCGACGGCACCAACGACGCTCCCGCCCTCGCCCAGGCCGACGTAGGAGTAGCCATGAACTCCGGCACCCAGGCCGCCAAAGAGGCCGGCAACATGGTCGACCTCGACAGCAACCCCACCAAGCTCATCGAGATCGTAGCCATCGGCAAACAGCTCCTCATGACCCGCGGTGCCCTCACCACCTTCTCCATCTCCAACGACATCGCAAAATACTTCGCCATCATCCCCGCCATGTTCGCCGGAGCCTTCCCTGTCCTCAACGCGCTCAACGTCATGCACCTCCACAACCCGGAGTCGGCCATCCTCTCGGCAGTCATCTTCAACGCCCTCATCATCGTCGCGCTCATCCCGTTAGCCCTGCGCGGCGTTCGCTACCGCCCCATGTCCGCCGCCGCCCTCCTCCAGCGCAACCTCATCGTCTACGGCCTCGGCGGCATCATCGCCCCCTTCGCCGGCATCAAGCTAATCGACATGCTAATCACCGCCCTGCACCTGGCCTAACCACCATGCAGTAAACAGATCTCGCTGTAGCCGTTGCCGTTGCACTTGTTCTTGCCATTGCACTTGTTCTTGCCGTTGCAGTTGCTTTTGCTGTTGTCGTTGCAAGTTTTTCGCCGTCATCCTGGAGCGAAGCGAAGGACCCCCGTATGCGCTGTTGCTCTTGTCGTTGTCGTTGCACTTGTTTTTCTGGCTGGCATTCCACAGCGAAGCGGAGGACTCCTCATCTCGTCCAAACCACCCCATCCCCCAACCGGAGCCCCCAGATCACTAGCCACTAACCACTAACCACTAACCACTACGCCCCACCAAGGCCCACCATGAAAAAAACAATCCTCACCGCCGCCCTCTACACTCTCATCACCGCGATCCTCCTCGGCATCGGCTACCCTCTCCTCATCACCAGCCTAGACCACGTCCTCTTCCCCAAACAATCCGCAGGAGACCTCATCACCCGCAACGGCGAAGTCATCGGCTCGCAACTCATCGGCCAGCCCTTCACCGGCGACGCCTACTTCCACAGCCGCCCCTCCGCCGCAGGCACCGGCTACGACGCCAGCTCCTCCGGAGGCTCCAACCTCAGCTCCACCAGCAAAGCGTTAATCGACTCAGTAGAAGCACGCACCCAGGCAAGCATCGCCACCGAGCAGACGGCAAAAACCCCCGTCCCCATCGACCTCGTCACCGCCTCCGCCTCCGGCCTCGACCCCGACATCTCCCCCGCCGCGGCCCTCTACCAAATCCCCCGCATCGCCCGCCAGCGCCACCTCTCCGAGTCCGCCCTGAACCAACTCGTAGCCGCCCACACCACCCCCCGCCAGTTCGGCCTCCTCGGCGAACCCCGCGTCAACGTCCTCGACCTCAACCTGGCCCTCAACGCCCTCTCCCCCCAATAATCCCGGCCCGGCTAATAGACGAAGGGAATCAATTTGCGGGTCCGTGCCGCGTATCGATCGAACGCCGCTCCATAATGGTCGTGCAGGTGCGAATCGAGCATCGGAATGTTGACGAAGACGAAACCAGCCAGCATGATCAACGGAATCAAAACGGAAATCCATCGGCCAGCTATCAGGCAGAGACCGGAGAAGGAGATCAAATCACCGAGATAATTCGGATGCCTTGAGTATCGGAACAGGCCAAGCGTATACAGCCGTCCCTGGTTCTCAGGTCGCCGCTTCCAAACGTGGCGGGCATACTCCGCGTAGGAGTTCATCCCCGAGCCAAGGACAAAAAGGACCGCTCCCGCAATGCCCGGTGCGTGGATGCGTGCGGAATTTGTACCCCCGGCCAGCGAGAGTACAACGTAGATGCACAGCACCCAGGGCACGATCATGCCTGCCTCGCTCCAACTCACCGCTCGTTTTAGAAACACAAATTGGGTGAACAGCAGGCGCAGGAAATAGGCTGAGAGTCCAACCGCCAGCAACAGTCGGCGCGTTTCATCGCCCGGATACCAGCGCTGTCCAAGCCACCCGCCGGCACAAGCGATTCCGCCGCCGAACAACAACCACCCGGCGACCGCAACCCACGCGGCAACTGCGACGCTGATCGCAACCCGTTGGCCGATGGCACTCCCGTACGCTGCATAGACATCGTTCTCTGCGATTCGCTTCTGCACCCGCATCTCCTCACGATTTGCAATCGAGCTCCCTCGTCCCCGCCCGGCCGAAAACTTGTCAAGCCCCCTGGGGCGCATGAAATCGCCAAAACCCCTGTCCCTATTGACGATAAATCTTTTCAAAACCTGGCATAGTTACCCCCTCCAACTAGATACAATTGAAGTAGAGCCTTAAAACCATCCGACATCTCAACTCTCTGCCGGTTCTGCGAAGTCCCTCGCCGTCCGCGCAGGACCTAACCCCAATGTTCTGAATATTTTGCCCGTAAGATCTCTGAATAGAACAATATACAGACAACACCCAGAAGTCCGCCACGAACTCCCCTGAATCGAACACTTTGAGGTCAAAAGTATGGGGGGGAGGGGTGGGGGGGTGTCTCCTACCGTGACCCCGCCCGGCTCGACCGGCCCGTCCCCGCCAGCCTGAGCGTAATCACCATTGCCGGCACCAGGTACGCAAACGACCCCAGCACCCACATCACCACCGCCCCCAGCACCTGGTCGTCCAGCACCGGGATCTGGAACGGGTTGGGGTGGGTGACGTAGTACGGATAAACAGGCCGATCGCAGAAAGCCAGAAACGCCGAGAGCAGCGTCATCACCACATCGGCCAGCGCCAGGTAGATCAGCACCATCCATTCACCCTGGCGCTGCTTCGCCGGCCACGGGCGCATGATGTACCACCAGAAAAGCAGCGACGTAATCAGGAAGCAGAGATGCTCCACACCGTGCCAAGCCTCGTTCTCGAGCGCGAGGTCGTACGCCGCCGGTGCATGCCACCCAAGATACGCAACGTTCATCGCCAGCCATGCCACCGCCGGAGTCACCAGCCAATGCGCAAACCGCCGCAGCGCCGTCACCCGGATCAGCGGCCCGACGATCCACCGCCGCACCGGCCGTGGCAGCCCCCGCAGCAGCGGCACCACCGGAAGCCCATACAGCAGCAGCATCGGAATAGCCGACATCAGCAGCAGATGTTCGACCATGTGAGCCGTCAGCAGCACATCGGCAAACCCGTCCATCGGCGACGCCACCACCACCCACAACAGCGCCAGTCCACTCAGAAACGACGCCAGCCGCACATCCGTAAACTGCTCCCTGCGCGTTCTGCGAAGCGCCAGCCAGCCTCGCACATAGACCACGGCCGGAACCACGATCGACAGCGTCAGCCAGATCGGCAATCTCCAGTCCGTGAATATCGCCCGCACCGCATCAGACATCTGCTATGGCTTCTGTCCAGACGCTGGAGCAGCCGCAGGCTTCGCCGCATGGAATCCCGGATGGGCCAGTCCGCGCGATGCATCCACCGCTGGACTCAGGTCGTTCCCGCGCAAGGTCATCAGGAAGCTCACCAGGGCCTTCGCCTCCGACGGATTCAACGCATTGCCGTACGCCGGCATGTTCCCTCCGCCCTGCAGCACTTGCCGCACAATCTGATCTTCCGTCAAGCTTGTTGCCACGGAATCCAGCGCAGGTCCACGCAATCCGCCCACGCCATCCAGCTCGTGGCAGTTGCGGCACTGCTTGTTCTGCAGCACAATCGCGCCCTCTCGCTCGAGCGGCGTTCGATCGTGCAGATACTTCGGAGGAATCGGATCGCTGGTCCAGGCATTCATGATCGGACTCCAAGGCGTATAAGTCCCCAGCCGCGTGAAGATCCCCAGCGTAACCGCGATCACCGACACCATCAGCACCGCCACCGGACGCCGCGCCCAGTGCCGCTCTCCCTCACTAGCGAACAACGGCAACAACAGCAACCCTGCAATCCCAAGCACCGGAGCAACCAGCATCACCGGTGTCTCGATCGCCGTTGGCAGGAACGCCAGCACCGAATAGATCCACAGGAACGCAAAGTCAGGCTTCGGAGCTGTCTGGATGATCGTCGGATCAGGTGGTCCTCCAGGCCCAAACGGCCCAAAGAAGAACGCGCAAGCCATCACCGCGAACAGGATCGCAGCCGCAAACACCGCATCCTTCCACGCCGCATCCGGAACAAACGGAATGCCAGTCTTCTCCGTAAGCTCGTGATATTCACTCTCATACGTTGACTTCCGAACCAGCCGTCCAGGCATGGGCCAATCGCTCACCCCATGCCGCAGCACCATCCATACATGCACCCCAACTCCAGCCAGCAGCAGCCCTGGAATCACGAACACATGCAGCGTAAAGAACCGGGACAACGTCGCTCCACCAATGATCGGACCACCCAGAATCAGGTGCACCAGCGATGCCCCGATATAAGGCACGCGACTCGCGATCGATGCTCCAATCCCAAGTCCCCAGTAAGCGTCCTGATCGAACCGCATCACCTGTCCGGTAAAGGCCATTCCCAACGTCAGGAGCAGCAGCAACACACCGACAATCCACGTCAACTCACGGGGAAACTTGTACGACCCGAACAGAAACACCTGCACCATGTGGATCAGCACGATGGCGATCATGAAGTCCGATCCCCAACCATGCAAGGCCCGCAAATACCATCCCAACGCAATGTTGTGGTTCAGCACATTCAGGCTCGACCAAGCCTCATTCGCCGACGGACTATAGACCAGCGCGAGTAGGATTCCGGTCATCACCTGCAGGATCAACAGCACCGTCGCCGCGCTGCCAAACACATACCACCAGCTAGCGTTATTCGCTGGTGTAGGATGCTCAGCAGCCTCCGTCAGGGGCTTGATCAACCCCAGTCGATGCTCCAGCCACGCATACCCCTTGAGCCCGGCAACCGTCACCCGCTCCTTCAGGCTCCCCATGACGAAGACCTCGTTTCGTCCGTCGCAGGCTCAATCTGCACCAGCGGTTTGTCCTTGCACGAAGCCTGCGTCGCCAGCGTCGGCATATCTCCCGCATGGATCACGAGCGAGTTCCCCGCAATCCTGTACTTGTACTGAAACAGCCCCCGTTCCGGAGGTCCCGATGCTCTACTGCCGTCTTCGTAATACGCTCCACCATGACACGGACACATGAACAGCTTCGACTCCGAAAACCATCTCACTGGACAGCCGAGATGCGCGCAGTTAATCGCGAACACCTGAAACTGTTGCGCCGAAATCCGCCTTACCCAGCACGCTACCTTTGCGGTCTCGCCATCATCGAAGCTCGCCAAAGGACTCCGAAAGTCAGCCAGCCTCGTCTCCCCAACAGGGAAGTCGCTCACGTCTCCAATCGATATCCACGATCCAACGCCCGCACTCTTCTTCATCGCCGGCCCAAGCAGATACCCGATCAGCGGAACCGCCAGCACCGCTCCAACCAGTACGTTCAACCCGACCGCCACCTTGAAGAGGAACACCCTGCGCGTGTGCGCAGCCGCCTTGGCCTCGGGCGGCAAGTCGTTGTTGCTCGATTCTCCAGGATACTTAAGCAATTCACTCATACATTTCTCCGCACGCTACTGACGATCTATGGATGCTGATAAGGTTGTCCCGGCGTCGCAATCCGATGCGACGCCAGCCACGCAACAATGTCGGTAATCTCCTGATCCGTCAAAGCCCGCGAACCAGGACCCGTCATATCGGAGCGCCAATCGGGCATCCCTTCCTGCGGCTGTCCGGCAAGAATCAAACTCCGCAGTCCCTGGTCGCTGATCAACGCAAGATACGCCGGGTCCACGAGCGACCCGGTATGAATCTTGTCACTTGCAACGCCAGTCCCATCGGCTCCGTGGCAACTCGCGCAGAACATCGTGAACGCCTTCTGTCCTTGCGCCGAATCCCCGGTTGAACTGCTCCCGTAACTTGGCGGAGCCTGTCCACCAAGCGCATCCGCACGTCCCCACTTCGTTTCCATCCCTTGCACAAGCACTGCAATCTGTTGGTCAGTCAACATACCACCCTGACTCTCGGCAAAAGCAGGCATCAACGTTCCGGCAACACCCTTCGCCGTGACAGTCTGAATCCTGTCGACCCCAGCCGCCGCGAGATACACAGGATTCGCAAGCGAGATGGCCGCGCCTTCCTTGCCGCTCTCGCCATGGCAAGCCGCACAATTATCTCTATAGAGCATCGAAAACTGCAGCAACTGCGCGGGTCTCTCTGCTTCAGGCCCGGGCTTTCCAGGCACGTTCTTACATCCCACGCACAGGAAGGCAACAGCGGACGTCATCATCAAAGCGTGTGCAGAGCGAAGGTTCATCGCGAAGTGTCCTTGTGGTCTGAATCTGTCGTCTCTTCGTGTCCCCGTTCATTGATGTCGCTGTGGAGACCTGCGCGCACGGAAAATGGCAGGGATTGGAACTGCGGCGTCCGCACCTTTGCCTGCAAATTCACCACAAATCCGCAGACCAATCCAAACGCAATCTGCGAGACCACAAACCAGAACCAATCGATCCGCTCATTCAGAATCGGACTCACGATACTGAGCGCCGAGTGCAAAATTCCCGTGAAGAGCAACGGCACCATGAGGCCTGCCGTCACAATCGGGTATCTAGGGAACATGGGCAACATTGCCCCATACAACAACCCGACAAGCAGTGATGTGAGTCCATGAATAACAATCGCGGCCAACAATCCGCGCAGATGAAATTCACCCAGAAATGCGTTACTTGCGCCGGCCCAGCTAACAAACCCACCGGCCGCAAGAAGATTGACCGCATACCAGAAGCTGTGGTACTTCACCAAACTGAAGATCCCCGCTGGAACGGTCATCGCAATACCCCCTGCAATGCCTCCCTTAATCCCGGTAATTACCTGGAACGTCTCGACTGGAATAATCTTGCGGTGCATCGAATCTTTCGGAAGCCGCGTAGCAAGAGTCCGGGAACTCGTAACGATCACCTCTTCGGTGCGAACTTCAACCCCTTCGTGAGCCTCATGCGGGAGGACCTGCCGAAACCACCCAATCATCCCGGCAATCGTGAGTGCCCCGCCAAGGATGCTGACCACAACATTTGTTACCATGCCCGCCAAAACCAGCGTGACACCAAGGGCAAGCACCATCGGCCACGCCGTTGGCGCCGGAAGCTGCAGCCCATGTTCTTCTTGCGCATGATCGCTTTGCACTGTACCTCCTTGACGGATCATCGGCCCAACACATAGACAACGAGAAAAACGACAACCCACACTGCATCAACAAAGTGCCAATAAAGCGACAATACTTCAAGCTTCTCGCTATGCTTGCTGCTCATCGCACCGCTCAGCGAGAACGCCAACGCCAGCGAAAGCATGATCAGGCCCACAACTACGTGCGTCGCATGTAGCCCCACCAGCGAATAAAAAGTGGTACCAAATAAGTTTGTCTGAATTGTCAAACCGTCATGATAGATAAGCTGGTACCACTCCAGAGCCGTGCTAGCGATAAAGATTCCGCCCAATAGCACGGTAGCCGCCAACCATAGCGAACATAGATTTCTCTTGTTATGTCGCAGCGCGGAAACTGCAGCATGCACGGTGAGGCTACTCGAAAGCAGACAAATGGTTGCGAAGACCGGCAGCGTGAGTACATCTTTCGGCATCGGCCCACTAACGCTCTTGCCGATATAAAACACATACGCCACCACGAAGATGACGAAGATCGCGGCCTCAGCAACGATCAGGCACGCCATCCCCACAACGCCGCGAGATGGCAACTCCCATCCTTCATTCGGACTATTCGGAATCACAGCGCCTTCAGTCACTTCGTTTCCTCATCCACAGGCTCTAATGTCATCTCGTAGTTACTGTCAGGATCTTCGGGATGCTTGAGATCCCAAAGCGGACGTCGGCTTGCAACACTTGGAATTTTGGCAAAGTTATAGTCCGGGGGCGGAGACGTCGTCGACCACTCCAACGTCCATGCGTCCCATGGATCGGGTCCCGCGATATCCCCTTTGAAGTAGGACCGAACCATGTTGTACACGAACAGAAGTGTCGCGATCGCTTGAAAAATCGCACCGCTCGAGACAATCATGTTCCAGATCATCCAGCCCCTGTCTGCCTCATAGGTGTAAACGCGGCGCGGCATACCCAAAAGCCCGGGTATATGCATAAAGTCGAAGGTCAGATGAAACCCGATCAGAAATAGCCAGAAGTGCCACTTCCCTAGCTTCTCGCTCAACATGCGGCCCGTCATCTTGGGGTACCAGTAGTAGAAGGCCGAGAAGATCATAAAGAGGATTGCGCCGACCAGCACGTAATGGAAGTGCGCAACGACGAAGTAAGAGCCGGTCAGTTGCCAGTCGAAGGGCGCTACCGACAGCATGATGCCGGTTAGGCCCGCAATCAGGAATTGAAACAGGAAGCCCACAGCAAACATCATCGATATAGTAAATCGAATCTTCCCGCCCCACAGGGTCGCCAGCCAGTTGAAGATCTTGATGCCGGTCGGGACGGAGATGGCCATCGTGGCCAGTACAAAGAAGGTGTCTGCGTTGGCGCCCATGCCGACGGCGAACATGTGGTGCGCCCACACGCTTAGACTAATGAATCCGATTCCGACCGAGGCGGCAACCATCGCTGGGTATCCGAAGATGGCTTTGCGCGAAAAGACAGGGATAATCTCATTGGCGAAGGCAAAAGCTGGCAGCACTAGGATATAAACCTCAGGATGCCCAAAAATCCAGAAGAAGTGCATCCATAGCACAGCCGAACCGCCGGCCTGTGTGTCGAAGAAATGCGAGCCGACGTAACGGTCAAGCATCAACATGATCTGCGCTGCGGTCAGCGGGCTGACCGCAACGAATACCATGCACGAAGTAACCAGGTAAAGCCAGACCAGCAACGGCATCTTGTTCAGCTTCATGCCTGGGCAGCGCATGCAAATCGTCGTTGCAACGATGTTCAACGCCGTACCGACGGTGCCGATTCCGCTGAGCAGAATCGCAAGCGTCCAGTAGTCCGTGCTGTGGCCAGGCGAGAAGACCTGGGCCGTAAGCGGGGCATAGGCAAACCAGCCGACATCGGGTGCGCTTCCTGCGCCATATAAGCCGCTTCCACCGAAGTAACTGAAATAGAGCAACAGACCGCCAAACGCCGAGATCCAGAAGCTGAACGCATTCAGCCGTGGAAACGCCATATCGCGCGCTCCGATCATCAGCGGGATAAGATAGTTGCCAAATCCAAACAGTATCGGCATACCGACGAAGAACACCATCGTAGTGCCATGCATCGTGAAGAGACGGTTGAATACCTCCGGCGAGACAAAATGATTATTCGGAACCGCTAGTTGAACGCGCATCAGCAACGCTTCAAACCCAGCGATGACCAGGAAAATCAACGCGTACCCGATATACATCAGGCCAATTCTCTTGTGATCTACGGTCGTCACCCAACCATGCAGCACCTCGAGCCAATGATGCCGCGGCGCTTTCGGCACGGTTCGATCGAGCACTTCGGTTACGGGCGTTTGCGTTGCCATCGTGTTCCTTCCTAAACGCACTACTTCAGCGTGATAAGGTACGCCGTGACAGCATCGAGATCATGACTGTCGAGGTGCATCGGAGGCATGAGAGCCCCCGGTTTGAAATGCGCTGGATCGTCGACAAAACTGCGAAGATTGGCCGGAGTATTTGGAACCGAGCCAGACGCGATCGTGTCGCGACTCGCCACATGCGTCAGATCGGGACCAAATCTACCGGTCGCCACAGTTCCCCGTATCGTGTGGCAACTGATGCATGCATTATGCTGAAAAACTTCTCGACCCTCCGCTGCGCCAGGGTCCGCCACTGCCGGTTGCCGCTCATGCGCAACCCACGCCGCGAACTCCGGCGGTGTGTCTGCGTAAACGCGTATCAGCATCTTCGCGTGTTGCACTCCGCAGTATTGGGCACACTGCCCCAGATAAAGCCCCGCTGCCTCCGGGTCGATCCACATCGTATTCACTTTGTTGGGAATAATATCCATCTTACCCGCAAGTCGTGGTACCCAAAAGCTGTGATCCGTGTCGGCCGAGGACATCGTCAGATACGTTGGCTGCGGATGCTTCGGGTCGCTTACCGGAACATGCAACTCGTTTGCCGTCACAACACCCAGTGTGGGATAGCGATATTCCCACCAGAACTGATGCCCTATCACAGTCACGTCCACCGCGTCGGTCGGCTTGGGTGCATGCTCGGTCGTATAGATCACCCGTGCCGTTGCAAGAAACAGCATCACGACAATCAGTGTCGGAATTACAGTCCAGGACAACTCAATCTGGTTGCTTCCGTAAATCTGAGGCGGTTCTTGCTCGATAGCACCCGGCGCTGTTCTTGACCTGAAACGTATCAGCACATACAGCAGCATCCCGGCAACAATCAGAAAGATAGCTCCCGTGATCGTCAGCACCAGCATCGACAAACCGAACACGGAATGCGCAGGGGTACCCGCTGGCGCAAAGATATTGGTCGGATTATCCCCCAACGCCAACGGTGCTATGGCGGCGAGGGCGTGCCATCTTTGACTCTCAAACATCAGTCTCCAGAGAACCAACCACTCAGACAAGAGCAGTCATCTGCCGTGCAGTTAATCGTTCAATAAAGTTCGTATACTACAGTACGAAGCTCGTCATGCTGCTCGCACATGGATTTATAAGATAGTACAACGTCTGAAGTCCCTCACCACGCAAAGAGTGTTCGATTACCACCTCAATCTCGTACACACGCCCTTCAGTTGCGAGGTTCATTCGGCGGCAAATAGTACCACGCCATGGACTCCTGACCCAGTTCGACCTGCGCCCTGCGATTTCGCTATCTTCCCATATCTTGACGGATAACACGGACACAGGAAACTCCCTCGATCTGATAGAATTGCGTAGTTGCTCCGGTACTCGGTTTGAAGTTCTACAAAGACTAAAACTGAAAACACCGCCGCGACAGTTACGGAATGTGCGAATCGGGCTAACGCCTGGACTTCGTTCTTCCTACCTGACGTAAGGTAGACTATCCATATACGTCTGGGGACGTAGCTCAGTTGGTTAGAGCGCTGCCTTCTAACCGGGACTATCAAAACAAAGCACTTAGTTCCTTGGTGTCCAGTTTGGTGTCCATTCTGCTACTCTCTATCGAAGCGGAGAGCATGCTTTATGCCCACTTCGAAGACCCGCGGTTCCCTTCTCAATGCACCCGAATATGCGGATCGGGTGAACCTCATCAAGAAAATCAAAGTGGCTGGAAGCTGGCGCTTCGCCTCGGTTGTTCCTGAGCCCAACGGTCGGCTCAAGGACAAGGTGCGTGTCAACGGCACCGTTGAAGTCCACACCGAAGGCTCGTACTACATCGAGTGGCGCGAACGCGGAAAGCGATGCCGCGTTTCCGTCCCCCGCGAGGACGCCGTGGACGAAGCCCGCAAGAAGGCTGTCGAGCTTCAGGCGATCCGGGACGGTCTCATTGCCTCTCCCGAGCCGGTTGTTGAGGAGGTCGTCGCACAGACTCCCATCGGCGACGCCATCGACGCCTACCTGCGCTACGTGAAGATGCAGCGCAAGAGCCGAACCTTTATCACCTACCGATACACCCTCGATGTCCTGCTCCGGGCTTCCTACAAGAAGAAATACGTCGAAGACGCAATGCGCCAGGATGCCATCGACTTCATGACCTACTGCTATGAGCAAGGTCTAGGGCCGCGCACCGTCTACGACAAGGTCGTTACCGTACTTCAACTCTTCAAGAAGCATGGCCGCTCGGGTCTGATGGAAAAGGGTGACTGGCCCAAGTACGTCGATACCATCCGGCCGATCTACGAGCCCGAAGAACTCAACGCCATGTTTAGCGTCGCAACCGAAGACGAGTCGGACTTGCTCAAGTTCATCCTCGGTTCTGGCTTGCGCGACCAGGAACATCGGACGGTCGAATACGTGGATCTCGACTTCCGCCATGACCTCGCCCGAGTCACCGCAAAGCCGAAGTGGAACTTCACACCGAAGAACTGGGAAGAACGAGTCGTGCCCCCTCCCCACGGATTGATGGAGCGCATGAAGAGGCGCATGGAGCGAAAGAAAGCCCGACCTCACGATCTCGTCTTCGGCAACACCAAGGGCAGACCCGATAGCGAACTGGACATGGTGGTGAAGCGTGTCGCTCAACGTGCCGGCCTCAACTGCGGCCATTGCGTCACAGAGCATGGCAACAAGTGTGCCAAAGGCCCTCACTGCCAGAACTTCTTCCTCCACAAGTTCCGCCACACCTTCGCGACCAATCATCTTCGAGATGGCGTAGACATACGCACTGTGCAGGCGTGGATGGGCCACCGCGATATCAAATCAACGATGGTATACCTCAAAGGCATCCGGTCGAAGGATGCAGCACAGAAGGTAAATAGTGGCGAACTTGCAGGACTTGTTGCATAGCGATTCTGAACAAGATAGCGAAGCCGGAGCGTCATTCGCTCCGGCTTCGATGCTTTTGCCCCTCACCGATTGGCGAACCCTCCAAGACTCCCTGGTAGACCTCAGATGACGACAATGGCGTTTTGCAGGACCAATCCGATACTGGTCCCTGAAACAGCGCTGGATGAGTGACTTGCCCTGAAGGCAACAGTTGAGCTCCGCCCTCGCTGGCGGCGCTCTGTTTATTCCGACCAGATAAAGCGCGTGCCGTCGCTGTCGTCGGGCATGGGGCCGGGACTGTCAGCCCTGATATTCCTGGTCTGCGGATCGATGCGCAGGAAGCGGTTTGTGGCCAATGACATCAGCACCAGTTCGCCCGTCGGCGTTTCAATCCATTGGAAGTTTTGTGCCGTGCCGGACTGGCCGGCCACGAGCGTCACCTCTCCATCCTCACCGACGGTGATATAGCGTCGGCCCGATCGCAGTGCGACGCGGCCCAATCGGCGGTCGACGACCTCGAACCGCGTCGGGACACCTGAAACAAGTCGCCCATGGCTGGCCGCCAGTCCGGTCGTCGCGTGAAACGACGCCAGTCGGATCGATCGGCCATAGGGGATGGGCCTCATAAGGCCGTGGGTATGCGGTTGATAGACGTCGATACTGTCGAAATCGGCAAAACCGCCCTCGACGCCGTTCGTGTTGTAGCTGAACAACCCATAGCGAACGCCCTGAAAGGTGAAGGTCTGGTAGACCAGCACGACCTCGTCGCCGATAGGGGTAAAGGTGATGCCGTCGAACGAATAGCTAAAGCGCGCCCGTTCGGTGAGAAAATTGCAGTCGGCCCGAAGCCAGATGCGCGTCCCGGTCATCTTCACCCGCACCCGCTGGTCCAGGCGCTGGTCATAAAAGATGACGTCGAGTTTGTCGGCGAGCTTTTCGACGCCCAAAGTCGCATAGGGCAGATTGAGCAGCCCCAGGCCAGCCGTGTCGCCTGGCTTCAGGTTCGACGCATCGAGCGCGACGGTCGGCGTCGACATTGGCCCGATCGCCCGCTGTGTCAGGGTATCGCGCGCGTAGTAGAACGAGGTCGCCGGCAGGGCGTGAAGCCGCAGGAAGCCGGGTCGTTCCGACAGCGACCACTTGTCGTCGACGGGGACATGGTTCCACTGCCATATGGGCTGGAGCCGCGGTGCCGAAAAATCATCGCTGCGCCGATAGGGCACATGCACCGGCTGCGGCGTGGCGGTCTTCGGCTTCACCCAGGTCCGGGGCGTGCGCGTCAGATTACCCGGCAGGCCGAAATAAGGCCAGCCGTCCTTCCAGGTAATGGGAGACAGGCTGAGCAGGCGACCGACGGAATTGAAATCCATCATTGAAAAGCCCCACCATTCGCCCTCAGGCGTATGGACGATGCCCCCCTGGTGCATCGCCAAGACATGTTTGGCGGCGGGGGCGGGCGGCGTGAGCACGAACGGTGGCTTGGGCGTATTCAGGCGCGGGCCCGCCGCCATGCCGAAGTCTTCGTGGGAGCTGATCGATCGATTGACCTCGTAGGGGCCCAGCACATGATCCGACCGCGCCGCCGGCATGCGAAAGCCGCCGGCATATTCGGCGCTGATGATGTAGTATTTGCCGTCGATTTTGTAGAAATGGGAGCCCTCGCCCATCCCGGCGTCGGCGGTAAACAACACGCGCTCGGTGCCGGGAACGATGTCGGTTAGGTCATCCGTAAGCTGGGCCAGGTGCAACGTCTGGTGCCCCCAGACGACATAGGCCTTGCCGTCGTCGTCGAACAAGACGGACAGGTCGTGAAAGCTGCGCTTCATCTGCGTGTGGATCCATGGCCCCTTCGGATCGGTGGCCGTGAACCTCTGGGTCATCTGGCCGTTGACGTTCGAGAAGATGTAGAATTTGCCGTTATGGTAGCGGAAACACGGCGCCCAGATACCCTGGCCGTAGATATTTTTGCCGTCCTCCAGCCGGTAGGCGGGGCCGAGGTCGAGCTTGTCCATGGCATAGGCGACGAATTCCCAGTTGACCAGGTCCTTCGAGCGCAGGATCGGCAGGCCCGGCATGGTGTGCATGGTGGTGCCGGTCAGATAGAACCAGTCGCCCACGCCGATCATATCCGGATCTGAAAATTCGTCATAAAACAAAGGATTGGTGAAGGTCCCGTTGCCGTTATCCGGCGTCCAGGTGGCGGTCGACATGCGCTTGGACGCGACCGCCTCGGGACCGTTCTGATTCAGCGCAAATGCCTGCACGGCGCAAGGAATGAGGGTCAAGGTCACGCATGACACCAGCCCAATTAAGACAATTCCGAGCGATTTCGACAAATACCGTATGACAATTCCCCTATTCCACTTTGTTACCACACCTGAGGCGGCGTCCACAAAATGGGAGCCAATATTTGTTCAGACAATTGATGCCGCGGGGTGGCTGGCACTGAGAAAGTGCTAAAGCATTCAGGGTCAGGTCGTACGGCGGAGCGGAACAGAAAACTGTGATAAAAAGACGCGCTAATCGTATCAGAAGTCCAATTCGGGAATAAAGTTGAGAAGCGGTCTGAGGCTCCCCATATTCTGCCCGGAGCGCTAATCCTCCTGCCAAGAGGAGATCCGCAGATGAATGCAGCGGACTCCGGGGGAGTTCAAACAGTCTGGCGCTCAAAAGATGCTAAATCTCTAGTGCAAATCTCTAGTGCCGTATCGGCAGTGCTCCGCTGCGAGAACTTCTCGCGCGTCGGTGCTGCTGGCGCGGAGCACTGCGGATACGGCGATTTGCGCTAAGCCGCTAGCGCGGTAAGAGTATGGGGATTGAAAGCTTTTCGCGGTGAGCCGATGCGGCTGACTGACCACGAAATGGGATGGTGGTGACGTTAGTGGAGCTGTTCAGGGGCACGTCTGCGGTATGCAAGAGAAGGCTGCGGCGTGCATCGAGGGGATGCGGAGCCGATTCAAGCCATGGGGTGGCGTTGGCAGGATGACCGCCGGGCGATGCGAGGGATCGGGTTGGCATGGAGGTCGGCATAGTCTTGCTCAGGATGAGTCGAAGTGCGTGCAGTCCGACACTGAGTTAGGCCTGCCCTGTTCAACAGAGAAGGGTCGCGGGATCCGGTGCAGCGTACCGCGCTTGCACTGGGGACAGGATCGGTTGAGTGCGGACTTCTGCGGTTCGGTCAGGAGTGTGCTGATGTCCGGAGGGGTGGCGTGGAGATGGTTCCTGCATAGGGCGAGGGCCTGGCTACGGGTGCGGTTGGCGAGCAGGCCGAAGTGGCGGATCTTGACGAAGCC
>Ga0208357_1000806_pt1 | contig 24124 bp, 21 predicted proteins | sample NGESurdeep092012_6_FD_184487 | JGI IMG/M metagenome (GOLD analysis project Ga0208357, IMG submission 184487) | Arctic peat soil microbial communities from Barrow, Alaska - NGEE Surface sample F52-2 deep-092012 (SPAdes) | ecosystem: Environmental > Terrestrial > Soil > Wetlands > Peat ...
CACCCGCTTGCGCTCCGTCACGTCGCGCGCCGCGGCGAACACGCCCTGCAGCGTACGGTTGCGGTCGTAAAAGGTGGTCGCGTTGTAGGACACCACCGTCTGCTTGCCGTCGCGGGCACGCGCCGTCAGCTCGTAATCGGTGACCGACTTTTCGCTCAGCACAAGCTTGATCGCCGCCTCGGCCCGCTCTGGATCGGTGAAGTAGTCCTTGAACGGCGCGCCGATCAGTTCGTCACGCGTGCAATCGGTGAGCGCCTCCATCTGCTTGTTGACGTCGGTAATGATCCCGGAGGGATCGGTGGTCATGATCGCGTCGGTGTTGGATTCGATCAGCGAGCGGGTGTAGAACTGCTGGTCGCGCAGGCGCTGATCGAGCTTTTTCTGCTCGGCTTCGACCAGTTTGCGCGCGCTGTTGTCGGTGCCGATCAACAGATAGCCGATGATGGCGCCCTGCGCGTCGCGCAGTGCCGTGACGGACACCACCGCCGGGAAGCGGCTCCCATCCTTGCGGATGTAGGTCAGCTCGTAGATGTCCTCGATCCCGCGCGAGGCCTTGAAGACCAGCGCCTCGAAGCCCGGCGTGATCGGGGTTGCGAGTTCGACGCTCAGCGCTTTGGCGCGTGCGATCAGCTCCGGCGGATCGGAAATATCGGCCGGCGTGATCTTGTTCATCACTTCGGCAGCCGCGTAGCCAAGCATTCGCTCGGCGCCGACGTTGAAGATCTGGATGACACCCTTCGCATCGGTGGCGATGCTCGAAAAGTTGGCGCTGTTGAAAATCGCGCTCTGCAGGGCCCCCGCCTTGAGCTCGGTGCCGATCAGCAGATAGCCGATGATGGCGTCCTGCGCGTCGCGCAGTGCGGTGACGGACACCACCGCCGGGAAGCGGCTCCCATCCTTGCGGATATAGGTCAGTTCGTAGATGTCCTCGATCCCGCGCGAGGCCTTGAAGACCAGCGCCTCGAAGCCCGGCGTGATCGTGGTTCCGAGTTCGACGCTCAGCGCCGTGGCGCGTGCGATCAGTTCTTGCGGATCGGAAATGTCGGCGGGCGTGATCTTGTTCATCACGTCGGCGGCCGCGTAACCCAGCATCCGCTCAGCGCCGACGTTGAAGATCTGAATGACGCCCTTCGCGTCAGTGGCGATGCTGGAGAAGTTGGCGCTGTTGAAAATCGCGTTCTGCAGAGCCCCCGTCTGGAGCCCCACCTCTTCCGCCTGCTTGCGCGCAGTGTTGTCGGTGCCCTCGGAGACGCCGACCTGCGTCCTCGCCCCGTCGTTTCCATTTGTCATTGGTGTTGCCCCGGTACCTTGTACCCGTCCCAGCTGGCAGATCGATTGCGCGGATTCAGAATTACGCTGCGAGCAGCGCTTTAACGGCGCTTTGGGGCCGATGTTGTGCGTATGGCTTCTGAAGGAAGAGCGGTCTCAAACTCCACGTGCAACGCCCTGCCAACTCTGACATAGGCTGTTGTGATGAGAAGGTGTAAGAACTGACGTGAGTGGGACGGTGTCGAGGCAGCGTTGAGTGCGTCATTGCCTCCGACCCCACTTTGACAGCCGCGTTTTATGTAACTACAGTTCGTAACTACGTAATCTGGAATCCAGGGATATGGACTTCGAGTGGGACGATGCGAAGGCGGCTTCAAACCTGCGCAAGCATGGCATCGCCTTTTTGAAGATGCGGCCCATGTGTTTCTGGATGGCGGACGTGTCGACATGGTCGATGACCGCGAGGACTACGGCGAGGTCCGATGGTTGACGTTGGGTCGGGCGGGCTCAGCGTTGCTGATCGTTGCCTACACATTGCGCGGTGCCGATGGAAACATCATCCGCATCATCTCGGCCCGCAAGGCCAATGCCTACGAGCGAGCGTACTACCGTGAAATTCAAGCTTGATCCCAAACATCCCCTACCGCTGACCGCCTCTCAGCGCCACCGCCTGCAAACGGTGGCGGACAAGCCGGATGCCGACATCGACTACGGCGACATCCCGGCGATGTCGGCCGAGTTTTGGGCAAAGCATCGTCCGGCGCGGATCGAGCCGAAGGCGCAGGTGACCTTGCGGATCGACCAGGACGTGCTCGATTACTTCAAGGGTGGCGGCAAGGGTTACCAGACCCGGATCAACGACGTACTGCGCAGTTTCGTGGTGGCCCATACACCAGGCCAGCGCTGAACCTACACGCCCGCCGGAACCGGGTCAGAGCCATTTGGAAAGTACCATTCGGGTCGGAGTCACTTAAACGCTCGCGCGCTCACACCTCACCGACAGCATGGCCGTCTCGTAGCGCAGCGCGGAGACGTGAGACCGTCAGGCATAAGGGGATGGCATAAGGGGACGGAGGTAATTAACGGGGCTATCCGGGTCAGAGCCACCTACCTGCTGCAAGATAGTGGTAACACCAGCACTTTCCCCGCCAGAGCCACCACCCGACACCATGCTTTGCAATCCACGCTTTGCCATCCACCCTTCACCGCCAAGTCACTCCTTGAGCCCCGCCGAAATTTTCGCCATGATGCCCAACGCGCTTATACAAGGCGGCGTTCGATAGCTGGACCCGCATTCTGGGGCCTCTGCATGCAAAAGGGCGATGGCGATGAAGATGTTGCGTCTGGGCTGCCTGGTCATCAGCGCCTTGCTCGCGACCCAGGCCTGGGCCGGCGGCTGCCAGTTGATGAAATACGGCACGCTGCCGGTGGAAATGCTCGGCGGCCGGGCCACGACCATGGTGAAGATCAATGGGAACGATACGCGCTTCGTCCTCGATACCGGGGCGGTCTTCAATTTCATGTCGCGGGCCAACGCGTTGTCGCTGGGGCTCAATCTGCGAGCGGCGCCGTTTGGTCTTCGCATGAGTGGTGTTGGCGGCGCTGCGAGTGTCGAATTTGCCGAGGTCAAGGCATTCGGCATCCTCGATACGACGCTGAAGAATATCGGTTTCATCGTGGGTGGCACGGACATCGGCCATGGCCTGCTCGGCGCCAACCTGCTCGATGTTGCCGATCTGGAAGTCGATCTGGCCCACGGCAAGTTGACCCTGTTCAAGCCGGACCACTGCAAGAAACTGGCAATGGCGTACTGGACCAAGGATGGCAATTACAACGTCGCCGATATCGAGCCGGCCGAAAACCGGAACGACCGGCGCACTTTTCTCACGGTGACGATAAACGGCAGGAAGGTGCGGGCGCTGCTCGATTCGGGAGCTTTTGCCACCGTGCTCAGCCGTCGCGCCGCCGAGCGCATAGGCATCGACCTTGATGGGCCGGATGTCAAGACGGGTCGCCGCAGTTTCGGCGTTGGCGCCAAATCGTTGAAGACATGGACGGTACCCATCGAGTCGTTCTCGGTCGGCACGGAAACCATCCAGCACAGCCAGATGCAGGTCATTGACGGAAGCATGGGCGACGGCAACACCGACATGTTGCTTGGCGTGGATTTTCTGCTCGCCCATCACATGTTCATCGCCAACAGTCAGAGGAAAATTTATTTCACCTACAACGGCGGACGCGTATTCACCTTTGCCGAAGCGCCGAGCGACGGCGATCAGCCCGATCCCGGTGTGGCTGCAGGCAGCAACGGCGCAAAGCTCGGGAGCGCAGCGGATTACGCCCTGCGTGGTGACGCAGACCTGTCGCGCGGCGAACCGAAGGCTGCCATCGCCGATCTGGACGTGGCGATTCGCATGGCACCCGATCAGGCCGCCTACTATGTCTCCCGTGCGCGGGCACATGCGGCGGACAAACAGCCCGATGCGGCGCTTGCCGATCTGGACAAGTCCTTGATCCTGGATCCGCACAACGCGGATGCGTTGCTGATGCGCGCAAAATTTCGCCTCGTGCACAAGGACCGCATGGGCGCGGCAGCCGACGTGACGGCCGCAAGCGCCCTGGTGCCGGCCGGATCGACGCAGGCGCGTTCGATTGCCAGCCTCTATATCCAACTCGATCAACCCGCCAAGGCGCTGCCCATGCTCGACGACTGGATTCGCCTGCATGGCCAGGACGCTATGCTTGGCGCCGTACTGAACACACGCTGCTGGGCGCGCAGCCTGAGTAATCAGATGCTCGACGATGCCTTGCGTGATTGCCGCAAGGCTATCAAGCGCGACGGAGAAAATCCGACCTACCTCGACAGTCTCGGCCTGGTGCAGTTGCGACTGGGACATTATGCCGATTCGATCAAGGCCTACGAGCAGGCCCTCGCGCAAAATCCGCATTCCGCGTGGTCACGCTATGGCCTTGGCCTGGCGAAAATCCGCAGTGGCCAGAGTGACGCGGGCAATGCAGATCTGGTCGCCGCACGGGCGCTTGATCCGAAAATCGAGGCACGTGCCAGCAAGTATGGGTTGACCGTGGCGGGGCCATAGATCGCACAGGACATGTTCTGTGCGTTATCCGGACCAGAGCCCCCTGCCGAGGTAGCGCTCAGCGCGAAGGAGGGAGACGTCGCTGCGCCGATGGGCGGTTGTCAGCATGCACGCTGCACGTCGACAACCGCACCTCTCCTGACTACCTGGCTGCCGCAGCAGCCTGGGCATCCGCCGGTTCGCCTTTCGTCCACAACTTCGCCTCCACCTTCCCACCCAGCATCTGCTGGCGCACCAGCGGAATCGGTGGGCCGCCATAGCTGAGGAACTGGTCGTGGAACGCCTTCAGCGCATCCGGCCCCGGGTGCGCTGCAATCCAGTCCTTGCGCAACTGCATGATCATCAGCTTGCCCATGGTGTAGTTGAGGTAGGCCGGATCGTAGGTGCCGCGGGCGGCCTGCTGGCGGGCGTTGCCGGGGTCCTGGAAGGCCTGGTCGCGAAACATCTGCTCGGACTGGGCGATGGTCATGCCGCCGGTATGCAGGCCGATGGCGGAAATGAAACGCACGTCGCGCAGCAGGGCGTTGGTGAGCTGGCCGATGTGGGCTTCCGGCGTGCCGCCATCGACGCCGGCGTCGAACATCATCTCTTCGGCATAGTGCGCCCACCCTTCGGCGTAGGCGTAGCCGACGAACAACTGGCCGAACTTCCAGTGCGCACGGTTGGCGTGCAGGAACTGCAGGAAATGACCGGGCCAGACTTCATGCGCGGTCACGAACAGCAGCGCAGCCTTGCCCGGCACGTAGGCGGCCTGGTCGGCCTTGCTCCAGCTCGGGTCCGGTGGCGCGATGTAGTACACCGACGGCAGGTTCTTTTCGTACGGGCCGGGAATTTCGATATACGCGAAGTTCCAGCGGTTGAACGGAGGCGCTTCCTCGACCTTGGCCTGTTCGGTGCCGGGAATGCTGACCAGGTTCTTGTCGACGATGAACTGGCGCAGGCTTGCCAGTTGCTTGCGTGCGCCTTCCACGGCGCCACCCACCGGCTTGTCGGCACTCTCTTTTGCCACGCAGGCTTTCAGCGACTTGCCGGGGGCAAACTGGTCGCAGGCCTGCTTGAGCGCATCGAGGTTGCGCTGGAGATCGGACTCGCCGATCGCCTTGAGTTTGCCCAGCGGCAGGTCGACCAGCTCGGTCGCGTGCAGCATCTTGGAGAACGTCGCGGCGCCGAGCGCGAAGTCCTGGGTGGCATGGGGTTTCTGTGCCTTCAGCCAGTCAGCCAGGTCTTGCGAGGCCTTGATGGCGGCCGCGTTGCTGGCCTTGAAGCGCGCCTGCAGTGCGTCGTCCTTGATGCTCGCGAAGATGCCGGGAACGTCCTTCTTGAAGAAACTGGCGTAGCCGCCGAACGAATTGACACCGAGGTCCACGTACGTGGCCGGTAGCGGCAATTTGAGGTTGGCCTTGATCTGCGCCAACGCCTTGGGCAGCGCCTCCTGGTAGCTGACGAAGGCGGCCATGCGTTGTGCCAGCGGCGCGTACGGACGGGTCAGGTACATGCTGGGCGAGAGGTCGCCGGTGTAGAAGGAGGGGTTCTTGTACGGGGCGCCGGAATCCTCCAGCCAGAACAGCTGCCCGTCGATCACCGCCAGCACATAGTCGCGGCGGAAACGGCCCTGCGTATCGAGTTGGTCGTCGGTGAAGGCGGCGAATTTCTTGCGCTGCGCGTGCAGCCAATCGGCCGTGGCTTTCAGGCCTGCAGCGCTGTAATCGGGTAGCTTGCCGTCGAACTCGTGTTTGCCGGCATTGGCGGCGAACACCGGATTGTGCTCGAACGCACCGTTGATGAAGGCATCCACCGCGGTAGCCAGTGCGGCGCCCTGGTCGGCGCTGGCAACTGGGCTGGCTGAGGCAGTGGGAGCGGGCGTGGCGGCTGTGGTATCCGGCATGGGCCCCGGTGTGCCGGACGAACAACCGGCCAGCAACAGCGAGGTGATGACGGCGGACCAGATGACTACGCGGCATGAACGCATGATCGACATTCCCCAGGGTGAAAAGCCGAGCCTACGGGTTCGCGTGCCCACCCGCAATCCGTCACCCGACCTGATATCGCATTCTTCCAGGATATGGGCTGCTTCTTACCGGCGTCAGGCAGGCACGGGCGCGCGGGGTCCGCTGCGTGCGCCAAAGGCGGTACGCCTCGCCACGCACAGTCCGACGGATCTCCCGCCATCAACCGGGTCACCTCACGTAGCCCGAGGTGTGGTGCGAACAGGTGGATGAGGGCCAGCATGCATTCGCGCAGCGGGGAGGAGTCGCGCATGCATTGCACAACGACGTTGCATAACGCGTGCCCGTCTGGCTTGGCGAGCTGTCGCCGGAGTGACCTGATTGGGTGAATCAAGGGTCTCTGCCATCATCATATCTGGACGTCTATACGGCTACACCATTTTTGTGTCAGACTTTTTGCTGCTGATGCCGCGTCGGCATAGGTACCGTCCAGCAAATCGTTTGCGGGAACACTCGGTGATTCGTGGCGCACCCGGATATCCGCGGCAGTCACATCCTGGTTTGTCAGATGAGGGTGAAGCCATTCATGGAGCCGGTTGAATCCTTCCGATTCGGCGCATGACGCTGGTACGCCCGTTTGATATTTTCCGGTTTCAATACTTTCCAAGGAGCCACCCATGATTCACGACAGCATCCTCGGCACCATCGGCAACACCCCGATCGTGAAACTCCATCGCCTGGCGCCGTCACACGTGACGGTCTACGTGAAGATCGAGGCGTTCAACCCGGCAGGCTCGGTCAAGGACCGGCTCGCGCTGGCAATCATCCTGGACGCCGAGCAGCGTGGCGTGCTGAAGCCCGGCCAGACCGTGGTGGAAGCCACCTCGGGCAATACCGGCGTGGCGCTGGCGGCGGTGTGCGCCGCGCGAGGCTATCCGTTCGTGGCGGTGATGGCCGAATCCTTTTCCATCGAACGGCGCAAGCTGATCCGCGCCTATGGCGGCAAGGTCGTGTTGACCCCGGCCGCGGGCCGCGGCACCGCGATGGTGGTCAAGGCGGCGGAGCTGGCGAAGAAGCATGGTTGGTTCCTCGCGGATCAGTTCGAGAACGAGGCCAATCCCGCCTACCACCGCAACACCACCGCGCCGGAAATCCTGAGCGATTTCGCCGGGCGGCGGCTGGACTATTTTGTGACCGGTTGGGGCACCGGCGGCACCCTGACCGGCGTGGGCGAAATGCTGAAGGTGGCGCGGCCGGAAGTCAGGGTGGTCGCCTGCGAACCGACGGTGGCTGCGCTGCTCTCGGGCCAGCCGTGGCAATCGCACAAGATCCAGGGCTGGACCCCGGACTTCGTGCCGGGCGTGCTCAACCGCGACATCGTCGACCAGATCGTGCTCGTCGACGATGTGCTGGCCCGCGACACCGCGCGCGCGCTGGCAAAGCAAGAGGGCGTCTTCGTGGGCATTTCCGCCGGTGCCACGCTGGCTGCCGCGCTGGAAGTGGCGAAGGATGCTGTCGAGGGCTCGGTGCTGCTCGCTATGCTCCCCGATACCGGTGAGCGCTACCTGTCGACGTTCCTGTTTGAAGGTGTCAACGAAGGGTCAGACGAGGTCGAGTGATCGCAGCTTTCGCCCCTGTCCGGAAAAGCGCTTTGTCTCTTGATCACATCTTGCATTGACGCAGAAGGGCCGGCGGGCCGTGCCCGCCCTACATGCAAGGCATTGGCGACATTCCAGCAGCGCGTGGCGGCACGACCGAAGGTGCAGGCCGCCATGCAGGCAGAAGGGCAGGGCGGAAAAGCGGCGTAGATATCGATCTGGCCCGTGGCCAGGGAGCCTGTCGGACTTTGGTGGCCGAGTCGAGGATTCGGCGGGCGCGGACAAATTGCTGACGATTTGCAAGTCCCTGATGGTTCCAAGGACCAGGCATCGGCGATGGGATGCGCCTTGACACCAACACATCGCACCCCTTCCCCAGCAAGGGCGGGCACACGGAGCACAGGCGTCTCGCCGGTATGCTCTGGCGGGCGGGACGCCCGCGCTCCCAGTGGTGGTTAGTGGACCGCATGGATGGATTGCAGTCCGGCCGACCAAAGCCCGACAGGCTCCCAGGGCGCGCTTCAGCACGCGCCTTGCCTTCGATTCGACGATGGGCCTGGTGCTCAGATGTCCTTCGCCAACCGTTCCGCGAGGCCGATGTATGTTCCCGGCGTCAGCTCAAGCAAACGCCGCTTGGCCTCCGCGGGAAGCTCAAGCCCGTCGATGAATCCACGCATTGAATCGCGGGTGATGCCGTGGCCGCGGGTCAGGGCTTTCAGCTGCTCGTAGGGCTCGGGCAAACCATAGCGGCGCATCACGGTTTGCACGGCCTCGGCCAGCACTTCCCAGCTTGCATCGAGATCGGCGCTGATGCGGTCGGCGTTGACGTTGAGTTTGCCCAGGCCTTTCTTCAGGGATTCCAGCGCGACCAGGCTGTGTCCGAACGCGGTGCCGAGCGCGCGCAGTACGGTGGAGTCGGTGAGATCGCGCTGCCAGCGGCTGATCGGCAATTTCTCGGCGAAGTGGCCGAGCAGCGCGTTGGCCACGCCGAAGTTGCCTTCGGCGTTCTCGAAGTCGATCGGATTGACCTTGTGCGGCATGGTCGAGGAACCCACCTCGCCGGCCTTCAGTGTCTGCCTGAAATACCCCAGCGAGATGTAGCCCCAGACGTCGCGGGTCAGGTCGATCAGGATGGTGTTGGCACGGCGCACCGCATCGCAATATTCGGCGATGTTGTCGTGCGGTTCGATCTGGGTGGTCCAGGCGTTGTAATCGAGCCCCAGGCTTTCCACGAAGCGCTGGGAAAACGCGCGCCAGTCCACCTCCGGATAGGTGATGACGTGGGCGTTGTAGTTGCCCACGGCGCCGTTGATCTTGCCGGAGACCTCGACCGCCGCCAGCTGTTTGCGTTGGCGTTCCAGGCGCGCGACCACGTTGGCAACCTCCTTGCCCAAGGTGGTGGGCGACGCGGTCTGGCCATGGGTGCGCGAAAGCAGCGGCAGCGCGGCGTTGGCGTGCGCCAGGTCGCGCAGCATCGCGATCACCGCGTCGAGCTGCGGCAACAGCACCTGGTCGCGCGCGTCGCGCAGCATCAGTGCGTAGGACAGGTTGTTGATGTCCTCGCTGGTGCAGGCAAAATGGACAAACTCCCTGGCCTGGGCCAGCTTGGCGTCGGCGCCGATCTTTTCCTTGATGAAGTATTCCACCGCCTTGACGTCGTGGTTGGTGGTGGCCTCGATCGCCTTGATCCGCTCACCCTCGGCTTCGCTGAAGTTCTGCGCAATGGCTTTCAGGGTCACCACCTGGTCGGCGGCGAAGGCGGGCAATTCGGCAATCCCGGGCTCGGCGGCCAGCGCCAGCAACCATTCGATTTCCACCTCCACGCGGCGATGCATCAGGCCGAACTCGCTGAAAATCGGACGCAGCGAGGCGAGCTTGCTGGCGTAGCGGCCGTCCAGCGGCGACAGGGCGGTGAGGGCGTGGGAGGACATCGGCAGGTTCCAGCGAGAGGAGACGGCCATTTTACATGGGCGGGCGTGTGCAGCCTTGCCCGGTTTGCAGTCCGCCGCAAGGTGGTGCCGCTACGGGCATTGCGAATTGCCGGGGTCCTTCTGCAGGAGCGCAGGTGGCCCCAGCGGGACATGTCGAGACTGCCTATAATTGGCATTCTCCAAACGCAGGAATCCGGACATGAGTGGTTTTCGCATCGAGCACGACAGCATGGGTGAATTGAAAGTGCCCGGCGATGCGCTGTATGGCGCGCAGACGCAGCGCGCGATCGACAATTTCCCGATCTCCGGCTTGCACCTGCCGCGCCAGTTCATCCGCGCGCTGGGTCTGATCAAGGCGGCGGCGGCCGACGTGAACCTGTCGATGGGCCACCTGAAGAAGAACCAGACGGCGGCGATCCGCAAGGCCTCGATGGCTGTGGCGGAAGGGCAGTACGACGCGCAATTCCCGATCGATATTTTCCAGACCGGCTCGGGCACCAGCACCAACATGAATGCGAACGAGGTGATCGCCCACCTTGCCGTGGCAGCGGGCACGAAGGTGCACCCGAATGACCACGTCAATTACGGGCAGAGCTCGAACGATGTGATCCCCACCGCGATCCACGTTAGCGCCACGCTGGCCACGGGCGAAAACCTCCTGCCGGCGCTGAAGCATTTGAAGAAGGCGATCGACAAGCGCGCGCGCGAGCTGAAGAACACGCCCAAGACCGGCCGCACCCATCTGATGGATGCGATGCCGATCACCTTCGGGCAGGAGTTGTCGGGTTGGTCGGCGCAGATCGGCTCGGCGATCGAGCGGATCGAGGATGCATTGAAGCGCATGCGCCGGTTGCCGCAGGGCGGCACCGCGGTGGGCACCGGCATCAACGCCGATCCGAAGTTCGGTCCGGCGATGGCGACCCAGTTGAGAAAGCTGACCGGGGTGAAGTTCGAGTCGGCGGAAAATTACTTTGAAAGCATGGCCGCGCAGGATGCGGCGGTAGAGTTGTCCGGCGCGCTGAAGACGCTGGCGGTGGCGCTGATGAAGATCGCCAACGATCTGCGCTGGATGAACTCCGGCCCGCTGGCCGGCCTGGGCGAGATCGCGTTGCCCGCGCTGCAGCCGGGGTCGTCGATCATGCCGGGCAAGGTCAACCCGGTGATCCCCGAGGCCGTCGCGATGGTCGCCGCGCAGGTGATCGGCAACGACGCTTCCATCACCATTGCCGGCCAGTCCGGCAATTTCCAGCTCAACGTGATGTTGCCGCTGATCGCGCACAATCTGCTGCAGTCGATCGAGATCCTGTCCAACGTGAGCGTGCTGCTGGCCGACAAGGCGATCGCCGGCTTCACCGTCAACAAGGCGCGAGTGAATGAGGCGCTGGCGATGAACCCGATCCTGGTGACCGCGCTGAATCCGGTGATTGGTTACGAGAAGGGTGCCGCAACGGCCAAGCAGGCCTACAAGCAGCGCCGGCCGATCATGGACGTGGCGCTGGAAACCACCGGCTTGACGAAGAACGAGCTGAAGAAGTTGCTCGATCCGATGACGCTGACCAAAGGTGGCATCCACGGAAAATAATGGCGGTTTCCGTAGGAGCCCACTCGTGGGCGATGCTCTTGTTCTGAAGTCGGTAGAGATCCAGGGCAGGGGCATCGCCCACGAGTGGGCTCCTACGGGCCAGCCTTCGCGGTGACGTCGTTGTCGCCGGCCGGATTCCCGACGACCTGGGTCAATCGGAGAATACGGCAAAGCCCTTTTTGCCATCCTTGTCGGTCATTTTCTTGCTGCAGTCATCGACATCCTTCTGCTCCATCGTTGCGTAGGGCCGGAACGCGGGCATCGCTGCAGCCAGTTTCTGCTGGCTGGTAAGCAGGTCCGGCAGGCGCTTGCAGAGTTGCAGGGCGGCGGCCTGGATCTTGTCGGTTTGCGGCTTGATGGTCGCTTCGATCTCCTTGTCGCTCTTGCCGCTGAAGGCGCCGCGCAGGGCTTCCCCGGCGGCGCTGACGCCGAGGTCGGCGCCTTGCGTGCCGATCTCCATGCCGGCTTCGGCGATGCCGACGATCTGTTTGCGGTAATCCAGCAGCATCGCCTGTTGCGCCGGCGTGGCGGCGACCTTCTTGCCCGCGATCAGCAACTCGCCCTGCGGAGTGATCTCGGCCTTGGGCCTCGCGTCGCCGAAGTGGATGCCACCGACGTGGACGCTGTTCACGTCGACGTTACTGGTGGCCAACTCCTGCCGGGCTTTCTGCATCGCTTCGCGGACCCGCCTGGCGACCCACGACGAGGAAGTCTTGTCGCCGGCATCTTGCGTGGCCTGGGCCGTGGTGCCCGCGGCCGCCGGCTGGGAGTCGGGCTGTTTCGATCGGTTGCACGCGGCCAGCAACAGCAGGGCCAGGGCGAGCGTACACAATGTGACGGGTTTCATAGCGTTCTCCTTTCTCGAATTCGGTCGGTGCGGAATCAGTGGACCAGCAGCGGGTGCAGCGTGGGAGTGATGATCAGGCACGGAGGTTGGCCATGGCCCCGAACGGAGATGGGGTGTGGTCTGGTTGACGGACGGGCCGAGCGACCCGTCCGTCACTTCGCTCAGCTGTCGTCGCGCCAGCGGCGGAACCAGATCGCGCAGGCCAGCATGACTACGGCCGCGGCTACGCCGATCCACAGATTGGCCGAGGCCAGCGCCGTGTAGCCGCGAGTCAAGCTCAGGCTGGACACGAACTCGGCGGGATCGTTGCCACCAATCCCGGTGACCTCGCTGAACCAGCCGCCAGGAAATACGCTGCCCAGGATGCGTACGGCCACGTCGCGCCAGTACCAGTCGTTGGACACATTGATGGTGCCAAGCAGGTTGAACCAGCCGATCACGATGCCAACGGCCACCGGCAAGGCCACTGCCCACAGGAACGGCTTGTTGCGGGCCCACGCCGAGCAAAGCATCAGCCAGCCTACCGTCGGCAACGCCCACAGCAGGTACAGCGGGATCGAGCCGACCATGTTGGCGATCACCTCAAGCGGGTGCGACAAGCTCAACAGGTGCCACACGCTGACACCATGCAGGGACAACGCAAGCGCGAAGGTCAGCAACATCAGCAAGCCGGTCAGCGTGCCCACGATCACGGTGATGAACGGAGCAACCACCGTGGCGGAGATGACCTTGGACAGCACCGTGGCGGTGTCCGAGACTGGCAGCGATTTCCAGAACAGGATGCTGCGATCCCGGCGGTCGTCGTAGAGTGCGCCGAGGCAGTAGAAGAAGACCACGAAGCCGAGGATGATGCCCATGATCATGGTGGCCGAATACATCACCATGTCCAGGCCGGCGCCGACGGTATCCATGGATTGCTTGTCCAGCGCCTTGCTCAGTATGCGCAAGTTGTTCTGGCCGCCGCCGAAGGACAGGTTGAATCCGTTGCGTGCGCCAAACACCTCGCCGGTGACGATGCCCATGATGTTGAGCAGCACGAAGATGCCGCCGGTGATGACCGGGGCCCAGAAGAAGCCGCCGCGATGCTCCCAGAACTCGCGCTTGACCAGCCAGAACAAGGTGTTCGCTTTGGAGGTTTTCATGCGTAGGTTCCCTTCATGGTGGCGACGAACAGGTCGCTGATGGAAGGACGACGGGTTTCGCCGAGGGCTTCCAGTTGCGCGCGTCCGACCCCGTCGAACAGAAAAATGCACTTGCCAAAGACCTGGCGTTCGTCCAGCGGCTTCAGTGCGCGGGCGGCGTCGGCCTTGTCGGCGTTCACCATCACCTCGATGTAGCGCTCGCCGACGGCATCCATGTCCGCGTCCAGCACGATCCTGCCGTCGCGGATGAACATCAGGTCGGTGAGAATGTGCTCGACTTCCTCGACCTGGTGGGTGGTGACGATGATCGTCTTGTTCTCGTCGAAATAGTCTTCCAGCAGGCTCTGGTAGAACTGCTTGCGGTAGAGGATGTCCAGGCCCAGCGTGGGCTCGTCCAGGATCAGCAACTTGGCGTCGATGGCCATCACCAGGGAAAGGTGCAGTTGCACGATCATGCCCTTGGACATCTGCCGCACGCGCTGATTCGGTTGCAGTTTCGTGCGCGCCAGGAACGCCTCACATTTGGCGCGATCGAAACGAGGATGCACGTGGGCGACGAAATCGACCACCTCGTGCACCTTGATCCAGCGTGGCAGCACGGCGACATCGGCGATGAAGCACACCTCGCCCATCAGCTTGTCACGCTGCTTTCGGGGATCGAAGCCCAGCACGTTCAGCTCGCCGCTGAAGTCGGTGAGGCCAAGGATCGCCTTCAGCGCGGTGGTCTTGCCGGCGCCATTGGGGCCGATCAGACCCACGATGCGGCCCGGTTCGATCTGGAAACTGACCTGGTCCAGGGCCAGCGTCGCCTTGTATCGCTTGCTCAGGTTGCTGGCCGAAATCACCGCACTCATGACTGACTCTCCGGGTTGATGGTCGCTTCACGCATCAGTGTTTTCAAATCCAGCCCCAGGCGCTGCAGGCGGGCATGCAGCACCGGCCATTCCTCGCGCAGGAAGCGCTCGCGTTCCGATTTCAGCAGCGCCTCGCGCGCGCCTTCGATGACGAACATGCCCAGTCCCCTCCTTTTTTCAACCAGTTGTTCATCGACCAGTTCCTGATACGCCTTCGATACGGTCAGCGGATTGATCTGGTACTCCGCGGCAACCTGGCGTACCGACGGCAGCGGGTCGCCTTCGTTCAAGGCGCCGTCCAGGATCATCGCCACCACACGCTGGTGCAGTTGGCGATAGATCGGGACGCTGTCGTTCCAGGTGATGGTCATGGTTATTCCTTGGTGATACGGCCGAACTTCTTGCCGAACGAATAGTAGGGCATCACCAATGGCGACCCGAGCAGGCCGATCGGCTGAATCGATGCCTCGGCGTTGTTCGCCGAATCGGCCGACAGCGTCATCAGATCAGGACTCGTGGATTCGTTGATCATCGCCGCGGCGCGTTTCTCGGCGGCGCTGGGATGGACCACGACCGCCTTCAGGTTGGTGACATGGGCGGCTGGGGTGCTGAGGCTGCCACTGCCCGGCTGCCAGGCATCGACGTTGTAAAGAACGGCGCGCAGACTTGCGAAGGTGAGCAGGACGGCTGCGGCGCCGGCGATCAGTTTGTACGCTTTCATGACGAACCTCCTTGGTGATCTCGTTTGGTGGTGTTGTAGTGAACTATAACACTAAGTTTTGAGACGTCAATAGGCGAGATGCCCTTTTTCAACATGACTGATGGGCTATGCGGTCGCTTACGCGTAGGAGCCCGCTCGCGGACGATGCTTTCTGGGGACCAGGGACCAGGGGCCGGTAGGGCATCGCCCGCGAGCGGGCTCCTACGGGCAAGGGTGTGCCTCTGAAAAACAAAGGCCGGCGTCGCAGCCGGCCGTTGTTTCTTTATCGGGTGCCCGGGATCAATCCCTGGTGGAGTAAACCTGTTTGCCGCCCACCCATGTCTGCAACACCTTGGTGTTCCAGATCTTGCTGGCGGGATCCTTGATGACGTCGTGGTCAATCAGGATGAAGTCGGCCCATTTGCCGGGCTCCAGCGTGCCCAGGGTTTTTTCCGAGTGACCCGCATAGGCTGCGTCGAGGGTGAACGCACGCAGCGCTTCGGTCAGGGTCATGTCCTGGTCGGGATACCAGCCGCCCGGCGGTTGACCCTGGTGATCCTCGCGGGTCACGGCGGAATACAGGCCGAAGAACGGGTTGGGTGATTCCACCGGAAAGTCCGAGCCGCCGGCGACGACCGTTCCCTGCTTCAGGAAACGCCGCCACGCATACGCGCCGGCGATGCGCTGGTGGCCGACGCGATCCTCGGCCATGTTCATGTCGGAGGTGGCGTGGGTGGGCTGCATCGAGGCGATCAGGTGCAACGGCACGAAGCGCGGAATGTCCTGCAGCGAGACGATCTGCGCGTGCTCGACGCGGTTGCGCAGGTTGATGCCGTCCGGGTGGATCTTGTACGCCGCAGCGTAGGCGTCCAGTACTTCGCGGTTGGCAGCATCGCCGATCGCATGGATGCCGACCTGATAGCCCTTGCCCAGCGCCTTGCTGATCTGCGCCGTCAGGTCCGCCGGCTTGTGGAACAGCAGGCCGCTGTTGTGCGGATCGTCGGAGTAGGGCTTGAGCATCGCCGCGCCGCGGCTGCCCAGCGCGCCGTCGGCGTAGAGCTTGACCGCGCGCACGGTGAGGAAGTCGTTGCCGTAGCCGATCAGCGGGCCATCCTTGCTGATTGCGTCGAAGTCATCGCCGGTGCCGTGGATCAGCGCGTAGATGCGCGTCGTCAACTTGTGCGCGTCGGCGTACTGCCGGTAGAGCTTGTAGGTGGACAGGCTTATGCCGGGATCGTCGACGCCGGTGAGGCCGACACTGGCCAGCTCGGCCAGCGCGGAATCCAGCGCGGTGGCGGCTTCCTGCGGGGTGGGCGCGGGGAGCTTGCTGTTCACCATGTCCATGGCGCCGTCGATGAAGACGCCGGCCGGATTACCCTCGGCGTCGCGATCGATGCGGCCTTCGCGGGTGTCCCTGGTGTCCTTGGTGGCGCCGGACAGTTTGATCGCGGCGGTGTTGGCCCAGCCGGCGTGGCCGTCGACGCGGGACATCCATACCGGACGATCGGCGACCACCTTGTCCAGTTCCTTCGCGGTGGGGAAGCGCCCGAGCTTCCAGATCACCTGGTTCCAGCCATTGCCGACGATCCATTTCGCATCGGGATGCGCCGTGGCATAGGCCTTGATTCTCGCCAATGCTTGATCCAGCGAGGTGGTGCCGATGAGGTCGACGCTGTTCAGTGCATAACCCAGGTCCATGATGTGGCCGTGGGCGTCGATCAAGCCCGGGAGCAGGGTGCGGCCGCGGCCGTCGATCACCTTCGCGCCGTCCGCGCGTTTGGCCAGCTCGGCGCTGTCGCCGGTGGCGACAACCTTGCCCTGATCAACCAGCAAGGCCTGGAAATGCTGCAGCTTGCCGTGGCTGTCTAGGGTGTAGCCGTTGACGTTGTCGACCAGCAGGTCGGCGGCCTGCACGGCCGGCGCCAATGCCAGCAGGGCGAGCAACGATAGACGCAGCGAACGATTCATGCGCGAATTCCGGGCGGCGGGGTGAATCCGCAGTGTGTCGGCCCTCGCGCATTTTTTCCACCATGGGGGTCACGGTCAGGCGGTGGGGCCTGAACGCCGAACGCCCACCTCGGGGAGGTGGGCGTTCGGCCGGGCTGGCGGTATCAGGCGGCTTGGGCGATCAGTGTTCCGATGCTGCGGCGTGCCGATTCCAGCGCTGCGGCCTTTTGCTCCTCGCCAACGGCGATGCCTTCGGCGCGCACGAACTCGATGTCGCTGATGCCGATGAAGCCGAGTGCGGCACGCAGATAGGGCTCCTGGAAGTCCATCGCGGCGGCGGCGGTGTCCTTGCCGTAAAAGCCGCCGCGGCTGGAGGCGATGATGACTCGCTTGTCACCGGCCAGGCCTTCGGGGCCGTTCGCGGTATAGCGGAAAGTCTTGCCGGCGACCAGGATGCGGTCGAGCCAGGCCTTCAGCGAGCTGGAAATGGCGAAGTTGTACATCGGTGCGCCAATCACGATCACGTCGGCGGCAAGGAACTCCTCCAACATCTCGGTGCCCAGCGCGACGGCGGGGTCGCTGGCATCGGCCACCGGGCTCCAGTGCGGCAGCGGCTGCGCGGCCAGGTCGTGGTAGCGGATCGCGAGGTCGGGCGTGGCGCGCTCCAGCTCGGCTACGATGTCGGCGGTCAACTGACGCGAAACCGAGTAACCACCCAGCGCGCTGGAGTCGATGTGCAAGAGTTTCATGATGGAATTCCTGGTTGAGCCGGCTTGCCGGCGACGGAAATCAGGATATATTCGAAACAATCTGGCGATAAGATAGGTATTTACGGACTTATCGTTCTACATTGGAAACAATCATGACGATATTGAGCGGTGCATTGCAGGACCTCAACGACCTGTACTTTTTTGCTGCGGTAGTCGAACACGGCGGTTTTTCCGCGGCCGGCCGTGCGCTGGGCGTGCCGAAGTCGCGCTTGAGCAAGCGGGTGGCGCAACTGGAAGAGCGACTCGGGGTGCGCCTGCTGCAGCGGACCACGCGGCGTTTCGTGGTGACCGAGGTCGGCGAGCGCTTCTACGTGCATTGCCGTGCCGTGCTGGAAGAGGCGCAAGCGGCACAGGACGCGGTGGACGAATTGCGTGCCGAACCGCGTGGCGTGGTGCGCCTGAGTTGTCCCGTGTCGCTGGCGCAGACGGTGTTGGCGCATCTGCTGCCGGACTTCCTGGCGCTCTATCCGAAAATGCAGGTGCGACTGCTGTCCAGCGACCGCCGGGTGGACGTGATCGGTGACGGCTACGATCTGGCGATTCGCGTGCGCAACAAGCTGGATACCGATGCGAATCTGGTGGTTCGCGGCTTCGGCCATTCGCGCACCAAGCTGGTGGCCAGTCCGACATTGTTGAAGATTCACGGGCGACCGGCGTTGCCTGACGAACTGGCAAAGCTGCCTGCCTTGTCGATGCGCGAGCACGAAGGTGCGCAGACGTGGGAACTGATCGATGCGGACGGTACCCAGGTCAACGTGGAAGTGCAGGCGCGCCTGATCACCGGCGACTTCGCCGTGCTGCTGGAGGCAGCCCGCCGTGGCATGGGCGTGGCGTTGCTGCCGGAGTTCGTCTGTGCACCGGCGATCACCGCCGGCGATCTTGAAGTGGTGCTGCCGGACTGGAGCATGCCCGAAGGCACCATGCACTTCGTCTACCCCAGCCGGCGCGGGATGCTGCCCGGCGTGCGGGCGCTGGTCGATTTCCTGGCCGAACGGCTGCCGGCCACCACCTTGCTCAAGCACGAGCAGTGCAAGCAGCGTCCGCTGGAGGCATTGCCGAAGTCTTGATGCGCGCCACTGCGTCGATGCGCTACGCTTGAACCTTTATGGACATCCAAACGGCCGGACGATGATGATCGAAACCAAGCTGCCCAAGGTAGGCACCACCATTTTCAGCGTGATGAGCCAGCTGGCGCTGCAGCACAAGGCGGTGAACCTGGGGCAGGGCTTCCCCGACTTCGAGCCGCCGCAGGAACTGCGCGACGCGCTCAATCGCGCGATGAACGACGGCCGTAACCAGTACGCGCCGATGCATGGCACCGCCGGCCTGCGCGAACAGATCGCACTGAAGACCGAACGGTTGTATGGGCGCAAGCTCAACCTCGATACCGACATCACGGTCACCTCGGGCGCCACCGAGGCGATCTTCGCCGCGATCGCCGCGACAGTGCGCGCCGGCGAGGAAGTGATCGTGTTCGATCCGGCCTACGACTGTTACGAGCCGGCGATCGACTTGCAAGGCGCACGCGCGGTCCATATTCCGCTGACCGTGCCGACGTTCGCGATCGACTGGCAGCGCGTGCGCGACGTGGTGACGCCGAAGACCCGCATGATCATGATCAACAGCCCGCACAACCCGTCCGGCGCGGTACTGTCTGCCGCGGACCTGGATGAGTTGGCGGCGATCGTGCGCGATACCGATATCGTGGTGCTGTCCGATGAGGTGTACGAGCACATCGTTTACGACGGTGCCCACGAAAGCGTGCTGCGTCATCCGGAGCTGGCCGAGCGCAGCATCGTGATCTCCTCGTTCGGCAAGACCTATCACTGCACCGGCTGGAAGGTGGGTTACGCGGTGGCGCCGGCGGCGTTGTCAGCCGAGTTCCGCAAGGTGCACCAGTACCTCACGTTCTGCACATTTCATCCGGCGCAGGTGGCATTCGCCGAATTCATGGCCAGCAACCCCGAGCACTATCTGGAATTGGCGGCGTTCTACCAGGCCAAACGCGACCGGTTTCGCGCGTTGCTGGCACCGTCGCGCTTCAAGCTGCTCGACGTGCCGGGCGGCTATTTCCAGTTGGTCGACTATTCGGCGATTCGCGACGAGGACGATCTGACTTTCAGCCGCTGGCTGGTGGAGCAGAGCGGCGTGGCGGCGATCCCGCTGACGCCGTTCTATGAAAGCGCGCCGGGCACGCGATTGCTGCGGCTGTGTTTCGCCAAGAGCGATGCCACCATGGAAGCGGCGGCGGAACGGTTATGCCGGCTGTGAACATGCGTGTATTGAAGGTTTCGATGGTGCAGGGCGCGACCCGCTGGCACGATGCGCCGGCCAATCGCGACTATTACGGCGCGCTGGTCCGACAGGTTGCCGACAGCGATCTGATCGTGTTGCCGGAAACCTTCCTGTCCGGTTTCAGCAACGACACCCGGGCCAGCGCCGACACGATGGACGGCGAAGGTGTGGCGTGGTTGCGTGCGCTGGCGATCGAGTTGGGAGCGGTGATCTGCGGCAGCCTGGCGATCCGCGAGAACGATGTCGTCTACAACCGTTTGCTGTGGGTGCAGCCGGACGGCAGCTTCGAGCAGTACGACAAGCGCCACCTGTTCCGCATGGCCGGTGAACACACCCGCTACGGCAGTGGCAGCGAACGGCCGATCGTGGAACTCAAGGGCTGGCGCATCCTGCCGCAGGTCTGCTACGACCTGCGCTTCCCGGTGTGGCTGCGCAATCGCCGGCTGGCTTCCGCCACCGGCGGCATGGATTACGACCTGGCCGTATTCGTCGCCAACTGGCCGGCACCGCGCCGACAGCCTTGGCGCACGCTGCTGCGCGCACGGGCGATCGAGAACCTCAGTTACGTGATCGGGGTGAACCGCGTCGGTGTCGACGGTAACGAGATTCCATATGCCGGCGACAGTGCGGTGATCGACCCAGTCGGTGAGCCGCTGGTGGAACTCGGCGCGCAGGAGCAGGTGGTGACCATCACGCTGGATCCGGCACCGTTGCTGGCGCACCGCGAACGCTTTCCGGCGTGGATGGACGCCGACGCGTTTACGCTCGACGCTGGCTGACAGAGATATCGCATCGTGTAGGGCGGGCATGGCCCGCCGCTTTCCGTCATCGCCAGGAGCCGGCGGGCAGTGCCGCCCTACGGGCGCTCCGCGTAGGAGCCCGCTCGCGGGCGATGCTCTTCTTGCGGGATTCAGGATTAGAGATTCGAAGAGCATCGCCCGCGAGCGGGCTCCTACAAGATCGCCAGTACTGCTTCCGGCGGACGGCCAATGACGGCCTTTCCGTTGGCGACCACGATGGGGCGTTCGATCAGTTTCGGATGCGCCACCATCGCAGCGATCAACGCTGCATCGTCGAGCGCGGGATCATCCAGTCCAAGCGATTGATACTCCGCTTCACCCGTGCGCAAGAGTTCGCGCGCGCTCATGCCCAACTGCTTCAGCAGCACGGCCAGTTCGGCAGCACTGGGCGGGGTGTCGAGATAGTTGATCACCTTGATCGCACAGCCGCGCTCTTCCAGCAGGGCCAGCGTGGCGCGGGACTTGGAGCAGCGGCTGTTGTGGTAAATACGGACCATTGTCGGTGTCCTCAACGATTGCCCGAACGGTTGCCGCCACGCCCGGGTGGACGTCCACCGCCCTGGCTTTTCGGACGCGGGCCGCCGCCGGGTGCACGATTGCCGCCGCGGCCTTGCGGGCGGTTGCCACCCGGGCCGGCACCCGCTGGCTTGCCGCCCGCCGAGTGCCGGTTGCCGGTGGTGGCGCCGGCCTGGCCGCGCTGGCCGCCGGCGCGCGCGCCGGCGCGGTTTTCGCCCGCGAACCACGTACGCACTGACGGCAGTTCCTGGCCCGGTGCCACGCGACGTCCCTTGCCGCGCTTGCCGGCGGCGCCTTGCTCCGGGCGGGCCACGTTGCCGTTGACTTCCTTGCCGCCACTTCTCGGCGGCTTGCGGCCGCGCGTGGGCTCGTCGCGAATGCGGTCGTAGGCGCGCAATTCGCGCGCTTCGTCCTGCCCGCCGGTCCAGGCCGTGCCGGCGCCGCGTTCGGGGCGATACTCGGTGACGCTGCGACTGGCGCGACGCTGGTGCAGGATCGGACTCAGGGTCAGCACCGTCTGCGCAGCACCCAGGCCGGAGGTCTGGCGCAGCTGCTTGATGCTCTCGGCATCCAGCGCTTCGCATTCACCGCGACGCAGGTTGCGTGGCAACTCGATCCGGCCGTAGCGGATGCGCTTGAGCCGGCTGACCAGGAAGCCCTGCGAGTCCCATAGCCGGCGCACTTCGCGGTTGCGTCCTTCGCGGATCACCACGCGGAACCAGCTGTGGCTGCCGCCGCGACTGATCACGGCGATTTCGTCGAAGCGGGCCGGACCATCGTCCAGTTCCACGCCGGCCTTCAGTCGTTCGATGATCTCGTCGGGCACTTCGCCGTGCACGCGGCACAGGTATTCGCGCTCCATGCCGCTCTTGGGGTGCATCAGGCCGTTGGCCAGTTCGCCGTCGGTGGTCAGCAGCAGCAGGCCGGTGGTGTTGATGTCGAGCCGACCCACGGCGACCCAGCGCGCGCCTTTCAGTCGCGGCAACTGTTCGAATACGGTGGGGCGGCCTTCCGGATCGTCGCGCGTGGTCAGCACGCCTTCGGGCTTGTGATAGATCAGCACTTCGGCATCGTCGCGGTTGTCGGTGGCAACCACGAACTGCTTGCCGTCCATGACCACGCGGTCGCCGGCTTTCACGCTCATGCCGATTCCGGCCGGCGCGCCATTGAGTTCGATTTCACCGGACTGGATGCGTTGCTCCAGCATGCGGCGCGAGCCCAGGCCGGCATTGGCCAACACCTTGTGCAGGCGCTCTTCCAGTGCGGGAGCGTCGGTGTCGGCGCGCGGTTCGCGCTTCAGGGTCAGGACGGATTTTTGCGGCGCAGTCATGCGCGGTACTCCTCGGTATCTTGGTCGGCGGCGCCGGATTCGGCGTCCGCAGTGGGGGTCGCTGCCTCATCGGCAGTGGTCATCGGGCTTGTGCCAGGCCGGCCCGGATCGTCATTGGCCTCGTCGTGCCCGGATGAAGCCGCGTCCGCCCCGGTGTCAGCCGCAGCGTTTTCGCCGCTGCCATCGGTGCTGTGCGCAGGCGTTTCGGTTTCTGGTCTCGATACGGCCGCGGACTCCGCATCGGTGTCGGCCGAAAGCTGGCCGTCCCGGTCGACTGCGTCGGGATCGATCGGCAGGTCGCGCGCGATATGGGCGGGCAGGGGTTCCGGCGCGAAGCGCATCTGCGGGTCTTCCATGTCACGGATTTCCGACAGCGGCGGCAGCTGATCCAGCGATTTGAGATTGAAATAGTCGAGGAAGGCGCGCGTCGTGCCGAACAATGCCGGCTTGCCCGGTACATCGCGATAGCCGACCACGCGAATCCATTCGCGCTCCTCCATCGTCTTGATCATGTTGGAGGACACCACCACACCACGAATCTGCTCGATCTCGGGGCGGGTGATCGGCTGCCGATAGGCGATCAGCGCCAGCGTTTCCAGCAGCGCGCGCGAGTAGCGGCTGGGTCGCTCCGTCCACATTCGCGAGATCCACGGATGCACGTCCTGGCGTACCTGGTAGCGAAATCCGGAAGCGACTTCCTTCAGTTCGATACCGCGGCCCTCGCAGTCGCCGGCCAGCGATTCCAGTGCCTGCGCAATCTGCTGCGGGCCGGCTTCCTCGTCTTCGTTGAAGAGGTCGCCAAGCTGATGCACGGTCATCGGCTGGGTGGAGGCGAGTAGGGCTGCCTCGATGATGGGTTTGAGTTGGTCGATCTGCATGGCCTTGGATTCGGATGCCGATTCAATAGGGTTCGGTCAACAGCTATGGTTCATTCGCCGGACGACCATTCGCCAGACGACTCGGACAATGTCGATTCGCCCGCTGATGTGTCGTCCGCTGGCAACTCGGCGGGTTCTTCGTGGTGGCCGGTCCTGGCCTTGAGATAGATCGGCCCCAGCGGTTCTTCCTGCACGATCTCGATCAGCATTTCCTTGGCCAGCTCCAGCATCGCCAGGAACGTCACCACGATGCCCGGGCGACCTTCGGTCAGATCAAACAGATCCTCGAAGCGGTGGAAACTGTCGCTTTCCAGCTGGCTCAACAACTCACCCATGCGCTGGCGCACGCTGAGCGCCTCGCGCTTGATGGCATGGTGGCCGAACAACTCGGCGCGGTGCATCACTTCCTTCAGCGCCAGCAGCAGTTCCGTCAACTCAAGCGGCGGCGGCAGCCGGATCACGTTGCGCTCGCCGACCTCGGCATGCACCACCACGCTGTCGCGCTCCATGCGGGGCAGGGCTTCGATGTCCTCGGCCGCACGCTTGAACCGTTCGTACTCCTGCAGTCGCCGTACCAGCTCGGCGCGCGGATCATCTTCCAGCCCTTCCTCGATCGGCGGG
>Ga0208357_1000807_pt1 | contig 24108 bp, 19 predicted proteins | sample NGESurdeep092012_6_FD_184487 | JGI IMG/M metagenome (GOLD analysis project Ga0208357, IMG submission 184487) | Arctic peat soil microbial communities from Barrow, Alaska - NGEE Surface sample F52-2 deep-092012 (SPAdes) | ecosystem: Environmental > Terrestrial > Soil > Wetlands > Peat ...
CGGGATCGTGGGCACGGTGGCCCCGGGGCTATTCGCCCAAGAGGGTCGGTGCTGGCGAATGGTGTACGAGAACCCAGTCGGCCATGGGACGCACTGCATGGAGCCGGTGGCGTGGGTCGGGCGGTGGAAGTTCTTAGACGGCTGGACGAAGGTGGAGCAGCAGGCTGACGAGTTGATCGGAGCGCGCGGGACACCGCTGGCTCGCGGCTATTTAGACCACGGCGATCCCCGGTCGGTCACTTGATTTCTTGAAAACCAAATGATCGCCGTCATCAATCGGGACGGTTCCGACGTATACCCAGCCCTCCTCGGCTTCGTGTTGAAGAATCTTTTGCTGAACGTCGGAAGAGATTCCGTACCGAACCTGTATCGATTTGTAGTCCCATGAGACTGGCTGCTTCTTCCGGCTCAATGACACCTTTATCACCTCCCCATCAGCAGGCTGACATCGCGTTGCAGGCGAGAGTAGGGCCGAAAGTCCTGAAGGCCGGTCCCCGGCATCTGCCCCTGCTGACGAACTGCGTGGCCCAGGCGGTGGGTCTAGCGTCCCGGTAGTGGAGATCCTCTGCGCCGACTGTGGCTGCTTGGTGGACCGTGGCATTCGGGTGACAGTCTGTAGCGACGCCGAGTGTTGCTGCGCTCACTTGCCGATGCGTGAGGCCGGAATCGAACCTCCGCCACCCGATTAGGTTTGGGCCGCCGTGACCAGCCGCTGGTCGTGCTCCGCGCACAGGCCGAGCGCTGACCCCGGGTCAGGGTTGGCGTCGCACCTGCATCTCTTCGTGGTCGGCGTCGTACACGTCGGCCCAGCAGCCGGTGTCGTCCGCCCAGCCGTCAGCCATCCTCGCTTGGCGTGGTGGTACTCGATAAAGGTACCCGCTTGCCCTACGACTCGCCCCTAAGCCCCCACATCTGCTGATTGGGGACCTTCGCGTTTCGCGTGCTTGGCCTTCCCGAGTTCCCACAGGCTCGGGTGATTGATCCACTTTTCCGGATCGGGTACGCCACCGATCCGTGTGAATATCAGCGTCAGCTTTAGTTCCAGCTCGGTTCGCGCCCTAACACACTGCTGCCGAACTTCATCGCCGCTACTTAGTTTCATTCCGGGCATACGGATCCCTGCAGCCATGCCCCGATTGAATACCAGCATTTGGGTGATTTTCATCGTTTCAGGCAAGTCGGGCAACAGTCCCATCATCGTGTAGGCGAGGCGATCCTGGGCTATCCCCGTCGGGTTGGCTGGGTCATCGGACACGTAGATTGCCTCGATGGCCGCGCCGATCTGCTCTATCCGGCGGCCTATTTGGTCCGACCTCACCTCCCTCGCGGCTTCTAGGCCGAGTCGAACCGTCCACCAAGCAAAGATGACCGCCACTGCCGCCAAAGCGACTGTGACGGCACTGAGAGCCTCCACGAGCGGCCACGCTAGCTGTCAGAAAAGGACGGTGGGCGTGGACATGGGCCTAGGACGCGGCGCACCATAGGCTCCGGTCACCAGAACGCTCACCAGTCCCCCCGGGGACGCACACTTCGTTGGGACAGCCGCCTTCAATCTTGACTGGACGCTTACCGTCAACCCTCACGACGCGGTCCCACGGCGTCCCACAGCGGCCCTCCGCAACGATGGCGTCGAGAATGGCGCTGCCCTCACCCCTGGTCGAACACCATGGCCTAAACGCTATCGCTCCGCACAGATTGCCCCTGGTTCCCGCAAATGGATCAATGGTTGCAATTTATTTCTAGTGAGGAGCCCAGTAATTCGGGTAAAAACACAATGTGCTGTCGGGTACGGACGAGGATGTGGGTCGGGCCATCGTTGCCACGGTTGCTTGGGGAACCGCCTGCGAGACTTTGGGCCATGCCGATGAATTTGCCGTGATGCATCCGTCCGATCTTTCTGTTGCTCGAGCGGAGGCAGCGCGTGCAGAAGTGGCACGAACACGCGACGTATTCAATGAAGCTCTGGCGGCGATCGGTGTAGGCCCACTTCTTGCCGCCGAGTTACAGGTAACCGACTTCCTTCCCTAAATTTCACTGGCTCTGAGCTGAGCGAAGATCGGAGGCAATGGGGCCATCCCCATTCACCACGATTGTTCGCCCCGTCGCCTTACGTGGGCCATGATGTGCCCAGGGGGCGAATTGGCGGACAAAGGGCTGGGCTTCGGCTCAGCCCTTTGTCGCGTCCGGGCTTTGTGAGGTGCAACCAAGACGCAACGAGTCTGCACCTTGGGGGCGCCATGATTGCTGCAACATCACGATCTTCGGTGTGGTCGTTCTGAGCGGGGCAACTACACCGTGGGTAGTGTCGCTAATGACGGATGGAGTAACGGAATGGGAGGGCTTCGGCCCTCTCGTTTCGCGTCCGAGGGTTGATCTGGCCAAGCCCCAGTACCGGCGGTTGGGGGCAGCGGCGGCGTCACGGCCCTTGGGTATACCTTGAGCGGGAGGGTTTGATGACTCAGGAGGCGCTCTGGATATGCCGAAAGACGACGCAGTTGATCGCAATCTTGAAGGCATGGATGACCTCGACTTCGTGGGATGGAACAACGCCGACTGGACCGGCGTCTTCGCTCACCATCACACCGACGACGTACTCGTGGACTGGCAAGGACAGCCCCAGACCCACGGCATCGAGGAGCACATCGAGGCCATGAAGTCATACGTCGAACACAGCGGGGGCGGTACACCGCCCCAGATCACGTCCCACCCGATCAAGTTCGGGTCCGGAGAGTGGACGTGTGTCGTAGGGGAGTTCGACAACGGTGCCCGTATGGTGACCGTAGCCAAATGGCGCGCTGGCGCCATCGCTGAAGAGTACATCTGGGCGTAGCATCATCACCGAGCTGGCCTCCGGAATCTTCTGGAACCTTGGGGTCACATCACCGTTGAGTGAGCTACGCATCCTTCCGCTTATCCCCACGCCCGAATGTGCCGTTGCGGGACAACGTCAGCGGCATCGCCGTGCTTAGAACTGCCCCGCTCCGGGCCGTGGGGAAATCTTTGCTGGGAACCCACGGACCCGAAATGGGGCTATGGACGCCGGACTAGGGGGTGCGTCGTGGCGTCAATGGCCCAACCTAAGGGCAGCAGATGAACGCAGCGTGAGAAGGACGTTAAGGGCGGGTTAAAGCCGCTGGACCTTCAGGTAGTTGGCCGAGAAGGTTCCCGTCCCTCCACCCGCGTCGTATTGCATGTTGAACGTGTCGGGTTCGGGCGATGACGCGGCGCACCTTGCCCCGTCCCATCGACGGTGATGACCGTGGGGAATATCGCCACAGCCACGTCGATGCCGCAGCGGCGGTGGGTTACAAAATCCCTGGTTGACGGTGAGTCGGCCTGTAGGCGGGATTCTGTCCAGCCCTTGCGGACCTGGGTGACCATCCATCTGAGCGGCCTACCTGGGGATGCCCCTCTTTCGAGAAGCGGGCGAGCAACCCGTCTCCCACGCTTGGCCTTGCTCCGGGTGGGGTTTACCAAGCCGGTCAGGTCACCCTGACCGCTGGTGCGCTCTTACCGCACCGTTTCACCCTTACCTGTGCGTACCCGAAGGTCCGCCATCGGCGGTCTGATCTCTGTGGCACTTTCCTGCGAGTCACCCCGACTGGCCGTTAGCCAGCACCCTGCTCTGCGGAGTCCCGACCTTCCTCAACACGATCCCGCTCTGCGGTCCGGGCTGCGGTCACCTGGCCGACTCACCGTCCTGGCCAGTCTGCCATCTCCCTGGGTGACGGCGGCGCACACCGCATCGGTAGGGTGTCCTCCATGCCGAGTGGTGCCCGTCAGCTCTTCGATCCCGAGGCCCCGCCCACCGGTGGAGCGGCCGCTCCGACGGAGGACGGCGGGCAGGCCAACGCGCTGTCGATCGGGGCCCTCTACGACGAGGTGGGGGAGGCGCTGGCCTCGGTGTTCCCGCGCCGCCGCCAGCTGTGGGTGCGAGGTGAGATCCACAGCCTCTCCGACCAGTCGAGCCGATCGGGCCATTGCTATCTGGAATTGGTGGATCCGGACAACGAGAGTGGCCGGGGCCGCGGCGCCCCGCCGTCGCGCGGCCGGGGGGTGCCGGTCCTGATGGTCAAGTGCTGGAAGGGCACGTGGGGACCATTGAAGGGGTCCCTGGCCCGCCAGGGGATCACCCTGTCCGAGGGCATGGTGGTGGTGCTGCGCGGGTCGCTCGATGTCTATCGACCGAAGGGCGAAATCGACTTCATCCTCTCCGAGCTCGACGTGACCGCGCTGCTGGGCCGTTTGGCGGCGCAACGCGCTGAGCTGCTGCGCAAGCTCGAGTCCGAAGGTCTGCTCGCGCGCAACAGGGAGATAGCAGTCCCTGAGGTCCCGCTGCGGGTGGGGCTGGTGGCCAGCCCCGGCACCGAGGGCTACCGAGACTTCCTGGGACAGTTGACCGGCTCGGCCTTCGGGTTCCAGGTGCAGGTTGTCCCGGTGTCGGTGCAGGGCGGCGGCGCCCCGAACGCCGTGGCCCGCGCCGTCACGAGGCTGTGCCACACCGACTGCGATGTCATCGTCGTGGTGCGGGGCGGGGGATCGAAGGCCGACCTGGCCGCTTTCGAGGCCGAAGTCGTGGCCCGGGCCATTGCGCTCGCCACCAAACCAGTCTGGACCGGCATCGGGCACACGGGGGATGAGTCCCTGGCCGACATTGTGGCGAATCGAGCGTGCGTCACTCCAACTGAGTGTGGTCACCAACTGGTCATTCGGGTCGGGCAATGGTGGGAGTCCCGCATCGCCGAGCCGGCGGCCCAGCTGAGTCGACGGGCCCGCACGTTGGTGTCAGAGGCCCAGGCGCGCGACACCCAGGCTCGGGGCCGGCTGACGCACGCTGCCCGGAGCCAATTGCGGGTCCACCGTGAGCGCTTGGCCACCCGCTCCGGTGGCGTGGTGAGGATGGCGCCCGAGGGGTTGCTGGCACGCCAGAGTACGTTGCGGACGCAAGCGGCTCGATTGGGGCCCCTCTCTCAGGGCCATGTGACGCGTGAGTTCGAACGGGTGAGGTCGTGGCGGCGCCTCCTCACGGCCTATGACGTCACTCGGCAACTTGAGCGCGGTTACACCCTGACGACGACCGCCGATGGCCGATTGGTGCGAAGCGCCGGAGACGTCGATGTGGGCCAGGAGATCGTGACGCGCTTTGCCGATGGCACGGCGAGCTCCCGGGTGGAGGACACGGCAATTCGTGACGAAGAGAATGACGAGGAGATCTGACGATGGCAGTAGCAAAAGAACCACCAGTGGCCGTGGAGGAATTGAGCTACACCGACGCCAGTCGGGAGCTCGACGCGATCGTCGGATTCTTTGAGCAGCGAGAGGTCGACGTGGACGTACTGGTGTCGAGATTGGAGCGAGCCACCGCGCTGATCGACGAGCTGGACCGACGCCTGCGTCAGACGCGGGCTCAGGTCGAGGAGCTGGTACCCCGGCTCGATGCGCTGGCCGCCGTCGTTGAATCCGACGCAAACGATGACCGGGGAGGCAACGATGAGTGACGTGGCCGATGACGAAGGTCTGTATTTCCGCCAGCTTCTGTCCGGCCGGGACTTCGCCCGGGGCGACCAGATGGCGCGCCAGATGGTGAACTTCGTGTACCTGATCGGCGATCGCGTCACGGGTGAGGCTGTCGTCGTCGATCCGGCCTACGCCGTGCAGGATCTCCTCGACATCCTCGAGACCGATGGCATGCGGCTCACGGGCGTGCTGGCCACCCACTACCACCCCGACCACGTCGGTGGGGAGATGGCCGGGTGGGCCCTCGAAGGCATCAGCGCGCTGCTCGAGAAGGTGCAGGTGCCTGTGCACCTGCAATCCGAAGAGCTGCCCTGGGTCGAGCGCACCACTGGCGTCGGTGCCTCACACCTGGTCGGCCATGACAGCGGGGACGTGGTGCGGGTCGGTTCCGTCGGGGTCGAGCTCATCCACACACCGGGCCACACGCCGGGGAGCCAGTGCTTCCTGGTCGACGGCCGGCTGGTGGCCGGCGACACCCTCTTTCTCGACGGCTGCGGCCGGACGGATCTTCCGGGCGCCGATCCGGTGGCTATGTACGAGTCGATCAACACCCGCCTGGCCCGCGTCTCCGACGACGCCGTGCTCTATCCCGGCCACCTCTACTCGGCTGACCCGTCGCAGCGGCTGGGGGACACCCGCAAATGGAACTACGTCTTCCAACCCCGCTCGGTTGAAGAGTGGATGACGATGTTCGGAGGTTAGGCCGGTGCCGGGAATCGCCAATGACGATGCCGTGGTCGTGGTCGGGGCATCGCTGGCCGGCTGGCGTGCGGTCGAGACACTTCGAGCCGAGGGCTTCGAAGGTGACATCACGTTGGTGGGTGAGGAGCTGCATCTGCCCTATGACCGCCCCCCTCTGTCCAAGCAGGTACTGGCGGGAACCTGGCCTCCCGAACGAGTGGTCCTGGCCGACCGACACCGGTCCAGCGCGCTGCGGGTGCACGAGGTCCTCGGCCATCGAGCCGTGCGGTTGGATGCCGCCGCCCGTCAGATCGAGATCGACGACGGCACGGTGCTCGCGGGCGACGCCATCGTGCTGGCCACCGGCGCCAGCCCCCGCCGGTTGCCTGGGACCGAGGAGTTGGGGCCGCACGATGGTCTCTTCACCCTGCGCACCCTCGATGACTCGTTGGCCCTTCGCTCCGCCCTGACGGCACGGGAGTCCTGCCGGGTCGTGGTGATCGGTGCAGGCTTCATTGGTGCCGAGGTGGCCTCGACCTGTGCTGCATTGGGCTGCCAGGTCACCGTGCTCGAGGCCATGGAGATCCCTCTGGCCAACGTGTTGGGACCACAGATCGGGGCCCACTGCGCCACGCTTCACGCGGACCACGGTGTCGACCTGCGTACCGGTGCCGGCGTGGCCGGGATTCAACGGGCCGAAGGCGCACACGGTGGCTTGGTGGTGGCGCTGTCGGGAGGTGACAGCATCGAGGCCCACGTCGTCGTCGTGGGCATCGGGGTGCTGCCGTCGGTCGGCTGGCTGGGTGCCTCCGGACTGACAGTGGAGAACGGGGTGGTCTGCGATGACCGCCTCTTTGCGGCCGAAGGGATCGTGGCCGCCGGTGACATGGCCCGCTGGAACTGGCGTCACGACGGCCGGGAAGAGCTGATCCGCATCGAGCATTGGCAGCTGGCGGCGGAAGCCGGCGTGTCTGCGGCCCGCAGCTTGCTGGCAGGTCGGGCCGACGCCGTGCCGTTCAACCCCATCCCCTACTTCTGGTCGGACCAGTTCGACATCCGCTTTCAAGTCCTCGGCAATCCGGGTGGGACCGACGAGGTCAAGATCGTTGATGGGTCATTGGACGAGGGCAAGTTCGTGGCCCTGTTCGGCCGGGCCGGTCGATTGCGGGCCGTGATGGCGATCGGCAAGCCGCGCCAGCTCATGGGCTTTCGGCCCCTGCTCGAAGCGGGGAGCAGCTGGGACGACGCTCTGACCCACGCGACGAAGTGAGGAGTTGCTCGAGCACCCTGGCACCATCCGCATCTCGGAATTGGCCGTGGCGAGGGACCGCCGTGTGATGTAGAAGTGGGAGCGTGCCTTTCCACTCGAAGATCAGCGCCCGTCTGCTTCTCACCATTGCCTCGGTTGGGCTCCTGGTGGCGGGGGTGGTCGGGGTGGCGGAGTCGCCGGCGTTGGCCGGAGTGGGTACGGGCCAGGCCGGACCGAACGGGTCGTCGACTGCGTTGCTATCTGCCGCGGTGACCACCTCTGACTGGACCACGTTCGACCACGACTCCCTGCGCTCGGGGGTCGATCCGTCGGGCAACTCCTTCTCACCTGCTACGCCCGCGTGGACCTCGCCCACCTTCGATGGCCAGCTGTACGGCCAGCCCCTGGTGGCCACCGGTCGGGTCTTCGTGGCAACGGAGAACGACACCGTCTACGCCTTGGCCGGCAATACCGGCGCGGTGTTGTGGTCGAATCATCTCGGCACGCCGCTGAACCCTTCCACTGTTCCAGGGCTCTGCGGGGACATCCATCCCACGGTGGGGATCACCGGGACCCCGGTGATCGACGCCGCTCGCTCGGAGATCTTCGTGGTGGCGACGGTGACCGCTGGCAGCAATGCCGCCCACCAGCTCATCGGACTGGACATCTACACCGGAACGGTGCTGTTGAACGAGAACATCGACCCACCCGGCGCCAACCCGGCCTTTCAGCTGCAACGAGTCTCCCTGGCGCTCACCGACGGCCGGGTGATCGTCGGCTTCGGCGGCAATTCGGGAGACTGTGACCCCTACCACGGGTTGGTGGTGTCGGCTCCCGAGGACGGCTCGGCCCCATCCACCTACACGGTGGCCAACCTACCGGGCGACAGCCAGGGCGCGGTGTGGATGGGTGGCGCGGCTCCGTCCATCGATGCCCAGGGCAACGTCTGGGTGGCCACCGGGAACAGCGCATTCCACAGTGCATCGGACACCTATGACCAGAGCGACAGCGTGCTGAAGCTCAGCCCGACCATGCAGCTGCTTGACTCCTTCGCCCCGCAGCTCTGGTACAACGACAATGCCGGTGACGCCGACCTCGGCTCCACCACTCCGGCCCTACTGCCCAATGGCCTGGTGTTCGAGGTGGGCAAGTCGACCACCGCATATGTGCTCAACCAGTCGAGTCTGGGAGGTGTCAACGGGCAGGTAGCACTGCGGAACTCCTTCTGTTTTGCTGATGGTGGCTCCGCCGACCTCAATGGCACCCTGTTCGTCCCCTGCAGCAACGGCATCGAGGCGGTGACGCCCGCCGCCAGTCCTCCGACCGCCACGTGGACCACGTCGAGCGGGGCCCACGGTTCGCCCATCGTGGCCGGGGGCCTGGTGTGGTCGATTGGCAGCGGCACTCTCTATGCCCTGAACGCCACCACCGGTGCCGAGGTCCAGCACTTCGCCATTGGGGCATCGTCGTCGTCGTTCCCGTCGCCCTCCGCCGCCGACGGCCTCATCCTGGCACCGTCCTCCACCCAGATCCACGCCTTCGTGGGTCCGGCCGGACTACCGGCCCCGCCGCCTCCGCCGCCCCCGACCACGAGCGTGCTCATCCCTTCGAATGGGGCCACGCTGACCGGGTCCACCTTGCTGGATGCCTCTGCCTCGAACGCCACCAGCGTCGAGTTCCAGCTGTTCGGCGGCATCTACGGCTTTTTCGGCCCGGTGCTCTGTACGGCCACGCCGACCTACTACGGATGGTTGTGCAGCTGGAACACCACGACGGTCCCCAACGGTTCCTACGTATTGTCGTCTGAGGCGTTCAACTCGACTGGAAGCGCCTTCAGTATGGGAGGCGTCAATATCACCGTAAGCAATTAGGCGACATCTCCCCAGTCTGGTGGCCCACATCGGTGGGATGACTTGTACGATTGAGCCCGTGGCCTACGACGAGGAATTGGCTGAACGAGTACGAGATCTGCTGGAAGGCGAGCCGCGCCTCACGGAGAAGAAGATGTTCGGGGGCCTCGCCTTTCTGATCGGTGGCAACATGGCCATCGCGGCGAGTGGCCAAGGCGGGGTGCTGGTGCGCGTGGACCCGGCCCAATCGGACAAGCTCGTCGATACGACGAATGCTGAAATGGCCGTGATGCGTAATCGCCCAATGCAGGGCTGGTTACGAGTGGCTCCCGAGCACCTGCGAACCAAACGTCAACTCGGGAAGTGGGTGAACCTGGGCACCGAGTACGCGGGTTCGCTTCCGGCAAAGCGTTAGATCGTCCCTCGGGCTCCCGAGCAGGTCCCCACATCGATTGGGCTGATTCCAAGCTGCGGCCAGAGTGGATCAGCCGCGAATTCCGACATCAACCAGTGAATGGTCGCTAGGGGGTGTCGACGTCGATCCGGCGACCGGCCAGCGAGGCACGAAGCTCGTTGAGTCTGGCCAGGCTGGCTTCAGACTTGGTCTGATCGGTTGCGGCGATGGCAAGGATCAGGGCCTCAACGACGACGAGCGTGGTCGCGTGGCTCGCGAAGAGGCCCGGAGTTCCTCGGCCGCATTGGAGCGTCACGTCCACGGAGTCGGCCAATCTCCGCGCAAGCGTGTCGGTGATGAGGACGACGGGAACGTCGAGGTTCTTGGCGTGCTCAAGCAACACATGGACATGCGTTTGGAGGCGGCCATAGGCGAACACGACGATTGCATCGTTGGGTTCAAGGGAGAGGAGCTCGTCCGCGAACGATGTTCCGGTGTGTACGAGGGCGCTACTGGGCTTCCCGATCCGCTGCGCGATGAGCTGTCCGTAGTTGGCGAGCGCCGCCGAGGGCCCAACGCCGCGCCAGACGACCCGGTCCCTGCTGGCCAGGATGCTGACCGCATCCTGGAACGCCTGGGTGGAGACGTTGCGTGTCAGGGTCTCGAGCGCGGCGACGTGATTGCGAATGGCCGAGGTGAGGAGTTGGTCCCCTGGCGTCTGATCGAGTGTGCGCCGCAAACGTTCACGGAGCGGCGGACTGTCATTGTGCGCGGCGAGCGACCGGCGCATTTCGGCCAAGCCGCTGTATCCCAACGATTTCGCAGTCCGCACGATGGTTGCATCACTGGTGCCGAGCTGTTTCGCGAGCGCTGCGGCGGACAGCAACGTCGCTTCAGGACCGAGGTCGACCAGAAACTGTGCAACACGTCGTTCAGCAGGTGCGAGCTCCTCACCCTTCTCGGCGAGCCGCTCGTCGTACGAATCAGTAGCATTTGCTACTGAGTAGGTCATACTCTGTAGTATACACTACCGACTGAATGACCCGGCTCGATAACCACGAAAGAACGAGGAGGAGTTGCGATGCATAGCGTTGTGCTGTTCGCCGCTGCCTTCTTGGCCTGCAGCGTGGAGATGGTGGAAGCGCTCACCATTGTGCTCGCGGTGGCGGTGACTCGAGGCTGGCGTTCGGCCACATGGGGTATCGCTGCGGCACTCGGGTGTTTGGCCCTCATCGTTTCGATCTTCGGGCCCGCGTTGTCGCACCTGCCGATCAACTCACTTCGCCTCGTGGTGGGCACGGTTTTGCTCATCTTCGGATTGCAGTGGCTGCGCAAAGCCGTTCTGCGTGCCAGCGGGCTGAAGGCTCTGCATGACGAGGCGGCGATCTATGAGGAGAATGTGGCCCAGCTACGCGCCAAAGGCGAGCGATCCGAGCACGACTGGTACGGGTTCACCGTCGCGTTCAAGGGCGTCTTCCTCGAGGGTCTCGAAGTCGCATTCATCATCGTCACGTTCGGAGGCACCCAGCGCAACGTCGGCTTGGCCGCGCTCGCCGCGAGCGCAGCATTGGTCGTCGTCCTGATCGCCGGCATCCTCGTGCACGCACCATTGACACGCGTTCCCGAGAATGCGTTGAAATTCGTGGTCGGCATCATGCTCACTTCATTCGGGATCTTCTGGAGCGCCGAGGGCGCTGGCGTGGCCTGGCCAGGGAGTGATGCGTCGATCTTGATGGTCATCGCCTTTGTCGTGGGCATTGCCGTGGGCCTCGTGGCGGTCGGGCGAAGAACGCATGTCGCAGAGGTGGCATCACAATGAAGTGGCTGAAACGGTTTGGATCGTTCTGGTACGACTTCATCGTGGGTGATGATTGGCGCATCGCGGTCGGCGTTGTCAGCGCAGTCGCCATCGTCTACCTTGCCGCCCACCGTGGCTTCAACGGATGGTGGATCCTTCCCTTCGCCGTGGCCATATTGTTGTCATTTTCAGTCGTCCGTCTGATGCGCGACCGGCTCCCATGAGGGCGTCACCAGTCGGGTGACACGTGCGTCTGGGGTGGAGGCCGCGTCCACAACGGCGCTCCGTCCTGGCAATCGCCCCGATCGGGCTCACGGATAACTGAGATCGGGGTACTAATCGTTACCCCGCCCTTCCGGCGTGAAGTCAAAGAGATTCCACAACGGTCAATCGTCTCGCGGCACCGGGGTTCTTGGCCCGGCTCGGGCGGCTCGAACAGGAGCTCGATCGCTGGGGCCGATACGATCGCCAAAAAGGAAGGACGCACATGGGCACGGCGATGAACGGTGAAGTCGAGATCTACTACGAGTCATTCGGTGACCCGTCCCAACCGACTCTGCTCCTGATCAACGGTCTTGGATCACAGTGCATCAACTACGCCGCCGAATGGTGCGAGTTGTTCTGTCAGGAAGGTTTTCACGTCGTGCGATTCGACAATCGAGATGTCGGCCTGTCGACGAAACTCGACGGTACCGACTACTCCCTCGCCGATATGGCCAACGACGCGATCGCGGTGCTTGACGCCGTAGACGTCCGAAAGGCCCACGTCATGGGTTGCTCGATGGGAGGGATGATCGTCCAACGGCTCGCGATCGATCATCCCGACCGCTTGTTGTCGATGACGTCCGCGATGTCGCGAACCGGCGAGGCCGGATACGGCGACAGCTCTGAGGCCGCGCTTGCCTTCTTGACCGCGCCACCGGCCCCCTCGCGATCGGCCTACATCGACCATCATGTTGCCGCACTTGGTGTGTACGGATCCAAGCCTGAGTGGCTCGACGAGAAGCTCATCCGAGCCCGCGCTGGTGCCGCCTACGATCGATGCTTCTGTCCGGCAGGGGTCGGTCGGCAGATGAAAGCAGTCATGCATGATGGTTCTCGCGCCGGCCAGCTATCCGAGCTCGATCTACCCGCACTCGTGATCCACGGAAGTAGGGACACTCTCATCGACCCGAGTGGCGGGCGGCAGACCGCTGCCCTCATTCCCGGCGCCCGCTTCGTCGAGATCGACGGCATGGGCCATGACTATCCGCCGCCCGTGTGGAGGGAGTGGGTCAACCTCTGGTCGGCTTTCGCCAAGGAGAGCGTCGCACGTTGATGACCTTCGTGGGCGGTCACCCCTGACGAGCTATCGGCAGTGGCTCGTTTACAGAGCGGGCGTTACTCGGGGGCCACACGCCATGAACTCACGGACATGGCCAAATCTCAACCGTGAAGGTGGGTTCGCCAGGCGTCTGAGCACGACGCCACATTGACGGTCACGCCGCCCTCAGGGTCATCCCGGCGAGGATGACGGTCAACCGTGCACGAATCGCGAACGGTGGACCTTTGTTCCCACCCACTCGCGTGCCAGAAACCCATGGCCTTCGATTCGGTCTCCACGACTATTGCCTGCAGGCGAACGCAACGTTGTGCAGCGAGGCGAGCCTCGGCCTCCAGGAGAAGTCGGCGTCCCAAACCGAGCCGTCGGTGCGATGGAGCGACCACCAACCGATAAATAGATCCACGCCAACCATCCCAGCCTGCGATCACGGATCCGACGATTGATCGACCGTCCTCGGCGACGATCAATGCCGACGGGTCGTGCTCGATGAGCCTGCTCAGGCTGTCAACATCGTCCGTGCGGCTGGGTTCAGCCTCGGCCCGGGCCCAGAGCTGGAGAACTGCTTCGAGATCGGAGGACTGACCAGTTCGGAGGACCCAGGCCATGGTCCAAGGTTACGAGAGCGAAGCCACTGGTCAATCTCTTTGTCTCGGGCACGTGAACCTGGTGGGCACCTCGTGAGCCGACAGAAACGTAGCGCCAGTTACTCGGCGCTGCGTGGGCCCGAGTGGATCTTCGCCTCCGCCGGACAACCCTGCAGATGCGGTCGCACCTCGAGGTTATTCCAGTGCGTATCTTTCCGGTCTTGTAGCGTCCTCGCTTGCGAGCAGGGCCTGAAGCGAGGCGAGGATCGGCAACCATGTGTTCTCTGCCTCTTCGTCGCTGTCCGCGTATTCCATTTCGTCGATCTGCAGTCGTATGGCGGAGCCTCCCTGGCAAGGGCGAATCTGCCAGGTGAGGTAGAGGGGTGGGTCCTCGGGTCCAGACTGGACGCTGTAGGACAGCTGGCAGGGTGGTCGGACGTGCAGGACTCGCCCGATCAGCGAGGAAGGGCCGGCCGTCGAGGATTGATTGGTCTGGAAAAGGATGGGTGCATCCGCCTGCCACGATGAGCGGGCCACCAACCCATACAGGTATTTGCTTGTCTCTTCGGTTCCAGTCAGTGCAGCCCACACTCTGGCCGGGCCGGCCGCAGTGAAACACTGGAACCTTTGGGTTCCCATCGGTATTGCGTTCATGCGGCGTCCGCGCTGGCTGCGCATTGAGGTGTCATCTGGGCAGAGCTACGCGCGTCTCGTCTGAGACCAGGCAGGCACGCAAGGGATCAGAGCGCGCCGCGAGCCAGCCTCAATGACTTCCTGCATCTGTGATGTATCCACGTACTGCGGAAGGTTCGAGATATCACCGAGGCCACATGCTTCGTGCGGTTGCCGAGCTTCATCAACACTGCTCATTGCAGAACCCCCCAGGCCGCCTCCAGGCTACAGAAGCCATTGGGCCGAGACAAGCGTCACCGACTCTCGATCGGGCTCGATTCGCCCCAGGACCCAAACGGAATGAGGACGAGCTCGCCCAGTCCCAACCTCCCGATAATTGGCGCCCAGCCTCCTCGACGAGCCGAATGGCATGGGAGCCAGCCCGATTACATTTTGCTCATGGGAGACGCCCCGACGCTGTACGAATGGGCTGGCGGGCGAGACGCCTTTGATCGCCTGATCGACGCCTTCTATGACCGAGTCGAGCAAGACGAGCTCCTCTCGCCACTTTTTCCGGGAGGCGTGCACGAGGAGCACCGAAGGAACGTCGCCACCTGGTGGAGCGAAGTGTTTGGAGGTCCGTCTGACTACACCGATCGGATCGGCGGATACGAGCGAATGGTAGGTAGGCACTTACAGCTCCGCATCACCAATGACCAGCGATTCCGGTTCGTCTCTCTGATGAGCCTTGCCGCTGACGATGCCAACCTTCCCAGTGACCCTGAATTCCGGTCTGCTCTTGTGGCATACCTCGAATGGGGCACTCGCCTCGCGCTTGGGAATTCTCAAACCGGCGCTGCAGTGGTTGAGCACGCACCCGTGCCGAGATGGGGTTGGGGAGAAGCTCCTCCCTATCAGCCATAGTCACTCCTCACCCGCCCCGCAACCGGGCGAAGACGGTCAGGGTTGCCGAGCCGACCCTTCCTGGTCAGGCGACTCACGTAGTGGGGATTCCGTCGGCCCCGAAGGTGTCGCCAGTGCAGGTGATGGACAGAGGCGTAGGGTGGTGCGAAGGACAATCGTGCTCAACTCGACCCGATTGCGATCCTTCCGGCGGGGCAGCACTGCAACCTCGGTCTGCCCTGCGAGAGGAGCATCATGGCTTCAACCCAGGCGACACACATCGGTACTCAACTCGATGAACACCATTCTCCGGAGACAAACGGGCGAATGTCGGTCTGTCGACGGTGCGGTGCGCAGACCAACGACCCAACGGGACTGCACCACAGTCCGTTCGAAAGTCAACTGGCCCGCTCCACCAATTGGCTGGCCGCCCAGTCTCGATTGGTGGACATTGAGCGTGCTCGGCAGTCCCGAGTGAGGTAGATGCTTCAGCGGCGGCGCAGCTCGCCGATCCGGATGATGCCGACATGAGCACGTGGTCGATGGTCGATCGGTCGATGGAGCTCCTCGACCCAACCGCACCCAACCACCACCTGACCCCTACGTACTCGGTGGATTCGACAGGTGACTCCTGCTGAGTGTCCGGACCCAGTGCAGGGGTTTGGTGATACGCCAACTCAACGTGTGTCGCAGGGCGTTCACCTCTGCCGTGGCTGCATGGAGGTGACCCTGCATTTCGCCCAGGGCTGAGCTGACATGCTCGAGCGCCCTCTCGGTTTCGACGATGGTTTCCTGGGCCTCAGCCAACCGGTCCTGGACGTAGGTGAGGCGCCGCTCGGATTCGGCGGAGGTTTCCCGAGCCTCAGCGAGCTCGTCTTTCGTGATGGCAAGAAGGTCTTCGCGTTCCTTCAACAGGATTCCCATCGCGTTGCGATCGAGCCGTTCCGCATCCGCCGACCTGCGTCGAGCAACGTCGGAACCTTGAGGTGTCTCCACCCGAACGAGGAGGGGATCGGCCACGACGGAAAAGGCGATCTTTGCCTCCTCTTTGTTGCAATGAGCACTCAGCCATGGCCAGAGCGTCTCGACCAGGTACTCACTGTCATTGACAATGCGCGGAAATTCCAGCAGAAACAGAGGAACCTCGTGGACCGTCGCCCAGTGAATCAGTCGATGGAAACCGACGGCCAGGATACGGGCTTCGTCCACTGGATCGAGCGAATACACCACGCCTGCGGTCACTCCAGAGCTCACGTCGCTTGTCGGTCCGTGGGTCCCCGAGCCCTCGGCCAGGGCGATGCGTTCTTGCAGAATTCGACTCGTGGAAGCAGCCATCAGCTCGCGGACCGGCCCCAGGAGGGCATCAATCGCGATCGCGCCGGGGTCCACGTCGTCGCAGTAAGTGAAAAACCACGGGTCCTTGACGATGTAAGGAACGTTGTCGTCGAAGAGGTTGTGTTCCAGGCCTGCCCGAGAGCGAATGTCGAAGAAATCGGTGGAGGATGCCGTGTCGAGACCACACTGATCCAAGAAGCGGACGAGGAAACTTGTGCCGGCGCGCCCCGTCCCGGCGATCACGGCATGATGCTCCGGGTGTGAGTCGGGAGGCGGCAGTGGTTCGGCGGTCACTGACAAGAACATAGCGAACGTCAAAATCAGGACCGTCGTGGCGCCGTCGTCCCTCAGCTGAGACTCAGGTCCTCGGTGTGTGCGTGCCGCGGCCGTCAGAACGAAATGCCGGTGAGCTCGGGAATGGTGGCTTCGGCCTTTGACCGGGCTCGTAACCACCGCTCACGCGTCTGCGCTCGCTCGGTGTCGTCATTGCGGGGTTCCACCGTCCGGCGAGGGGTGAACGTCGCGGCCAACTCTTCCTCGGAGGCATAGGACCCGATGGCCAGGCCGGCCAGCAGCCCGGCGCCGAGGGTGGTGGCCTCCAACACGGGCGAGACCTCCACCGGGCGACCGATGGCGTCGGCCAGGGCGTTGACGAACACATCGTTGTCCGACATGCCGCCGTCTATCCGCAACGAATGAATCGGGAAGCCACTGTCCGCTTCGGCCGCTTCGACCAGGTCCGAGCCACGGTGGGCCACGCCCTCGAGCACGGCGCGCACGACTTCTGGGCGACCGGAGCCCCTGGTCAGCCCTACCAGTGCGCCGCGGGCGCCGAAATCCCACACCGGGGTACCCATGCCGAGCAGGGCGGGAACGAACCACACGTCACCGGTCGTCTCGCATTGCGCGGCGACGGCCGCTGACTCTTCGGAGGTGGCCAGGAGGCCGAGATCATCCCGCAGCCATTCGACACATGTGCCGGCCGAGAGCATGACCGCTTCGACGCCCCAGGTGGGCTTACCACCGATCCGGTAGGCCACGATCGGGAAGGTGCCGGCGCTGCCCCGGCCGGCGTGGGTCGGCGGGACCTCCGGGCCGGTGCACTGGTCGAGCATGCCGCCGGTGCCGAAGGTCGCCTTGGCCAACCCGGGGCGAGTACATCCCTGCCCGACCATGGAAGCCTGTTGATCACCGGCCATCCCGCAAATGATCGGGGAGCCTGGAAGGGCGTGGCAGGCGCCCACAGCCCCCGACGAGTCGACGATGCGGGGCAGCAGCTCCGTCGGGATGCCCAGTCGCTCGAGCAACGGCCCGTCCCACGTGATACTCGAGGCGTCGACCATGGCGGTCACCGCGGCGTTGGTGGCGTCGGTGACGTGCAGCGCGTCGTTGCCCGCCGCCGCGCCTCCCGAGAGGATCCACGCCACCCAGGTGTCCACGGTGCCGAAGCACAGCTCGCCCGCGCTGGCCCGGGTTCGATCGGGGTCCACCGCATCGAGGATGGCCATCAGCTTGGTGGCCGACGCGTTGGGCGCCAGCCGGATGCCTTCGCCCTGGAGAACGAGGCACGTGCCGACCGTGCGCAGATCCTGCCACCCGATGCCGGGCGCGACCGGCTCCCCGGTGGCCCGGTCCCACACGATCGTCGAGGCCCGTTGATTGGCGATGCCGACCGCTTCGACCGGCCCGCCCTCGGCGAGGGTGGCCTGGGCCACGTGCATCACCGCCTCGGCCATCAGGACGGCATCGAACTCGACCAGGCCCGGAGCCGGTGATTCGGGCAATACCGGCGCGTGGTGGGCGTGGGTCACGCTGGCATCAGGTCGGACGATGGAGGCGCGGACACCCGAGGTGCCGACATCGACCACCAGGACACTGCCCCCGCCGCCGCCAGCGGTGCTCATGGCCAGGGCGCTGATCCGAACGGGGACGGGAGGCCCAGCTTGCCGGGATTGAGGATGCCGACCGGGTCGAAGCTCTTCTTGAGGCCGGACAACACGTCGAAGCCCGATCCGAGCGCCCGGGGCAAGAAGCGCGATCGATTGAGGCCGATGCCGTGATGGTGACTGATGGCGGCACCATGGGCCAGGGTGGCGTCGGTCACCGTGTCCCAGGCGCGGCGGTAGTACTGCTCGCGCCAGTCGCCGTCGCCCTCGGGGCCACGACCGGCGAAGGTGAAGTAGAGGCAGGCTCCGTCGGTGTAGGCATGGGACTGATGGGCCGAGGCGGCCAGGGTCCCCTCGAGAGCCCTGAGCGAGGTGACCACTTCTTCGAAGAGTCCCGGTAACGCGGCCCACGGACCCGAGATCTCGGCCGTGTCGACCACGATGCCGGCCCGCCACAGCGGGGCCAGCGCCGAGACGTCATTGCGGTGACCGAGCCAGCGCTCGACCAACGCCACGTCGAGTGGTTGGGCGGCCGCCACCTCGCCGCACTCGTCATCGACCACGGCGAACGTTGCGGCCACCAGCGCGGGGTCGGTCTCGTCCAGGACAATGAGCACGTTGGTGTCGGGCTGCTCGAAATTGCGGCCGGACTCGGCCTGGTCGTAGAGACGGAGCACGGCCGGAGTCGCCCCGCGGCGCAGGATCTTGCGGCACGCGTCGAGCCCGGCCTCGAAGGTGGCGAAGCCGAAGGCCCGCCGGTCCTGGGCGGGAGGCACCGGGTGGATGCGGAAGCGGGCCTCGGTGATCACGCCGAGGGTGCCCTCGCTCCCGACGAACAGCTGGGTCAGGTTGGGACCCGTGGCGGCGCGTGGGCCCTTCCCCTCGGTGTGCACGACGCGGCCGTCGGCCAAGACGACCTCGAGGCCCAGCACCATGTCCTCGATCTTCCCGTAACGGGTCGAGTACTGACCGGCGCCCCGGCAGGCCAGCCAGCCCCCGACGGTCGAGAGGTCCATCGACTGGGGCCAGTGCCCCAAGGTGTACCCGCTCCCGACCTGGCCCAGGGCGGCTTCGAGATCGGGGCCGAACATGCCGGCTCGCACATCGGCGGTCAGCGAGGTCTCATCGACCCTGACCAGACCCTCGAGCCCGGTGAGATCGAGCGACACACCCCCATGGACCGGGATGGATCCGCCACAGACCCCGCTCCGGCCCGCCATCGGGGTGACCGCCACCACGGCCTCGTTGCAGGCGGACAGCACCGCGGCGACTTCGTCCGTGGAGTGCGGTCGCACGACGATGGCCGGGCGTTGGGGGACCGACCCCTCGGCCGCCCAGCCAATGGCCAGGGGCCACCAGTCGCGGCCGGCTTCGGCCCGGCTGGCCGCGTCGGTCCGCACGTCGGCTCCGCTGGCGACCAGGCGATCGATCAGGCCGGCCGGCAGCGGGGGAGTGGCGCCCGAAAGGCGATCGGTGACGGCGTCCGCTGCGGCGTCGATCGGCGTGACCGGGGTGGGGGCGATCACGGCAGGTCGAGCCCGGCGGTGAGCAGTTCCTTTTCACATGTCTCGATGAAACGGGCGGCCTGTTCGGACGCTTCCTGCTCGGTCCATCCGAGGTCGGGTGCGATGAGGGCGGCCGCGGCGTGGGCGGCTGCCATCGTCGGCTGCGCCCGCATGATCATGGCCCGGGTCCGCCGGGCCAACACGTCGTCCAGCGTCTGGGCCATCTCCTCGCGGACGGCGTACAACAGCTCGGCACCGGTATAGGGCAGGCCGTCGATGACCGGCTCGAGCAGTTCGGGCCACCCTTCGGCCAGGGCCAGGACGGCCGGTGACTCGGTGCCGTAGCGACCGAGCAGATGCGCATGCGAGCGAACGGCCGTGACCGGGTCCTTGGGGGCCGCGGTGGCCCCGATAAGCCGGAGTGACTTGGTGACGCAGGGCCGGGTCTTGGGGGTCTCACCGACCAGGAGGACGGCGGCATCGACCGCGTCCTGCGCCATCTTGCGATAGGTCGTGAGCTTGCCTCCGGTCACCGTCACCACACCGTGGCCCGACGTTCGAACCGTGTGGCGGCGGGACAGGTCGGCCGTGCGTTCCGAGACGTGTCCCCCCTTCTCCGCGGGTGCCAGGAGGGGGCGCAGGCCGGCCCAGACTCCGGTGACATCGGCTCGGGTGAGCTTCGAGGTCGTCACGTTGTTGGCCGCCTCGAGCAGGTAGTCGACGTCTTCGGGTGTGCAGGCCGGGTTGTCGAGAGGGCCCTCGTAATCGGTGTCGGTGGTGCCGAGATAGACCAGGTCGGTTTCGGGCCAGACGACCACGAAGATGGAGCGGCGATCCTTCGGTACCGGGATGACGGCCGCGATGTCACACGGCAACCGGTCGGACGGCACGCTCACGTGCACACCCTTGGCCGGCCGGATGGAGCGCGGGTGTGTGCCTTCGTCCAGCGCACGGACATCATCGGCCCAGACGCCGGTGGCGTTGACGACCACCCGGGCCCGCACATTGAACTCGGACGACGGGTCGGATGGGTCGGGCCGCAGCACGGCACCAGTGGTCGCGCCGAGCTCGTCGGTGGTCAGCCGGACGACGTCGGTGTAGTTGGCCACCACCGCGCCGTGTTCGAGGGCGGCCGTGCGGGCCAGGGTGAGCGTGAGGCGGGCGTCGTCGGCGCGGGCGTCGTAGTAGAGGAATCCGGCCACCAGGTGCTCGGTGCGCAAGGTGGGCAGGTGCGCCAGCGTCTGCTCCTTGTTGACCCGCTTGTGCCGGGCCCCGATGCGCAGGCCGCCGGTGAGGTCGTAGAGCCACAGGGCAGTGGCGTAGGAACGGGCCACGGCCTTGGAGACCACGCCGTCACGGCCGAAGAGGGGGATGAGGAAGGGCAGCGGGCTGACCAGGTGGGGCGCGTTGTCCAGCAGGCGCTGACGCTCCGCCAGATTCTCGTAGACCAGTCGGAATTCGCGTTGCTGGAGGTAGCGCAGGCCACCGTGGACCATTTTGGATGACTTCGAGGAGGTTCCCGAGGCGAAGTCATGCTTCTCGACCAGGGCCGTCTTGAGACCCCGGCTGGACGAATCGAGCGCGACGCCGGCGCCGGTGATGCCCCCGCCGATCACGAGCACATCGAATTCCTCAGCAGCCAGGCGGCGCAATGAATCCTCTCGCCGGAATCGATGCACCGTCCAAGCCTGCCACATGGCGTCAGCGCGGCATCCGGGCCGGACCGGGTGACGGCGTCCGTGGTGCGGCCTTGGCATATCGTCACCGAAGGCGGGCGTCGTCCGCCCCGTCACCGGTCTGGGAGCTTTAGTGGAATTCGTCGGAAGGCCCTTCGCAATCGGCGTCGCCGCGTGAAGCCGTCCTGGGGTCGACGTCTGTGGATGGTGCCCCTGGCCGGACTCACAGTCGCCACCTTGTTGGCCGCCGGTTTGGCCTGGTCGCAGTCCCCGTCGACCCCGACCTGGCCCGCCAGCATCGCCCCCATCGCGGCGTTCGTCAGCCACGACCGGGGCTTGGCCTTTCTCCACCCGGTACCGGTGCATTTCCAATCACCCCGGACCTTCGACCGGCAAACCGCCGCGCAGGATCAACCCGATGGCGCATCGCAAAAGGCCCAGGTGCTTCTGCAGGCGACGGAATTCCGCGCCCTCGGACTTCTCGGCGGCTCGGTCAATCTGGTGGAGGCCCAGACCGCCCTCGATACGGGATCCGTCCAGGCCTACTACGACGACGTCAAGAAGGACATCGTCATCAGAGGCGCGAACCTCTCGCCGGGCACCAAGGTCACCCTCGCTCACGAACTGACCCATGTGCTCCAGGACCAACACTTCAACCTGGTCAAACTGGACCACGAATCGAGCACCGCCGACGAGGAGTTCGCCGTCACCGCCATCGAGGAGGGCGATGCCGTGCTCACCGAGAACGACTACGTCGCCTCACTTCCGGTGCGTGAACAGCGGGAGGCCAATGCGGAAGAGAACGCACCTGTGGCCGCCGGCGGAATCGGGACCGGGACCACGTCCACCGGCCCGACCGGCCCGACCGGCAATGCGGATTTCCTCGGCATCTCCTCCGAGGTCCCCTACATCCTCGGTCCTGACTTCGTCTTGCTGCTCTACAACGTGGGTGGGATCGGCATGACGAACCGGGCCTTCGAGCATCCCCCAAGGTCCGAGCTCGACATCGTGAACCCGTCGGCCTACCTGCTCCACCAGGCCACGCGCGTGCTGCCACCGCCTGCCCTGGGCCGAGGGGAACGGAGGATCGGCTCGCCCGGTTCGTTCGGCGCCTTCGAGACCTACATGACCCTGGCCGGCGACATGGATGCCACGACGGCGTTGGCGGCGGCGGACGGATGGGGCGGTGGATCGATGACGCAGTACCGCCACGACGGCGTGTCCTGCACCCGGCTCGATCTGGTCGGGCGCACGACGCCGCAGAGCGATGCCCTGGCCGGCGCTTTCACCGTGTGGGCCAGCGCACTGCCGCAGCGGGAGGCGGTGGTCACGCGCCGCGGGGAGACGACCACGGTGTCCGCCTGTGATCCCGGCAAGGTGGCCACGGCGGGCCCCCGCTCCCGAGATCACGCACTTGACGTCGTCGACGAGCGGAACGCCAACATGGGGAGTGCGTACCTGTACGCCGACCTCTCGCCCGCCGTGGCGCTCTGCGTCGGCGACCGCTCCGTGGGTGATGCGGCTCTGCTCCTCGCCGAAGCGGCGCAGAACAACTCCTACGGCGCGCCGCCCAAGTCGGTGCTGACCACCATCGATACCCAGATGCGCGCTCTGATCAGGTCATGTCGGCTGAGGTCGGCGGCGGCGGGTCGGGGCATCCACGTCGAAGCGCCCCAGCCGCGCCCGTGAAACGATGAGCCGGTGGACACCGACGAGTGGGAGAGGGCCGGCCTCTACCAGCCGGACTCCCCCAAGGCGGATGAACGCCTGGCTCTCCTCGAGTACCTGACGGCCCGGGGCGCCACCGTCGAGGCAATGGTGGAGGCTCACCGCCTGGGGAGCCTTCCCGGGTTGGCCGGCGACCTGATCGTCGGCCGACTGCGCCCGGGGATCTCGGTGGAAGAGGTGGCGCTCCGCAGTGGGCTCCCCCTCGAGCGCGTGCAGCGGGTGTTGCTGGCCGCGGGGCTTCCGGTCGCCCCCGACACCAAGCTGCACGATGGTATCGAAACAGTCATGGCGGCCTTCGAGCAGGGGGCCTCCCTCATGGGCGATGAGGCCATCCTGGCTTTCACGCGCGTACTGGGGGCGGCGGCCACCAACATTGCCGAGGCGGCCGTGGCGCTCTTCTACGCCGAGCTGGGCCCGGGGACCGAGCGCGAGGGGGCGGACGAACTAGCGCGGGCGCAGGTGTCCGAGACGGCGATGTTGTCCTTCATCACCGTTCCCGACGTGCTCTCCAGCGTCCTGCTGGCCCAATTCGATCGGGCCAGCCGCCGCGCCGTGGTGGCCCGGGGCTGGTCGGAGCCGGGGGCCGAAGGTGGGGCCGATGGCGCAGCGAGTGGGGGAGCGGGTGAGGTGGTCGCGCTGGGCTTCGTGGACCTCGTCGGTTCCACCTCGTGGGCCGAAAGGCTGAGCCTGCGGGACCAGAGCCTGGCCCTGTCCCGGTTCGAGTCGGCCGCCTGGTCGAGTGCCGTGCTGGCCGGGGGCCGGGTGGTGAAGATGATCGGCGACGAGGTGTTCTTCGCCGCCCCGACGGCGGAGACCGCGTGCCGCATCGGTCTCGAGGTGTGCCGGGCGGCCGCCCTGGACCCACTACTGCCCCCGGGTCGAGGGGCCGTGGGTCTGGGCCTGGTGACCCCGCGAGAGGGTGACTACTTCGGCCCCCTGGTCAACCAGGTCTCGCGCCTGGTGAAGGTGGCGCCGCCCGACGGCCTGGTGGTCACCGAGGCCGCGGCGGCGGCCCTGCCGGCCGGCCGATGGCTCACTGAGGAACTCGCGCCGCAGCGGCTGCGGG
>Ga0208357_1000808_pt1 | contig 24091 bp, 24 predicted proteins | sample NGESurdeep092012_6_FD_184487 | JGI IMG/M metagenome (GOLD analysis project Ga0208357, IMG submission 184487) | Arctic peat soil microbial communities from Barrow, Alaska - NGEE Surface sample F52-2 deep-092012 (SPAdes) | ecosystem: Environmental > Terrestrial > Soil > Wetlands > Peat ...
AAGCCCGCGCAAGGCGACTAAAACGAGTCGAGAAAACCCACCATAACAACCTATTTTTTTAACCGGACAGCCGTGCCCAATTGGGGGAGAGGGTTGGGTGAGGGGGCCGTCCCGCTTGGCGCGGCCTCACCCGATTTCGCGCCCTCGAATTAGACTTCCGTATCTGTGTTTGCCACCCCCTCACCCTACCCTCTCCCCCCGCTGTGCGGGAGGGAGAGGGAAAATTGGAAAGTCGGGCTGTTCACTTCGCTTTATTGGAGGCCGGCGGTGTCGGCCGTCCCAGACAGGCATCCATGTCGGCATACCATTGCTTGATGGCGGCATCGTCGCTGTCGGCGGATCGCGTGTAATAGACCGGGATCAGGCCCAGGCGTTCCACGTTCGCCTCGGGCGGCGGCGGATGGCGCGCCGCGCATGTCGCGATGGCGCGGACATCGGGGCCGGCGCCGTCGGTCAGGCCGCACCCGCCCAGCGCCAGCAGCGCGACGGCAATGGCAAAATGTCTCATGGCGCCGGGCATGGTGCCACGATTCCGCGCGAAAGCCAGCCGCGGAAATCGGGCCGCCGCCAATATCGTTATCAACTCCGCCGCATCGCCGGCAGGCGCACCCCCGGCGCCAGGCGCTCCACCAGGACCTCGCGGCGATAGCGCATCAGGCGGGCAGGGCGGCCGCCGGTCTCGGCGCGGGTCTCGCCGGCCTCCTCCACGAGGCCCTGCTGCTCGACCAGGCGGCGGAAATTCTGCTTGTGGAGGCGCACGCCTGACAGCGCCTCGACCACGCGCTGCAATTCCGAGAGGGTGAAGGTCGGCGGCATCAGTTCGAACACCACCGGCCGATACTTGATCTTGCCGCGCAGCCGCCCGATCGCGGTCGCCAGCACCCGGCGATGGTCGGCCGCCATCGGCATGCCGGTCACGCTTCCCGGCAGGCCGGCGCCCTCGCCCTGGGCGCGGCCGCGTTCCGGCACCAGACCGGCCTCGTAGAGCAGCTCATAGCGCTCCAGCACGCGCTCCTCGTTCCAGCGCGCGCCGTCGAGGCCGAAGCTGACGCGCAGCCGCTCCTCATGCAGCCGCCCGCCGCGCGCCGCCCAGTGCCGCAGGCGCGGCTCGATGGCGGCGATGGCGGTGGGCGGACGGCCGCGCCAATCCTCCCACGGAAAATAGCGGTACCAGCTTTGCCAGGCGGCATCCGCCGCGCCGGCGGGCCGCGCCGCGCGCACCAGGGCCAGATAGGCGACCGACAAGGCGCGATCCGCGCCGGCGCCGTCGGTCTCGCGCCGGTCGCGGTCGCCGAAGGTATAGAGCTGCTCGACATAGCCGAGGGCCTGGTTGGTCTGGCGCTCGACCCAGTTGCGCAGGCCGGCCTCGAGGGTGCGATGCCGCGCCTCGAGCGGGCCGGAGGGCAGCGCGTCGGTGCCGTTGGGCGTGCGCACGACCAGAAGGCGCGGCTCCTCGCCGGTGGCGGCGATGATCGCGGCGGCGAGGCCGATGGCGAGGCCGATCGGTTCGCCCCTTTGGCGCGGCGTCTCGTCCATGCTCGGTTACTCGTTGCGCTCCACCGGGGAATTGGGCGAAGAATACACCAAACCGGTGGAGGCAATGCCGATGTCGATCGACCCCAAGCTGCTGCGCACCGAGACCAAGACCGTGCGCAAGGGCACGGATAGCGGCGCCCAGAAATTGTCGGTCGATATCTGCGTCGTCGGCTCCGGCGCCGCCGGCACCTCGGCGGCGCTGGAGGCGGCGACGCTGGGCCGCAAGGTGGCGCTGATCGACGGCTTGCCGGGTCTCGGCGGCCAGGCGGTCAATTCCATCATCGGCATTTTCGTCGGCTTCTTCTCGGGCGGCGACCAGACGCATAAGCCCTATCAGATCACCCACGGCATCGCCGATCGCATCTTCAAGGATCTGGGCGCGCAAGGCGCGCTCGATTACCGCATCGGCCCGACCACAACCAACGTCATGTATGACGAGGTGGCATTGCAGCGCTGGATCGAGCAGGCGGTCCGCGCCGCCGGCATCATTCCCATCCTCGGTGCCATCGTGCGCAACGTGGTGATGGAAGGTCGGCGGGTGCGCGAACTGGAACTGACGACGCGCTATGGCGAATTGCGGGTGCAGGCGGAGGGCTTCGTCGATGCCACCGGCGATGCCGCGCTCGCGTGGCAGGCCGGGCTGCCGTGCCACGAGGCCGAGGAAGGCCCGATCTATGGCACCCAGATGCTGGTGCTGGAGAATATCGACACCGCCCATGCGCCGCACCGCAACGATGTCGCCGAGCGCATCGCCGCCAAGCACACGCAATATGGCCTGCCGCGCGGCGACGGGTTCGCCTTCGTCTCGCCGGGCCGCGGCATCGCGCTGGTGAACATGACCCATATCGAGACGCCGCTCGATCCCATCGCGATGTCGCGCATCCAGCTCGACGGCAAGGCCCAGGCCGACAAGGCGGTCGCCTTCCTCAAGGCTGAATATCCCGCGTGTTTCGCCAAGGCGCGGGTGCGCGCCTATGGCCAGCCGGGTGTCCGCCAGACGCGCTGGATCGTCGGCGCGCATCAGCTCACCGCCGACGAAGTCAGGCAGGGCGTCAAATTCCCCGACGCGATCGCGCGCTGCGCCTGGCCGATCGAGCTGCATAGCCGCGAGGAAGGCTATGTCTGGGAACCGTTCGGCCACGATCACATGCATTATGTGCCGCTGCGCAGCATCGCCTGCGCCGACGCCGACAATCTGATGGCGGCCGGGCGCTGCATCGATGGCGACGTCGCGGCGCTGTCCAGCGTGCGGGTGATGGGGCCATGCATGGCGATGGGCAAGGCGGCGGTCAATGCGCTGGACCTCGCCGGCTCCGGCAGCGCGCACCAGATCGACATCGCCGCCTTGCAAGAGCGGCTCAAGGACAATCTCGTCAGGACGGATTGAGGGACCCATGACGGAAATGCTCGACGGCAGCTGTGCGTGCGGCGCGGTGCGGTATCGGCTGACCGCCGCGCCGATGTTCGTCCATTGCTGCCACTGCCGCGACTGTCAGCGCCAGACCGGCAGTGCCTTCGTGCTCAACGCGCTGATCGAGACGGACCGCATCGAAATTCTGAGCGGCGAGCCGCAACCCATCGCGGTGCCGACCAACAGCGGCCGGCCGCATCGCATTTTCCGCTGCCCTGCCTGCCAGACCGCGGTGTGGAGCGAGTATGGCGGGGTCGCCACGCTGCGTTTCGTGCGCGTCGGCACGCTCGACGATCCGGCGGCGATCATGCCGAATGTGCATATCTATATCCGGTCGAAACTGCCCTGGGTGGCGCTGACGCCGAACGTGCCGGCCTTCGCGGCCTATTACGATGCGAAGCAGCTCTGGCCCGCCGCGAGCCTCGAGCGCCGCCGCGCCCTGATGGGATGATCGCGGCGGCGGAGCATACCCTGCCCGATCTGTTGCGCGACGGCCTCGACATCGTCTTTGTCGGCATCAATCCGTCGCTCTATTCGGTGGCGCAGGGGCATTATTTTGCCCGGCGCGCCAACCGGTTCTGGCCGTGCTTCTCGCGCTCGGTGCTTAGCGAGAAGGTGCGGCGCGCCCTGGGGGTCGAGCGATTGGAGCCGATTCACGATGCCGTCCTGCCGGATCACGGCTTCGGCTTCACCGATCTGGTGAAGCGCCCGACCGCCAATGTCCGCGATCTGCGGCCGGGCGAGCTCGCGGGCGGCGGCGCGGCGCTGATCGAGAAGCTGGCGCGTTATCGCCCCGGCCTTGTGTGCTTTCACGGCGTCACCATCCTGCGCGCGGTCGCCCCGGCGCTGAATCTATCCCTGACCGACTTCGCCCTCGGGCCGCAGCCCGGCGGCATCGGGCCGACGCCGCTGTTCGTGGTGCCGAACCCCAGCCCGGCCAACGCCCATTTCACGCCGGCGCAGCAAACCGAATGGTACGACCGGCTGGCGGCGTGTCGTGAACGATCCCTTCCTTGACGCCATCGGGGTCGGCCAATAAGGTTATAGAAAATAACCAGCGCGCGACGCCGTCGCGGCGCTTGACCGCGCCGTTGGCGCAATCTTGGTTGGGAGGGTTTGTGATGCGGTTTTCCTTGGGCATCGCGGCGGTCGCCGCCGTGATGATGCTTGCCGTCAACGCGCAGGCGCAGTTTTCCGACAACAAGATCAAGCTGGGCGTGCTCGACGATTTCTCCGGCCAGTATTGCAACGGCAATTGCATGGGACCGGTGGTCGCGACCCAGATCGCGATCGACGAATTCGGCGGCAAGATCGACGGCGTGCCGATCGAGCTCATTCACGGCGACCACCAGAACAAGCCCGATATCGGCGTCTCGCTGGCCGATCGCTGGTACGACCGGGACCAGGTCGACGCCATCCTCGATGTCGTCAACTCGTCGGTGGCGCTGGCGGTGCAGAACGTGGCGCGCCAAAAGGGCAAGGTGGTGCTCTATAGCGAGGCCGGGTCGGCCGACCTGACCGGCAAGGCGTGCGCCCCCTATAGCGCCGCCTGGACCTATGACACCTATCAGTTCGGCAAATCGATCGGCGAGGCGGTGCCGAAACTGGGCAAGACCTGGTTCATCATCGCCGCCGACTATGCGTTCGGCAAAGGGCTGGCCGCTGGGGTGAAGGCCAACGTCGAGAAGGCCGGGGGCAAGGTGCTCGGCACCGTGTTCCATCCGTTCGGCACCTCCGACATGTCGTCCTTCATTCTGCAGGCGCAGGCTTCCAAGGCGGAGGTCATCGCGCTGGGCAATGCCGGCGGCGACATGACCAACGCCATCAAGGCGGCGGGCGAATTCGGGCTGATCGCCAGCGGCGTCAAGATCGTGCCGCTGAGTCTCGATCTGCCGTTCATTGAGGGCGCCGGCGGCTTGCAGGCGACCCAGGGCATGATGATGACCCTGCCCTGGTATCCCGGTGCGAACCCGCCCAAATCGCAAGCCTTCGCCGCCGAGTTCCAGAAGCGGCAAAAAACGCTGGCGCCCTATCTCATGGCCGGGCTCTATTCCGCGGTCCGGACCTATCTGCTGGCGGCGCAAGCCACCAAATCGGACGATCCGAAGAAAATCTTCACCTGGATGCAGGGGCATAAGATCGACGACGCGTTCACCGCCAACGGCAAGCTGCGCCCCGACGGCCGCATGGTGCACGACGTCTATCTGGTGCAGGTCAAAAAACCATCCGAGTCGAAAGGCCCGGCCGACCTGGTCAAGCTGATCTCTACGATCCCGGGGGACAAGGCGTTCCGGCCGATGGATCAAGGCGGCTGCCCGACCGTCGCCGCCGGCAAATAGCAGGCCCATGAGCGACGCCGATTCATTTTTGCGCACCGAGGCGCTGACCAAGAGCTTTGCCGGCTTCGTCGCCGTGCAGAAGGTCAGCCTCGAGGTGAAGCGTGGCACCATCCACGCGCTGATCGGGCCGAACGGCGCCGGCAAGACCACCTTCTTCAACCTGCTGACCCGGTTCCTGCCGGTGACCAGCGGGCACATCTATTACAAGGGCAAGGAGATCACCCATGTCCGCCCGCACGAGGTCGCCCGTCTCGGCATCGTGCGCTCGTTTCAAATCTCCGCCGTCTTTCCGCATCTGACGGTGCTGGAGAATGTTCGCGTCGCGCTGCAACGTTTTCGCGGCGACAATTATTCGTTCTGGCGTTCCGACATGGTGCTGAACGAAATGAACGATCGCGCCCGCGCGCTGTTGGCCGATGTCGGGCTCGAGGGACAGGCCGGACTGATGGCGTCCGATCTCTCCTATGGCCGCAAGCGCGCGCTCGAGGTCGCCACCACGCTGGCGCTGGAGCCCGAACTGCTGCTGCTGGACGAGCCGACCTCCGGCATGGCGCATGAGGATATCGGCCGCGTCGTCGAGCTGATCCGCCGCGTCGCGGTCAATCGCACCGTGCTGATGGTCGAGCACAATCTCGCGGTCGTCGCCGACCTGTCGCACCGCATCACCGTTATGCAGCGCGGCGAGATTCTCGCCGACGGCACCTATGCCGAGGTCTCGAAAAATCCCGCCGTCGTCGAAGCCTATCTGGGAACCGGCCATGAGTAGCAGCGTGCTCGAGATCGCCGGCCTCCATGGCTATTACGGCGAATCCCATGTCCTGCACGGCATCGATCTTCAGGTCGGCGAAGGCGAGGTGGTGACGCTGATCGGGCGCAATGGCGCCGGCAAGACCACGACGCTGCGCGCCATCATGGGTATTCTGGCCAAGCGCGGCGGCTCGGTGAAGGTGATGGGAACCGAGACCATCAAGCTGCCGCCCGAGCGCATCGCGCGGCTCGGCGTCGGCTATGTGCCGGAGGAACGCGGCATCTTCGCCAGCCTCAACGTCACCGAAAATCTCATGCTGCCGCCGACCCTGGCGCCGAACGGCATGGGTCTCGACGAAATCTACCGGCTGTTCCCCAACCTCCAGGATCGGGCGCGCAGCCAGGGCAGCAAGCTGTCGGGCGGCGAGCAGCAGATGCTGGCGATCGCGCGCATCCTGCGCACCGGCGCGCGCTTCATCCTGCTCGACGAGCCGACGGAGGGGCTGGCGCCGGTGATCGTGCAGCAGATCGGCCGGGTGCTCGACACCGTCCGGGCCAAGGGGCTGACGGTGCTGATGGTGGAGCAGAATTTCCGCTTCGCCGCCAATGTCGCCGACCGCCATTACGTCATGGAGAGCGGCAAGATCATCGACATGATCACCAAATCCGAAATCGCGGGCAAAATGGAACGCCTCGAGGAACATCTCGGGGTCTGAGGGAGATCGGCCATGTCGGCCATGGCGTTATTCGGACAAGTCCTGCTCGGCCTGATCAATGGCTCGTTCTATGCGATGCTATCGCTCGGCCTCGCCATCGTGTTCGGCCTCTTGGGCATCGTCAACGCGGCGCAGGGCGCGTTCTATATGCTGGGCGCGTTCGTCGCCTGGATGCTGCTGCAATATCTCGGCATCGGCTATTGGCCCTCGCTGATCCTGGCGCCGCTGGCGGTAGCGATCTTCGGCATAATCCTCGAGCGCACCATCATCCGGCGCGTCTACAATCTCGACCATCTCTACGGCTTGCTGCTCACGCTCGGCCTGTTCCAGATCATCCAGGGCCTGTTCGTCTACTGGTACGGCACCTCGGGCCAACCCTATGACACGCCCGAGCTGCTCAGCGGCGGCCATAATCTCGGCTTCATGTTCCTGCCGAACTACCGCGCCTGGGTGGTGGTGGCGTCGCTGATCCTGTGTTTCGGGACCTGGTATGCCATCGAGAAGACGCGGCTCGGCGCCTATTTGCGCGCCGCCACCGAGAACCCGACGTTGGTGCGCGCCTTCGGCATCAATGTGCCGCTGCTGGTGACGCTGGCGTTCGGCGGCGGCGTCGCGCTCGCCGGCATCGCCGGCGTGCTGGCGGCGCCGATCTATCAGGTCAACCCGCTGATGGGCGGCAACATCCTCATCACCGTGTTCGCGGTGGTGGTGATCGGCGGCTTCGGCTCGATCCTCGGCTCGATCGTCACCGGCCTCGCGCTCGGCGTGCTCGAAGGCCTGTCCAAGGTATTTTATCCCGAAGCCTCCAACATGGTGATATTCGCGATCATGATCGTGGTCTTGATGCTGAAGCCGCAGGGTCTGTTCGGCAGGGAGAGATAGATGGCGCTCGAAATCAGCGGCATCTCCGCCAGCGAGACCGGCACCGGCCGCGGTCTCGAATGGCTCGCGATGGGCATCGGCGTGGTGCTGCTGATCGGCGCGCCCTTCGTGGTCTATCCCGTGTTCCTGATGGAATTGCTGTGCATGGCGCTGTTCGCCTGCGCCTTCAATCTGCTGATCGGCGGCGGCGGCCTCTTGTCGTTCGGCCATGCCGCGTTCTTCGGCGGCGGCGCCTATATCGCGGCGGAGACGGCGAAGGAATTCGGCTTCCCGTTCGAGCTCGCGATCCTCGCCGGCACCGCGACCGCGATCTTCCTCGGCCTGATCGTCGGGCTGGTGGCGATCCGCCGCAGCGGGCTGATCTTCGCCATGGTGACGCTGGCGCTGGCGCAGGCGGTCTATTTCCTTGCCTTGCGCCTGCCGTTCACGCACAGCGAGGATGGCATCCAGGCGGTGCCGCGCGGCTGGCTCTTCGGCATCGTCGATCTGCGCGACAACATGGCGATGTACTACGTCACCGCCGCGATCTTCTTCCTCGGTTATCTGCTGGTGCGGCGGGTGTGGAAATCGCCGTTCGGCCAGGTGCTGCGCGCCATCAAGGACAACCAGCCGCGCATGATTTCGCTGGGCTTTCCGGTCGATCGCTACAAGCTGATCAATTTCATTCTGTCCGCCGCGCTGGCCGGGACGGCCGGCTCGCTGAAGGCGGTGGCGCTCGGCCTCGCGACGCTGACCGATGTCGATTTCTCGACCTCGGCGGCGGTCGTGCTGATGGTGCTGCTGGGCGGACTCGGCACGCTGATGGGGCCGGTGGTCGGCGCCATCATCACCGTATCGATGGACGAGTATCTCGCCGGCATCGGCATTCCGGTGCCGGTGGTGATCGGCGTGATCTTCGTCTTCATCATCCTGATCTTCCGGCGCGGCATCGTCGGCGAATTCCTCTATTACCTCGAACGCTGGCAGGCGCGCGGCGCGCGCTAACGCCGCGGCTTTTCCATCCTCTGTGACGAAGCCCCACCCCGATTAATGCTTGTCGTAAGGGCTGTTGCGGCCGTTAGTCCGGCCAGGGCCGCTGGGGCTGACGCGCGGCGCCATGCGGGGCATGGTTGCGCCGGGCTCGCAGACACCGTGGCCATCAAGCTTTGCCGGCGGGACGCACGCCGTGGTTCTCACGCATTCCTGGCCACGGGGTTGGGTGCCCACTGGGCATAGGCACGCGCCGGATTTGGGATCGCGGCTCCGGGGCGGCCTGCAATCTTGCCTCGCCGCAACGCAAGTGTCGCCGCTTGCCACGGTGCCGCTGGGACAGAGACAGGAGCGTGGCGTCGGTCCCGGAGCTTTAGGCGGCTTGCAGTAAGAATTGGTGCCTGGCGTCAAGCAGTTCCCGTTCCGCTCCACCTTGCCCGACGGACAGTGGCAAGCGCCGGATTTGGGGTCGCGAATTCGCGGCGCGACGCAGGTCCGCACCGTGGCGCAGCCGTTGCCGCTCGCCACGGTCCCTCTGGGACAGACACACCGGGGCGGCGGGAACGGATTGGCGACCATGGGTGGTGCGCAGATTTCACGCTGTCCCGGAAGTACGGCGCACGATTGATTGTTCGCCGGATTCCCATCGACATGGCCGGACGTCTGATAAAGCTCAACCCTGGCGCAATTCTTGGTCAGGGGCGGCAACGGCAGATGAGTCGCGGCCCCGGAAAAGGTAATGGTGCCGATGGTTTGATTGCTCGCGGTCGGGCCAGTGCCGATATAGACGCAAGTCACCGTGCTCGGCGTCAGCGTACAGTTCCAGTCGTTGGCGTAGACCGCGGTCGGAACGCCGCTGAACGACACGCCGGGCGGCGCGTAATCGGTCACGGTGATGATGCCATGGCCGTTGAACGGCGCGCCGGGACTCTTGACGGTCAATTGAAAAGTATAGCCCTGGTTCTGCTGCGGGCTGGGCCTCGAAACGGCTTTCTCGATTGCAAGGTCGGGCTGGAGTTCTACGCTAACATCGTCAACGTAGTAGAACGCCATCCCCATCCCGTTCGTGTTATTGTTGGCAGCCGTATTGGTATGAGCAGCGTCCCTGAAGTTGCCGATAAGGATATGGTCCTCGCCGCCATGGGCAATGAATTGCCCCTGAACGAGCCGCCAATGCTCATCGAGAATATTTCCGCTCGGATTGCTGACCTGCGCCGCCGGCAACGAGGAACCGACGGCGACAACAGGTCCGGTTGAAAAATAGGCGCCGATCCCGTCTGAGGCAAACCCAGACAGGTGGGCCAAGGCAACATAGAACGAGACTTTATAGGGCGCGCCCGCGACCAACTGACCGAGGAGGGGAGCTTGAATGTAGCTCCTCGGGAGAGCGTCCTGCGGACCGCCGGTGTATAAGCCGGCATAAGCACTGCCGCCGTGTGCAAGCTGATTGCCGGCCCAATTCAGCGGCACTGGGACGTTGGCGGAACAGGCGTTGAAATAGTCGGAAAATTCGTAGACCCACTGCCCCGACGGCAGGTTCGCCCAGGGTGGGGCGCGATTGATTTCACCGCGATTATCGGGACACGAAGATATGGCTTCGAATCCTGGGTTTGGCACCAGGTTCTGGGCAGCGACGGGGGCTGCAAGCAAGAAGCCAAATAAAGCAATGAAAACACGCATTAGACGTGTCATTGACATGGTCCCCCCTGGTGAAGCGTTCTGCCCACGCTTCCTAGGCATGGGACAACGCGCGGGGCAGGGCAAAAATTTCATCAACCGGATAAGAGTTGGCTTCGCGCTCGATGCGCGGGCGCGCGCGTGGCGTGCCCCCGCGACCTCAACGATCCGTTTCGGCAGCAATTATCGCTTCGTCGCCGCCTGGGTGACCGCTTCCTATTGCCTCCAACGCTGGCAGGCGCGCGGCGCGCGCTGAAAAGCGGCCGGCTGGGTGCTTGACGGCGGGCGGCGGCTGGCGCTGACATGGCGCCATGACGACCCAGAGAAGCAGCGTCAGGGCGTTGCAGCGCGGGCTCCAAATCCTTGCCGAGGTCAATCGTTCGGGCGGTATTCGCGCCGGCGAATTGGCGCGCCGGCTGGGCCTGGCGCGTCCCACCGTCTACCGGCTGCTGGAGACGCTGGAGGAGCTCGGCTATGTCGCGCGCAGCGCCTCGGCCGAGCGGTTCCGCGTCACGCTGATGACCCATCGGCTGGGCGACGGTTACGATCGCGACGCCCGCGTCAGCCAGGCGGCGGGCCCGATCCTGGTCGAGCTCGGCCGGGCGCTGGTGTGGCCGGTCGACCTCGTCACTTGCGATGCCGGCGCGATGGTGGTGCAGGAATCGACCCATTCGCGCAGTCCGCTGTCGATCGACCGGGGCATGATCGGCATCCGCCTGCCGCTCCTGCGCACCGCCGCCGGCCGGGCGTATCTGGCGTTTTGCCCGGAGCCCGATCGCCGCGCGCTGATCGCGCATCTCGGCAGCCTCGACGACCCGGCGGATCGCCCGTTCCTCGATCTCGCCGCGCTCGATCGCATGATCGCCGAGACGGTGCAGCGCGGCTATGGCACGCGCTCCATCGGCGACGACGAAATTCCGCACACCTCGGCGACCAAGACCTCCAGCATCGCGGTGCCGATTCTATCCGGCGCCTCGGTGCTGGGCTGCCTCACCATCATCTGGCTGGCCCACGCCCTCGATTTCCCCGAGGCGATCGCCACTTTCTTCGAGCCGATGCGCCAAGCGGCCGCCACCATCGCGGCGCGCCAGGCCGAGCGGCCGGTCAAAATCGAGGAGCGGGCGTAAACGGGTCGGCGAAGCAGGATTCCGCCGGCAGCCCGCGCGCCAGGCATACGGCGCGCACCGCGTCGCAATGCTCCGGCGGTCCCGCGATATAGGCGTGATGCGCGCTAAGATCGGTGAAATCGGTGGCGACGGCGTCGCTGACATAGCCGCGCCGGCCCTCGCCTGCCGCCTCGGGGTCCGACAGCACCGTTACCAGCCTGACATTGCGATGCCGCGCCGCGAGCTCGCGCAGCCGCGCCGCGCCATAGAGATCGGCCGCCCGGCGGGCGCCGAGATAGACCTGAATACGCTGGGTCATGCCCAGGGAAAGCGCCGCCAGCAGAATCGATTGCAGCGGCGCGAGGCCGGTGCCGCCCGCCGCCAGGAGGATCGGGCCAAGATGCTCATCGCGCAGATAGGCGGCGCCGAAGGGGCCACGCAGCATCACCCGGTCGCCGGTCATCAGTGCGGTCGCGACATGGGCGCTGACCGTGCCGCCGGCCATGCGCTGGATGTGGAATTCCAGCACCCGGTCGTCGGGCCGGTTGGCCATTGAATAATCGCGCGGCGGCTGGCCGGGAAAGGTCAGCGAGGCATATTGCCCGGCGCTGAACATCAGCGCCGCGCCATCGGCGGGATCGAGCCGCACCAGCACGGTATCGGGCGCCACCTGGTCCCGCGCGGTCACGATGCACGACAGATCGCGCACCGGGTGGGTGACGATGCCATCGACCTCGGCGATCGCCACCACGCAATCGCTCTGGGGCCGTGCCTGACACGCCAGGATGAAGCCGCGCGCCCGGTCGGCCGCGGTCAGCACCAGCGGATTGTAGATGTGGCCGAGATCGACCTCGCCTTCGAGCAGGATGGATTTGCACGAGCCGCATTGGCCTTGCTGGCACATGAAGGGATAGTCGAGGCCGGCGCCGAGCGCGGTTTCGAGAATCGTCGCGCCGGGTTCGACCGCGATCTCGCGATCCAGCGTCTCGATGCGAACGCGATACGCCATGCCGGCGCTTAGCGCACCGCCACCATCAGGCCGGTGGGGCGCCGGCTGGCGGTGCGGTCCATGAATTCAATCGTCTCGTTGACCAGCCGGTAATCGGGAAAGCGCCGCAGGAAGCTCGCGATCGCGATGCGTAGCTCCATCCGCGCCAGGCTGGCGCCGAGGCAGTAATGCACGCCGTGCCCCAGCGTCACATGACGGTTGGGATTGCGCGCCACATCGAGCCGGTCCGGCTCCGGAAACTGCTCGGGGTCGCGATTGGCGGCGCCGATCATCAGATGCAGGATCTGCCCGGCCTTGATCGCAATGCCGTCGATCTCGAAATCCTCACGCACGGTGCGAATGCCACGCTGGGTCGGCGCTTCATAGCGCAGGAATTCCTCCGCCGCGAGATTGATCAGGCCCGGCTCGGCCTTCAGCTTCGCGAGCTGGTCGGGAAATTGATGCAGCCGCCACAGCGCCATGGAGATGGCGCTGCGCGACGTGCCGCCGCCCGCGGTCGCCATCATGTTGCAGGTGGCCAGCACTTCGAGATCGGTCAGCCGCTCGCCATCCACCTCCGCCTGCACCATGGCGCTGATCATGTCGGCGCGCGGTTCGCGCCGCCGCGCCTCGATCACCGGCATGAAATATTCCTGCTGCGCGTCGAGAATCTGGCGCTGTTCCTCGGCCAGCGCGTCGCGGTCGGGGTTGACCGGCTGGAACAGGAAATTGGAGCAGCGATCGCTCCAATGGCGGAACATCCCCTCATCCGCCATCGGCAAATCCAAGAGATCGAGCAGCACCTGAACCGGCAAGCGCGCCGCGAAATCAAGATAGGCGTCGAACTGGTCCCGCGCCGCCAACCCCTCCAGCAAGGCATCGACGCGGCGCTGAATCTTGGGCCGCATCAGGTCGATGGCGCGCGGCGTCATGGCGCGCATGAACAGCGCCTTCAACCGGTCGTGATAGGCATCGTCGCGATAAAGCAGCCAGCTTGTATAGTGTTCGATGATCGCGCTGAACCGCGATGTATCCGCCTTGGGCAGATAGGAATAGAGGGTCTCGACGCGATCGACGCTGAGATCGGGCCGCGTCTGCAAGGCGAAGACATCGCGATAGCGGGTGAAATACCACGCCTGCGCGCGCTCCGACCAATGCACCGGCTCCTCTTCCCGCAGCAGCCGGTAGACCGGATAGGGGTCTTGCACCGCCGCGGCGGTGAAGATGCCGTAACTGTCTTCGCGGCCAGCCATCATGCGGCGATCTCCTGCTTCAATCCGGGGATCAGCGCCAGCAGCGCTGCCAGTTCCGGCGCGGTCCGCGCCACGCCGAGAATGTTGCGGTCGGGGCGGATCACGATGGCGGCCGCCGCCATGCGCGCCAGATAATCGGCGGCCTCGCCATCGGCGGGGATCAGCGCCACGTTTGGCCCCGCGGCCAGCCCACGCAACAGCGACGGCGCCCCCAGCACCGCGAAGCGATAGCCGATGGCATCGTCCATCAATCGGCCATCGCCCAGCCGCGGCTGCTCCGCGCGCGTGCCGGCTGGCGGCGGCGCGTCGCCATGAAGGCCGGGGCCAAGCGGCGGCGCGATGATATGCAGCAAATGCGGATTGGCGAGCATCTCGGCATCGCGGCGGCGCGCCGCCTCGGGGTCGGTGGTCTGAATTATCGCCCCGAGCTTCACCGCCAGTTCGACATAGTTGCGGACATGCTGGCGGCGCTCGGTCTCATAGGTGTCGAGCAATTCATCGGACGCGGTGCCGGCGATCGCCATGCCGAACTTCCACGCGAGGTTCATCGCGTCGCGCACGCCGGAGCAAAACCCCTGGCCGAGGAAAGGCGGCATCTGATGCGCCGCATCCCCGGCGAGAAACAGCCGGCCGCGCCGCCATTGCGTCGCCAGCGCGGAGTGAAACGTATAGACGGCGGCACGCTCGATCTCGCCCTGCTCCGGCGCGACGTTCCAGAATTTCAACAACCGCCAGACCTGCTCCGGCCGTACCATGGCGGCGGGGTCGTCGTCGGGCCGCAGCATGAATTCCCAGCGGTGGCGCTTGCCGACCATCGGGATATAGGTGGTCGGCCGCGCCGGATCGCAATATTGCACGGCATCGGCATAGACCCCGGCCTCGTCGGCGGCGAAACGAATTTGCTCCGGCGGGCAATCGAGAATCATGTCGAGCACGATCCAGCGCTCGTGCGAGCGCAAATCCTGTACCCCCGCGCCCATGAAGCGCCGCACCGTCGAGCGCGCGCCGTCGCAGCCGACGACATAGCGCGCGGTCACGGCGGCGAGGTTGCCGGTGCTCAAATCCTCATAGCGCACGGTGACGCGGTCGGCGCCCTCATCGAGCGCGAACGAATCGGCGCGCAGCCGCACGTCGATCATCGGGAAGCGCGCGACACCGTCGCGCAGGATGGTCTCGAACCGGGGCTGATGAAAGCGATAGGCGCCCTGCCAGCCTTCGGGCCCGACACCCTCCGGGCGCTTCAGATGCAGCAGTAGCCGGCCCTCGGCGTTGATATGGCGGATATGGCGTCCGGCGCGTAACGTCGGCAGGATCGTCTCGGCGAGGCCGATCGTCTGGAACACGCGCATCGCCTCGGCGTCGAACGAGGCGGCGCGCGGCTGGTGATAGATCGAGGCTTCGCGCTCCAGCATCACCGTGCGCACGCCGAGGAGGCCCAGCAGATTGGCGAGCACGGCGCCGACCGGACCATAACCGATGATCGCGACATCGAAATCGGGGGCCATCGCCGGATCAGCCTTGTTGGGTCATCGCGGTGAATTAGCGCCGGCTGGTCGCGGTCGCGCAATCGGCGCGGCGGTTGCGTCCGTATCGCGGACGGGCGCCGCGCTCAGCCATGCCAGAGATGCGGCAGCCACAGCACCAATTGCGGAAACACGGTCAGCAGGATCAGCACCGCGAAATCCGCGGCGAGGAACGGCACCACGCCGCGATAGATCGTGCCCATCGACAAATTGGGCTGCACCGCGTGCAACAGAAAGACGATGATGCCCATCGGCGGATGGATCATCGCCAGCTCCACCTGCACCAGGCACACGATGCCCCACCAGAGCGGATCATAGCCGAGGCCGGTGACGATCGGCAGCACCAGCGGCAGGGTAATGAGGATCGACGACATCTCCTCGAAAAACGTGCCGAGCAGGATGTAGACGACCAGCAGCACCGCGATGACCACCAGTGGCGGGAAGGTGTGGCTGCCGATCCAGTGCACCAGCGTTTCCGGGACATGCGCCAGATTGACGAAATAGGTGAAGATCGGCGCCGCCATCAGGATCATGTACAGCATGGCGGTGACGATCGCGGCTTCGTACATGCCGCGCGCCATGCTGGACCAGGTCAGCCGGCGGCGCACCACCGCGAACACCAGCGACAGGATCGCGGCCGCCGAGGCCGCCTCGCTGACCGTGAAGACGCCGCTGTAAAGCCCGGCAAACACGCCGAGCAGCAGCGCCAGCGAGGGCGCGGCCAGCCATAGGGCGCGGAACTTCTCGGCCCAGGAAACGCGCTCGCTGACCGGCGCCAGCGCCGGCCAGCGCCGCACCACGATGAAGATGGCGAGCAGATTCATCGCGATCGTCAGCAGCGCCGGAATGATCGCGGCAATGAACATGTCGAAGATGAAGGTCTTCGCGACGATGCAATAGATGATCATCACCAGCGATGGCGGGATCAGCGATTTGAGCGTGCCGCCGGCCGCGATGACGCCGCTGGAAAAGCCCTGGGCGTAGCCGCGCTGCAGCATCTCCGGCAAGGCGACCTTGGCGAAGGTCGCGGCGGTGGCGGTGCTGGAGCCGCAGATCGCGCCGAACACGGCGGAGCCGGCGATGGTGGCATAGGCGAGGCCGCCGCGCCGATGGCCGAGGAAGGCCGCCGCCGCGACGTAGACATCGGTCGAAAATCCCGCGACGCTGGCGAAGGTGCCCATCAGCAGGAACAGCGGCACCGCGGCAAGATCGGTGCTGGAGAGGACGAACGAAGGCTCGCTCGCCAGGAACGACAGCGGTGGCATCCAGGCGCCACCCACGATGGCGAAGCCGACCACGCCGACGGTCATCATCGCGAACGCGATCGGCACCTGCAGCAGGATCAGCAGGAACAGCGCGGCAATGCCGAGGATACCGATGGTGACGGGGTCCACGCCGCGATCCCGACGGCTCAGGCGACCGGCTGGTGGGTGGTGTCGGGCATACCGCCCCAAAGATAGCGCACCGTGACGATCGCCTGCATCGCCACGGCGGCCCAGATCATCGCGTCGACCAGCCACCAGAACGGCGCGGTCGCGATATGCAGCATCCAGGTGGCGCTTCCGTCCGCCGCCGCCGTCGCGGCATAGCGATAGAATTGCCACGCCATGGCGATCAGGATCAGCTCCATCAGGATCGCGGCGCAGATATCGGCGACGCGGCCGGCGCGCGGCCCGATGAAGGTCGCGACGAACCGGATGGTGATGTTGCCGCGCTCCAGCATCACCAGCGGCATGCAGGACGCGACCGACACCGCGGCGATGAAGCCGCCGAGGTCGTTCACCGTGTCGATCGGATGGGCGAAAAAAAAGCGCAGCAGCCCATCGGCGACCGTCGCGACCGCGAAGCACAGCAGCAACCCCAGGCCCGCGACCGCGAGGCCCCGCGCGATGATGCGCGCGAGGCGCTCGACGGATGCGATCATGAGCGACGCTTGTCGTTCGCCGACATTAGCCTCTGCGGACCTTGGCGATCTCGGCGTCGACGGCCGCCTTCAGCTCCTTGTGGCGTGGACTCTTCGCCACCCATTCGTCGCGCACGGGGGCGAGCATCGCCTGCGCGGCGGCGTATTCGGCCTCGGTCGGCACGATGACGTGCTGCTTCGGATCGTCCTTGAGCCGCTTCATCAACTCGTTGAAATAGGCGCCCACATGTTGGGTGAACTGATTACCGAGCGCCTCGCCGCCATTGCGCTTCATGTCCGCGCGCACCGCTTCCGGCAAGGAATCATAACGCTTCTTGTTCATCAGGATCGCCAGCGGCACGACGCCCAGGCCGATGAAGAAATGATAGTTCGTGACTCGGTTGATGCCGAAATCGAAGAACGGCGGCAGCCACGAGGTGGTGCCATCGATGGTGTGGCGGCTGATCGCCTCGGGAATTTGCGTCACGGGCATGCCGACCGGCACCGCGCCAAACGCACGCAACGCCGCGCTCTCGGTCGCGCTCGACGCGCGAATCTTTTTGCCCTTGAGATCGGCGACCGTCTTGACCGGGAAATTGGTGTGAATCGAATAGGGCGCCGTGCCGAACATCGAGATGTTGTAGAAATCGCCGTAATCGTGCAGCAGGTTGGTCTGGCTTAGCCGGCTGATCACCGTGTCGGTTTCGGCCAAATCCTTGAACAGGCCGGGCAGCTCGAACACCTCGGTATCGGGAAAGCGCCCCGGCGAATAGGACGGCACGATCCAGCCGATATCGGCGACCCCGTCGAGCAGCATCTGCGGCTGCGCGCCCGGCGCCCGGCCCAGCATGCCGTTGGGGAACATGTCGAACACCACCGCGCCGTTGGTCTCTTTCTCGACCGTGGCCGCATAAGGCTTCATCACCGTCTTGAAGGTGACTTCGCTGTCGGGCGTGAACACCGCCCATTTGACATGCTCCGCGGCGCGCGCCGCCCGACCAATGAGACCGGTAGCGGCTACCGCCGCGGCAGCGCCGATCACGAATTCGCGTCTCTTCATTGCTCTCCCCATCCTTGATTTATTGCTTGGCTTCAGGTCAGGCCGGCGCGTGGTCGCGCTGCCATGCCACCGGGAACACCCCGTCGAGTTCAAGCGGATCGCCGGCCTTCAGATGCTGTTCCGGCGCGCCCTCGACGCGCATGACATTAGGGCGCGGGTCCCAATGCGCGTCGGACCCGGCATAGCGGATCGAGACCGCGGCGCGGCGGCTTTTCAGCAGATTGCCGCTGGCCCCGTGCACCGTCAGCGGATGGTGGCAGATGACATCGCCCGGCGCGCATTCCCACGAGAGGAAGCGATATCGCGGATCGCCCTTCATCGCCGAGAAATCGGGGCACGGCTCCAGCCCGCCATCGGTGAAGTTCGGGTCCTCGTCCGGCGTCACCGCGCGGAAGAAGCGGCCCCAGCGATGCGAGCCCGCGACATATTCGACGCCGCTGCCCTCGACCGTGACATGGGTCAGCGCCACCCACAGCGAGACGATGTCCTGGCCCCGCGCCGGCCAGAACGGCAGGTCGTGGTGCCATTGGGTGACCTCCTGGGTGCCGGGTTCCTTGACGAAGGCCTGGTCATAGAACAGCGACACGCGGTCCTGGCTCATCAGCGACGCCGCCAATTCGGCTAGCGGCGATTCCAGCGCCAGCGCGCGAAAATCCGGGTCCCAGCGCCACATGAAGACATTCATATGAAAGCGGCCGGTCCCGCCCGCCTTGGTCGCCTCGCGCGCGCGGTTGCCGGGGTGCGCCAGCAGCCGGTCAATGGCCTGGTTCATCCGGCCGACCCACTCCACGTCCAGCACGTTGCGGATGCAGATCGCGCCATCGGCGGCAAAGCGCGCGACCTCGTCGTGGCCGACGGCATGCATCAAATGACGGTTCATGGTGTTTCCTCAAAGCGCGCGATGCCGCGCCGTTCCCTCGTGCCATTACGCGGCTTGCGCGCCGCCATCGCAAGCCCGCGACCGTTGCTGTCCGCCTCGCGGACAGGGGCGCCGATCAGCGCCGGCCGATCTTTTCCACCATTTCCTGGCGATGCACCGCCATTGGCTGAAAGCCCGGCAGGCTTCGGCAGAATTCCTCGGTGGCCCGGCGAATCTCGCCCGCCGGCAGCAACAGGTCGAGCGGCTGGGCGCAGGGCTGGGGCACATGCCAGTCGGAGGGGCAGTAAATCTCGATGCGGTTGCCCTCGGGATCGCGAAAATAATAGGACCAGGCATTGCCGTGATTGATGGGCCGCCCGTCGCGCACCGCGGGTTCGGCCGCGACCCGCCGCCAGGCCGCCTGGAGATCTTCCAGCGAGGCGACGCGGAACGACAGCTGGTTGATCGGATTATTCTCCAGCGGCCCTTCGCGTCCGGCCACCAGGATCACCTGATGGTGCTCGTCGGGGTCCCAACTCGTGAACACGATCTCGCGACCATCATGAATGCCGCGATCCGTCACGGTAAAGCCGAGCGCTCTCGTATAGAAATCGACCATCGTCGGTATGTCGCGGACATAGACGCCGAAATGGCTGAAGCGCAACGGCACCGGCTTCGCTTGGTCGGGATTTCTGTCGGCGATGCTCATGCGCGGCTCCAACGATAAGACCGGGGACGAGCTTAGGCCGGCCGCGCGCCAGCGGCAGCATCGCCGCCCGATCCGTCCAAGGCGCGGACAAGGGCGGCGGCGGACCGGCCGGCGATCCGGCCCAGCGCCACCGCGCTGAGGAGGCCGTTGCCGGAGAGATAGCCCCACACCGCCGACCCCGAAACGCCGCGCGCCGCGCCGCCGCCGGCGAAGAGGTTGGGCAGCGGCGTGCCATCGCGACGCAGCACGCGTGCCGCGCCGTCGATGGCGATTCCGCCCTGGGTATGGAATAGCGCGCCGGTCACCCTGATCGCGTAATAGGGCAGCGCGAGCGTCGGTTTGGTGGTGAAATCGCGCCCGAACGGATCGGTCTCGCCATGGCGATAGCGCGCGATGGCGGCGAAGGTCTCGCCGAGCGATGAAGGCGGCACATGGGTCAGGGCCGCCAGTTCCGCGATATTGTCGGCGCGGCGGATCGCGCCCGCCGCCTCGGCGTCGCGATAATCCGCGAACGCGTGGCCCAGCGCGTGGATGCGTTCGTCGTAGATGCACCAGGCGACGCCGTCCGGCTGAGCCAGCACCGACACCGCCTGTTCGGAATAGCCGTGATGCTCGTTGGAGAAGCGCGCGCCGCCGGCGTTGATCTGAAAGCCGCCCTCCATCATCAGTGCCCAGGTGATCAGGATATTATGCGGCTGGGCAACCGAGCCATGCCCCTGATAGGCGCCCATATCGAGTGCCACGCCGCCCAGCGCCTCGCCCCAGCGCACCGCGTCGCCTTGATTGCCGGCATGGCCGAAATAGAGCGCGTCCGCCATCTCCGGAATGAAGCGGCGCACCATGTCGGCGTTGCCGCCATACCCGTTGCAGGCCAGCACCAGCGCGTCGCAGCCGACATTTTCGGTGGTGCCATCGGGGCGGACAAAGGCAAAGCCGCGCACCCGGCCATCTGGATCGACATAGAGGTCGGTGACCCGCGCGTCGGTGACGATGTCGATGCCGGCACGATTGACGGCGTCGGTCAGCGCCCCCATCAACGCGTCGCCGGTGCGGCGCGGATGGGCATGCATGCGCAACACGGAGTGGCCGGGATAGAGAAACCCCTCGACCAGCACGAATTCCAAACCGTGCGCGTCAGCGAGCCATTCGATGGCCGGCGCGGCATGGCGCGCGACTGCATCGGCGATGACGGGATCGGATTCGCCGTGCGATTTGCGCTGGATGTCGGCGATCAGCAAGTCCGGTGAATCGGCGATGCCGCGCGCGCGTTGATAGCGCGTGCCGGCGGCGGGAATGAAGCCGGAAGACAGCGCCGTCGAGCCGCGCGGGATTGCGTCGCGCTCGAACAGCATGACCTCGGCGCCAGCATCATGCGCCGTGAGTCCCGCGATCATGCCGCAAGCCCCCGCGCCGATGATCGCCACCCCGACGGTGACGGCGAATGTCCGATCCGCGGCCGACAGCACGCTCATTTGGCGGCGAGCGCCTCGGTCATTTGCGCGCAGGTCAATATCGTCGCCAGCGTGCCGAGCGAGGTGATGCACGCCTGATGCACCGTGTCGGAAAAGGCGGCGCAGCCGTCGCTCAACACCGCGCAGCGGAAATCGCGGACATGCGCGTCGCGCACGGTGGATTCGACGCCGCCATTGGTGACAATGCCGGCGAACACCAGGGTCTCGATCCTGGCCATGCGCAGCACGAATTCCATGCGGCTTTGATAGAAGGCGGAGAAGGCGACTTTCTCGATAGCGAAATCGGCGGGCTGCAATTCATCGACCAGGCGATGGCCGGTCGCGCCCGAGACGAAATCGCCCTTCGCCAGAAACGGCCGCAAGCGCCGCAGATGGGGCGAGATCAGCGGCGCGCCGCCCCGGCCGGGCACCAGCGTGAAATGGGTCGAGACGATTGCGCCGCCCGCCTGGCGCATCGCCGCCGCGACCGGCTTCAGCCGGGCGGGCAGCGCCGCGATGGCCGGGGCGCCCGATCCGGCGCGGCCATAGGCGCCGTCGGGATGGAGGAAATCGTTTTGCAGATCGACCAGCACCAGGGCGGTGGAACGCGGCTCGAACGTGAAATCGGTCATGTGGGGCGCGCCATGATCAGGTTGCCGAAACGATCCACCTCGCCGGTATCGCCGGGTTCGAGGAAGATCGTGGTGTCAGGTTGCTCGAAGATCGCGGGGCCGACGATCCGCGCGCCGACCGGCAAGGCGAGACGTTCATAGATCGCCGCCTCGTGCCACGCCCCGTCCGCATAGACTTGACGGGTGCCGCGCCGCGCCGTCTCGATCGCGCTGCCCGGCGCCGGCGCCAGCAAAGTCAGATCAAATTTCGGCCGCCGGCCGATCACCGCGACGCGCAGATTGAACAGGCGGATGGCGATGCCGTCCAGCAGCCGGCCATAGATTTCGCGGTATCGGGCCTCGAATGCCGCGCGGACCGCGTCCTGTGAAATGCCGGTGCCGCCGGACGTGAAATTCAGCGCCACCGGCACGGCGATGGTGTGGGTCTGGCCGACATAGGACATATCGAGCTCGCACAGGCAATGCCGCGCCTCGAACCGCATCTCGGCGCGGTCGAGCAACGACAATCCGTCCCGCGCATGGCCCGACAGCGCCGCGTCGAGCGCCGCGATATCGACCTCGTCGAGCAGCCGGTTGATGGTCTGGACATAGTCATGCCGCATATCGGCGATGACGCAGCCCAGCGCGCTGGTGACGCCGGGATAGCGCGGGATCAGGGCCTTGGCCAGACCGACCTCGCGGATCAGCGCACCGGCATGCAGCGCGCCGCCGCCGCCGAACGGCAGGATGACGAAATCCTTGGGGTCATGGCCGCGCTCGATCGAGACGAGACGGATCGCGCCGGCCATGCGCGCATTGGCGACGCGCACGATGGCGTCGGCGGCGGCGACCGGGTCGAGCTTCAGGGTTTCGCCGACATGGGCGGCGATGGCGGTGCGCGCGGCCTCGACATCGAGCCGCGCCAGCTTGCCGCCGATCGGGCGCTCGGCATTGATGCGGCCCAGAACGAGATTGGCGTCGGTCACGGTCGGCCGATCGCCGCCCAGCCCATAGCAGGCGGGGCCGGGATCGGCGCCGGCGGATTCCGGCCCGACCTGCAGCAGCCCGCCGCGATCGACCCAGGCGATCGAGCCGCCGCCCGCGCCGATGGTGGTGATCTCGATCATCGGCGTGCGCACCACCAGACCGAAATCGATCGCGGTCTGCGAGGCGAGCGCGCTGTTGCCGCCGACCACCAGCGCGACGTCGAAACTGGTGCCGCCCATGTCGCAGGTGATGACGTTGGGATAGCCGGCGCTGACCGCGATATGCGAGGCCGCGATCACGCCGGCGGCGGGGCCGGATAGCGCGGTGCGGATCGGCAGGCGCCGCGCCGTTTCCACGGTCATCACGCCGCCATTCGATTGCACGATTAGGATTTGCCCGCCGAAGCCGTCGCCGCGCAGTGTGCGTTCGAGATTTTGCAGATAGTTTCCGATCACCGGCTGCAGATAGGCGTTGAGCGCGGTGGTCGAGGCGCGTTCATATTCGCGAATCTCCGGCAGGATCTGGCTGGAGGCGACAATGTAGTCGTTGGGCCAGACGGATTTGGCCGCCTCGAAGGCGATGCGCTCATTCTCGGCGTTGGCATAGGCGTTGATGAAAAAGATGCAGCACGCCTCGGCGCCGAGCCGCAGCAATTCGCGCGCCGCTTCCTTCACCGCCTCGGCATCGACAGCCTCATGGATGGTGCCGTCGGCGAGCGTCCGCTCCGCGGCTTCGAGGCGCAGATCGCGGCTGATGATCGGCACGAATTGGCCCCACAGGCCCCAGGTACGCGGTCGGTCGCGGCGCCGCATCTCCAGCACATCGCGAAAGCCCCGCGTCGTAATGAGGCCGGTCTTGGCGCCCTTGCGCTCCAGCAGCGCATTGGTGCCGACCGTGGTGCCGTGAACGATGGTCGCGAGCGAGCGGAGTTCGCCGACGCCGCCGCGCAGCCCGTCGAGAAAGCCGCGTGACGCGTCACCGCGCGTCGACGGCACCTTGCCGACGAAACAGCGCCCATCCTTCTGATCGAGGAAAAACAAATCGGTGAAGGTGCCGCCGACATCGACGCCGACGATGAACGAAGAATCGGCCATTATTCAGCCGCCCGCTTCGGCATCGCCGCCGCATAGTCGCGCTGGGCGCCGTCGGGCGTGATATAGCCAAGGCGCAAATCGCGCGCGATGGCGGCGGGTTCACGCTGGGCCACTGGGCCATAGCCGCCGCCGCCCGGTGATTCGATACGCACATGCTGGCCGCGCTTGAGCTTGACGCCGACGATCTTCGAGGCCATCGGCGGCTCATGACTGCCGTCATCCTGCTCGAAGGTGAAACGGTTCAGCGCCGCGCTGGCGCCGCCGCGCTGG
>Ga0208357_1000810_pt1 | contig 24059 bp, 30 predicted proteins | sample NGESurdeep092012_6_FD_184487 | JGI IMG/M metagenome (GOLD analysis project Ga0208357, IMG submission 184487) | Arctic peat soil microbial communities from Barrow, Alaska - NGEE Surface sample F52-2 deep-092012 (SPAdes) | ecosystem: Environmental > Terrestrial > Soil > Wetlands > Peat ...
CTATCAACCACCGGCCAGCCAGCCAAACAACCGCCGAATCCCCCGCCGCTCGACGTACCGGTGCACAACGCGATGCCACCTGATCGCCGACCTGCATCAGCCGCCGGACGGATCACGGCCGAGCGACCGGACATGCCCGACATGCAAAAAACCCTTCCGAACCAGAGCCCGGACGTCGCCGCCACCTTTGCGCCAAACGAGGTGTCTGAGTTAATGATCTCCGCGCCGAAGACCCTGCCCATCGACACGCAGGTGGAGGCTGCACGCAAGGCTTTCGACGACTCGCATGTTCACATGCTCCTCTTGACGCACCGCGGGATCCTCTGCGGCACCTTGCTGCGTAGCGATCTACAACCAGGCCTGCCGCCCAAAGCGGCGGCCCTTTCGTTAGCGACGGTGCGGGGCCGTACGGTTCGACCAGAACAGCACATCTCGACCATCCACCGATGGCTGGTCCGTTCTGGGCAGCGTCGCCTAGCAGTCGTGAACGACGATGGAAGGCTTCTCGGGCTCCTTTGCCTTAAGAGCGATCGAACCGGCTTCTGCACAGATGAAGGTGTGGCCGCGCGCGAAGGTGACAGGAACGCTAGCCTGCCGCCGATCTTGTGTGACGCCAGCGGGCAGTTCAACGATCGAGATTCGCGTCGAGATGCCTAGCCATCGAAGCCGTCGCATACACCTGCCTCCGACAGCCACGATCCGTAGCCTGCATCTTCTGCCCGCAAAATCAGGAATCCATCACGGTGAACGTTTGAGGCCGCTCCTTGGTCTCGGGGCGATCTGCGACGGAATTCTCGGCTGGAACTTCGAGTTCGTGGGGAGTTTCCATGAACAAGTCGCCGATGACGTCAACCGGAGCAATCCGCGGGTTGTTGACCACGGATTGTTCGGATGTGCCCGCGACAGCGTTCCGGTCTGCAGCAGCGGCGGGTTCACCAGCTGGACCGATCTGGAGCGCCACCAACTGGAGGGCTGGCAAGCCGCAGGCTGCACCCCAGTAGAGATCGAAGTCGGGGAAAGCGTGGGGCACCAACGCAGTGCGCGACGTGCACCGCGTCGTATTGGTGAAATCAATCGTCAGCGACAACGTGGACGTCATGGTGGACGCCAACGGCGGATACACCCCCGGTCAAGGTGCCCGGCTCGGGGCCACCGACGACACCATGGGCGTGACGTGGTTCGAGGAACCCTCTCGTCCGATGATCTGCGCACCCTGGCGTCGTTGCGCGCGGTCGACTGCTTGCAAGTCGACGTGACCAGATGCGCCGCTTACACCCAATGGTCGCGCTGTGCCGCCTTGGGCGCCGCTCAGAACATGCAAATCAGCGGACACTGCGCGCCCGCGCTGCACGCATCGGTGGCAATCGCCGTACCGAACCTGCGTCACGTCGAATGGTCCTCCGACCACGCAAGACGGGAACCGCTGCTCGTCGACAACGTTCCACAGGTGCGGTCAGGCCGGATGGACCTCACCAACGCCCCCCGTCCGCGGCATGTCGCTGCGATCTGACGCCGAGAAATACCGCACCCGCTAACAGCAGCAACCCGAGCCGAGGTCGAACACCATGCCCGTCAAGCGCGGACACCAACACCGCCTGCTGCACCTGGGTGGCTATGCGCTGCCGTGGATCGCCGGTATCCTCGCCGCCACCGCGGCCGCCGTCCCGTTGAGTAGGCGACGAACCGCGCACCGCGTCGCCGCACCCGTCGATACTCGTGCTGCGCGTGCACCGATGAGTTCCGCACCGCCCGCAGACAACCCGCCGCCCGCGCGTCCTGGACAACCGCGAGATGGTCGGACGCCGATCGCGAAATCTTCGACGCCGGTGCCGGACCACCCGCTGGATGACGCCCACCGCGCGGCCGAGGTCGCCCCGTTATTGGGCCACGCCGGGGATCATCGCGCGAACGAGCGCACCAGGGCAGTTGCGTGGGTGGTCGTCAGCGTCATCATCGTCGGCGCGTGCATTAGCGGCGCCGCACTCATTGCCGCCGCACCGTGGCTCTTCTACACCGGGGTAGGAATCGCTGTCCTCGGCATCGGGTGGGGCCGCGCCGTGCACGCGATGCGCGACCAGACCCAAATCAAGTCCGGCCAGCGGTGAACCCCCGACTGTTTCCAGCCACCGATGCCGGTCCCGCGACAGGGATGATCAACGCCGTCGGATGGGCGGAGCATAAAGTCGTCGCTGTTTTGGTCGTTGTCGGCGTGGGGGGTGCTCGCGGCGCTGCAGGGCGCCGTCACCACCTACTGGTTGCTACTCACTGAGCGATTTCTCCTCGGCGTCGTTGAGCGGTCGTGTTGCCGGCGATGCGCAAGCGGTCAGTCAAGCCACCGGCGGAGCCGATCGAGTAATTCGATCGATCCAGATAGGCGAAGGAGCAGGTGACAAATGCGACCGGGACCAAGCGACGCCAACGTTCAGAACTCAGCACCGCCACCGTCGACATCCCGTTCTCCTCCACCACCGGCCGGTTCCCCCGACCGGGCATGGAGCACTGCCTCCAGCAGGCCAAGGACGGCCTGACCACTTCGGACAGGCGCTACCCGCACGACCATCGACTCGACATCCTAGACGATTGGTTGCGTGAGCGCAATCGTAGCAGTATCGCAATGGCAAACTCGCCCGCGGTGGAGCAGGACGGGTATGAGGGGCAGATGTGCCTACTACTGTCGCGACAATTCTTAAGAACTACCCCTTAGGCCGACATTCGGCCGATAGCCATAAGCGCCTGACGACGACGCAGGGCAACTATTGCGCTCACGCAGGTCTCGTTCATAATGTCTGTGTGCTCCCCTCGCGGAACCAGCGTTCCGTCACCGACTCGGAGTCGACCCGACAAGTCGATGCTGTGATGGCCGCCGCACGCGTGCTTGTCGGCGTCGTTGCTCAATCGATCGCCGACGTCGAGGACCAAGTCACACTGCCTCAACTCCGCGTTTTGGTCATGGTCGCAACGCGCGGCCCACTGAACCTGGCCGCTGTCGCCGAGGGCCTGGGCGTGCATGCTTCCAATGCGACCCGCACAGTGGACCGGCTGGTGGCGGCCAAACTGATCGACCGCCGAGATGCCGCCGACGACCGTCGAAACGTGTCCATCACGCTCACCAGATCGGGCCAGCGGCTCGTCGATGCAGTCTTCGAACAGCGACGCAGCGCGATCGAGGCGGTGCTTGACCGGATGCCAGAGAGCAAGCGACGAGCGCTGCCTAACGCCTTGGAGTCTTTTGCGGCGGCCGCGGGCGAAGCTCCCGAGCAGCATCCGAACACATTTCAATGGAACCAGTGAGTTTCGGGCTCGGGCCCTCGATCGGATCGAAACGTGTGCATGGCACGATCCATCGCGCCGCTGATGAACAGAATCTCGAGGGGTCCACGTACTTCCCCGATAAACGTGTGTTCATGATCAGTGGTGCCGCCTTGGTGGCATTGGAATCGCGCATCTTTCCGAGCGCAGCCCCGGTCTTTTGGGCGCTCATGCTCGCGGGATGCGGTCGCCGTTCACCGCTGTCATCCAACGATGGAGATGACCGGGCTATTGTGCGCTGGCGCCGCAGATTATCGGCCCGTCGACTGCTTTCGCCTCCGATTGCTGACGATGTCGGATTCTCCGCGTGCAGACTTTGATTTTGAAGCCCTAACGATGCTGGATGCGTGCTTGGGAAGACGGCGCACGCAGGTGCATCGACCATCTCCGCACCCAACGCGGCGAGGCGACCATCGGCGCATCCACGCATTTGGCACGGTGAACCGCCGTCATCGGTCCGAACACGTATCGCTGGCAACGCGAACACCGGGCCACACCTTCGCCCGTCAGGATGCCGATGATCCCGACACCCATAAACACGACGGTGACGACAGCCAGGCACCCGATGAGGACACCGGCAACCACCTCAAGAGTAGTAGGCACGAGGCTCTCCCTCCATAGGCGCCGGAGATGCCCCCAAGGGCCAGCACTCCGTGCCCGACGGCGACTGGCGGTGTTGGGGTGAGACATCAACACGCGATGTCTTCGAATTTCACCTCACAATCCTATTGGATCAGTTGCGTAGACGCAACTATACGTGTTGCGCAACCTCTATTCCAGAGCAAGAGTTATCGAGACTGCTTCCGAAGGCGGTACCTCGACGCCGCGCTCATCGCGGAGCGAGGTGGTCGATGTGCGCCTTCGTATCCACTGACGAGGCCGGCGACGACGCCATGCCGTCGCGCGAGAACCTCGTACGCGTCGACCTCGAAGCCGAGCCCAGCCGGCAATCGGCGGCCTCGAGATTCTCGAGGTCAGTGAAACAGCCAGCCGCGACGCGGGCGACGACGCGGATCGCCCGCTCGGCGCCCACCAAATCGGCATACGCGTTCGACCACACAGCGAAGGCGTCGGCCTCCGCGGTGCCAATGGTGAGTTGTTGGCGCACGGCACTGATCTCTTGAGACTGTCGTCACCGTTGAACGGCGCGGTGCTCCGCGACCTTGTCCGATCGGTTCGACAATTTGTCCTTACGGCCGAATCCGGAGCCGCCCGGTTTACCGCCTACATCTGAGGGCAAATCGACCCCGGCAAGGGGAGCCAAAACGCTCGAGGGTGGGGGCATCCCGAGCAGGCACCGAAAGAGACCCGGCGCGAACCATCCGCCGGGTCTCTTCGCGGTCGCCTCAGAAGCGAGGATCTGCGGATCATTCCGTCGTCAGACTGGCAGGGACTAGGGCCGGGCCCGTAGCCGACCCAGCAGCCCACGCCCCGCATGGCGCAATCAAATCTGCACGACGACGCACTGGCCCATAACCCCGTGTCCACGAACCGGGGTCAGGGCCGGCGGGCCTTGAGACCTGGTGGGTGGTCGGTGGTCAGTTGCCGGCGGCGCGGTATTCCTCGATGATCGCGGCCGATACCCGACCGCGCGCGGAGATCTCGTAGTCGTTGGCGATCGCCCACGCCCGAACCGCCGCCGGGTCGACCGCAGTGCGCACCTGGCGATAGGGACGGCCGCGACCATGCCGCGGGGAGGTCAGCTGCCGGCCAGCCGCCGCATAGGGCCCGACGATCTTCCGCAACATGGCGGCGTTTCGCGCCGACAGGTCAATCCCGTAATGCTTGCCGTCCAGGCTGAAGCTAATCGTCTCAGCTGCGGTGGCCCCGTCGATGTCATCGATCAACATCACCTGAGTCTTCGAAGCCATTGCTCTCCTCGCGCGAAACCCGTACGCGTGAGGTTAGCCGAGGCACAGCTGCCACGACCGCCACCACCACGACATCCGCGACCGTCCGCGAAAGTTGAGTCAGAGCTCGTATTCAAGCTCGTAGCGGTGAGTTCCGTCATCCTCGATTGTGAGCTGAAACGTGCCTGAGATACCTTCAAGCGCGCCGTGGCCCGATCCAGGAACCACCTCATAGTGCAACGTCTGCGAGCCGTTGTGCATTCGCCCCGACTGCTGGAGGGCAAAACCGCCACTTCGATCGCCAAGCTGGCCATCGACGGTCTCGATGGCGACGTATCCGGCGGAGCCGGTCTGCGGGTCGCCGCTCGCGAGCATCACACCTTTGCCGGCCCCGGTCAGTCCGCCATAGAAGGTCTTGATGAAGTCAAACCGGTTCACGGCTCCGTCGAGCTCGGCCTGCCCCGGCGTCAGCTCTACGTCAAATGTTCCCTTCGCGGTACGCGCCATGCCTTAATCCCCGTTCTCTCAGGCGCCCCGGAGGGCTCGCCAAGTCTCGCTCGTCGTCCTTGATGAACTATCCAATCCAACACGAGCAGGTCGCCAACCTCCACGAGCAGGCCAGCCGCGCGGAGCCGACCCAAGGGTCCCGCCCGGTCGACTTCTGGCCAAGATCATGTACGTCATCGGTCATCTCCTCGCGGCGCGCACCGTGCGGCACCCGTCACTCAGGACGGAACCGAACGCACATCCACTCCATCGACCGAGCGCCTCGCCGCAAACCGCACCCCACAGTCTCCCCCTGAACGACGCTAGGACGAGCTCGGTCATGTTCTCAATCGAACGCAACAACGCGGGCACGTTTTCGCACGACTGGCGAGCGCGGCTTGTACGACGACGGCCCTGATTTCCTTGCCACCTTCCGGTCCACACGCCACGAGTCCGCGTGTAGGCGAGTCACTATCGGTCTCAACTTGCGCGGGATCGCCACAGGTCACCCCTGAAGGAGCGGGTTAGCTTGCTCATTCCCAAGTAACCGTGAGCTCGTTGCGCTGACCGAATCGCTCCAGATGCTTCCCAACAACCTCCATCACGCGTTCGAGATCCTCCCGTGTCGGAGCACTGGCATAAAGTTCGAGCGATTCTGCCTGCGAGACCAGCCGACACTCCCCGTTCGCGAGCACGATGACCGTTCCGTCGGAAGCCTCCCGAACCTCACTGCGCCTGCCCAGATGCGATGAGAGCTGCTTCGCATAACGATCGGCGGAGGTTGTCGCGACCCGAGCGCGGGCCGTTGTTCGGTCAGTCATTGGTCAAGACCTCTCGTTAGCAGGCCAGTTGGGCAACACGACGCCCACCGCGTTCAGCGTTCCCGTCGGGCACGTGTCCGTCGATCACCGCTCGACCGGTGCGCACCTCAGATCCCGACGATGGAGCCTGCGTTCACGGAGTAGTCGGACCCCGTGATGCTGTTCGCAACGTCGCTCGCAAGAAACACGACCACGGCTGCAACGTCGGCGGCTTCCACCAAATGCCCGAGCGGTAACTTCCGCATCGAATGCACAAAATGGTCGATCGCTGCATCCCGCGTAACACCGAGCTGCCGAGCCAATTGATCGGCAAACGCTCCCTCTCCAATCAGTGCGGGCGTCCGAGTCGGGCCGGGTGAGACCGTATTGACTCTGATACCGAAGGCTCCGAACTCCTTCGACAACGACTTCGACACAGAGACCAGCGCTGCCTTCGTCATCGCGTAGTCCACGAAGAAGGGGTCAGGCTGTCGTGCGACGTCGGAAGCGATCGAAACGATCGCCCCCCGACCTGCTTGAACCATCACGGGGATGGCTGCTCGACACAGCCGAACCATCGTCATCAGGTTAATCTCGATCGAGTGCTGCCAGCCGTCGTCGGTCACGTCAAGGAAGGAATCCCGATACGGCGCGATGCCTACGTTGTTAACCACGACATCAATCCGACCGTGGAGGTTGACAGCGTGGCTCACCAGACGTGAGGCAGCCGTGGGATCAACGAAGTCGCAGATCATGGTGTCGACACCGCTGCCGTGCTGCCCCGGTTGGAGATCAGCGCTAATGACTGAGTCGCCGATCTCGGAAAAGGCGGTAACAATCGCCGCACCAATTCCTTGACTCCCGCCCGTCACCAGGACGACGCGGCGACCCGGCTCCGTCATGATCGTCGGCCCAAGAACGTGGCGACGGAGGTTGTCGCGGCGTCGAGAAGCCCGGCCCCGGTCCGCACAGGGTGCCTCCCGACGCGGAGGATGGGTCGGTGTAGCGCCTCAGTGCCTTGAAATCCGCCCATCGTGAGTAGTAATCATATGCACCTATGCGTGCTTGACAGTAGCGCGACAGAACTTGATTGCTCGGCGAGGTATGGAACTCCGCGTTACTGCCGCCACAGACCGCCGGACGTACGGTTCTCGTCGTGGTGCCGCATCGCTTCATCGAGCCATGGCCCCTCGCCACGGTTGATCGCCTCGATCAGGCGGCGGTGTATCTCGACGTTAGTTACGTTCACGCCTGCTGGCAGCTCAATCGCACCGAGGCTGTGCTGGAAATAGTCGATAAGCGTCACGTAGGTACTACGCAGGGGGATGTTTGTGGTGAGCTTCGCGATTCGCAGATGCAACGCGGTGTTGTCGGCGGCGTATCGCTGCGCGTCCCCTACGTGCCGCTCCATTCGATCGACAATGGATGTCAGTACGGCGATGTCGGCGGCGGTCCGCTCGCGTGCGGCATGTCGCACAATGATCGGCTCGAGTGCCGACCGTACCTCGTGATAGTCGGCCGTCGTCGCGTCAGCCCACGCATAGCCGAGCATCATCGGGCCATGATTCATCCTTGCGGCCGGGGCGGCCACGAACAGCCCGCCGCCCGGTCCCGGTTTAGCGTCAACGAGCCCACGAGAATCCAACAGCTTGACCGCCTCGTTGACGGTGGCGACAGCAACGTTGAAGCGTTCGCGTAACTCCGTCTTCGTTCCGAGCCGATCACCGCTGGCCAGCACACCTTCGGAGATGTCCTGTTCGATATGGTTCGCGAGACGCAGTGCCTTCGAGATGCGACTGGAGCGCGGCCACGCGTCCGAGGAGGCGTCCGAGCCGTCTCGGTAGGCGTTGCCGCTCATGTCACAGGGATACCACACGGCCGGTGCGAGCGGCGCGAGCGATGCCATCGACGAGGCGCACACTTGCGAGCCCGTCGGCGCCCGACGGTGAAACCGGCACTCCATCGACCAGCGCCTTGGTAAATGTCCGAAGGATTTCTGCATGCGCTCCCTGGCTGGAAACGTCGAAGGCTGCCGGCGCTCCCGACAGCAACTCGACGCGACCCAAGGCGCCAGCGCGGGTGACGTCATGGCCATCGACGCGACCCGATGTACCGAACAAGGTGAGGTCGAACCGCGGGTTATGCGACGACTGGTTGATCGAAGCGATAGCCAACGCGCGGCTCGGATAGCGCAGGGTCACCACGGCAGTCGTCTCGAGCCCATCGGGCTCGCCCAGCGATGTCATCGCCGCGACCTCGACAGGGCATTCACCAAGAACGTAGGAGAGCGCGTCCAGCGCATGAACACCAACGTTGTTCGTCGCGCCCATACCGGCAAGGACGGGATCGGCTCGCCAGCCGCGAAGCCCCACCGAACCAGCGCCAATCTCGATCTGCGCGAGCTGAACGTCACCGATCGATCCCTTGGCGACGAGCTCGCGGGCCCGCAGGATGCCTTCATACGCGCGTGCCTGGAGCATAATTCCGAGTTGGATCCGTGCGTTATCGCACGCCGCGACCACCCGCTCGGCGTCGAGTGGCGATAGGGCAAGCGGCTTGTCACACAACACATGCCGGCCCGCGGCAGCGCACTGTTCAACTTGCGCTGCATGAAGTGCGTTGGGCGTCGCGATGTAGACGGCCCGAACATCGGGGTCGGCGAGCATGTCTGCCAGATCGTTGTAGACGCGTTCGATGTGATGCCTAGCGGCAAAATCCGTTGCGCCTTCACGCGTGCGCCCGCAGACGCCGACGAGCCGCGCACCGGCCAGATCTGCCAAAGCCGGCGCGATGAACCTGTCAGCGACGAATCCTGTCCCGATGATGCCCCACCCGACAGGAGACGACTCCCGCGCACCGGCGTCGGCGCTTTCATCCCCAGACATCTAGACCACCAGACCAAAGTTGCGGAGCGACCTCGTGTCCCGGCATGGGATCGAGCACCGCGAACGTCGATTGGTAGAAGGCCAACGGCAGCTCGATGGGCGACCCGGGTGACATATCAAGGACTCGCCCAATGACAAGGGTATGGTCACCTGCCTCTTGCCGCGCTTCGACCTGGCACGTCAGCCAGGCGAGCGAATGCCGCAACACTGGAATGCCATCGATGTTGTCGAACTCTGGCAACGGCCCATGCGCACCGACGTCGATCCGGGCGAACCGCCGGGCTTCTCGTTCTTGTCCCGCGCCCAGGACGGCGACGCCGAACGCGTCTGATGCGCTCAAGACGCGCGCGAGATTGGCCCCGTGCTGCACCGCGAACGCGACGAGAGGCGGTTCGAGCGAGACCGACATGAATGCGTTCGCCGTCATGCCGTGAGGTTCGCCTTTGGCATCGCGGGAGGTGATGACCGTGACTCCGGTCGCGAACCGCCCTAACGTCTGGCGGTACCGGTCACGAAGGCTCGGTTGTCTCTCGCCCACAGACGTCACGATCGGCTCTAGAAGTTCGCGTCACGAGGGTTGAGTGGAAGGCCGAACGCCATCCGGCCATAGTTTTCGCCGGCCGCGTTGAAGTTGCAAAAGACATGACACGACACGGCCCTGACGTCGCGCCATCCTCGCTGAATCGGGCTCTCGTCGCGCAGTCCGCTGGCACCCGCGAGCTGCATGAGGTTGTTGACGGCCTTGACCAGCAGCTGCGGGACGTAGGTGATGTCGCGGCGATGCCGCACCCGGTCTTCCAGCGTGATCGGTTCTCCAGATTCGACGCGCGCGAGGCAGCGGCGCAACAGCAACTCCGCGGCGTCCACTTGCACAGACGCCTCGGCCAACGCAAGCTGCATCGGGAGTCCGGCTGCCACCTGCTCGCGGGTGTACGAATGGGACCTCGATCTCACGTGGTCCTGCCAAGCGTCGATGACGCCGCGGGCCATACCGATGGCGGGCGACACCATGGCGTGGCCCCCATGAGCCATAAACGGTTGGTTATAGAGGGGATTTGCGTGCACGGCTCCCCCAGGGCTAGTGGCTTCCCTCATGCTCGTCATCACCAGAGTTCGGTGTTCGGGCACGAACGCGCCGCTCACTGTTACGTCGTCAGAACCGGAGCCGCGTAGGCCGGCGCTGTACCAGGTGTCGACAACGTCAAAGTCGGCCCGCGGAACGAGGAAAAGTCGGTACTCCGGATGCCCGTCGGGGCCGCCGCCGATGAGACCGCCAAGCATGATCCACGAAGCGTGCGCGGCGCCGCTCGCCCAACCCCATGTACCGCTCAAATGGTAACCGCCGTCGACGACATCGACCTTGCCGACCGGCACGAAGGAGGTCGACATCAGCGCGCCGGCGTTTTCGGTACCCCAGACATCCATCTGCGCCTGCTCGTCGAAGTGAGCGAGGATGAACGGGTGGTCGATCAAGAACGAACCGACCCAACCCATCGCGCCTCCCGCGCGACCAAGTTCGATCGCGGCCTCCATGTGGGTCGTCAGATCCAACTCCCAGCCGCCGAACCGATGCGGCACCAACATCTTCGCAAGTCCGGACTCGGCGAATGCGGCGATAACCTCCGACGGCAGGTGACGCTCGTCGTCGGCCCGGCGGGCGTTGTCTCGAATGATCGGGAACAGGTCGCATGCGCGTTGCACGGCTTGCGTTCGGGTCGGTATGAGGTCACTGGAAACGGACACGGTGATAGACCTCCTACGGCGCGATGGGCGACGTCACCGGCGCAGCGAGAATTTCGCCTCAGTGACAACCGAAACGATATCGACTATGTTCATTCGCGTCTATAGACCGGTGTGGAGGCCTGCCTTGGAACTAGTCGGAGGGGTCGGGGTGCCCCACACCCCACATTTTCCTCTGCTCGCAGAACGCGACGACGATCTGGGCCGCGAGATTACCCGCCTGTATGCGGGCGTCGCGGCCGAACTCGAGGCAATGCGTCCCGACGTCGTCATCCTGCTCTCCTCCGATCACTACAACACATTTTTTGTGAGCAGCCTGCCGATCTTCTCGATCGTCACCGCGTCGAGCGCGAGCGGCCCGGTCGACTATCGCGAGCTTCAACAGCGCACGGTGCCGATGCACGCCGGCCTCGCGCGCCGCCTCCAGCGCGAACTGGTCAACGCCGAGTTCGACGTTGGCCAGACACAAGAGCTCGGCCTCGATCACCCGATGACCATCCCGCTTCATTTCCTTATGCCAGACTCGAAAGTGCCGGTTATCCCGCTGTTCGTCAGCGGCCTCATGCCGCCGTTGCCGTCGGTCCGCCGGTGCTATCGGTTCGGTCAAACGCTGCGTGCAATTCTCACGTCGTTTGACGACAATCTGCGGGTGGCCGTCATCGCGAGCGGAAGTTTCTCGCTGGAGATCGGTGGCCCGAGCATCAGTGACCACTCTCATACGGGCGTTCCAGATCCGCGATGGGTCGAGCGCGTCGTCGACTTGATGAGGAACAACGACATCGACCTGCTACTCGCTGAAGCCAATGCTGACCAGGTCACGAAGGCGGGCAACGCTGGCGGGGAGTTGCTCGACTGGATCGCGATGCTCGGCGCTATCGCACCGTCCGGGCCGCCAGCATTCCTCGAGGCGCAGATCGACTGGGGTCACGCGTACGGAGCATGGCATGTCGGCTGACACTCCTGCCCGATTAGATGAGCCTCCGGCGGACGCCGCGAGTGTGGGCCAGGACATGTACGCGGTGAATAAGCTCTGCTACCGCATCGTCCAAGAGCCGGATCTGCGCGAGGCGCTCCGCGCTGATCCGGAGCCCGCGCTGCGCGACGCACGCCCGCGATTGACGGAAGCACACATCGTCGCCCTCCTCGCTGGCGACGTAGGAACGCTGTCGCGGGCCGGAGCGAATCACTTCCTGCTGCACCAGATTGGTCGATTCATGTTGCTCGGTCTGGACCTCCCGACCTACGCCGACCGGATCCGCGCGGAATGGCGGGCGGAGCGTGCGCGTGCGGCATCTGGAAGTCGCTGACGTCAGCGACTAGCTAGACCAATGTGGAGAACAGAGTCTCAGGCGCGAACAGGTCGGCCGGTTCGAGCAGCCTGGTGGCTAGGCCCTGGTCGAACGAATATCGAAGGAATGTTCGTAGCACTCCAATGTTTTTCTCAAGCCCGTAGGACCAATAGTCATCGCCAAGCAGGTTTCGAGTACGCGCGATCTCGTCGTGCAGCCACGGCAACATGTACCGCGCGGCGGCCGTCTCGTCGATGCCGGCCTCACACAATTCCTTAGCCTGGCAGAAGGCATCGAACAACGACCTTGCAAGCCAGCGATTCCGCTCATAGATCTCGCGTCGGATCACCACCACGTGCATGATCGGAAAGATCCCAGTCGCCGCGAAATAGGCTTCCTCAGCAGGGCCGGACGGGTCGAACAGCCTTCGCACACCCGAATCGCCACGGGCGAAGGATGCCGGCGTGCGCGGGGTATACATCGCATCGAGCTCGCCCGTAGCAAGCATCTCCGACAGGGTCTGATCAGATCTGATCGGCTGCACCCGAACCGAGGGCGGCAACTCGACCTTGAGCTTCTCGACGCGACCCGGCTCGTGCAGCCCGCCAGTTCGATACGTAACCGAGTCGACCGGCACGCCGTAGTGATCGGCGAGGATGCCCCGGATCCACACGTTGGCGGTCAGCTGATATTCGGCGACCCCCACTTGTTTGCCCACGAGGTCCTGCGGACGGACGATTCCGGAAGCCTGCGCGACATAGATGCCGCTATGCCGAAATAGCCGCGACGGAAACACGGGTATGGCGATGAAGGGTGCGTCGCGCGTCAGCCCGACAACGTAGCTCGACAGCGACAGCTCCGACGCATCGAACTCGCGAAACCTCGTCATCCGGAAGAATGTCTCTTCGACTGGCTGAACGAGATAGGTAAGGTCAACCCCGGCCGGTCGTACCCGGCCATCCCGCAGCGCCTCCGTCCGATCGTACCGGTCGCAGGCCACGCTGATCGGCACGCTCACACTATTTCCTCTCAGTGCAGTGGGTACGTACATCATGACTGACATCATTGAGCCAACCGAACTGGCGAGGAGTCCTCCGATGTCGTTGCGCCACGCTTTGCTCGCACTCCTCGACGCCGGTCCGATGACGGGCTACGAGTTGGCCAAGCAGTTCGATACGTCGGTTGCCTACGTCTGGAACGCACCCCACTCGCAGATCTACCCGGAACTTCGCCGGCTCGAGGCCCTGGGCATGGTCGTCGCCGAGGACTTGCCCCGAGGCACGCACGGCGTGAAGCGCGCGTACTCGTTGACGACGGACGGCGCTGCAGAACTGGTCCGATGGGTTGTCGAGGTCGAAACGCCGGCGCGGCCGCGTGACGCCGCCTATCTGAAGGCGACCTACTACGAATACGGGTCTTTCGACGACGCAAGGCGCCAGTTTCGGGAGCACCGCGACCACTACCGCTTGCTCCAGGACCACTGGCAACGGCACGTGACGCAACTCGAACGCCGGGAAACTGTGCTGCTTCGTCAACGCCTCGCGTTGGCCGACGAAGCTGCTCGATCGGCCATCGCGGCGTACAAGGTGCACACCTATGAAGGGCTCGTCGAGCGCGCGAAAGCGGAAGTTGCATGGGCGGAGCGCGGCCTTGATCTTGTCGACCGCCTTCAGCGGGACACCGTCGTAGCGCATGACGAGCCTACGGCGCGGCCGCACGTTGCCCTCGGCACGACTGGCCCTCCACTGGGCCGCTGATGATCACCATGTAGGTATACCTTGACGTATGTGTATGCACATGGTGGAGTGAATCACAGTTCGTGAATCTCCGGAAGCCGACCCGATCAGCTGTACCTGACGACAGCTTGCCTGACGACGAGGAGTTTGGTGAACGGAGCCGCCGCGGTCGTCGAAGCGCTCACGGTCGAAGGCGTCACCCAGGTCTTCGGATTACCTGGCACCACGATCATGGATGTCCTCGACGCGCTTGCTCAGCAGACGGCAATTCGATATATCTCGGCGAGGCATGAACAGGTTGCCGCGTTCATGGCTGACGGATACGCCCGTGTCACCGGTGATGTCGGCGTCTGCATCGCCTCGAGGGGACCGGGCGCTGCGAACCTGGCCGCCGCGATCGCGAACAGCTACGAAGAGTCGATCCCGGTTCTTGCGGTGATCGGCCAGGTCGCCGACGACATCGTTGAGCGCGCGGCGTTCGAAGAGATGGATGTAGTCGGGTTCTTTCGCCCAATCACGAAGTGGGCAGTGGAGATCCACGATCCACGCAGAATTCCAGAGCTTCTTCAGCGCGCGATACGACTCTCGATGAGTGGACGCCGAGGCCCCGTTGTGGTGTCACTCCCGTTAGATGTACTTCGCGCGCAAGTGAGCGTCCAAATGCAGCCACGATTTAGAGCGGGCACGGCCGCACCCGCAGCTGCTGACATCTTTGCGGCCGTCGATTTGCTGTCACACGCCAAGCGCCCGGCGATCATCGTCGGCGGCGGTGTCCCAGCCCACCATCCGGCTGTGGAGGATCTCGCCACTAGGGTCGGCGCGCCGGTCGTCACGACATGGGGTCGAAAGGGACTGGTAAGGAACAGCTATCCGAACTACCTCGGCACCCTCGGCTACGGAGTTCATCCATCCACCGAGCGAGCCGTTAAAGAAGCCGACGTCATTCTCGCGGCGGGGTGCAGATTTTCCGAGTTCACAACCGCGCGCTGGACCCTTTTACAGTCCTCATCGGCACTGATTCACGTTGACGTAGATCCTGCCGAGATCGGCCGGATCTACGTGCCGAAAGTCGGGATACCGGCTGACGCCGCGCTCACCTTCGACGCGCTGTGTGAGGCGCTCGGCGGCCGACCGTCTGCAGAATCCAATCACTTGCAGCGACTTCGCGAGGAGTACCGCGCCGACCGTATGCTGCCTGACTTGCCGAGCGCCGACAGGGTCACGTCAGGTCAGCTGACAAGCGTGCTCCGCGAGCTTGTCGCCGAGCGCAGCGACGTCTGCATCGTTATGGATGCGCCGAGCCTCGGGGTGTGGGTGCAGCGATACGTCGAGTTCGAGCGACCTGGCGCACTCAGAGCCTCCGCAGGCGGCACGATGGGATGGGGATTTCCGGCCGCGCTCGGCGCTGCACTTGCGCGCCCTGATTTACGTGTCATCGCTGTCAGCGGCGACGGATCGTTCTGGATGGTTGCTCAGGATCTGGAAACGGCCGTTCGCGAGAACATACCGGTCGTGAACGTGGTCGCAAACAACTTCGCATTCGGAAACACCCGCGATCGGCAGCGCACCGCTTACGGAGGCCGCTACCTCGGCGTGTTCTACGGAAATGCCGACCTCGCGGCCTACGCAAGATTGCTGGGAGCCCACGGCGAGCGCGTCGAGCGCGTCGATGAGCTGTTGCCGGCGATCCTTCGTGCTCTTGATTCAGGGAAACCCGCGATCGTTGATGTCCTCCAATCCGAACACGAGGGCCTACCCCCGGGGCTCGAACCCCCTGCGGCCCGCTAACCAGAGAACGCCCGCCACCGCGCTAACCGCGCCGACAAGGAGCGCCATGTCGCAGATCGAAACCTTGAGTCAAACCATCGGTGGCCGTGCGGTGCTTGCGCGTGACGGAAGCACATTCGACTCCACGAACCCGGCGACAGGCGAACTCATCGCAAGGCTGCCCCGCGGTGGCGCCGCAGACGTTGACGATGCGGTGCGTGCGGCCGAGTCGGCGCTGCCCGAGTGGCGCGCCACGACGGCTCCCCAGCGGTCCTCCGCGCTCGTGGCGCTGGCCCAGATTATTGAAGACCATGCCGAGGAACTCGCGCTCCTCGACGTCACCGACAACGGCAGCCCGATCCGCGAGATGCGAAATGACGCGTTTGCCGCCGCGAAGTCGCTGCGGTATTTCGCCGGCCTAACGCTTCAGTTGCATGGCCAAACCATCCCAACTGGATGGGACCGGCTCGACTACACGCTGAGGCAGCCTTACGGCGTTGTCGGTCGGATCGTTCCGTTCAACCATCCCCTCATGTTCGCCGCGGGCAAGATCGCGGCTCCGATCGCGGCCGGCAACACAGTGGTGCTTAAACCGTCGGAGCACACCTCCGTATCTGCTGCGCGATTGGGCGAACTCTCGCGCGGCGTGTTACCCGACGGCGTCCTCAACATCGTGACCGGATTCGGGGAGGAAGCAGGGGACGCGCTGGTCACGCATCCACGGGTGCGGCGACTGGCGTTCATCGGATCTGCCGAGATCGGCCGTGCGATTCAAGCGCGGGCAGCGTCGTCGACTGTCAAGACAGTCACCCTCGAACTCGGCGGCAAGAATCCGCTGGTGATCTTTCCAGATGCCGACATCGACAGCGCGATCACTGCGGCATTGCGTGGCATGAACTTTACGTGGCAGGGTCAGTCGTGCGGTTCGACATCGCGCCTTCTCGTCCATAGATCGATCCACGACGCGTTCGTTCAATCGCTCGCCGCGCGCATCGCCGCACTCCGGTCTGGGCAGCCAAACGATGAGTCGACCGACACGGGCGCGATCGTGAACCGAAAGCAGTACGAGAAAGTCATGCGCTACGTGGAAATCGGTCGCGCCGAGGGTGCGCGTGTCGTCACGGGCGGCGGCCATGCCGACGACCCTGCCCTGGCGAACGGGCTATTTGTGCGGCCGACGCTGTTCGACAACGTCGATCCCGAATCGCGGATTGCCAACGAAGAGATCTTCGGACCGGTACTGGCCGCGATCCCGTTCGATGACTATGACGATGCCCTCGCAATATCCAATCGCGTCAGCTACGGACTGACCGCAGGAGTCTTCACCCGAGATCTCGGCCTCGCACATCGGTTCGCCCGCGATGTTGAAGCTGGGTACGTCTGGGTGAACGACGTCGGAATCCACTTTCCCGGCGCACCATATGGCGGCTTCAAGGATTCGGGAGTTGGCCGCGAAGAATCGATTGAAGAGCTTGAGTCATATACGCAGATCAAGAACGTCAACATCCGCTTCTGAGCGAAGGGCCATTCAGGGTCTGCAGTCGAGACTCAAACGTGACAACGCTGACTCTTGACGGAGTCAGCGACCGTAGGTATGAATACTTATCATTATAGCTGTTTAGGTCGCTCGAGTTCACTCCGGCTCACACACCTGAGTGAACTCGAGCGACACCACACCGCCCCACCCCGGCGGCACTGGCTAGGCCTGATCCATCACTCGGCCCGCCGCGAACAAGGTGCCGGTTCGACCAGCTAGTCGCTCGAATTTCCGATGCTCAGACTATTGAAGGAGTTGCGGTGGGACCGTTTGGAGTACGTTCCGGGCGCCGAGCAGTCGTTGTTGCGAGCGCGATTGTTATGGCGCTTAGTGTCGCTGCGTGCAGCTCGTCTTCGCCGAAGTCGAGCCCGTCCACTTCATCCACCGCTTCCGCTGTTGCGGTGGCGCCTTCCTCGTCGGCTCCGACGGCGGCAACCGCGGCTTCCTCCGCCGCGTCGTCCGAGGCTCCAGCAACTGCTGCGGCCACCAGTGCCGCTGCAGCAACTGGAAGCACTCTGAACATCGGCGTGATCTACCCGTTTACCGGCTCGAATGCTGACCAAGGCGCCGTCGGCATGGCAGGGTGCCTCACCGGTGTCGCGCAGGTGAACGCCGCCGGCGGTGTTCTGAATCACAAGTTGGCGTGCAAGCCCTTCGACACAAAGGGCGATCCGGCGGACGCCGTGCCCGCTGCGAACCAGATGCTCGCGTCATCGAGTCCGGTGATGGTGATCGGTGCTTCGGACGATGCCGTCGCGACCTCCCCCATCATCACCGCAGCGAAGATTCCGAACTTCGCCACAATCGGTGATCCTCATTTCGACAATCAGACAAACCCGTATTTCTACCGCCTCACACCCTCCGATGCACTTCAAGGCGTGGCACTGGGCTACTACGCAGCGAAGAACAATTTCACCAAGGCGGCCGCCGTCTTCACCAGCGACCTCGGCGCCCAGACCTCGGTTCCTCCGTTTCGTACGGAATACAAGAAGCTTGGCGGCACGCTCGTATCGGATCTCACGCTTGCTCCGGGCTCGACTTCCTACCGAAGCGAAGTGGCAAAGGTGATCGCGTCGCACCCGGACGCGGTGATCTCCGAGATGGACCCCCAGTCGGCGGCAACGTTTTGGTCTGAGTACCTACAACTTGCCGGCAAGCTTCCCGTTGTTCTCGGGACGGAGCGGACCAGCGAGGGCGACTGGATTACTGCCGTCGACAAGGCAGTCGGGGACAAAGTCTTCGATCCGGCGTTTACATCCATCGCGCCGTACGTTGAGTTCTCCGGTCCTGGATACGACCTGTACAAGCAGTACTTGGGCAGCCTCGGCAGCCAGATTCGTGACTCGTCGCAGTACACCGGCCACCCGTATGCGATCTCGGACTTCGACGCCGTCACGATCACCGCGTTGGCGATGACTATGGCGAAGTCGACCAAGGGCAGTGACTACAACGCGGACATCCCGAAGATCACGGCACAGACCGCTGGGGCAACTGTGGTGCACACCTACGCCGAGGGACTCACCGCGCTAGCTTCAGGCAAGACGATCCAGTACGTAGGGGCGAGTGGACCATTGGTGTTCGACCAGTATCAGAGCGCTGGGCGCGCCTTTGCGTTCTTCCTGTACGACGCCCCGACGAAGTCGATGCTCCCGAAGACCGTCATACCCGGGACGGCACTTGCACCGTAGGTCCACGCGAGGGTGCCGCCGTCGACTGAAAATGGCGGCGGCACCATCCACGTCCCCGGAGTTGGAGCAGCATGCATGAAATAGTCCTCGCCATCGGGTTCGGCATCGTGACGTCAGCAATACTGGCGTTGGGGGCTGTCGGCTTCAGCCTTCAGTTCGGTGTCTCGAACATCTTCAACTTGGCGTACGGCGACATCATGACCGTGTCAGCATTCGTCGCCTACGTCACCAATGCAGACGCGGGCGCAAACATCTGGGTAAGCATGGCCGCAGGAGCCGCGGCCGGCTCTTTGCTGTCGGTCGCGATCAATCGATTCATCTACACGCCGTTCATCCGGCGCGGTACTGCGCTGTTCACCATGGTCATGGTTTCGCTGGCGGTCGGGACTGTGGTGGAGAATGCCGTTCAGGCGATTGCTGGGGACGGGTTCCGCGGATACCGGTTGGGAGCCGTCAAGTCGATCAACCTCGCCGGCATGAGCTTTACGTCCCGCCAGCTCATCATCGTCGGCATCGCGGTCGTCTCGATGGTGGGCTTGCATGTCCTCCTCAGAGGAACTCGCGTCGGCAAAGCTATGCGGGCGACAGCGACGCATCCTGAGTTGGCCCGAAGCTGCGGTGTGCCGACCGACCGCGTCACGGCTATCGCCTGGGGAATTTCCGGTGCCCTGTGCGGACTGGCTGGGGTAGCGCTCGCGCTCAATCTGGCCGCCTTCGACTTCACTTTCGGCCAGTCGTTCCTTCTCATCATCGTTGCCGCGGCGGTCTTCGGAAGCGTCGGGCAGCCCTATGGCGCGATGGCAGGTGCCGTCGTCATCGGAATGGCGAGCGAAATCGCTGCAGTTTACGTACCTTCCCTTAAAGAAGTTGTCGCGTTTGCATTGCTCGTTATCGTCCTGCTGATTCGCCCCAACGGACTGTGGCCAGGAGCATTTGTGCAAAAGATGAACGTAGCCGCACGATGAGTTCGGCTTACCAGTACTACCTGGCGACGCTGCTGGTGTACTTCGGGTCAAACACGATCGCGTGTTGGGCACTGAACCTCCAATACGGGATTTCCGGCGTGCTCAACTTCTCCTTCATCCTCTTCCAGGCGGTGGGCGCCTACGTTACGGCGATCTTCACCCTGGGCCCGTCGACGAGCTCGAGCTATCAGAGTTACATCGCGGGCGCTCGCCTGCCCTTTCCCATACCGTGGTTACTTGCAATGGTCGCGGGCGGGTTGCTGTCTTACCTGCTGGCGTTGTTCGTCCTGCGACCTGAACGACGTGACTTTCAGGCGATGGTGATGCTCGTCGTGTCGATCATCGCTGCCGACGTTGTAGTCACCCAAAAAGGCCTCTTCAACGGCCACAACGGACTTGCCGCGATCCCCAAGCCGTTCGCCAGCAAGGTCGGCTCCGAGTTGATCAGATACGGCTGGTTCTACGTTGCGCTGACCGGCGCGACAGTCGTGCTTACCTACATCGTCGTGCACCGGATCACTAGCTCTCCGTGGGCACGTCAGCTGCGCGCGATGCGTGACAACTCCGAGGCCCTGGAGTCACTCGGCGTCAATGTACGAACGGAGAGCACCAAGGTCTTCGTCGTCGGGGGCGCGCTCGCGGCCCTCAGTGGTGCGGTGCTTGTCCAGTTCATCAGCGCATGGTCACCTGGCGCATGGGACACCGCCGAGACATTTCTGTTCTTCGTCGCGATCATTGTCGGTGGCGCTGGTAACAACGCTGGTGCCGTCCTTGGCGCTGCGCTGGTGTTGGGTGTCTTTCAAGAAGGACTGCGCTACTTGCCCTCCTTCGGCTACACCGGCTTAGCCGAGTCGATCCAATTCATGGGTCTCGGGTTGTTGATCCTCGCGTTCCTGTGGTGGAAACCGGGTGGCTTGATCCCAGAGCGACGTCGTACCTTCGGCGGCGCTCCGGGCGGTACTCCCCCGCCGTCCCTCACAAACGGTCGGACCCGTTTTACGGTGGCAGGTTCGTTAACTCGCTCCTTGAAGAGGAACTGAGAATCGACGTGAACGCTGACACGCCTACCGCAGGTCCTGAGTACGAACCCGCGACCGCCGACGCGCTGAACGTCATCGACCTTCACTTGGCTTTCGGCGGAAACAAAGCGGTCGATGGGGCATCCTTCGCGATACCGCGCGGACAGCTGACAGGGCTGATCGGACCCAACGGCGCTGGAAAATCAACCGTGCTCAAGCTCATCGCCGGCTCGATGCAGCCGACGGCCGGCACGATTCTGATGAACGGGAACAACATCAGCGGTTCGCCAGCCTACGTCGTGGCACGGCTAGGCGTCATCCGAACCTTTCAGCTTTCCAGCGAGTTCGCGAAGCTGACGGTGCTCGAGAACCTTATGGTCGCGGTTCGCACAATGCGAGGGAACACCTTCGTCGGCGCGATGCGTGGTCGCCGTTACTGGCGCGCCGCGCAGGACGAGACGCGAGACCGCGCCTACGTTCTGCTCGATCAGTTCCAGCTCGCGTACGCCGCGAACCAATACGCCGGCGAGCTAAGCGGCGGGCAGAAGCGCTTAGTGGAGATCATGCGAGGGCTGATGGCGCAACCCGAGGTTCTGCTTCTCGACGAGCCGCTAGCCGGAGTTAACCCCACTTTGCGGCTCGTCATCGAAGAACACCTCGTGAGACTGCGCGATGGCGGTCTCACGATGGTGATGGTGGAACACGAATTACCGACCGTTGACCGGTGCTGTAACTCGGTCGTGGTGATGGCGCGAGGCAAGGTACTTGCGAGTGGCACCATGGCGACGCTTCGCCAAAATCGAGAGGTTATTGATGCCTACCTCGTCGGGTAGCGGGCGCAAAGACGTCGCCCTGCTGCGGGTGGACAATGTCGACGCAGGCTACGGATCCGTCCCGGTGCTACACGATGTCTCGATCGAGGTTGGCCTTGGGGAGGTCGTGGCGGTTGTCGGACCCAACGGTGCGGGAAAGAGCACCCTCCTCAAAGCGGTTCTTGGAATCCTGAAGCCCACCCGCGGGCAGGTGATGCTGCGTGATAAGTCGATCGCCGGTGTGCGCACCGACCGCATCGCTCGGCTCGGGCTGGGCTACGTTCCGCAGATCAACGACGTCTTCGAAACCATGACCGTCGAGGACAACCTTCAAATGGGCGGTTACAGCATGCCGCGAAAAGACGTGCATGCGCGGGTAGACGAGCTCTACGACTTCTACCCACCTCTGGCGGCGATGCGTAATCGCTACGCGGGGCACCTGAGCGGCGGCGAGCGGAAGATGCTCGCCATGGCCCGCGTCCTGATGACTCGCCCTAGCTTGCTTGTTCTCGACGAGCCCAGCGCGGGGCTGTCGCCGCAACGCGCTGAGGAACTGCTGTCAACTCACGTCACCCAGCTCGCGAAAAGCGGCGTCGCCGTGCTACTGGTGGAGCAACGGACCCGGGATGCACTATCGATTTCGGATTGGGCGTACGTCCTGGCGTCCGGCACCGTGCTGCTCTCCGACGCGGCGGCATCGCTCTTGGCACGGCCCGACCTGGGGGAGATCCTGCTAGGCCAAGGAAGTATTCGTGACTCCGCCAGACACACCCAGCCCTAACAAGCGTGGCCGACCGCAAACGGACTCAACCTCCGCCCCCCTTGAAGGTGTTGTCGCGACCGGAGCAGTAGCGCCGCGTCAAATGCCCGAGCAGCTGAACGCGCCCACGCCCGCGGTCTCACGAGAAGCCCACGCCCGCGGTCTCACGAGAAGGAGATGCGACAAATGGTACGGGCCCTCAGCAAGGCGAGTGCATCGTGCCCGTGACCTGCATTGACGAGCGGGTTGCGCTCGTCATGATCGACCTTCAAAAGGGAATACTGCGCCTGCTGCCAGATGTACTGGCCACGCAACTCGTTGCCAACTCGCGGCAGCTGCCCGAAGCGTTTCGCGTCCGCGATCTGCCCGTGGTGGCAGTAAACGTGGCCTACTCCGCCGACCTCGCTGATGCTCCTGCCGGGCGGGTAGATGTGCGGGCAAAGGTCGTCGTTGAGTTTGATGACAAGCGCGATCAACAGTCGGAGCGCGATGATGTAGGCCTTCAGCTTCGCGCCGAGGCCGATAGCTTTGGGTGAGGCGGGCAGTAGCGCCACCCGGCACGGCAGCCAGATCAAGGCAGCGGCCTGGCTGGACCTGCCGCTTCTGCTCGGGTTCGCTGTGCGGCGCCGACTCGCGGATTGCGATGAACTCGCCAGCGAGGTGCAGAGTTCGACGGATTGCGCCATCTCCGCGCCACCTAGGATACCGCGTAGCTCGGGGCGAGCAGGGCGGCACTTGGTGCCCACTACTGAAACGGGATGGATTCTTGATGAAACGAAATCGGCTGATTGTTGCCACCGGTATTGCAGGCGCGCTCGCTGTCGGGCTGGCGCCGGTAGCGATGGCCCAGACGACGACCACTGCTGCCGCATCGCACCTGTCCGTTTTGATCGGCGGGCTGCACAACCCGAAGCACATCACGTTCGGACCAGATGGTCACCTGTACGTGGCCGAGTCAGGCTTGGGTGATCCCGCCAAGAAGAACTGCGTCACGATGCCCGGCGACACCGGCGCGCCCACTCAGGGTTGCGTGGGCAAGACCGGCTCGGTGGTGTGGATCAAGGGGAACACGGCAGTACCGGCGATTTCCGCACTTGAGTCGGTTCAGGAGCAGGATTCGGGTGAGACTCTCGGCGCGGCCGATATGGCCTGGCAGAAAGGCAAACTGGTCGTCGTGATGCAGGACGTCGACGTCACGGCTGACGGATCGACCGGCCTGCTCACCGGCGACGAGCTCGGTAAGGCCGTCGTTGCTGCCCCGGCCAGTCCACGTTCAAGCTGGGCACTGGTGCCCGACTTCGCGGCCTACGCCAGTGAGCACCCGCAGACCAACCAGGGCGGCACCCCGGGCGAGACGGCGAACGACTCCGACCCCTACGCCATCACCCCTTACAAGGGTGGCTACGCGGTGGTCGA
>Ga0208357_1000811_pt1 | contig 24052 bp, 25 predicted proteins | sample NGESurdeep092012_6_FD_184487 | JGI IMG/M metagenome (GOLD analysis project Ga0208357, IMG submission 184487) | Arctic peat soil microbial communities from Barrow, Alaska - NGEE Surface sample F52-2 deep-092012 (SPAdes) | ecosystem: Environmental > Terrestrial > Soil > Wetlands > Peat ...
TACGAGGCGAACATACCCGTGGCCGTTTGTCGATGAGACGAACACACCACAAGATTGAAAAGAGAAAAATACTGGCAAAGAATCTCAACGAATTACTCAAAAAGCGCTCGGTCAATCGAAAGAACGTCAACGCCCACGAGAAGCGGATGCGTGAAGAAGTCCGCTCGTAGCGATTTCGCGAGTTGCGCGAGGCATCCGATTTGTCGCAAGTGGGGTTGGCCGAGCGGTTGCACGGCAGCCAGAACCGGATGTCACGAATTGAACACGGCGATATCGAGCGTGCAGATCGAGCTACTCAACCGCAAGCGATGGGTAACGAGAGTGAAACTTTCGAACGCGATGTTCGACTACATCGAGATCTTCCACCACCACCACCAACGGCGACACTCGCAACTCGACTACGCGTCGCCCATCGAGTTCGAATGAGCATCAAGCCCGTAACCCAAACAACGCCTGATCTTCATCGCGAATCGGGTAACCAAAGTGGGGGGACATGTCATTTTCATTCCTGCCACGGAATCTTTGACGCGGGCCCGATGCAGTCAGATGAAGGATCCTCGAGTTCACCAGTTCGTGCATCACGTCCGACTGATAGAAAGCACGTCGCTGGCTTCGGCGACGGTGCGTAGCAACGTACGCACCAAGGCAACATGCGGTCCCCTTCCCGACTTGAACCTCGTCTTCGAGGTGCTCTCGAACCTCGACGTCGACCTCCCTCAAGGAAGGTCGCGGCCATCCTGTGAGGGGCGAGTTAGGTGCGTCCCGGCTTGTACGTCGAAACCGAGGAGGCATCGGCCAACCAATATCGCCACGGATACGTGGACGGGTCTCCGCCAGGTCCGCTGACGCCCACTCGCGGCCCCACCTCGTGGGGTACCACCACATCACCTCGGGGAACGAAGAAGCGCCACTCACCCGCGAAGAGGTCGTCACCATCGTTCGTCAAATCCACGCCGAAACTTTGGGCAACGCAGCCTGGACCGCGCGCCAAGCCGTGCTCGGGTAGGGGAACTTTGCGCGGCTTCTGTTCTCGGCGCCGTCGCGCCACGTCGGCACCTTCAATGACCACTCCCGCACGAATCAGGCAACCGTACGGCTGGCCCAGCTGCCCGACCACTACGTTGATCGCGTGATGCAACCCGTACGTGAAATAGCAATAGAGGTGACCAGGTGGCCCGAAGAGGGTTTTGTTCCGATTCGTTTTGCCGCGATAGGAGTGCGCGCCGGGATCACGTTCGCCGGCGTACGCCTCGACCTCGGTGATACGAAGGGCAATCGTCGCTTGGGCATCGGTGCGTTGGAGTACACAGCCAAGGAGGGTCGGGGCCACCTCCAACACGTCGCGAGAGAAGAAAGCACGGTTCGCACGACGCATTCCCTCAGGGCCTCCCACTGAGCCATCGTACGCGCGAGACAATGGGTCTGATCGAGTCACGCGAGACCAGATGCGCTTCGACGGACGCGCGAGTCCGTGTCAGTTGGTGATGGACAGCTCGGTTGTAAGGTCGAAATGAACGGCTCGTGAATCATGTGTGCTCGCCGCGATCGACGACGATGATGTCGCGTTTCTTCGCACGGTCGTAGAACGAGAGCCCCGTTGTTCGAGAGGAGACGCGTATGACGAGGCAAACGGGCGAGCCGTACTACAAGGACGCGACTGAAATCTTGACGTTCGACGAACGCAGTGAGTCAAAGGTTGGCGAGATCTGGACCATTGGTCACTCCACTCGCTCGATCGAAGAGTTTCTCGAAATGCTGCACGACCACGCCATCACCTCGGTGGTGGACGTACGCTCCTATCCCGGTTCTCGCCGGTGTCCACAGTTCGGACGTGAGCTCATGAGTGAGTGGCTGGCGAACGACGCCATCACATATCAGCACGCCAGCGATCTTGGAGGTAGGCGTAATCGACAACACGACGTTGACCCGACCATAAACGCCGCGTGGAAGAACGCGAGCTTTAGCAACTACGCCGATTACACACTGGGCGACACGTACCAAACAGCGCTGGCCAACTTAAGCACCGTGGCGCGCACGTCACGCGTCGCGTTTATGTGCTCCGAAGCGCTGCCGTGGCGATGTCACCGCACGCTCATCGCCGACGGCCTCGTCGCGCGCGGCTGGGCTGTACATCACCTCATGAGCGTGGGAAAGGTGACCGAGCACCGACTCGGTCAGTGGGGGCCGGAGCCGTTCGTCGCTGCTGGTCGGGTCACCTACCCCGAACCACCACACTGAATCCAGATCAACGTTGCCTCACCACATTCGCCTGCCCTAACGCGAGAAGTTCTCTGCCAAGGACCTACCAAGGCGCCGTGACCTTCGCCTTCTCCAACAGCGTGATCGCGTAAGTAAGTGAATTGACATCAATCGAGCCGTTCCAGCTCAACGGTTCTACGTCAGTCAAGGCACATTGCGTGCGCAGTCACTGAGCACTACTCGCGGGCCCTTCTACCAGTGCGCGCAGTGCGATCGGAAAGACCGACTCGGTCATACTGTGCTCCTTCTTCTCTTCGTTGCGTACTTCATTCATCCGTGACGCACCCGTCTCGTCTCGCCATCGCCAAAGGAACATTGTGATGCCTTGCAGTCGGGAATTGGTTATTCTGGCGTACACTAGAAATCTAATTATTGCACCAGTGAACTGGCGAGGAGATTCATGGACGCGGCCGACATCCAACTTGAGGCCCGGGCCCTCGGCGACCCGACGCGCTACAGCCTGTTCCGCTACATCGTTGACGCCGACGAGCCAGTCGGGGTAGCGGAACTGACCGATTTCGTGGGACTGAATCACAACGCGGTGCGCCAGCATCTCGCCGTGCTGAAAGAGGTCGACCTCGTCAGTGAAGAGGTAGAGAAGCGCAGCGTCGCGGGACGTCCCCGTCTGCTCTACCGACTGCACCCCGAGGCGGCTGGCAAGTGGGAGACGCCGGGACTGTACGCGTGGCTGGCCGGATTACTTAGTAGAGCCTTGAAGAGCGGGTTGAGTCCCTACGAAGTCGGTCGTCAAGCTGGCCTCGAACGAGGGCGCCAACATTTCGAAAAGGGTGATTCCGTCGAGACCCTCGAGCGCGAGTTGATCGAGAGTGGCTATCGCCCGACCCGCAGCGAACGGGGCCGTCAGGTGACCTTCATTCTCGGGCGCTGTCCGTTCGAAGAAGTCGCGGCCGACGACCCCGACACGGTCTGCCAACTCCATCTCGGTCTAGCCAAGGGTCTCAGTGAGAGCCTCGGCGACGTCACCGCTGAGCGTCTCACCCCCAAAGATCCCCACCGGGCCGGTTGTCGTCTCGTTTTCAAGCGTGACCTCGTGTCGCGCCCGACGTAGAAACGAACGACACGAACGTCGATACGGCACTCGTGGCGGGCCACTTGCCACTCCTTGACGCGAGTGGTACAGTTATTCTAGTTTAGCCTAGAAAATCAGGTCTGGCTGATTCGTGTCGAATCTTCGATCGTTCGCCGACCGGCAAAGGGAGTTGGAAGTCATGACCATCACTCAGAACGAAGCCCTCGACGCGATGCTTCAGCACCACCGCACGCTTCTGGCGGACGTCGACAAGCGGGTTGCGGTGCTCGCAGAAACTGTGAACTCGAGAATCGCGTACGAGCCCGCGGTAGCCGAACTCATTACCTACTGCGCCGAGGAGGTAATTCCCCACGCAGTGGCAGAAGAGCTCTCCATCTACCGCACGGCCGCCACCCGTGCCGACCTGGCCGACCTGGCCGACACGGTGAACGAAATGATCGGCGAACACCGGGTACTCATCGCGTCCGTCGAATCTCTGGCCAACGCGTCCAATGGCCCTGCGGCACTCACTCAGGCCACGCAGATCGCCGCGTTCTTCACCACCCACGTGGTCAAGGAGAACGAGTTACTGCTCCCCGCTCTCCTTGAAGATAGCGATGTCGACCTCGTCACGTTGCTCGAGCAGATGCACCATCTGACGAGCGCGGCTTCGAACGACTCACCCTCGCAGAATGCCCCGGGCGCCGACTCCGAAGCAGTCGTACTGTCGCTGCTCCTCGAAGCAGCGAATGAACTCTCCAAGGCCGGCCACGGTGACCGAGCCTGCCAACTGGTCGCCTCGGCGTGGGCCGCCCTGCGCTCGACAAGACCCACGCTCGCCGTCAAGGTCACGGCCAGCCTGCACCGACTCGCCAGGACGGTAGCGAGCGAGCCGATCACGCTGCGCTTGCACGTCAAAGGCTCCAACGATGCCGCGACTCGTGAACTTGACGTGCGTCCTCTGGCCCCGGCGCAGCGCCACGAAATCATCTTCTCCGAGTTCCACGCCCTCGCACCCGGAAGTGGTTACGTGCTCGTCAACGACCACGATCCCAAGCCACTGCGCTACCAGTTCGAAGCCGAGCACGCGGGAGATTTCACCTGGGACGCGATCGAGTCTGGACCCGAGGTGTGGCGCGTGAGGATTACCAGGCCGTTGTATAGCGCCACCACCACTGAGAGTGACGCCAGTGTTGGAATGAGTGTTCAAGAGCTCGACGTTCGGGCCCTCCCTCACGGACGGCGCCACGAAGTGATCTTTTCTACCTACGATCTCCTCTCCCCGGGGGGTGGGTTCGTGATCGTCAACGACCACGACCCGAAACCATTGCGCTACCAATTCGAAGCCCAGCACGCCGATGAATTCACGTGGGATTATCTGGAGTCCGGACCGGAACTCTGGCGAGTGCGCGTCGGGAGAACGTCCGTTTCGACGCCACTCTGAGAACTGATAGAGGCGCCTCGATGAGCGTCGCCTCCACCAACGCGAGTTCGAAACAATCATACGCCAAGGGATCTACCACGTGTCGCTGCTAACACCGCCGGCGTCACGTCACCGGCGGTGAGCTCTCGCGCGTCGATTCACGGGTATCTCGCGGCTCATCTTTGGTGTCACGTGCGCCACGGCCCAGGAATCACGAACCCGTCGGCACGCCTTCGCCGACGGGTCGTTCGCCGCTCGTGCCCGAGGGCAGTCGCAGTGTAGTGAGGGATAGGTTTGCCGCCAGACTGAGACCAGTGGCGATGAAAAGTCCGCCGCCAATAGCGATGGCAATCGAGAACGACGCAGCAAATCCGAGACACACCGCACCAACGCCAGTCGTGACGAGCCCGTAGACGATGGCGGCCCAGCGGTGGTCGTAGAGATCGGCGAACATGAGTTGGGTGCCGTCCGCCTTCTCCTTGACACCGCGCCCCCGCAGCGCCGACCACAAAATGAAGGGCACGACTTTGTGCGCGTGGCCCACCAGGGCCACCAACAGCCATCCACTGATCGCCACGATCGATGCCGCCACTAGAGCGATGCCCAGGTGGTGGTGATGTCCGAGCATCAGTTCCCCCGCCAGGGCGAGGGCGACTCCAACGACCAACCAAGCCGCCGCCGTGACCACGAAGAGCAGGTGCAGATCGGCCTTACGTCGGCGATGGCGAATGTGCAACAATAACGAGAAGAGGTGCGCGCCAAGTCCGATGGACAAAATTGCCGCCCCGCACCACGCGAGCCACACCACCCCAAATAGCAGCCCCGGTGAAAGCACGAGCACTCCCAAGGGGATCGCCCACACCGCGAGCCACGACGATCGGCGTTGACCCGCGACGTGGGCGAGCAGGAACATCGGCCAGAGCTTCTCGGCGACACTGACGTAGGTGAGCCCGAGCCAGGCGAACAGCCCGACGACCACGTGGGCCAGCACCACGTGGTCGTTCAGATCAAACCAGTGCCCGCGTCGATCAATGACGTAGACGACTCCGTAGCAGGCGGTCACCACGAATCCGCCGAGGGCGAAGCGCAGTCCCGTCACCGGGGGCCCCTTGCCACGCGCAGACAACGCCGGCCAGATGTTCACTATCAGGAGCGTGACGGCCAGGCCCGCGAAGAACCCTCCGGCCTCGACGACGGACTCCTGCCTGGTGGCAAAGCCCAGCGGTAACAACCACGCTCCGGCCAGCCAACTCAGAAACGTCGCGCGCGAGAGCACCAGCGAGCGGAACGGCCGTTGGGTAATCACCGGGGTGAATTGGTGGATCGCACCGAGAACCCCCATCGAGAGGGTCGCCAGCATGGCCAGGTGCGCCGCCGCGACCACGTGGTCGTCGGTGGGATCGACAGTGCCGTACGAGCGAAACCAAATTAATGCGACTCCGCATCCCACGAGGCCGAGCGACGCGGCCGCGAGAAAACTCAACGGAACCGACGGAGGTGGGACAGCGCTCGGAAGTCCGGGCGGGCGCCCCCGCCACCCGTCCGCGGGCCGTGACGGCGCCACTTCAGAAGCCACGACGGCGCCCAGTGGCGACGCGACGAACCGTGGACGCCGCACCGATGGCGGTATCGGCGGCACGACCACCATGGCTTTGTCCGTTAGAAATAAAACGACCCTTCGTAGCGTGAAAGAGCGATAAACAACTCGTGCTATAACTCTAGTTGAGAATAGAATAACTAGACCGATCAAGTTGCGGCCGATTGAGGAGGTTCACATGGCGTCGTTTGATGCGCGTCCGATCATTGCTGCCGGTGACGAACCGTTCGACCAGATCATGGCCGCGGTCGCGGCCCTCGAACCGGACGAGGAGTTCGTGGTGTTGGCACCGTTCGAGCCGGTTCCGCTCGAAGGCGTCCTCGGTGCACAGGGTTTCTCCTACGAGGCACTCGACATCGGCGGCGGTGACTGGCAAGTCGCCTTTCGCAGGCCGTCATGACGTCCAACAACCAGACGCACGATGCGGACCCGACGGTGCCGGTTGGTGCAGCGGTGCGAGTGAACAACGTGGTTGGCGCGGTTTGGGGAGCGTTGGGGACTGTCCACGATCCCGAGCTCTACCTCGACATAGTCTCCCTCGGTCTCGTCTACGACGTTCGTGAGGAGGACGGTACCGTCGTGGTGGAGATGACCCTTACCACGCCCGGTTGTCCGGCGTCGGAGACGATCTCCGAAATGACGCGGGCCGCGGTCGTTGACGTCGTGGACAGTTCAACTCCCGTGGACGTGCGCATCGTGTGGGATCCGCCCTGGAGCCCAGCGATGATCGATGCCGAAGCCGCTGCCGCGGCCGGATTCCGGGTTCGCTGATGACGAAGCTCGCGTGACACCGACGAATCGCGCGGAGCACTGAATCGCTAAACGAGTTCACTGACCGATTCGGCCATTCGCAACTGCGCAGTGTTGCGGCGAATCGTCAATCGTACTTTTCTGTACGGACCCGGTGCGGATCGACACCAAGTTCACCTAGCCAGCCCTGCACGTCTTGCACCATCGCTGGCGGCCCACAGATGTACGCACGCGTTGGGAACTGTCCCGCGACGGCGTCGGCCGCCATGCGGTGATCGATCCGGCGATGGTGTGTTGCTCGAACATCGCTCGAATCACGAGTGAACGTGTGCACGACCTCCAACCACGAGTACCGTTCGACCAAATTGGCCAAGTCATGATAGTAGAACGCGCTATCGAAACTGCTCGACGCGCATACGAGGCGCACGGGGATGTCGAGATCCGCCGCTACCGCGTAGCGAATCATGCTCATGAGCGGGACCACACCACTGCCCGCTCCGATCAACAGGACGGGGCCACCATCATCCGTCGTCCAGGTGAAACGCCCAGCCGGACCTCGCACTTGGATCTGGTCACTCACGCTGAGACCCCGGACCAGTTGCGGTGAGATCAAACCGCCGGGTACCTCGCGCACACCAATATCGATGATCGACGTCGCTGGCAGTGGTGATGAGGCAACGGAGTAGGCACGTTGAATCGGACCGATCCGACCAGGTACCGTCAGTCGCACGTTGTAGTACTGCCCCGGGAGAAAATCGGCAGAATCTACGAGTCGTAGCCTCAAGGTCACGGCGTCGGTCGTCTCTTGGATGATGTCGATCAACCGGGCGTCCTGCCAACGTGCCGGCTGGCGGCTCGAGACGTCACCAACAGTCCGCGCGGGCGCGATAGGCGTGGCCGCGGACGTTGCATTGGCGTCAATTGGGGGGACCACGGGACGAGCCTTTCACTAGCATGGACTAGAAGAAAGGTTAATCTGATTACGCCAAAATAGAAGCAACGCGCACCGATCGGCCGGGAAAACCTACAGCATTCCGAACAATGAGCGACCCGAACGAAAGGGGTATGACAATGCGCATCGACTACCGAACCGTCTTTCCCGCCGCGCTCAACGCCATGGCGACACTCGAAGCCACCGTCCACTCAAACTCTCTTGATCCAGAGTTGCTCGAGTTGGTGAAGGTGCGCGCATCCCAGTTGAACGGCTGCGGCTACTGCGTGGACATGCACACGAAGGATGCCCAAGGTATCGGCATGGAGAGTCAACGACTTCACCTCGTCGTCGTGTGGCCAGAAGCGCCGGTCTATTCGCCGCGCGAACGCGCGGCCCTCGCCTGGTGCGAGGCGCTCACATTGTTGCCAAGCTCGGGTGCACCCGACGACGTCTACGAACAGGTGGCGCAACAGTTCAGCCCCGAAGAGATTGTCGCCCTCACTCTCGCCATCGTGGCCATCAACGGATGGAACCGTCTGGCGGTCGGCTTGCGTACTCCCGTTGGAAGCTACGTCCACCCGGACGCGGATCGCGCGTAGCCGCGAGTTTTCGCATCGCCACAGCGCTGCATGCGACGGAGACTGATTCGGGTAAATTGCTATGGTGGATTCAATCGGTCAGAGCAACACCTCGAGTTGGAGGTGTGCACATGGGAAGACCGAAAGGTTGGACGACGACAGTCACCGGGAGGCCCGCACAGCGTTTTCCAGGTCACCCGGGTCTGCGACGCGAGCACCGTCAGGCGTTCTGGGCTGCGCTCGCTCGATGTCATCGAACCGCACCCGTCGCGTCTAGGTCACCGACCGCGACGGGTGCGCTTGGCACCATGGACCACGTGGCGAGGCCCGGCGAACGGAGGCAGCGCTCGACCCGCTAACGGTCGATGCCGCGATCGAAGAATCCGGGCAGCGATGCGGCCCAGCAGCGCGGTCGCACGCGATATACCCGGCGACGTCAGTGGTCATCTGCGATGATGGCCGACGTGGAGGAGATCGAGGTTGTCGTCGCCCATAACGAGCGCGCGACTCTGCACGTCGGCGACGTGTTCCTAAAGATCGACGCTGACCAGACCCGCACCGACGTCGAGGTTGAGGCGATGGCGATGGCGCCGGTCCCGACCCCGAAGATCCTGTGGCGGAAGCCGCCGGTGCTCGCGCTCGCCGCTCTCCCGGGGACGGCACTCGGTCACCTCGGCGAGCCGTCGACCGCGTCGGCGGCGGCGTGGGCTGCGGCCGGTACCGCCCTTTGGACGCTGCACGCCGCGCCACTGCCTCCATGGCCCGGTCGGACCGTCGACGAGTTCGCGTCCCAGCTCGACGCCGAGTGCGAGTGGCTCGTCGCCAACGGCGTCCTTCCGACCGAGGTGCTCACGCGTAATCGCCGGCTCGCCGAGACTGCGCTCCGGCCGTGGACACCGGTGTTCATCCACGGTGACCTGCAGGTCGACCACGTCTTCGTCACTGGTGACGAGGTCACCGGCGTCGTCGACTGGTCCGAGGCGTCCCAGGGCGACGCCCTCTTCGACCTCGCCACCCTCACGCTCGGACACGCGGAGCACCTTGGCGACGTCGTCGCGGGCTACGGCACCAACGTCGACCGCGACCTCATCCGCGCGTGGTGGTCGTTGCGATGCCTGCTTAACGTCCGCTGGCTGGTCGAGCACGGCTTCGGCCCACCCGAGGAGATGCCTGAGGTCGCCCTGCTGAGATCGGCGCCGTGAGGCGGCACGAGCCCGACGGCTCCGAGTGCAACGTTGCAGTTCTTTAAGTCAGTTCTGGCATTGCGCTCGACGATGTTCAAGGACGATGAATGGACCGTCACTTGGGAACCCAGTCCATCGGGCGTCCTCGTCTTGCGACGTGGTCCGGACTTTCGTTGCGTCGTAAATTTTTCGGGTGAACCCTTCTGCATCGACGATGACGATGCAGTACTAGCGTCGAGCTCTCCTTTGGCGGATAAGCGCGTTATTGGCGCCATCAACGGAGCATGGTTTCGCCCGCGACAGTAAGCAGCGAACTAACGCCATGAAAGTTTCAAGTTCTTCGAAATGATCTGCCGGAAACAGCACGGGTCGATGTTGGTTTATACGTCATGTTGAGACCTATTTCACCGTTCGCTCATGATTCAATCGATGCCCTTTCGACGACGAAGAATCTTCCCCCAACATTCGAGTATCAATTCTGGCCTTATGATGGCGATACGTCCCCCGAGATATTCCCGCGCTGGCGTGGAGTAGAGGCGGTGCAGGATTAATGCGATACCTGACTCAATCGTGAACGAACCGTTCAGCCAACGGCCGCTTCTGGTTTTTTGGGAGATGACGAAAGCATGTGATCTGGCCTGTTTTCACTGTCGCGCCAACGCCCAACGGCTCGCTGGTTCCGACGAGCTTTCGACCAATGAAGGCTTCGCGTTGATCGACACCCTGGCGGCAATCGGCAGACCACGGCCGATACTCATACTCACTGGCGGTGACTGTCTCATGCGCGAGGATATTGTGCAACTCGCAACGTACGCAGCATCGGTGAACGTGCCCGTGGCGATTGCCCCTTCAGTGACACCTCAATTGACGTCATCGACCCTTCAGTCACTGCGCTCCTGCGGTGTGAAGAGTGCGTCGCTCAGTTTGGACGGAGCGACGGCGTCGACGCACGACGCCGTACGAGGTATCGACGGCCACTTCGCGTCGACGATACGAGCCATCGGTGAGCTCAAGCAACACGGATTCACCACCCAGGTCAACACCACCGTGATGCCAGCAAACGTTCGCGAACTCGCCGACGTCGCTGCCCTGTTGCACGATCAGCACGTGGACGTATGGGAGATCTTCTTTCTGATCACGACCGGTCGTGGCACTGAGATGAATGCCACCACGGCCGATGAGAACGAGGACGTGTGCAATTTTCTCGTCGACGCGTCGCGCTACGGGTTCACGGTTCGTACGGTCGAAGCGCCCTTTTTTCGCCGAGTCGTCATCGAACGTCGGGAGAATAACGAGTCGTCCCTGCGCGAGTTCGAGACCGATTCCTTGTACTCATCATTGCGAGATCGCCTCGTCGAGCTTTTGGGCGTGAGCACAGCACCGATTCGTGCGCCGAGTGCGGCGACGCGCGACGGCAAAGGGATTGTGTTCGTGGCCGCCAATGGTGACGTCTATCCGTCGGGCTTCCTGCCCATTACTCTCGGCAACGTTCGAACGTCGAGCCTCATCGATATCTATCGGGATAACGAACTTTTGCGGTCCATACGAGCGGCCGAGTTTGTCGGCCCGTGTGGTGACTGCGACTACGCCAACCTCTGCGGCGGTTCGCGTTCGCGAGCGTTCGCGACGTACGGAAATCCTCTCGCCTCAGACCCCGGATGCGTTCGGGTGAGCGAAGGAACGCTCTCGAGCCGTTAGTCGTCGTTCGAACAGGGTGCCGGTCGTTCATTTACCGCGTTGCGCGTCGCTTAGGCATTGCGCTCTACCTTGCGACCCGTCATCTCTAGGGCACGAATCCGAAACGCTACCGGTGCTCGACCCTGACTCGAATCGCGAGCCTCGCGCTTAGCGCCAGTGGCCGGTGGGAAACGTTCGGTGAGTATCCGTAGCGCGCGCGCGGCGTCTTCGTCACACAGCTCTTCGTAGACACCCTGCACGATGACGCTGCGCCAACCTCCGTCGACGACGTACTCATCGATTTCGAAGCAGACGCGCGCGTTGTGGCGCATCATGGTGATCTTCTGACCCTCAGTCGTATACACGTAGAAGCTGTCGCTATCCCACGCAAAGATGATGGGTACGACGTACGTCACGCCCTCGGCGTGACAGCCCACTCGACCGACCCTCTGTTCGAGAACGAACTCATTGATCTCGAGTGTGGACATCTCCTGGATCACCTCGTGAGGCTACCTTCAATCGGCGTGTGATCACCAGAGACTCAACCGCTGAAAATGAACTGTGCCACGACGAACCGAACTCTCTTCAAACTCGGCTGGCACGAACCTAGACTTGCGTATCGCCAGTTTCAGAGGTGCATGCAGACGGCGAAGAACGGTCAACAACGTGAGTGACGCCAGTACCAAGAGCACGCAGAACACACCGTGGCTCATTCAAGGCGGGATGGGAATTGCCATATCCGGGTGGCCACTGGCGCGAGCAGTTGCACGTACGGGGCAACTTGGAGTGGTCTCTGGAACTGCCATTGACAGCGTTTTTGTGCGCCGACTGCAAGACCTAGGAGTCGATGCGTCATTGCAAGCTGTTCTCGACAGCTTTCCCGTTCCTTCAATAGTCAATGAAGTAGTGGAGCAATTCGCCACGACACGACGAGCAGAGTCGGCCCCGTATCGAAACATCGCCATGTTGACGCACCGAAGTGTGCAGCACTCCCAAGATGTACTGGTGCTGGCTGCCTACGTTGAAGTGGCGATGGCGAAACAGGGGCACGATGGTGTTGTAGGCATCAACTTACTCACCAAGGTGCAGATCCCAACGGTGCCTACCCTGTATGGGGCCATGCTCGCGGGCGTCGATTACGTCGTCATGGGAGCTGGCGTGCCCACCAATATTCCTGGCATTTTGGAGCAACTGGCACAAGGTCAGGAGGTCGACCTTGCGCTGAACATCGTGGGCGGCACGACGCCCGACACGATTCCCTCACTGCACTTCAACCCCGCGCGCTACCACTCGTCCGGCACTCTTCAACGTCCAAAGTTCATCGGCATCGTTTCCTCGCACGTCTTGGCAACAGCGCTCGCGAAACGCAGCAATGGTCCGGTCGACGGCTTTGTCGTGGAGCGCCCGAGCGCAGGCGGGCACAACGCGCCGCCACGCGGTCAGTTCACTGTCGACGGCGACGGTAACCCCGAGTACGGCGAGCGCGATCGCGTCAACTTTGAGGTGATGCTTACTCTGGGCGTTCCTTTTTGGATTGGCGGCGGCATTACAACTCCCGAGAAGGTCCAAGAGGCATTCGAACTCGGGGCGGCGGGCGTTCAGGTGGGAACACTTTTTGCGTACTGCCGAGAGTCGGGCATGGACCCGGTACTGCGAGAACAAATATTGGCTGACGTGCAAAGCAGTTCTGTAAACGTCACCACGTCAATGCGGGCCTCGTCCACGGGATACCCGTTCAAGGTGGCGTCGGCGACGCGAACGATATCGGAACCGGACATTTACGAAGCGAGAGAACGCAAGTGTGACGTGGGTTACTTACGAGAAGCGTTCGTCAGCTCCCGCGGAACGATCGGTTATCGCTGCGCGGCCGAACCTGTCGCCGCGTACGTGAGGAAGGGTGGACTGCTCGAAGATACCGTTGGACGCACCTGCCTGTGCAATGGACTGCTGTCCACGTGTGGCTTGGGGCAAGTGCGCGCCGGCGCTCACCAAGAGCCCCCCATTATTACCAGCGGTGACTGCATCAACGAGATCCGCCCCCTCTTGGCGGGTAGAAACAGTTACGGCGCCGACGACGTTATTGCGCACCTTCGAGCGGGGATTGCCGTCGATAATCGTGTCGCGTTTGTAGGAAAATAAAGTACGACAATCTCACCGTATGAAAGCGAGTGACTTCAAAACGAAATAAGCGTCGATTAGCCCATCAATCGCCTGGCAAAGTGACCATAGTCCCTGCCATTTGCCTTTAACTGAGTCCTACCATCGACGTATGGCTGATAGAGGGGGTCCGTTGCTGCTCGATGAGACCCTCGACGCTCGCTACCAGAGAATCGACGGTCAAGACCTGATGTCGGGTGTCCAGGCAATCGTCCGTCTGGCCATGGACCAGCGTCGCGTGGACGTAGAAGCGGGACTCAACACTGGGGGCTTCATCACCGGCTATCCCGGCTCACCGTTGGCGGGCCTCGACTTGGAACTCGCGCGCCGCCGCGAGCTCCTGGGCGACCTTGGCATCGTGCATCGCGCCGGACTCAACGAGGAGTTGTCGGCCACTGCCGTAGCGGGTAGTCAGTTGGCGATGCGCCAACCTGACCATACGAAAGACGGGGTCTTCGCCCTCTGGTACGGCAAGGCCCCCGGACTGGATCGCGCGTCGGACGCATTTCGGCACGGGAACCTGATGGGGACCGGTTCTCGAAGTGGGGTGCTGGTCTGTGTTGGTGACGACCCTCAGGCCAAGTCCTCGAGCGTGCCATCAACCTCTGAACCAATGCTTTACGCACTGGCCATGCCCGTACTCGCGCCCGCTGATCCCCAAGAGATCCTCGATCTCGGTTTGCACGGCTTCGCCCTCTCACGTGCCTCGGGGCTGTGGGTTGGCCTGCGCATTCCAGCCATAGTCGCGGACTCCACGCAGACCGTGTTGCTCGACCCCAGCCGAGTCCGCCCATTGTTGCCCGACATCAAGTTCAACGGCGTGCCCTTTACCCACGAAGTGAGTGCCCAACTTCTTGGTACGAAGCTGATCGAACTCGAGAGCTCACTCTACGGATCGCGCCTAGAGATAGCTCGTCGCTATTCGGCCGTGAATGGGCTCAATCGCGTCACGGCCAGGGCCGACAACGACAAGCTCGGCATCGTTGCAGCCGGCCCGGCGTACTTGGAGGTGCTGCACGCCCTAGGGCGCATCGGTATCGACGAAGCCGACTACGCACGAGTCGGTGTCCGCCTCCTCAAAATATCCATGCCCTACCCACTCGATGAACGCCTCGTGCGCGAGTTCGCTTCCGGACTCGACGAAATCCTGGTCGTTGAAGACAAGCGGCCCTTCCTCGAGACACTTTTGAAGAGCGCCCTCTACGGCGTGACGAACGCGCCACGAATCGTTGGCGAGCACGATGAGAATGGTCGAGCACTCATTCCCGTCACGGGCCAGGTCGACGCCGACGCACTCGCTGACGTGCTCGCTGATCGCATCATGCTTCAGCGCGACGTGGCCACGGTGAGGAACTGGCGTTCGCGCACCCGCCAGGTCGCGCTGTCACCACTCTCGCTCGCTCGCGGTGCTTATTTCTGCTCAGGCTGTCCTCACAACACGTCGGTCAAAGTGCCCGCCGGGGCGTACGTAGGTTCAGGAAGTGGCTGTCACGGATTGGCCATTCAGATGGATCCGAGACAGGTTGGCACTGTCGTTGGACGATTTCAAATGGGTGGCGAAGGCGCGATGTGGAACGGCATGTCGCCCTTTGTTGCGTCCGAGCACTTCTTTCAAAACCTTGGCGACGGCACACTGGCGCACTCCGGGTCATTGGCGATCCGCGCCGCCGTTGCCGCGGACGTAAATATCACGTACAAAGTCCTCGTCAACTCGACGGTCGCCATGACCGGCGGCCAGCCGATCGCCGGTGGGCGCAGCCTCGCGGATCTGATCAACATGCTGATGGCTGAAGGGGTGAAGAAGATTGTTGTCACGAGCGACGAACCGAACCTGACGCGCGCCAAAGGACTCGCGGGCGGGGTGGAGGTCTGGCGCCGAGATCGGATCGTCGAAGCCCAAGTGCTCCTCTCGACCATCACTGGTGTCACCGTCCTCATCCACGACCAGGAGTGCGCCGCCGAGTTGCGGCGCAAGCGCAAGCGTGGTCTTATCGCAGAGCCACGAGAACACGTCCATATAAACACGTTGGTGTGCGAGGGTTGCGGTGACTGCGGGGCGAAGTCGAACTGCCTCTCGGTACGCCCTTTCGAGACGCCCTTTGGTCGCAAAACGCGAATTCACCAGGAGTCGTGCAACTTCGACTTCTCCTGTCTCGAGGGCGACTGTCCCGCGTTCGTGACCGTACGACCTGCGAAGAAACACTCAACACACCGTTCGTACGCCGCTCTCGACTTCGATCGACTCGAGCCTCCGCTACGTCACGCCACAAGTGAAGACTTCACGATGCGCCTTACCGGCATCGGCGGTACCGGTGTACTGACCGCGGCCCAGATCGTCGCGAGGGCGGCCCACCTCCAAGGTCTTTACGTTCGCGAACTCGACCAGACCGGCATCGCGCAAAAGGGCGGGGCCGTCGTCTCTGACCTGCGCCTCAGCGACACAGCTTCAAACACCTCTCCCCGACTGGGTGGAGAAGAGTGCGACCTCTACGTGGGTAGTGACCTTCTCGTCGCGGCCGCCGCGCAGAATCTCGCTACTGCAGCGAGCGGAAAGACGACCGCGGTGATGTCGACGACCCAAGCACCCACGGGTCGTCAGGTCGCTGATTTCACGATCCCCTCCCCTTCCCTCGCGGCGCTCGTTGAGCAGATTGAGAGTCGCAGCCGTCCAGCGAACAACGTATGGCTCGACGCCCAGCGACTTTCCCACGAGCTACTCGGCTCGGATACCTACTCGAACATCCTCCTTCTCGGCGCCACCTTTCAGTGCGGCGCCCTGCCGCTCGATGAGACGTCGATAGAAAGGGCCATCGAATTGAACGGCGTCGACGTCGAGGCCAATCAACGAGCCTTCCGCCTTGGGCGCCTCGCCGTGCTCGACAATCTCGACCTCAACACCGACACGGCGGACGAATCGAATGACCGTGAACCCAACCGAGCGACCTCGACGATCGTGCAATCGATCGGCGCGACGAAGGGCAGTGACCTCGAAGTCCTCGCGCTCGCACGCGTGGCCGACCTGATTGGCTATCAAAACACCGCGTACGCGCGTCGTTACGCCCGCGTGCTTCAGCGCGCGCGCGAAGCCGAGTCGAGCCTCGGCGTGGCCGACGGACCATTTACTCTGGCGGTGGCCGTAGAACTTCATCGATTGATGGCTTACAAGGACGAGTACGAAGTTGCTCGATTACACCTCAGCCAAGCCGCTCGAGCTGAGATTGAGCACGAGTTCGGAACGAAAGGGCGCGTCATCTTCCACTTGACGCCGCCCGTCTTGCACGCTATTGGACTCAAGCGCAAACTACGACTGGGTGCCAGCGCGCGACTGAGTTTTCACATTCTGCGAGCCGGGCGTCGTCTGCGCGATACCAAACTCGATCCCTTCGGATACTCGCGGCATCGTCGCCAGGAGAGAGTCGTACGCGACGAATACATCGCCTCGATCGAACGAATCAGCCGTGAACTCACGCACGAGAATCACGACCGATCAGCCGAGCTCGCCAACTTGCCCGCGATGATTCGTGGATTCGGTAACGTCAAAGCTCTTGCTATCGCGCGCTACCAAGAAGAGCGAAAGACGATATGAATACCCCGACATTGAATTCATGCCTCGCCATTGCAGTAGGTCACGCGACCAGCGATAGCATCGTCTCTATGTCGGTCATCGACGTTGAGAGCGCTCGACCGAAGTCAATGAAGAGCAACTTCGTTCGTGATTTGGGCGTGGAGCACGCAGCGCAATGAGCATCCCTAGCGCCTCGTATTCCGTGACTATGAGGGTCGAAATCGACGACGCCTCGGGTGTTGGCGCAGTTGCCACCGCCGTCAGCGACGCTCACGGCGTTGTGACGGCTCTGGATGTAGTCGAGCCCAACAGACGACACATGATTGTCGATATAACCTGCGACGCTAGTGACGAAGAACACGCCGAACGACTCAAGGTCGCGGTTGACGCGATAGCGGGAGCGCGCGTCCAAGCAATAAGCGATCGGACGTTCCTCCTGCACCTTGGCGGAACCATCTCGGTCGAGCCAAAGATCGCGCTGAAGACTCGCGATGACCTCTCAATGGCGTACACGCCGGGCGTGGCGCGCATTTCAATGGCTATTGCTAAAGATCCGACGGTGGCGAGAAACCTGACGATAAAACGCAATACTGTTGCCGTCGTCACCGACGGATCCGCCGTCCTCGGTCTCGGCAATATTGGTGCGGCCGCCGCTCTGCCGGTAATGGAGGGGAAAGCTCTTCTGTTCAAGCGATTCGCGGGCATCGACGCGTGGCCGGTGTGCCTCGCGACACAAGACGTCGATGAGATCGTGCGCATAGTCGAGTGCATTGCTCCGGTGTACGGAGGAATCAATCTCGAAGACATCTCGGCGCCACGTTGTTTTGAGATCGAGTCGCGTCTGCGCGAAACCTTGGACATCCCGGTTTTCCATGACGATCAACACGGGACGTCGACCGTGGTCTACGCCGCGCTCTTGAACGCGCTCCGAGTGGTCAACAAGGAGATAAAGGACATCCGTGTCGTCGTGCTCGGAGTCGGTGCCGCCGGCGTAGCGATCAGCAAACTCCTTCTTTCCGAAGGCGTCGGCGACATTATCGGCGTCAACCGAAATGGGATCCTGAGCGAGAACGATTCCCGTCTCGACGACACTCGCCGTTGGTTGGCGGCGAATACCAACGTGGAGAAGAGAACGGGCAGTCTCGCTGACGCCATGACCGGCGCGGACGTCCTGATTGGCGTCTCTGGATCGAACCTCGTCTCCGAAGATCACCTAAAACTCCTCGCGGCCGATTCCATAGTTTTTGCTTTGGCAAACCCCGATCCCGAAGTTGACCCCGCAGTGGCCCGACGTTACGCGGCGATCGTAGCTACCGGCAGAAGTGACGAGCCGAACCAAATCAACAATGTCCTCGCCTTTCCGGGCATCTTTCGAGGACTCCTTGATGTTGGCGCGCGCCAGATCACCGAAAATATCGAGATTGCCGCAGGTAGGGCTATCGCCGACGCTGTCATGCCGACAGAACTTTCGCCGGACTACATAGTTCCCACAGTTTTCAATCCGAACGTCGTCGTCGCGGTGGCAGCCGCTGTTGAACGTGCAGTTCGTTCTGCGCAGCCCTGAGGGGAGTCGCCGGGATTATGCATTTTCTCTTGAAAGACGGCGTTCTTTCTTCAACTGACTGAACGAAGCGCGGGCGTATCGCTTTTTCGGACGCCGTCATTTGCTTTGTTGAGACGTCGCGCTCTTGCCGAGATGAAGCGCCAGAACCGTACCGTGCGCTCGACACCGGTCCCAGGGCACCTCTGATTTGACGGGTGCTACTAATCAACCTAATGTTGATGGAAATAGTCGTATTTAGACTGGGCGATAGAGGAAACGATATGCACCATCGGATCGTCATTATCGGGGGCGGGACCGCGGGCATCAGCGTTGCCGCACGACTGCGCCGCGCCGGAGAGGATGACGTCGTACTCATTGATCCGGCAAGTGTGCACTACTACCAGCCGCTGTGGACCCTCGTTGGCGCGGGAATCAGCGACATGGCGCGAACGAGTCGAGCGGAGTCGAGCGTCATGCCAAAGGGGGTGCAATGGATTCAAGACGCCGCCGCTGAATTTGACCCCGAAGCGCGCGTCCTAAAGACCGCGTCGGGCGCGCGCATCACCTACGACGTGTTAATCCTCTGCCCAGGCCTTGAACTGGCGTGGGACTTGGTGCCAGGTCTCGAAGAGGCGATGGCCACGCCCTTTGCTGCGTCAAACTACGCCGCCGAGCTGGCCCCGAAAAACGCTGAACTCGTCCGGCGATTCCGCGGTGGGGAAGCGCTTTTTGCGCAGCCCGGTTCGCCGATCAAGTGCCCGGGCGCTCCGCAGAAGGCCACCTACCTCGCCTGCGACTATTGGCGGCGCACCGGCACGCTCGCCAACATGAACGTCACCTACGCAACCGGCGCCGGTGGCATCTTCGGTGTCCCCGAGTTCGCGCGTGTGCTGGAAGAGGTCGTCGAGCGTTACGGGATTCAAACTCGTTTCTCCCACGAACTCGTGGAGGTCAATCCCGACGCGCGTGAGGCGACCTTCGACATCGTTGGGCCCAGCGGCAAAACTCGAGAGACGCTCAGCTACGATCTTTTGCACGTTGCGCCACCGCAGCGTGCACCCAAATTCGTTCGAAACAGCGAGCTCGCTGGCCAAGGCTCTTTCGGATGGGTGCCCGTCGATCGGCATCGTCTGATGCACGTGCGCTATCCAGAGGTCTACTCACTTGGCGACGTCTGTGATGCTCCCACGTCAAAGACCGGGGCCGCGATTCGTCGCCAGGCACCGGTCGTGGTAGCTAACGTGCTCGCCACCCTGTCTGGTCGCGAGCCGAGCGCTCACTACGACGGTTACGCCGCGTGCCCGTTCACCACCGCCCAGGGCAAGATGCTGCTTGCCGAATTCGACTACAGCCTCACGCCGCACCCGACAATCCCTTTCATCAACACGCAACGTGAGCGATACGACATGTGGCTGGTGAAACGCTTCGCGCTCCCGGCCTTCTACTGGAATGTTCTGTTACGCGGTCGCGGCTAACGGTCGTAGTCTCTTGCAGTGCCGAAAGATGTAAGGCCTGGCAACCGCGCGGTAGAAGAACGCGTCCTCCCTTCGAATCCGTAGAATCCGTAGAATCCGCAGGAATAGGTGCATTTTTTGGGGTGGAGGGGCATGGGTTCAGTTTCTTTGATCGAATCGACTCGACTCTTACTTCGACCCTTTGCGATTGACGACTGCGAGGCGGTGCTCGAGTACCAGTCAAATCCTGACGTCGTGCGCTACGGACCGTGGCCCGTTCGAGATGTGTCGATGTGAAGCGATTGAAAAATCACTCCACCAGACCACGTTGGCTACGCAAGGTGACGATCTGTCGCTGGCGTTTGTGCAAAAGAGTGACGGACGTTTGGTAGGCCAGATGAACGCGATGTACGTGAGCGAGAAAGACCAGTGCGGCGAGATTGGGCACGTGGTGAATCCGACTTACTCTGGACAAGGGTTTGCCACCGAGGCATCGCGAGTCTTAGTAAGTGCGATGTTCGACGCGAAAGAGTTTCGCCGAGTCATCGCAAGTTTTGACGACCGCAACGTTGCCTCACGCGCCGTTGTCGAAAAACTCGGATTCCGCGAGGAGGTTCACTTCATTGGAGGCAACTTCTTAAAAGGTGAGTGGGTCAATACAGTGGTCTACGCGACGCTCCGAGACGAATGGTATAAACAACAAGGGTCGAGGAGTAGGTCAGAAAGACCTCTGGTTCCGCCGAACCACTTCGAGGGTCAGTTGGTCAAGAGAGATGAATCCACCCGTACGTCAAAAGTGTGTCGTGGAGTTGATCCACGACACTCGGTGACCTAGCCGCCGCTAGCGTTGGCGGACCAATCCCGGTCTGCAGCATTGGCCAACTGGCGAACCATCGTCGGGTAGAACGTCGCCAAACGTCGATGGACGACTCGACCGAGCAGCGTGTTGTCCCACGTTGCGCTCCACCGGATGGCCGTACCACCGGAATTTGAATTTAGGACGACCTCGGCTCGGTAGTTACGGACGGGAATTCCACTGACCACCGTGTAGGCGATTCGCTGGACCGGTTCAAATTCGAGGATCTTTTCCACCGTTCTAGTGCGCCCGAGTTTCATCCATCGGGTCGTGCCCACCCCCTTCGGGTCCTCGACGCCCGGTGATTGATAACCACTTTCGGTCCACGGGCCCCAGACCGCGTACCGCGTAGCGTCGCTCACCATGCTCCACACCAACTCAACTGGTGCCTTCGTTTCAGCCCGCGTCTCAACGCTCAACTGGCTCATCATCCTTCCTCCGTTCGTTCCCTTCTCAATGGTGTACCAATTGGTACAGTAACATATGGCTGATTCGCAAGCTCGCTCTCTACTTCTCGATGCAGCCGTCGAGCAGGCCATGGTCGGCGGGATTGCCGATCTCAGCCTGCGAGAAATCGCTGCGGCGATTGGGACAAGCCATCGCATGCTGCTCTACCACTTCAAGAGCAGAGCAGGCCTGCTGCTGGCTGTTACCGACGCGGTCGAAGATCGCCAGCGCCAGGCAGCATTCGGAACCGATGTAGACCTTGACAACTTCAAAAAGACGTGGTCCAGAGTGAGCGACCCACGCTTGTGGCCCCAAGAACGACTGTTCTTCGAACTGTATTCGCTCGCGCTGTTGAAACGTCCTGGCATGGAGGGATTCTTGGACAGGGCCATGGAGTCGTGGCTGACACCAGCAACGGCGGCCCTCGTGGCGGGTGGTGCCGATCCGGTCGAGGCGAAGGCAGACGCGCGGCTCGCCCTCGCTGTGGTGCGTGGTCTACTACTAGACCTTCTAGCGACAGGTGACCGCCAAGGGGTCGAACAATCCTTTGAGAGGTTTATCGGGCTCGTGGAACGTAGAGGAGCAGGCGAACTCAGGCGAGCAGATCAACATCACACGACACATTGAACGCTTCTTTTTATCCCCAGACGAAACCGACACCACCGGACCAGAGCGACGACCGCGAATCAATTTCATTTTCAACGGTCTGAAAATCATCCACGGAGCATTGAGACTCCCCCGTAACTTGATACTGGTTGGCAAGTTTGCGCTTCGTTCAGCGATGCCATTTGGCGCATGACGGGCGCCCGAATGCGAAGGATGGAAATTGATGGAGATTTTGTGCGCCGATTGCAGTTGCCGAGTCGACCGCGGAGTTCGAATCAGAGTGTGTGCTTATCCAACCTGTTGCTGTCGTGATGTTCTTGTGCGTGAGAACACGATGTAATTACGGCAGCGCTCGCAACGCCCCTTTCCAATGGCGCGCGAACTAAGCAGCAATCGCCTGCTTACGCAGAGACATCTCGGAACTCACCAAGTTCGCGGTTTCACTCTTCGGCTTGTTGAAAGTTCCCTTTTCGTTAGGAGCTTCGCATCGTTCGCCGAGCATCTTTCAACAGAAGAACAAGATGAAGTTCATCGGTCGGACTCACTTCAAGTTCGGGAATGTGGTGAAGATAGAAATCTCGAGCCTCGGTCCCTTCGGCGTGTATCAATAAGCCTCGACAACCTACGTCATCGCTTATCGTGAGCAGTCGCGTAATGGCGTCAACAAGGAGCGCCGCGCCGATGCCTCTTCCCTCGTGCTCAACGTCAACTCCGAGTCGCGCCAGGAGTGCTACCGGCTGCGGGTAACGCCCGGCACCCTTCTGCAGTCGAGCAGGTGAATCTGTCCGGTCCAATTGCGCCATGCTCCACGCGTAGTAGGCAACGATGACGTCGCTGTCTTTTCGCGTTACAACAAATACCCGAGTCGTACCAGTGGACGCCGACTGCTTGGCGTGACGTTGCAGCCACTGCGTCTGTTCTGACGATCGACAACCGAATTTCTCAACGTCATCGGCCGCCGTGAGTAAGCGAGGTGGTCGGTACTGCGACGTCACTCGCTAAAGGGTGACGGTCGACTCATGAGTCGACGCAAACCTTCGAGTTCGCGAGCGGGCATCTCGTTCATCTTGTCCCACTGTGACACCGCTTCACTCGAGAGCACGAAACGATCTCGATCCGCGAGGACCTGACGAGAGGCATCCACCAGATTTGTGACGACGAACGACGTGAGGTCCGTACCAACGGTGTCGACCGCTCGGTTAATGAGGTTTCGCTCCTCCAGCGTGGTCCTCACTTCGAGTCGCTTATCTCTTGCTCGAGTAGACATATTTGCTTTGTCTCCTTGACTTTCTCGTACGGCCATTGTACTGCCAATTTGGCCCCTTGTTAAGTATCGCGCTGAATCGGCCAACCCTTTTAATCTCAAGGTGCCGCGATCGAGACCCGGACGGCCCACGAGTTATCACAGGGGACTTTCGAGCAGATTCGCCGTTCAAAGTCCTCAAAACAGGCCTCCGATTTATTCCACGCATTCTGTTGCGACGGAGCTGTCTCGTAGTGACCTGAGGGCGCTCGCCTTCCGGCCCTTGCTTTCTGTTGGTCTAGGACGCAAATTAGGGGACTGACATACCTGACGCGTCCGGCAGTTCGCGGCGAATTGGTCAGAAAGATGGGGTAAGAGTTGGGATAGCGTAAACCCGTGAGTACCGAAGAGGGAGCCGACGTCGGCATCGAGCATAAGGGTCAAGAACCAGCGTCCCGGAAGAAGGGCTCGATTCGGTCACATGAGCAGTTGATTGGAATGGTCATCCTCTCGGCGGCGTTCATCATCGGATCGTTCTCGGTAGCATCGGGGATTCGAAACCGAAATCAACCGCAGACCAACCAGATCACGATTACCGGTTCTGCCGATCAGGCAGTCACGTCCAACACATTTCAATGGATGACAAGTGTGGCCAGCACGCAGCCGACAACCTCGGCGGCACTGGCTCAATTGAACGGGTGGACCGCCCAGATTCGCAACGCACTTATCGCCGCCGGAGCTCTCAACGA